>ERZ773072.608-NODE-608-length-19346-cov-3.644653_pt1 | contig 19346 bp, 19 predicted proteins | sample MGYA00580617_ERZ773072 | MGnify/ENA primary metagenome ERZ773072 (study PRJEB29015, sample SAMEA2737970) | human oral metagenome | biome: human oral; feature: human-associated habitat; material: dental | place: China | collected 2122 ...
TGAGGTTGGCTCGACAGTTTTTGACTTGTCAATAATATGACGAGATCCTTGTTTTGTAATGAAATTAGCATACACATGCGCCTCGACATGGTGTATCTTGTAAAGCGGCTTATTGCGAATAATAGCGAGGGTGCGGGCGGCGAGCGTGCCGATGAGTAATGAGCCGATCAGGCCGGGCGCATAGGTGACGGCGATGGCGTCGATATCATCCCAAGTACAATCAGCATCAGACAAAGCTTTTTTAATGACCGGGTTAATAACTTCCAGGTGGCTGCGGGCAGCAATTTCTGGGATGACGCCGCCGTATTCGGCATGGATGTCGATTTGGGAATTGACCACATTAGAAAGCAAGCGTTCGCCGTCTTCAACGATCGCCGCCGCTGTTTCATCGCAGCTGGACTCGATTCCCAAAATCCTCATTTGCTTTTATTATAGCAAATATAAGTGGTAAAATAGGGATATGAAGAACAAGTTGGTAAAAATTGCGAGGAAAACATTACCGAAGGGGGCTTTGAAAAATACGGAGAATGCCTACAGGATTACTCGCACGAAGATGGTTAGTTTGCGGTATGGCAATCCGGCTCGCGGCTTGAGAATCATTGCGGTGACCGGGACGAACGGTAAAACGACAACCGCTTGTTATATTAATGAGATTCTGAAAGAGGCTGGCTTTAAGACGGCGTTGTTTACGACGGCGGTGATTGAAATTGCCGGCCAGGAAAAACTGAACGATTTGAATGCAACGGTGCCGACGGTGGCGAAGCTGTTTCGTTTTTTCCGGGCAGCGCGGCGTAAAGGCGCGGAATATGTGATTTTAGAGGCGACTAGCCACGCTCTATGGCAGCATAAGTTTGACGGCGTGCCAATTGAAGCGGCGGTGATGACGAATTTGACGCAAGATCATTTGGATTACCATAAAACGATGAAGCAATACGCGGCAGCCAAGGCGAAATTATTTGAGAAAAAGCCGAAATACATTGTACTGAACCGCGATGATGCGTGGTTTGATTATTTTAATCAGTTTACGGCGCGCGAGCAAAAAATGACCTACGGTATGAGTCCAGAGGCCGAGGCGCACATCACGCACGTCAAATTGTATAAGAAGGGGACAGAGGCGAGTTTGCTGATCGACCATCAAACTCATCTGGAGCTGGCGACAAATCTGCCAGGCGAGTTTAACGTGATGAATATGTCGGCGGCGGTGTCTCTGGCGTATCTGTTGGGGATTAAGCTGGAGGATATTCAGGAAGGCGTAGCGAACTTGGAGGTGATTCCGGGACGGTTTGAACGGGTGGATAACAAACTCGGGATTGATATTATCGTGGACTATGCGCACACGCCAGACGCGCTGGAAAAATTGTTAAAAACTACGCAAAAGATTACTAAGGGGCGGTTAATTCTGGTGTTTGGGGCGTGCGGCGACCGCGATCAGTCGAAGCGGCCGATTATGGGAGAATTAGCGGCTAACTTGGCAGACAGGATTTTCCTGACAGATGAGGAAAGTTATAATGAAGATCCGGATAAAATTCGGGCGATGGTTCGCCAAGGGATTGAAAAGACGAAAAAATCTCATAAAATGACGGAAGTGGCCGACCGGAGGCAGGCGATCAGCCAAGCTTTGCAGACGGCAGCGCGCGGCGATACGGTTTTAATTACCGGTATGGGCCATGAGCAGTACCGAATTGTTAATGGCAAGCGGATTCCGTGGAATGATAAGACGGTGGTGAGCGAGATTATTGCCGAGATTGGTCAAGAGAATCGTAAAATTTCGCTTTAATTCGCTGCCAATTTGGCGATTGGCGGACGAGTTTCTGGCTATCGGCAGGGTTTTTAAGGAGGGGCTTGATGGCCTCCTCGAGGTAGATGCCGCCTTGGGAGCCTTTGAAAAGGATGGTTGCGTCTTTAATATCGCTGTTTTTTAAGAATTCGCCAGCTTCTGGGGCCGATTGGAAAGATATGACTTTACAGCCGTTTTTTTCGGCGGTTGGTGCCAGGTAGGTTTTTGACAGATTGCCGACGGTGATAATCAGGTCTAATTGTTTAGGATCGCAAAGTTTGCCAATTTTCTTATGCTCTGTTTCGGATATGTCGCCAAGTTCGTTCATGTCGCCTAAAACCGCGATTTTATGCTTAGCTTCCAGGGAATAGAGGGTTTTCAATGAATGTTCCATGGCGATGGGGCTGGCGTTATATGTGTCATCCAGTAATGTACAGTCCCGTATACCGTGTAAAATATTCATTCTGCCAGAGACAGGTTGGATTTTCTCTAGGGCTGCTGCCACCTCTTCAATATCCATGCCGCAAGCCAGTCCTGCTGCTGCCGCGCCAGTGATGGAGCGAATATTATGCTCACCCAGTATGGAAATAGTAACCATGCGGGACGTTTTTCCGGAAAATTGCAAATTTGCTGCATAGCCGCTACTGGTAAACTTTTTGATTTTTAGGAAAACATCGGCTGCTTGATCGCCATAGCTAATGCGATTTCCAGCGATGAGAGAATGATATTTTTTATCAATGTCGTGAAGGTTGAATATGATTTTTTTGGCTGCCTGGCTGATGGACAGCTCTTCGCGCGCTACCGCGTCCATTGTTTTGAAAAACTCCATATGCTCCGGCGCAACAGAGGTGATAATGGCAATATCAGGCTGCATATACTTGGTGAATATTGACATTTCGCCTGGGCGGTCGATGCCGCATTCTTGAATAATAATGTCGGGAGCGTCTGGGGTATGAATGCTAGCGCGGGCGGCAGCGAAAACTTTTAGCCAAGCCAAGGGAGATTTGGCGTTTTTCGGTCCATCAACGCCAAGGATCTCCAGGGGCGCGCTTAAGGTGGTGTTCAGGTTACCGCGGCTATGGCGGACAGTGAACTTTTCTGCTAAAACAGTAGCGGTCGCTGATTTGACGCTGGTTTTACCGATGCTGCCAACCACAGCAATGAGTTTAACGTTGGGATGAGATTTAAGATACTTCTTAACATAAGAACCGAGGATTTTTTCTAAGAGATGTTTGAATAATTGCATGGGGATATTATAGCAGAGTGAAGAAGAGTTTAAATTTGCTATTTTGTTGGATTTATGCTAGTATATGAGTCATGAGTCATGAGTCATGTAGCCGTAGTAGGCTGATAACACAGAGAATACAGAGATCACCGGGTGAAATCATTAAAGCGATCACTCGGACAAAGGAATTTTTGAAAGAAGCGTCAACCCTAGACAGGCGGAAAGCTGGAAGGGCGGCATTGGTGGGAGCTGCATTGAGTGCTGCGCCGAAGATTGTCGATAGAGTTAAAGAACAGAAAGGTGCTCGATATGAAGCAACGAAAAGTGATGAAATGCGCCAACTAGAGCTGATGGCAATTATTCCTGATTGGCTAAAAGCTCAGCAGAAACTAGATAAGCATAGGGGCAAGATGACGCGAAGGGAAAGAATAAAAACCCTTGAGCCAGTGGTAGCGTTTAATAAGACGGTACGTGAAATGATTGACACTGAGCAATATACTACCATGTCTCAAATAAAGCGCTTTGTCGGCGGAACTTTACTATATGCTGGATACAGTAAAGAGGAGATTGCTTATGCCGAGAATACTGCGGGAATTGCTATTAATGGTATGCGCCATGAAATTGCTGCCGAGAGCGTGTTAAGTTCTCTGCCTGAAGTCTATGGAATTGACGGGGCTAGCGCTGAGGAGGAGTTTGATGGTAAGGATATTATCGTGACATATCGCGGCGTGACGTTAGGAATTGATATAAAATCAAGCCAGCAAAACGCTGAAGAAGCGAATAGGCGGGCTCGCTGGTGTAGTGATCGGGGAGATTACGTTGCAATTTGGTCGGGATTTAAAAACAGCGATTTTGGCGATGGCTTAATTCCTAGTAGAGAACAGATTAAATCAAGGCAGAAGTATTTTCGGGCGGTGATGGATAGAGCTATTGAAGACGTGTCTGCAGATAATAATGTAATTAAATTTTATAGATAGGATGTAGTAAAGGAAATGGATTCTTATATAATTGTTAGTCCGCCTAATGCGGCGGAATTAGACGCGATGCTGCGCGAACAGCCTTTGATTGGGGCAAAATTACGGTTAACATTAAGGGAAGACCTTGAAGGTGATGAATTAGCAGCCAGAAGAGGCGATGAACCTGAAGAGCTTGAGGCTGATTTTTCTGCTGAAGTGATTACAACCAATCCGCTGCAGGTTTTAGGCCAGGTTGCTATTGAAGGAGTTATGTCTACGCCAAGAACGGGCAGGATTCAAGGACGCCTACCTTCATCGTCGTTTAAAGAGTCACTTTTCGAGGAGGGATCGCTGCCGTATACCCAAGATCCAATGGCAGCTCTGTTTGATTACGGTGATAGCGACAGTGATGACATATTGCAATTTGATGGTGACGACACGTTAGATCTGGATCAGCTTGAATTAGTAATTGACTAAGGTAGATGGACAAATACGGAGATTTAGCACTCACACTTGACGAGTGCTAATTTGGTGCGGTACAATGGGTGTGTTGTTAACGAAATGGAGGATGATATGAGTACACCTATTCAGCCTCTCGGCGACCGCGTGGTAGCGGTGCGCGAGGAGGCGAAGACGCAGACGGCTAGCGGACTGTATTTGCCGGATAGTTCAAAGGAGAAGCCAGTGGTGGCTGAGGTTAAAGCGGTTGGCGGTGATGTCAAGAATGTGAAAGTGGGCGACAAGATTGTGTATAAGGAATATTCGACCACGGATTTGAAAATTGACGGTACGGAATATTTGATCGTCCGCGAGGAAGATATTTTAGCAACGGTTGTTTGAGAAAAGGGGAGTTTAAACTATGGCAAAAAAAGTTTTTTACGATGACGATGCGCGCGCTCGCGTGTTGGGCGGTGCCGAGGCGCTGTATAACGCAGTTAAGGTAACCTACGGGCCAAAGGGCCGCAATGTGGTGATTGCCAAGGGGTTTGGCGGACCAACCGTGACGCACGATGGCGTAACGGTAGCGGAAGGCATTGAACTGCCAGAGAATGATGATGAGACGCTGGGATACAAGGTTGGTGCTGATCTGATCAAGCAGGCGGCCAAGAACTTGAACAAGCAGGCTGGTGACGGTACCACGACGGTGACGGTGCTAACCTATTCGATTTTGAAAGAGGCCAACCGGTTGATCGCAGCGGGACACAACCCAATGGAGCTGCGAAAAGGCATCGAGCAGGCTGGCGCAGAAATCGTCAAAGAATTGAACAAGTTGGCTGAGCCGATTGAGGGCAAATCTGACCGCGTGGCGGAAGTAGCGACGATTTCGGCGGGTGACGCGGAAATTGGCAAATTGATCGCTGGTGTCATCGAGAAAGTTGGCAAAGATGGCGTGGTGACGGTTGAGGCTGGCCAAGGTTTGGAGTTGGAGGCTGAGGTTGTTGAAGGCTTTAGTTTGGACAAGGGCTGGGTCAGTCCATTCTTCGTCACTGACACTGGTCGGCAAGAGGCGGTTTACGAAAAACCAGCAATTTTGATCACCGATAAGAAAATTTCTAGCGTGCAAGAATTCCTGCCGATGCTGGAGAAATTGGCACAAAGCGGCAAGAAGGACGTGGTGCTGATCGCTGATGAAGTCGAGGGTGAAGCGCTGAGCATTTTGGTGCTGAACAAGCTCAAGGGCGTATTTAATACCGTGGCGGTCAAGGCGCCAAGCTTTGGCGACCGCCGCAAGGAGATTTTGCGCGACATCGCGGTGTTGACCGGCGCAACGGTGATTTCTGAAGATCACGGTTTGACGTTTGAGAATGCTGGTTTGGAGGTCTTAGGTTCGGCGCGTAAGGTGATTGTCGGTAAAGACGAGACCACCATTATTGAGGGTGCAGGCAAGCCGTCTGGCGTTAAGGAGCGAATTGCTGAGATTAAATCACTGTCTGACAACGCCTCCAGCGAATATGAAAAGGAACAATTTGACAAGCGAGCAGCTGCCCTGAGCGGCAAGGTGGCAGTCATCAAAGTCGGCGGCGCGACCGAGACAGAAATTGACGAAAAGAAGTTCCGCGTGGACGACGCGGTGGCAGCTACCAAGGCAGCCTTGGCCGAGGGAATTGTCGCTGGCGGTGGCGTAACCTTGGTGAATTTGGCTGGCGGCCTGAAGGTGACTGGCGCAGACAGCATCGCGGCCGGCCGGCAGATTCTGAAGGACGCCCTGAAGCAGCCGTTCCTACAGATTATGCGTAACGCTGGCTTGAACGCCGACGCGCTACTGGCGCAAGTCGAAGCAGGCAAAGCTGGATTTGGCGTTAATGTGATGAAGCCTGAGAACGAATTGGTGGATGTCAAAAAAGCTGGCGTCATCGACCCAGCGCGCGTCACCAAGGAAGCGGTGCAGAACGCGGTATCTATCGCTTCAACTGCAGCAACCATGGGTGCACTAGTCGTCGACGTGCCAGAGCCAGAAGCTCCAGCTGCGCCTGGCGGCATGCCAGGTATGGGGATGATGTAATCTCTAGCGGCTGATTAAGCGGGCGGGTTTGCATATTTTGCCAAACCCGCTCGCAGCCGATAAAAATACCCGCCGAGCAGCGGGTATTTATATTTAATAAACTAAACTTTTATTTGCTGGATTCAGAAAAGTAATCGATTTCTTTAACGATGTCCAACAATGCTTGGGCGCGGCGAGATTCGTCGACGATGGCAACAGCAGCTTCGTGCGCTGGCGCGATCAAATCCCTGTCGTCAGTTGAACGCAGCAGCAATAGATAAGTGTCAAACTTTTCTTCTGGCGATACGTTAAGCTTGTTAATAAGCGGACGCAGTTCGTATAGGGCGGTTTGTTTGATCTCGTCAAGCGTTGAATCAGACGTAGTTGACTGCTGAGGCGCTCCTGGCTGGACAGTTCGCCCTGAACCTGAAGATAAAGATGTTTTCGCTGCATCCTTCGCGGCAGACGTGGCGTTCTGTACTGGATCTGGATCGGCAGTTTGCACCGGGTCGGCAGCAGGCGCTGGATCTGGTGAGATAGTAGCTGGATTTACAGTTGCTGGCGCTGCGACGCTGCCAGTTTCCTCGAACTGCATATTATTATCCGCCTCTTGAGAAACACCGGCCAACACCTTGGCTAGTTCTTGATCGTCGCTGATTGATTGATTAGTATGAGAACTCATATACCCACCTTTATATTAATTCTGTTTACGCTTATGTTATACTTTAACATGGACAAAGGGAGAAATGCAAGATGTTAGATGATTTGAATGTAATAAAACAACGCGATCCGTCTGATACGCTCGGCGGTATTTTAGATATTTCCAAGCAAGCAGTGTACGAAATAGAGGTAGTTCCTGGCGATAATCAGCGGCGCGAATTTAAGAATGTGGTTTTAGCTGGGATGGGCGGATCGGCTTTGGCGGCGGATATGATTAAAGTCTTAACGGACGGCTGGCTGCATGTACCGCTTGTGGTGGTAAAAGGCTATGATCTACCGGGATTTGTCGGTGAGGAGACGCTGGTGATTACCATTAGCCACTCGGGCAATACTGAGGAAACGCTGAGCTGCTATCAGCAGGCATTGGAAAAACAGGCTTGTTTGGCGGCGTTATCGACGGGAGGATCACTGATTGAGCGCGCCAAATCTGACCGCGCGGCGTACGTGGAAGTCCCGTCAGGCGCGCAGCCTAGAATGTCAACAGTGTATCATTTGCGAGGTTTGTTGAAATTATTACAACAGTTTTGGATTATTGACGGCGATCTATACCAGCAAGTTGCGGATAGCGCAGGCTGGCTGCGCAGCGAAGCGGCTGGCTGGGCGGCAGACGTTCCCGAGGCGCATAATTACGCGAAACAGATTGCTAAAATGGTAATTGGTAAAACACCAGAGTTTTTTGCTGGGGAATTAACCTGGCCGCTGGCATATAAATGGAAAATCAGCTGGAATGAATCGGCGAAGAATTTGGCTTTTTCTAACCAGTATCCAGAGTTTAATCACAATGAGTTTATCGGCTGGTCATCGCATCCAGTTGAAAAGCCGTTCGCAATTTTTGACCTTCGAAGCAGCTTAGAGCGGCCGAGAATTCGCGAGCGTATGGAATTAAGCGACCGCCTGCTGAGCGGCAAGCGTCCGAAAGCCTATGTAGTGGAGCTCGCCGGCGAGACGCTGATGAGGCAGTTGCTTTGGGGTTTGGTACTGGCAGATACTGCTAGTATCTATACCGCTATATTAAACGGTGTTAATCCTGGCCCGGTGGCGCTGGTTGAGCGGTTGAAGCAAGAATTGGGCTAGCGATTGGCTCAATTCTTAAGCCAATCGTTCTATGAAGTGCGGCAGCTTAATCTGCTTCCACTTCGTTATTTAGATAATTTGCTGCTCTGGACAGAGGGCTTAATACCGAAGCGATTCAATCGGGTCGCGCTTGGTGGCGCGGAAGGCTGGATATAGGCCAGCGATGATGCCGATAAGCAGCGATAGGAAGATCGTTATTACAATAGTTTGCCAATAAATATATGGTGTAAACGATAAATAAGCGCCAACTATATAAGCGCCGCAGAGACCTAAGAGGTAACCGATAATGCCGCCCAGTAGACCGACGATTGCCGATTCAATGACGAACTGATTGATGATGTGCTGACCGGTAGCGCCCACAGCGCGGCGAATTCCTACTTCGCGCCGGCGTTCAGCGACATTAACTAGCATAATATTCATAATACCAACACCGCCAACTATCAGCGATACGCTGCCGATAACAGCCATCACGAATGACAGTAAATTGACTAAGTTGCTTTTACTCTCGTTTATTTCGTTACCCGTAAGGATACGGTAATCATTATTGCCGTCGTGGTTTTTATGCAGGATTTTCTCGGCTTCAGAAAGGCCAGACTGTAGTTGTTCGCGAGAGTCTGCAGCGACGGCGATTTGCTGGATTTGAGCAGCATTCTGAGTGAATCTTTTTATGACAGACAACGGCATGATGGCGGCATTATTAAAGTCGACATTAAGATGTTTGGCGGGATGGCTGACGTTTTTTAAGACGCCAGCGACTGTAACTGGCTGGCCGTGGATATTGATGACATTGCCGATAGATTTATCAGTGCCAAATAGGTCGACGGATAATTGCTGTCCGACGACGATGCCGTCAGCCTCGTCGATGAACTGGCCTTCGCTAACTTCCAGGTTGGCGATTGACTTTAATGAGCCGGTGCTGCCGACTATCGCGGCTTTCTGGGTGTCGACTTTACCGTCGCGCGCTTTTAGTTCGCTGTGTAAAAAAGCGATGGGCGCTGTCTTAAGGTTGGGAATCTTCCCCAAATCGCTTACATCTTGCTCGGTTAGCGTATTGACTGTAGTTGATCCGTCTGCTTCAGTAAAAATGTTCGCGCCAGTTTTTTGTCCGCCGGATCGGATGATGGCGACTGGCTCATTAGTGTTGATGTTCTGCTGTCCGCCAAACAGTTTGGTAACGCTGCTGGCTAACGATAATACCATGGTTATACTGGCGATGCCGACAGTGATGCCGATAATTGTCAAAAATGTCCGGCCGCGATTAGCTTTCAAGGCCTGAGTGGCGTTTTCAAAATGGTTCTTTAATAACATACTCACGATTCTTTTTCCTTTTTCTTATCAGCTTTTTCGGGTTTTTCAATTTTCTCAGCTTTATCGGTCTTCTCTGGCTTCTCGGTCTTTTTAGTCTCTGTTTTAGGATGTTTGCTTTCTTTATTTGCTTTGTCGTCTTTGGCGGTCTTACCTACGGTTTTTTCGCCAGTTTCCTGCTTTTCTTTATGACTTTCGCTTTTATGTTTAGTATCTTTATCTTTCTTTTCTTTGTCATCGTCTTCAATCAATTTTTTAGTAAATTTTTTCTTGCCCAGGTGTTCGTCGGTGTCGATTTTACCGTCCAGCATGGTGATAACGCGGCTGGCGTAACTGGTTAATTCCGGATTATGCGTCACCATAATAATAGTGTTGCCACGGCGATGGATGTCTGCTAATTCTTCCATGATCAAGTGGCTAGCCTTGCTATCTAAGTTGCCAGTCGGTTCGTCTGCCAGAATAATCGACGGGCTATTGACTAGCGCCCGGGCGATAGCGACGCGCTGCACTTGGCCGCCGGATAATTGATGCGGCATGTAATATTCGCGTTCGTTCAAATGAAACGTTTTCAATATTCGGCTAGCTTCCTGTAATCGTTTAATTTTGCCGAGACCTGTGTATGTCAGCGGCAGGGCAACATTGTCGATAACGGTTAGCCGCGGTACTAAATTAAAATTCTGAAAAATAAAACCAATTTGTTTGGAGCGAATCTGGGCGCGCTGGCGCGGCGTTAAAAAATCAACCGGCCGATTATCCAGGTAATATTCGCCGTCAGACGGCTGGTCTAATAGTCCAATCATGTTAAGCAGCGTCGTCTTGCCGCAGCCGCTTGGACCCATAATGGCGATAAATTCGCCCTTTTTGACAGTTAAATCAACGTTATCCAAGGCGCTAATCTCGGCGTCGCCGATCCCAAAGCGTTTGGTAACATTCTTAAGCTTAATACGTATTGAAGGATCGTTCATCATTGCTTTTTATTATAGACAAAAAGCAGGCGATGTTGCAACCGCTATCTGATCTTCTGTTATAATATGGGTAACGGAAGGATGCAGGAGTGGTTGAACTGGCACGCCTGGAAAGTGTGTAGGCTCTTCACGGGGTCTCCGGGGTTCGAATCCCCGTCCTTCCGCCAGGGGGATTAATTCATGTCAAAGCAGAACACAAAATTAGAATCAATTGCAAAAATCCTAATCATCGATGGTGACGGTAATGTTTTAACTTTGACTTTAAGCGAACACTTAAAATATCCAGAGAAATCATATCAGCCGGACTTGCCGGGTGGAATCGTGGATGCGGGCGAGCCGGAGCGTTTGGGGGTGATCCGCGAGGTGCAAGAAGAATGCGGAATAGACTTAGATCCAGCAAAAATACAATTAGCGTACGCCGAGACTGCATATGATGAGAAAGAGAATAAGTCGGTTACGAAGCTGCTATACGTTACGTATTTGGATAATACGCCGGTAGTGACGCTGAGCTGGGAACATAGCGATTATAAGTGGGTGTCTGTCGCTGAGTTACAGAACATTAATATGCGTCCTTTTTTCAATCAAGCAATTCAGTACGTAATCGAACACAAGATAATTTAGTTATAGTAGCGGTTTAGCTTGCCGCAAATTCACTCACTAAATAAAACGACCCGGCAACGACAACGTACGTATCAAGCTGCCGGGCTTTTTTGATAGCTTTTTCTAAGGCTTTGTCTGGATTATGTTCAATCTCGACGGCAGATTTCATGAGGTGCTGGATGGTTTCTGGCGGTACGTTGCGGTGGTTTTTGCCGTAATTGGCGCTGAATGTAGTGGCGTAAGCCAGCTGCGCCAGGTTATCAATTATGGCAAGCGATTCTGCTAGCGACGAATGCTTATTTTGCCCGAATGCTACTACGAATATAGGCTTTTTATCCGGATACAATTTTCGTAATGAATCAATCAAGGCACGGATTTTCTGCGGATTATGCGCAACATCAAATATGATGTTAACTCCATCAACATTGCGCTTCTCTAGCCGCCCGGGAATAGTGATATGTACGGATTTTTCCAGAACTTCTTTTGGCAGAGGCGGCTTTTTATCTAATGCCAGCCGCTTTTCAACGGCGCGGTATGCCAATGTCCAATTCCGCTGCTGAAAATCCGGCAGTATTTTCAGAAAATCGTCAATAATTGGCGAAGCAATTGAAAACTGCGAGAACTGTAACTCTGCATGTTGCCGAACAACCATTTCAATATCAGAAGCTTGTCGGTTCATCACGACTGAATCGCTTTGATGGACAATGCCAGCTTTTTCTTGGGCGATTTCTGTCAGAGTATTGCCTAATAATTCCGTATGGTCCAGTCCGATATCAGTGATGACGCGTACAGTTGGCGAACGGGAAATTACATTGGTTGTATCCAGCTGACCGCCAACTCCAACCTCAATTATGATATAATTAACATCTATTTTCTTAAATAGCCAAAAACTAAAAATCGTCAAAAATTCAAAATAGGATGGATGCAGGTTGTGTGCTACGCAAAGGTTGGCAAACGCTTGAAAATAATGTAAATATTCTTGTTCAGGTAGCGTCTGCCCGTTGATTAGCGAGCGCTCGGCGACGCTGGCGATATGCGGCGACACTAATGTACCGGTAGTATAGCCAGCCCGGTTCAGTAAACTGGTAGCATAATAAGCAGTCGAACCCTTGCCGGAGGTACCGGCGATGTGGATGGCGGGAATTTGATTTTGCGGATTACCAAGAATCTCCAAAATATGCGTCACATATGCCAGCCGATCATGCTTTTCGGGCGGATGGGCGATTAACTCGTTCAAAAAATAAGTGACGTTGTGCATTGAGGCAAATTTCATACCGTATCTGATTATAGCAAAAATAGGTTGTAAAATTTACCAAATGTCTTGAAAAACACTATATGTAGCGGCTATAGTTAGTGTTGTACGCTATATATGTAGCGAACCCATAAATAAACAAAAAGGCAAATTATCCAAATGAGCCACCAGATGGGGTACTGGCGGCTGATTTTTAGCAGGGCAAATTAAGGAGGGTACATGCAACAAATCAACGTCATCAAGCGCGACGGAACGAAAGAGCCGTTTGATGCCAATAAAATTAATGCGGCGATTTTGAAGGCTTGCGATGGTCTACCAGATCAGGTTTCTAAGGTGGTGCAGGTGGTGACCGAGCTGCAGCTGACGCTATTTGACGGGATTACCACCGAGCAGCTGGACGAGGCAGTGATTCAGACAGTTTTACAGAATGTCAAGGATGATCCGGATTATGACAAGATTGCAGCTCGCTTACTACTAAAGACTATCTATAAGAGTATTTTGGGCGATTACGAGACGGCAGACGAGTTAAAGAAATTGCATGCACGGGAGTTTCCGAAATTTGTTAAAGCGGTAGTCAAAGATGGCTTACTTGATGAGCGGATGAGCGACGGGCGATTTGATTTGAAAAAATTGGGCGAAGCATTACGGCCAGAACGCGACGATCTCAGTAAATACCTTGGTGTAATGACTAATAAAAACCGCTATGCCTTGCGCAAACAAAGCGGCGACCCGCTGGAAACGCCGCAATTTACTCATATGCGTATCGCTATGGGACTTAGCTACAATGAGCCAGATCCAACTGCGGCCGCGATTGAATTTTATGAACACATGAGTCAATTGGAATATCTGCCAGGCGGCTCGACGCGGGTCAATGCTGGCGGCTCCTTCCCGCAGCTCTCTAACTGCTTTTTGCTAAATGTCGACGATGATATGGAATCAATTGCCAAGAGTGTGCGCGATACGATGTTTATCGCCAAGGGTACTGGCGGTATCGGCATCGGTTTTACTAAGTTGCGGGCAGCTGGTAGTCCGGTCAAAACGACCAATACTGAGTCAACCGGCCCGATTCCCTTTATGAAGATGATTGATACGGCATTGTTTGCGGTTAGCCGTAAGGGCAAGAAAGCTGGCGCAGCCGCCATTTATATGGAGAACTGGCATCTTAATTTTGGGCAATTTATTGATTTGCGCTCCAATTCCGGCGACCCATATATGCGCACGCGTTTTGCCAACACCGCGGTATTCATTTCTGATGAGTTTATGAAGCGGGTGCAGAAAAACCAAGATTGGTATCTGTTTGATCCGGCGGAAACGCCAGATTTACCAGAGTTGTACGGTGAGGAGTTTTCGGCACGTTACAAGGAGTATATTAAGCTGGCTGAGGCTGGTAAACTGCGGGTCTTTGAAAAGATGTCAGCTCGCCAGCAATTTAAGCAGATTTTAACTAGCTTGCAGGCCACCAGCCATCCGTGGCTGACCTGGAAGGACACTATCAATGTGCGGGCGCTGAATAATAACACCGGTACGATTCATTTATCCAACCTTTGTACGGAGATTACCCTGCCTCAAGACAAGGATAATATCGCCACTTGCAACTTGATTAGTATCAATCTGTCGGCGTTTTTGCGCGAGGATAAGACGTGGGACTGGGACCGTTTGCAAGAGGCGTCGCGGGCGGCGATTCGACAATTGGATAATCTGATCGATATTACTGAGACGCCAGTTAAAGAGGCAATGCACGCCAACCAGCAGACGAGAGCGGTTGGCCTAGGGATAATGGGTTTTTCGGACGTATTGGAAAAACTTGGCTATTGTTATGAGTCGAGCGAAGCCTATGAGTTAATCGATCAGTTGACGGAGTTCATCAGCTACCACGCCATCGACCAGTCGGCGGATTTAGCGGCCAAGCTCGGCAGTTATCCGACATATAACGGTAGTGGCTGGAGTGAAGGTGTTTTGCCGATTGATACAGTGGCGGAATTATCGAATAATCGTAAGGTTAAGGTGAAAATTGATACCAAAACCCGGCTAGATTGGGATAAATTACGTAAGAAAGTTAAAAAGGGCATGCGTAATGCCACGCTGATGGCTATCGCCCCGACTGCCAACATCGGTCATGTGGCGGGAACGACGCCGGGTATTGATCCGCAGTTTGCCCAGATTTTTAGCCGCTCAACTTTGAATGGTAAGTTTTTGGAGGTGAATAATAATTTAGTACGCGACCTCAAGGCGCTGAATTTGTGGGACGAAATAAAAGAGGAAGTGTTCGCCAATCAAGGTGACATTCAACACATTGACGCCATTCCGCAGAAACTGAAAGATGTTTATAAAACCAGCTTCCAATTGAGCCCGTATGCGTTCATTGAGGTGGCAGCCCGGGCACAGAAGTGGGTGGATCAGGCGATTAGCCGTAATATGTACCTGGAAACTCGTGACATTGATGAGTATGTGGAAATTTATTCTGAAGCGTGGCGACGTGGCCTAAAAACCACCTACTACTTGCACGTTAAGCCGCGTCATCAATCAGAGCAGACCACCGTGTCGGTAGAAAAACTAGCAGAACAGAAGATCCGAACTGGCGCTAAAACGCGCGGTTTTGGATTTGCCAAAGTTAAAAAAGGAGAATAAATATGGCAGATTATCAACATCCTAAACAGGGAATTTTAGGCTCAGGACTGCGCGATGGGCTAAGCTTGCACCCAATTCGTTACCCATGGGCATACGATTTATACAACCAAGCAGTGGCTAACACCTGGTTTCCAAACGAGGTCCAGCTGGTCCAGGATTTGGCGGATTTTGAGAAACTCAGTGACGAGGAAAAGCATGCGCTCAAAACAGTCATTAGTTATCTTAACCCAAACGAGCTACTGATTAACAAGTCGCTGGCCTTTGGTATTTACCCATATGTTAACGCCGCTGAAGCGCAGCTCTATCTTTCAAAGCAGATGTGGGAAGAGGCTAACCACTTCATGACGTTTGAATATATTATTGAGACGTTTCCGTTTGATCGTGAGGAGATTTATGCAGCGGGCTTTGGCAAAAAATCGCTGGCCGACAAGGCAGATTTCCAGAACAAGCACCTCGACGTCATGCTGGATCCAAACCTCGATATCTACACGTTGGAGGGTAAAAAAGACTTTGTTCGCTGGTGGCTTATAACATCGTGCTCGAAGGCATCTGGTTCTACTCGGGCTTTATGGTTGGCATGAGTTTCCGTCAGCGCAACTTACTACGCAATGTTGGCACTTTGCTAGATTGGATCACCAAGGATGAGAATTTGCACTTAACCTTTGGTATCAATTTGCTGCTCACCATCTTGGACGAAAACCCAGAACTGCAAACCCAGGAATTTGCTGAGGAAATCCGCAACCTCATCCTGCAGGCAGTTGAGCTGGAGAAAGAATACAACAAGGATATGCTGCCAAAGGGAATACTCGGCTTGAACGCTGATTATGTCAATCAGTATGTCATGCACATGACTGACCGGCGCTTGGTTGAACTTGGATTTGAGCCGGAGTACAACGTAGCCAACCCAGCCAAATGGATGGCCACCGCAAACGACACCCTGGAGCTCGTCAATTTCTTTGAAAGCACTAACACCAGCTATGAAGTAAACACCACGAAGTAACTGCCATGGACAAAATTACAACAGATATTTTAGATACAGTTGAAATTGGCGCTTTGGCGACTGTTAATCGCGATCGCACGCCGTTAATCACGCCGCTCCACTTTGTACGTTATAAAAATGACAACATCATTTGGATCTCTGACCGACAATCCCGTCACGCCGTTAATGTCTATCGTAGTGGTGTTGTAGAATTTGCAGTTTGGAATGACCAAAAGAGTGCTGTCTTTTTAACAACAAAGGTGCGAGAGTTGCCAGAGGAAGAAGAGATGGCGGCTTTGCAGGCGTATGCCAATAAGTTAGGCGACTTTATGCCGCGCGTGGAAAATAGACAAATTTACATCATGCCAATCGGTCAAATTGATGAAAAAACTACAACAGGAAATTGGCTGCACTATATTGCATAAGCGCTATATATAGCGTAATATAAGCACTAGCACTACTAAATATAGATAAGGACAGATAAATGAACGCAAGTCAAATTATTTCTGACGACATGACTTTGGAAGAAAAATTAAGCGCTATTGACGCGGCGATGAAAGCAGTGCAGCAGGCAGCTGATGACCAGGCAAAAAAATCTGGTGGTATTGCGGCGCCGCTCGATCCCGCAAGCTTGACGGTCTGCGATGGTTGTGAATAAAACAACAGAGGTGTCGATTCGACGCCTCTTTTGATATGTTGGAGAAGTGATGACGAAGAGATATATTTTTGTAACCGGTGGGGTATTGTCAGGCGTTGGCAAGGGCATTACGGCGGCAAGTATCGGTGCAGTGCTGCAGGCCAAAGGCATCGCTGTGTCGGCACAAAAGTGCGATCCGTATCTGAATGTTGATGCCGGACTATTGAACCCGAAAGAGCACGGCGAGTGCTTTGTGACCAAGGACGGTGCCGAGACCGATTTGGATTTGGGTCATTACGAGCGGTTTTTGGATTTGGAACTGACGCGGAAAAACACCACGCTGTCGGGTCGGCTGCTGCGCGATTTGATCGCCGATGAGCGGGCTGGTAAGTTTGGCGGCCAGACGGTACAGATGGTGCCGCATTTGACTAATTCTATCAAGGCGGCCATCCGCGAGGCGGCCGAGGGCGATGTTCACATCGTGGAAATTGGCGGTACGGTTGGCGACTACGAAGGCTTGAGTTTTATCGAGGCGATTCGCGGTTTTGCGCTGGATGTGGGGCGGGAAAATTGCCTGTTCGTGCACGTGGTGTACGTGCCGTTTTTGGAGGCGTCGCACGAGTATAAGACCAAGCCGGCTCAGAATGCGCTGGCGGATCTTCGCGGTTTTGGCATTATGCCGGATGTGGTGGCAGTCCGGACGGAGGGCCATGACAAGCCGCCGCGCAGTATCGGCGAAAAAATTGCTATTTCGTCTGGCGTGCGCCAGGAGGGAATTATTATGATGCCAAATGTCGATACGGTATATGAAGTGCCATTGACGGTGTACCGTGATTTGGGCAAGTTATTGGGCGAATTTACCGACAATTCAGTGGAGCCAAATTTACAGCGATGGAAACGTCTAGCTCAGCGCGATACTACTGAATATGCCAAGCGGGTAATCGTCGGCTTGGTGGCTAAATACATTGATAATTCTGATACCTACCTATCGGTGACCGAGGCGCTAAAGTCTGCTGCTTGGGCGAACAAAAGCGAGATTTCTATCAAGTGGATTAATGCTGAGACGGCGAGCGAAGCTGGTTTTGCCAGTGTTGACGCTATCGTGGTGCCGGGTGGTTTCGGTACGCGCGGCGTTGAGGGCAAGATCAAGGCGGCTGAGTATTGTATAAAAAACAACAAGCCGTATTTAGGAATTTGCCTGGGTTTGCAGGCGGCGGTGATTGCGGCGGCGCGTTTGGGCGGCGTGGCGAATGCTAACAGTGAAGAGTTCGGTGCTGAGCCTGGCGCGAATGTAGTGTACATTATGGACGGCCAGCAGGGCAAGCAGTCGACTGGCGGCACGATGCGCCTCGGCGATTATCCGGCGGTGCTGAAACCTGGTTCACTTGTTGCTAAAATTTATGGCAAAACAGAGGTAATTGAGCGGCACCGCCACCGCTACGAAGTGAATCAAGATTTTGTTCAAGCGATTGAGCGGGGCGGTCTAGTGATTTCCGGCACATCGCCGGACGGCCAGCTGGTGGAATTTATCGAAGCGCCGCATCATCGGTATTTCGTGGCTACGCAAGCTCATCCTGAATTTAAGTCGCGCCCGTTTCGCCCGCATCCGCTATTTGATGGATTGATTCGGGCTATTTTAGCTGGAGATTCTTAGCTAGATATTCTGCTTTGCTATTTATGCCAGCCTGGTTAGGGAATGCTGCGCTGATGATATATTATGCAGAATGTATAAAAGTCATTTTTGCTGCTTTTGACAACTGGGGGGCGGGTAGTAGAATGAGGCTATCATGACACTATTTTCACGTTCTCTAGATATACAAGGAATCATTTGGCAAGCTAAGACAGGGGCGGCCGAAGGGTTGTATGAACCTAGCCAGCGGCGATTACGAGTTCCGCTGTCAATGGTGGTTAATACGCTACTGGGTAATGTTACAGCTGAAGTTTATGGTGAAGAGCATCTGCTTAAAGCAGCTGAAAAGACTAAAGGTACTGAAGAAGATAATGACTTTATAGCGGCAACCAGCCATTTAACTGACGTCGATGTTGCAGCTATTGCCAGCCTCGTCGCCCGGATGAGGAAAATTGTAGTGCCAGTTGCTGAAACTAATTTGAGGCTTTGGCATCAGAAATTACCATATGAATTTGTTGGTATGGATAATGTTTACCCAGTAGCTTATGAGAATATGCCAGGTGCTAGTGGTGAAAGTAGCGGTGAAAGTAAATATCCGCTGCGGTTTAATAGCAGCGACTACGACGGGCTGACGCAAAGAATGACAGACAGCGGCTTGACGGTTGTGACGGCAGCGCATAACCCGGTGACTGGCTACGGTGTGGAGAATAACGGCGAATTGCCAAACAAGCCAGGCAAATTAGTACCGCATTTGGCACTGTCAACGGGGCGGCCGATTTTGCCGGCGCTTATGCAGGTTGAAGGACAGCGCCGCAATCCAACCCAGCTTAATGATAATGAAATTCATCCGTCATGGTTGCTTACGAAAAAAGGTGTGTTGCTAGTGTTTGGCGAGCCGATTACACCAAGCGATCAGGACGTTGAGAACTATAAGGACGTATTGGGCAGTTTGAGCGGTCCGTCTTCGGAAGCAGCCCATCAAAAACAGCGGGAGATATTAAATACACTTGGCGGGGTGGTGCTGGATTGGATGCATCAGAATTACGATTGGAAATTAGCATCATAATACGTACCAGGCTCACTACCTTTGCGACACATTTATTAGCAGCTATGCCA
>ERZ773072.609-NODE-609-length-19338-cov-6.004097_pt1 | contig 19338 bp, 13 predicted proteins | sample MGYA00580617_ERZ773072 | MGnify/ENA primary metagenome ERZ773072 (study PRJEB29015, sample SAMEA2737970) | human oral metagenome | biome: human oral; feature: human-associated habitat; material: dental | place: China | collected 2122 ...
GACCCGCAGGGGCTGCGGCTCGTGCTGAACCGCTTCTATGACCGCTGGCAGAAGCCGCTCTTTATCGTGGAGAACGGGCTGGGCGCAAAGGACGTGCTCGTCGCGGACGGCGCGGGCGGCATGACGGTGGAGGACGACTACCGCATCGACTATCTAAGCGACCATCTCGTGCAGGTGGAGGAGGCCATCGCCGACGGCGTGCCCGTCATGGGCTATACGACGTGGGGCTGTATCGACCTCGTGAGCGCGTCCACGGCGCAGATGTCAAAACGCTACGGCTTCATCTACGTCGACCGCAATGACGACGGGACGGGCACACTCGCGCGATACCGCAAGAAATCGTTTCACTGGTATAAGGACGTGATCGCGACGAACGGGGCATGTTTGAAGTGGTGAATCGAACAGCAGAGCATGAGGAGGTTCATGTTCTGCTTTTTTGTACGAAAACAAGGCTTATATTATCAGGAGACCTGAAACAATTTTCTTCTGTTTGAAATGCCGAGGAAGGCGCTGCTTGCGTATGTGCGGTGAAACTGCATGATGATCTCGACGGCACAAAGAAGGAGAGGGGATGTGCGGCAATGGAAAAGCAGCCGATGGCGATCGAAGTCCGCGGGGCGCGTGTTCACAATTTGAAAAATATATCTGTCGATATTCCGCTTCATAAGATTGTGGGTATTGCGGGTGTCTCCGGCTCGGGAAAGTCCTCGCTCGCACTGGGCGTACTCTACGCTGAGGGTTCGCGCCGCTATCTCGAGGCGTTGTCGACGTATACGAGGCGGCGCATGACACAGGCAGAGAAGGCATGCGTCGATGAGGTGCGCTATATCCCTGCGGCGCTTGCACTGCATCAGCGCCCCGGCGTGCCCGGGATGCGCAGCACGTTCGGCACGTCTACGGAGCTGCTGAACGTACTGCGTCTGATGTTTTCGCGTCTGGCGAGCCATCGCTGCCCGAACGGTCACTATGCAGCGCCGACGCGCAAGGTGGCGGCGGAACAGGAGATCGTCTGCCCGACGTGCGGCGTACATTTCTATGCACCGGGTGCGGAGGAACTCGCGTTCAACAGCGGCGGTGCCTGTGAGGCGTGCGGAGGTACCGGCGTTGTCCGCGTCGTTGACGAATCGACGCTCGTGCCCGACGACTCCCTCTCGATCGACGATGGGGCAGTGCTGCCGTGGCAGACGCTCATGTGGTCTCTGATGAAGGAGATCGCGCAGAAACTCGGTGTGCGGACGGATGTGCCGTTTCGCGAACTGACTGCGCAGGAAAAGGAGATCGTCTTTCACGGACCTCCCGACAAGGTGCATCTGGTCTATCAGATCCAAAAGACCGGTGCGGCGGGGGAGATGGACTTCACCTACTTCAATGCGATTTATACCGTAGAAAATGCGCTCGCGAAGGTCAAGGATGAAAAGGGAATGAAGCGTGTGGAAAAATTCCTGCGCCAAGAAATCTGTCCGGCCTGTCACGGCACACGCCTCTCGGATGCCGCACGTGCGCCGCGCCTCGCCGAGCGCTCTCTGCCGGATGTCTGCAGGATGACGCTGACGGAACTTGCGGCATGGATCGCAGATGTTCCAAAGGCTATGCCGCGGGATATGATTCCGATGGCGGAAAGCATCTGTGAGAGTTTCCGGCATACGGCGGCGCGCCTCATGGAGCTTGGACTCGGCTACCTCACGCTCGACCGCGCGGCCTCGACGCTCTCGACGGGGGAGCGGCAGCGTATGCAGCTCGCGCGTGCCGTGCGCAATCGGACAACGGGCGTGCTCTACGTTCTTGACGAGCCGTCCATCGGACTCCATCCCTCGAACATTGATGGACTGCTGAACGTCATGCGGGAGCTTATGTCCGACGGGAACTCCATCGTCCTCGTCGATCACGATGTGCAGATTCTGCGCAGCGCAGATCATTTCATCGAGCTCGGGCCGGAGGCGGGCGCAGGCGGCGGTACGATCATCGCGCAGGGAACACTTGCAGAGATGAAAAAGAATGCGAACTCACGCATCGGTGGTTTTCTTGACGGCAGGAAAAAGGTGCAGGTTCATACACCTGCGGCGGCCGAGGACATGTTCAAGCATGGGCGGATTGTGCTCAAGACAGAGCAGGTTCATACGGTGAAGCCGCTCTCCGCCGTGTTTCCGCAGGGGCGGCTGAGCGTTGTGACCGGTGTCTCGGGCTCGGGCAAGACGACGCTCATTCTGGAAAGCCTGATTCCGGCACTGGAAGCGCAGATCGGCAGGACATCGCTGCCCGCGCATGTCCAGTCGATTGCCGCCGACGGTGTGCGGCAGGTGCGGTTGATCGACGCTGTACCGATTGGCGCCAACGTGCGCTCGACCGTTGCTACCTACGCGAACGTGCACGATGAGCTGCGAAAGGTTTATGCGCGCACGCCGTCAGCAAAGGAGAAGGAGTATAAGGCTGGGGATTTTTCCTATAATACGAGAAAACTTCGCTGTCCGACCTGCGACGGAACCGGCTCGATCAGCCTCGATGTCCAATTTCTGCCCGATGTCACGATCGACTGCCCCGACTGCGGCGGCTCTCGATACCGCAAGGAAGCTGCCGAGATTCTTCGTGTGCCGCGCAAGGGGAAGCAGCCGTGCTCGCTCCCCGCGTTGATGTCCCTGAGCGTTGACGAGGCACTGGCGGTTTGCAGTGATTTGAAAACGGTGCAGCGGCGCCTTCAGATCCTGCACGATCTCGGACTCGGATATCTGACGCTCGGTGAGGCGACGCCCGGTCTCTCGGGCGGCGAGGCGCAGCGTCTGAAGCTCGCGAGCGATATGGGCAGGGGGCAGGAGGGCTCTGTATTCGTCTTCGATGAGCCGACAATCGGTCTGCATCCGCTCGATGTAGAGACGCTGCTCGGTGTGTTCCAAACGCTCATGGCGAGCGGTGCGACCGTCATTGTCATCGAGCATGACCTCGACGTTATACGCAATGCCGACTACATTCTCGACATGGGGCCCGGCGGCGGCGAAGAGGGAGGCGAGATCGTTGCCTGCGGTACGCATGCGGATATCCGGAAGGAACCCAAAAGTGTCACGGGACGGTATCTTTGAGCCGTTCTGTCGAAGGAGATGATTTGTTTGATTTGGGAGAAACTAAAAGATTTTTTTGACTTGCATGGCGACATTGCCTCGACACAGGAAATTATGAAGCGGATCAACGCCGGCGTGCGATTTCGGGGGACGAATCTCAGTGTCCTGATGCCGGCGATCTTTATCGCCTCCATCGGGCTCAATATGAACAGCACGGCGGTCATCATCGGCGCGATGCTGATTTCTCCGCTGATGGGGTCGATCCTTGGAATTGGCTATGGGCTTGCCCGTTATGACAGCACATACATTCGTTCCAGCGCAGGAAGTCTGCTCGCCCAAGTGATCATTTCGGTTGCCACATCGACGCTTTATTTTTCCCTCACACCGATCGATGCCCCTTCGTCGGAACTGCTTGCACGAACATCGCCGACCATCTGGGAAGTTTTGATTGCTGTCTTTGGCGGCTTGGCAGGAATCATCGGCGTAACACGCAAAGAGGGCGGGAATGTCATCCCTGGTGTTGCGATTGCAACAGCTCTGATGCCTCCTCTCTGCACCGCAGGATATGGCATTGCTACCGGCGTTATGGCGTACACCGTGGGTGCACTCTACCTGTTCTTTATCAACAGCTTCTTTATCTGTCTGACGGCATTCATCGTCCTGAAAATCATTGACATTCCCTCCAAGATAGAGCGTAACTCCGTGGAATTTTCAAGACAGAAACGCTACCTGATGGCCTTTGCAGTGCTTGTCACGCTGCCCAGCTGTTTCTTTGCGTATCAAAGCGTGCAGAAAAATCTGGAGAACGAGCAGGCGAAGATTTATATCGAGGAGAATTTCAAAGCACCACCTCGTCTGGCAATCTCCTATACTTTGGATAACGAGAAGAAAATGCTGACAGTGTTTACGATTGCCGGAATATCGGAGGATGATTTGACGGTATTGACAGAGAAACTGCATGAAAAGGCACATCTTAGACCGTTCCGGTTGGAGGTGTTTTCTGCGGAAACGGTGGAAGAGAGAGAAAAAATGGAGGCGATGATCGATCAAAGACTCAGCGAGGTCGAAAAAAGTGCCATTCCCTCTATGCAGGAGCAGCAGACTGTGACCGCACTCAAGTCTGCCCGCGAGGAAAGTGAGAAGCAGGGGACTTACATATTGGACTGGAATCGAGAGGCGCGTATTGTATTTCCGCAAATCTCCCGCATCGCTGTCGGGAGTGTACGCGCACCTGCCGGGACTGGGGATAAATCGGCTGCTCTGAGTGAAACGCAAATTGCGTTCATATATCTGCAATCGGATATGGACGAAGCGTCGCGTGCTCGCTTGACCGAATGGATTTCGGACAAAGCAAAGAACCGTGTAGAGGTGCACTTCCTTCCTGAAGTCTCGGCAACAAATGAAAACAAAGGAGGAACTGTATCTTAGGACGGAGTCCACATATCGTGAAAAAACATGAGACTACATAATCATTCAGATCGTGTAATTCTGTGCGTTTTTCATTGAGGCTCTTCATGGAGAAGGAGCCCATCTTTTTCCAGATAAGCTCCAAAGTTTATAACACACAAGAGAGATTCCATTCGCCCCACCTAGCGACTGGAATCTCTTTTCTTTTGCAAAGAATCATTAGGCAACAAGCCCTCTCTTGTGTTATAATTTTCTTATATTTGAAACGTAGGAGGGAAGGCGGTTGTTTGCAAAGACCTATGGTGCGACGACCCTCGGGATTGACGGACGGATTATCGACGTTGAGGTGGATGTGTCGCCCGGGCTGCCGGGCTTTGAACTGGTGGGACTTCCCGATACGTCGGTGAAGGAGTCGAAGGAGCGCGTGCGTACTGCGATCCGCAACTCCGGCATTCAGCTGCGGCAGGAGCGGGTGACGGTGAATCTTGCACCTGCCGATGTACGCAAGGACAGCTCAGGGCTTGATCTGCCGATTGCGGTTGGTCTCCTTGCATCCTACGGTATGGTTCCCGAGGCGGCAGTGCAGAGTGCGCTTTTCTCGGCAGAGCTTTCCCTTGATGGGAACTGCCGTCCGATCAGCGGCATTCTCCCGATGGCGATTACGGCGCGGGAGCATGGGCTGACGGAGTTCTACGTTGTGCCGTCCAATGCAGACGAGGCACTTCTGATTGACGGGCTGAAGGTCTATGCGGTTGAGAATTTGGCACAGCTTGTGCGGCATCTGACTGGCACGGAGACGCTGACTCCTGCAACACCGAATCATATCGAATCACAAAAAGACGCTGCGTTTACCGATGACTTTGCGGATGTGCAGGGACAGTATCAGGCGAAACGTGCGCTTGAGATTGCAGCGGCAGGTGGGCATAACGTCCTCATGGTCGGCGTGCCCGGTTCGGGCAAGACGATGCTGGCACGTCGCATGCCTTCGATCCTGCCGGAACTGACGAAGGAAGAAGCCATCGAGATCACGAAGATTTACAGCATCTCGGGACTGCTGGGTAAAGATACGGGGCTTGTGGCCACGCGCCCCTTCCGCAGTCCGCATCATACGTCCTCGACGGTGGCGATGATCGGCGGCGGGAGCATCCCTCGTCCAGGTGAGGTGACACTCGCGCATCACGGCGTGCTCTTTCTCGATGAGCTGCCGGAGTTCAGCAAAAAGACACTTGAGGTACTGCGTGAACCAATTGAGGATCGTCACATCACGGTGTCGCGTGCGAATGCGACGCTGACCTTTCCCTCCAGTATCATTTTGGTAGCGGCAATGAACAACGCTGAATCCATATTGATACGAGGTAAATGCTCCTAGGATGACATTATAAAGATAGAAACGGATCATAAATAAGGGGAGCTAAAAAGGATATAATCAGGAAAGTCGTTTTTCATTTCCTTCAAACATCCTTATAGAAATCAAAAAATTATCTTTACGTTAAATTATTACTACTGGAATAACTACAACGCAGTGTCATTCCTAGGGAATAGCTTCAGTTTTAGGACCTTTGTTCTGTTTGTGCCATAGTTTTGATTATTGTATAATAAAATCAATAATAGAAGCGAATGAGGCGAGAATTTATGAACCGTCAGATCTGTTGCGCTGTACTTTGTACGTTGGCGTTGTCAGGAATAGCAAATTACGCTTACGCTGCACCGGGGGATGACAGCCGGCAGGAACAGTTGGATGAGGCGCGGCGGCAGGAGGCCGAGCGGGAAGCACGCCGCCGCGAGCCGTCGGTGCATCTGACTCCCGGAGACGTCGGGGCGCAGCCGGTGGAGACGTCACCGGGCGGGCAGACCTTTCTCATTCGCGAAATCACGCTGCGCGGCTCCGGTGACAAGTGGAGCTTCCTCACCCGTATCACGAAACGGTACGAAGGCAGAAAAATGGACCTAAGCGCCGTCAACAACATACTGCGCGAACTCAATCAAAAGCTGCTGGCACGCGGCTATGTCACCACACGCGTCACCCTGCCCGAACAGAACCTCAAGGACGGTAGCCTTATGCTCGACCTTCGGATCGGATACATGGGAGAGATAAAGTACGCCGAGGGCAGTCCGCACATCCCGTGGCGAAATTCTTTTCCCATACGAAAAGGCGACGTTCTAAACCTACGCGCCCTTGAGCAGGGCGTTGAGCAGATGCACAAAGTATCGTCGCAGCGCGTTGACATCCGCCTCATCCCCTCCGACAGGGAAGGGTACAGCGACGTAGAGCTCAACGTGCAGCGCGGGAGGAACGTCTTTGGCATCCTCTCCGTCGACAACTCAGGACTTGAAGCTACGGGGAAAATACAGACGGGATTTACGCTCGGCATCGACAGCCCCACGGGGGCGAGCGATCTCCTGCGTCTCGGATTTGACCTGGACGGTGCCCATGACGGCTATCGGAGGGGGACGCGCGGCAAGAACTTTTACTATGCCCTCCCGCTCGGCTACGATACCCTCTCGCTCTCGCACTATCGGAGCGATTACCGGCAGACCGTGCACGTGCGGCCGTATCCATTCGTCAGCGGCGGCGCCTCGCGCACGACCAGGCTAACGTGGAATCGGGTTCTATCTCGGACGCAGACCGGAAAAACGGCGCTTGAAGTGAGTATCCGAAAGAGAGATTCGGAGCAGCGCATCAACGGCGTGCGCATCCCCATCCAAGACAAGGAGATGACCTCCTTAGAGTTCGGCATCACCCAAAAGCAAAACATCGGCAGCGTGCAGATCTTTGGCCGGCTGTCGCACCGCATGGGCGTCGATTGGTTCGGCGCACAGAGAGAAAACACACATCCGGACGCTCCAAAATCCAGATATCATATGTGGCTGCTCGACCTCGACTACCAAAAGCCCATCCTGATGGGAAAGCGCCGGGGTTCCTTTACCTCCTCCCTTCACGGACAGTGGACTACAGGCGGAGCGAGACTCTACAGCACAGACATGGTGAGCATCGGCGGACGTTATACCGTGCGAGGCTTTGATGGAGAACTCACCCTCACGGGGGAGAGCGGCTGGTACTGGCGTAATGAGATTGCCGCATACTTCAAAGAACTCGACGCGAGTCTCTATATCGGCCTCGATCTCGGCATGATCTACGGCCCGAGCGTAGAGACACAGTTCGGGCACAGCCTCATGGGAACCGTGCTCGGCGTGCGCGGCGCCATCGCAAAGGACCTCACCTATGACCTCTTCATCGCCGCACCGATCCGGCGTCCCCACGGCTTTCCCGCCGACCGCATGACCACCGGATTTCGTGCCGCAGTGCAGTTTTAAGTGTTAGAATGACAGAGAGGATAGAGACCATGAAACGTAAGAACCTACTCGCAAAACGCATCGCGGCCTATCTGACGCTCGGGATGTTCACATTTCAGCAGATCAGTTTCGCGGCGGCCGTGCCCGACGCGGCGGCGCCCGAAGAGCGGCGCCCGATCGTAACGCAGGCTGAAAACGGCGTCCCCGTCGTCAACATCGCAACAACGAACGGTGCCGGCGTCTCCCTCAACGAATACAGCGAACTCAGCATCGATCCCGCAGGACTCATCCTCAACAACGGCTATACCATTTCCAAAACCGAACTTGCGGGATGGATCGACCGCAACCCGAACCTCGCCTACGGCCCCGCACAGATCATCGTCAACCAGGTGACGGGCCCAGGCATCACCAACATGAACGGCTTCCTCGAAGTCGCAGGATCAAAGGCCGACGTCGTCATTGCGAACGAAAACGGCATTCGCGTGAGTGGCGGCGGGTTCATCAATACCGATCGGGCGATCCTCACCACGGGGCGTCCAGAGTTTGGAAGAGACGGTTCCCTTGACCGCATTCGCGTCACCGAGGGAGCCGTTTCCTTTGAGGGGAAAGGAATCGACGCCCGCGGAGCGAGCAGCCTCGAAGTCCTCACCCGTGCAGAGCGCATCAACGCCGACATCTTCGCCAATCACACAACGCACATCGGCGGCGCAAACGACGTCTCCTATGACAGCCTCGCAGCCGCACCGATCGAAGGAACCGGCGAAAAGCCGACCGTCACGCTCGACGTTGCGGCCGTCGGCGGCATGTACGCGAACAAGATTCGCCTCGTCGGCACAGAAAAGGGCCTCGGCGTCAACATGGGCGGCAAGCTCATTGCCACCGAGGCCGCCGCCATCGACGCAGACGGCACCGTCCACGTCACGGGACTCTTGAGTAGCGGTGGGAGCGTAGCGGCAGATGCCGGGAAGATACAGCTCGACGAAGGCGGCCGCATCTACGGCAACGACATCGCCATCAAAGCGGACACCCTCGTCAATCAGCGGAACGAAGCGCTAGAGCAGAAACTTCAACAAGAAGTCGCCCTTCTCAAAGAGAAATCCGACGCCCTCGATGCCATCGTCCGGCAGGACGTCACGCAGCTGCGCAGCGCAAGAGCACAGCGCAGGTATCAGCTGGATATCAAGGCCGCAACAGCAGCCTACGAGCAGCAGAAAGAAATCACCGAAACCGCACGCACAGCACTCGAAAAGCGCCGCGCAGGCGCCGTTGCTGCACGCAAGAACCTCAGCGTAGAAGCGGGAGAGATCAAAAACAGCGCCGACAGCATCCTCTACAGCGGCAGCGACATGACGCTCAATGCAAAAGATGCCGTCATGAACAGCGGTGCACGCATCGAGAGCGGCGGCAATATGCACATTACCGCACCGATCGTTCGGAACGAGAACGGCGCGTTTTCCGTGCAGCGCGTCGTCAGCCCTCTGCGGAGCAATCCCCTGCGCATCCGCATCGACGAACCCGGCAACCCTGAACAGGGACAGACCTTCGACGCCGGAGAATTCGACAAACTCTATAACGGATACGGCGCCTACCATCAAGGAAATCCGGATAAATTCCAACTGTGCACCTTCATCCATACGCAGACCCAGAGCTCAGAGAACGTCATCCGCATGACAAACGCGGGCGTCATCGAGAGCGGCGGGAACCTTACCATCCAAGGAAACCTCAAAAACGACAACAGCCAAGTCGTCGCGGGCAAACATCTCAACGTCACCGGAACGATAGAGAACATTGCCGCCGAGACCGATCCAAGGACCATTACATTCGGCTATACACGAGCAAGCTATACCGAACGGAGGAGTTTTTGGCATCCAGGACACATACGCAAATTCCACGGCGCCGTCTTCATGACCCCGCAGGTAGAAGAGGGGCAGCCGCATTCCCTCGGCATTGCTACCCTTGGCGATGAAAATGACGTTACCCTCCCGACTCGCAGGAATGTGAATAGCTTCCTTGATCCCTTCTCCATCGATAAGACCGCGCAGGAGCTCCTGCACCTCGGCGACGGCATCACAACGCTCAAGGATCCGGGCGCACTCTTTCGGCTCCATCCGGAATCTGGAGCAAAGTATCTCATAGAGACCGATCCCGCCTTTACCGATAAGAACAGATTCCTCTCCTCGGACTACATGCTCGAGCAGCTCAAGTGGAACCCCGATGCCGTGCAGAAACGCCTCGGCGACGGATTCTACGAGCGCCGGCTGATCATCGATCAGATATTGCAGCACACAGGAAGTATCCTTCCCGATGGATACGAGAATAACGATGACGCGATCCAGGCGCTCATGGATGCGGGCGTCGCAGCTGCCAAAGACCTGCAGCTCACCCCGGGCATCGCCCTCTCCAAAGAACAGATCGCAAAGCTCAAGAGCGACATCGTCTGGATCGAAGAACGCGAAGTAGAAGTGGGCGGCATCCGTCAGAAAGTCCTCGTGCCGCACGTCTACTTCACATCGACGAAGGGACTCACACTCAGTCCCGACGGGAGCATCATCAGCGCAAAGAATATTTCTATCAACAGTACGGAAAACGTCCGGAACGCAGGACTGATGTTTGGCAAAGAAGACGTTCGCGTGGATGCGAAGACCTTTACCAACGAGGGAGATATCTATGCGGGGACAGCATCCGTCAAAACGAGCGGCGACATCCGTCAAAACGGCGGCATCACCGCAGAAAGAAAAGCAGAACTCATTGCTGGAGGAAGTATCTCCTCCAAGAACGACATCGAGCATCTCGCCCATCAGGACGTCGCTCGTCGTATGGCAGGCATCTCAGTCACAGGAGATAGCGGCACACTGACGCTTGACGCCCAAAAGAACATAGACCTCAAGGGGGCGACTCTCTCAGCGGCAGGAAAGAACGGCATCGTCGCGCTAAACGCAGGAGAAAGCATTCACCTAACGACCGACACCCTCTCCGCAGATAAAGACATGACCCTGAATGGAGACAACTATCTCCGTACCAAGCGGAGCACAGAGCTCGGCACAACCATCAAAGCGGGCGGCGATGTCTCCCTCACCGCGGGAGAGGACATTGACGCGCGCGCCGCCTACATCCGCAGCGACGAAGGGAACGTCAATCTCAAGGCAGACAAAGACATCTCCCTCACCGCGGGCAGAGAAATTGCAAATGACGCCTACGGGATCAAGTACAAAGCCCAAGGGCTTCTTTCAAGTACCACAACCACCGTCCGATCGCGGCAGGAGAGCGACCACGCCGCAGGAACAACGATCAGCGGAAAGAACATCGACATCGCAGCCAATAGAGACATCGATCTTAGCGCCGCGAACATCGCCGCGGACAAGGACGTCGCGGTCCGTGCAAAAGGAACCGTCAGCCTCACCTCCGAAGCGCAGAGAGACATCACCGAGAACTATAAGAGCGTCAAGAAATCCGGCATCATGGGACAGGGATTCGGCGTCTTCATCGGTACCAAGAAGACCACAGACACCTACGAAGGAGACGCCCTCACACAGCGGGGAACGATCATTGCGGCAAAAGGGAATATCCATATCTCGGCCGATAAAGACGCGCACCTCACTAATGCCGCACTCTACGCGGGCAAAGACGCAAGCATCGCCGCTGCAGGCGTTAAGCTTGATGGGAAAGATAACGTCGTCAAGGAAAAGTATACCCATGAAGTATCGCAGTCGGGCCTTTCCGTCAGCCTTGGCGGAACGGTCATGGACACCTACAACGACATCGCCCGCCCCGTGCGGCGCATCGGCGCGGTCGAAAACCACATGCTGAAGGACCTCTACGCATGGCAAATCAGCAATAAAATCCATGATCTCACGAAGAAACCCGCGGACGGCATAGCAAAATACAAAGAAATCCTCAACGGGAAGAACGCATTCGGACTCAATATAGAACTTGGCAGTTCGAGATACTCAGACAGCACGGAGATCCTCTCGCACGAGAATGTAGGAAGCAAAATAGAGGCCGGCACCGACCTCTCCCTTCGTGCGCGCGAAAAGGATATCTCTATGACGGGAGGCACCCTCCAAGGAAAGAACGTCACACTGGAGGCGAAGAAAAACATCGACCTGCGTGCCGCGGAGAATACGACACATACCGTTACCGAGAGCAGATCGAGCTCTTCGGGGATCAGCGCAAGTTATAGCTTTGGGACAGGCACGATAACCGACGTCGGCATTCATGCGGATCGATCGAGCAGTACCGGCATCGGAGAACGCACGACCTATACCCCTGCCATCGTGCAGGCAAAAGAAAAACTCTCCATGACCGCGGGCGCAGATACCAACATCATCGGATCGCAGGCATCGGGCAAAAAGGTCGATATGAAGGTCGGCGGCAATCTCAACATCGAGAGCCTGCAGGAAAAAGACGACTACAGAGAAAAGAACTCCTCGTCGGGCTTTAGCATCAGCGCATCCGTAACCGGCGGGAAGATCAATGCCAAAGATCCCGACATCGGCGCCTCCTACAGCAAAGGGAAGATCGACTCCCGCTGGAAGAGCGTTACGGGACAGGCGGGCATCTACGCGGGCACAGACGGCTTCCATATTCATGTAGAGAAGAACACCGACCTCAAGGGCGCCGTCATCGCAAGCGAAGCGTCTCCCGAAAAGAACAAACTCACGACGGGAACGCTTACATTCAGTGACCTAGAAAACACCGCGTCTTACAAAGTCAGCGATAAAGGCGTATCCTTCCATGTAGGCGGCAATGTAAAACCGGGAGACAAGGGCCTCTTACCGGCAACCCATATGCCGATCCATGGATCGGCATCAAGCGTAACGAAATCTGCCGTATCGTCGGGAGCCATCGAAATACTCCGACGTCCCATACAGGATTTGGCGGGGCTTTCGCGTAATACAGACAATGCACAGAAACCCTTAGAGAAAATCTTTGATAAAGATAAAATCCTCGAACAGCAAGAAGCGGCAGAACTCTTTGGCGAACTAGCGAATCGAGCCGTTGGTGATATTGCTGAGAGAATGCACTGGAAAGAAGGAGACCCTAGAAAAATCTTCCTGAAAAGCCTTACTGCCGGTATCATGAATAGAATTGCCGGAGGCAGTTTTGGCAAAGGCATGACCGCAGGCGCCGTCAATGAACTGCTCATAGCGAGACTGCTCTCATGGCAGGATGCCTATGGACACCCCATCATCCCCACGGAACTCCTGCAGGGGATTTCTTATGGTGCAGGAATGGCAATCGACGGAACAGAAGGCGCTGTCATTGCACAGAGCGGAACGAAACATAATATATTTGAGCATCTTGAAGATTTTCTTGACGAGCAAGAAAGGGAAGCTTTTCTAAAAGCTGTAGAAGCATGTGGAGGAGATGAATATGAGGTAGCACAAGTCTTTGAGCAAGGGGGCTATTTACAGCGGGCACTTAGCCGTATTGGAAAAACACCAACTCCGGGATACGAATATAAGCCTATTATCTATACAAAAGCAGATGGCACAAAATTTGTTAGAATCGTTGAAGTAGAAAAGAACGCCTCTACGAAAACTCCAGATGAGGATGGGTTTACTAAAACAAATATTATTGATGACAAAAATTCTAGCCACACCGAAGAAAGGATATATTGGGGACCATGGCGACGTACTACACAGATCGCAGAGAAGCCAAAGGCCGACACAGAACAAGAACATTCGGATGAAGACAATACCGCAACGACAATCCAAAAGAATGATGTAAACAACAAGGATAGTAAGGGTAACCGATCAAATGATAAACAGGGTGAGAAGACTCGTGGGAATAGCACAGAAACCACAGGAAATCCGAAGGACAATTCTAAAAAAGAAAACACAGATCCAAATACAGAGAGACGTGTTGAATTAGGGAAAACAATAGGAATAGAGACTTTTAAATTTGGGGGAGATTTACCTGTTACACTACTAAATAAACAGGCAGATAGTCTTGCAAAGGAGTATAGAAGCCTACAAAAAGAAATCCCTGCGTATGTAGTGAAACAGGGGCGTCTGACAAAAGTAGGTGTGTTAAGTCCACTGGGGCTTATTTATGATACCTATCAAGATGCCCAAAAGTATAATGGTGAGAAGTTTGTCGGTGCTGTGGCAATTAATACAGGGGCATTTGTTGGCACAATCCTTTTAGATTCTGCTTTAACATCGACTGGGGTGGGGGCAATAGGTGTTATTGCGACCAATGTATTTGTTGCCGAAGGGACGACGTGGCTAAAAGAAAAAGTCTTAGATGAACCAAAAGTAGAGGAGAAACACTAATGGATATTGTGTTAGATTGCATTTTTCTAATAGGTGGTATTTTAACCTTTAGAAATCTTTATACTCATCATATCAATCGCGCATATAAAGTAGATACATGGTATGCTGTGAATTCTTATATGATGCTGATTAATCTACCTATTATGGTTTGTGTTATTAATCGAACTTTGTATTATACGTTGTTAGATAATAAAATAATTGCATTACCATGGGGGATTATAATGTTTTGTTGTTTTATAGTTCATATAATTACTTTTTTTAATTTGAAAATTACAACATTAGAAAATGGAGAAACAAATGTATGCTCCCCGGTGTTATGTTTCTCCCTCTCGACAAAAACGAGTATAAGGAGATATCAGGGGGTATCTATAGTAAATTGTATGATATTTATTGCTGTAATGTCTTATTTATATTATTATGCTTGAAGATTCTAAGTATACGTTAGGGAAATGTCAGAAGTGATATAAAGAAGGAGAATGCTGATAAAGAACTCTACGACCTTGGCAAAGGCATTCTTCACAAATTCTACAAAAGAGTTTTTATTGGGAGATACTAATAAAAAACAAGGGAGAAATTGATGGAACTCGCATTAGACGTATTTTTCCTCATAGTAGGAGGATTATCTTTTAGGAATTTATATAATCGGCATATTGATTGGAAATATAAAGATGAGCGAGGATATCTTATAAATATTTGGATATTCTTCATCAACTATCCAATCATGTTTTATCTTATGGATAGGATGGTCTTTTTTGCAATGACGAACAATATGCATGAAGGTTTTTTCTGGCTAAGCATGATGTGTTTTAGTTTTAATCTTCATGTCATATCTTTCTTTAATGCAAAAATCATTGCAATGAAACATGGAGCAGAAAGCAACTGGCCACCTTCAATTTTATTTTCTTTTGAAACAAAAAAAGACATAAGGAGATATCAAATCGTTGCAACGTTTTCTTCCTTGGTGGGTGCTTTGGGGATGCTGTATGTGTATCTAAATTATTGAGAATAATTATAATATCTATGGGAGATGGCTACAGGTAATTAAAACACCGACCTTATTAGGACCGCCCGGAGCCTATGTAGGAGGGGGGGTTAGGTGGTGTCGGCGGAGCATATGTTAAGAGTTGGCTACGAGAAGGTATAAAAAAGGATAAAGAAAAGGCGGCAGCAGCATATAAGGATATTGAAAGGAGGTAACGGTGAGTGTGGAGCCTTATCTTATTAGTTATATTAGGTGTTGTAGTAATCTTTAGAACAATGTACTATTATAAAAGGAAGGAAATAAGTCTACAAGGCTTGCAATCTATAGTTGGGATCTTTTGTTTAATAGTATTAGGAACTGGACCCTGCGTTGTAGATCATTTTTTCTTAAAGACAAGGATATTTTTGGAAACAGATGTGGGATTTGGTGTTCAGATTTTCTATATAGGAGCAACTTTGTTCATTGGCTCATATTTTACTTATAGATATACTCAATATTTGAACAAAACAGATCCCGAAGTTTTGCTAAAAGCGGATAAAAAGAATCTCCGAGTTAAGTTTGCATTTGAACGTGTTGCTTGGTTGTGGGTAGTGGGAGCTTTATTCATGATTGGTGGAATAACTATAATTTTATATTATTTGTAAATCCTTGTCCACGCGGCTATCGGCGGCATCATGAGCAGCATCACGGGGGCGGGCTTCACATCGGGCGCCGCGGGTGCGGGACTCAACGAAGCCGTGATTAAAGAAATTGACAAGATTGCCAAGCATGATCCCGGCGCGGCACAAATCGTGAGCGCTATCGTCGGCGCGGCGGCAGCCAGAGCAGCCGGCGGAACAGCGGGAGCAGGTGCCGCAGCGGCGGCAAGCGGGACAAGGAATAATAGCTTGCTCACAGAAATTCAGTTTGTTAGGGAGGCAATTCGGGATGACAATATTGTGCATAATCTACCAGAGGGATATTGTAACCTCATAGGAGTATCCGGTGGAGCATATGGTGTAAGCGTGCAAGGAACAATTATGGTATTTAATGTGGAAGGGACACCCCGGTGTATAGTTCATATAGTTTAGGAGCTGGAAAAGCTCCTTGGGGGGGCTAGCATGATAATGGGGCGAGGGCATTTGGAAGATTCAGATGGAAATATTATCACTGATCCTAACATAATAAAAGAGCAATTGACAGGACCGTCTATTGACGGGGCTATAAGTATGGGGGTGGGAAAAGGAATTGCTTGGGGATTTGGAAAATATTACTTTGTTTATGATTTCGTAGGCACTACGCCGGGGGCCGGGCTTTCTCTAGGAGGAACACTTTACGAAGGAGAACAAAAGGATTTTTAATTATGAAAAAGAGAAAGTTCATCATATTAACTATCTATTATGTTGCTCTATTATGTTTTGCTATCTATATATATGGGATTAAAACAAAAGAACGAGAAAATTGGAATAATTTTCTCGTTGCTTTTCAAGAACTTGATTTGCCACCTAAACACGATGTCATAGAAGCTATCCCTAGCGATCGCCTTGGTAAACGATTTAGTATAATAATTAAGTACAGTAGCCCACGAGGTATAGAGCAGGAGATGAAACGATACAAAGGAGAATTGGAGTTGAAAACCCATGAAAAAAGTTACAAAGATGGGATAGAGGTTGAATATAATCACTATAAATCACCAGATGAAAATATCGAGTATTCAATATCTCAAAAAGGGAATGAGTATCTGATTCTTATCGGAAATGGGAGAGATGGAGATTGATTGATAGAAAATTTAAAGTTGTGATCATAGGAGTGATACTTATATTTTCCTATGTATATTTATATCTCCCACTCCTCTTTGATAAGCACACGAAAACTCGCGAACTCATTCTTGTTTATGCGCTGCATGATCTAAAAGAGATACAGACCGAAACAGTCCTTGATATTGAAAATAAGACTTTTATAGGAGGAGATCGTCAATTTTATATTAAGGTGAAGGGCGATATGTATCATATATTTAACAAACAGGAAATGATTGCAAATGGGTGGCGTGATGTGACCGAGGGGGGGAATTATATGCGGGGTTATAAAAAAGATTACGTTGCCAAAATTTCTCAAGGAAATGGATATTATGAAATCTGCATATCGGCGATACTCGGAGATGAGGAGAGATAATCTTATTATAGGTGCCGAACATTACGTACGGCGCAGGAGAAGGCTACAACATGAAAGGGCTGACGCCCGTCCTTTCCGTTCCCGCGAGAGGCAATGCAGACAGCACAACCACATCTGCGATTGCGCCGGGGAGTATTGACGTGCGCGAAAACCCGAATCAAGACCTCTCCGCACTCAATAGAGACACGAGCAACGCGTTGAATGAGCTCGGGAGAATCTTTGACAAAAAGAAAATAGAAGAACAGCAGGAACTGGCAGGCGTATTCGGTGAGGAAGCGTTTAAACTTGCGCATAAACTTCCGAACGACGGCAAAGGAACGAAAATCCTTGTCCATATGGCCATCGGCGGCATCATGAGCAGCATCACGGGGGCGGGCTTTACCTCGGGCGTCGCAGGTGCAGGCCTCAACGAAGCCGTGATTAAGGAAATCAACAAGATTGCTAAGCATTGACCCCGGCACGGCACAAATTAAACAGGCAGATAGTCTTGCAAAGGAGTATAGAAGCCTACAAAAAGAAATCCCTGCGTATGTAGTGAAACAGGGGCGTCTGACAAAAGTAGGTGTGTTAAGTCCACTGGGGCTTATTTATGATACCTATCAAGATGCCCAAAAGTATAATGGTGAGAAGTTTGTCGGTGCTGTGGCAATTAATACAGGGGCATTTGTTGGCACAATCCTTTTAGATTCTGCTTTAACATCGACTGGGGTGGGGGCAATAGGTGTTATTGCGACCAATGTATTTGTTGCCGAAGGGACGACGTGGCTAAAAGAAAAAGTCTTAGATGAACCAAAAGTAGAGGAGAAACACTAATGGATATTGTGTTAGATTGCATTTTTCTAATAGGTGGTATTTTAACCTTTAGAAATCTTTATACTCATCATATCAATCGCGCATATAAAGTAGATACATGGTATGCTGTGAATTCTTATATGATGCTGATTAATCTACCTATTATGGTTTGTGTTATTAATCGAACTTTGTATTATACGTTGTTAGATAATAAAATAATTGCATTACCATGGGGGATTATAATGTTTTGTTGTTTTATAGTTCATATAATTACTTTTTTTAATTTGAAAATTACAACATTAGAAAATGGAGAAACAAATGTATGCTCCCCGGTGTTATGTTTCTCCCTCTCGACAAAAACGAGTATAAGGAGATATCAGGGGGTATCTATAGTAAATTGTATGATATTTATTGCTGTAATGTCTTATTTATATTATTATGCTTGAAGATTCTAAGTATACGTTAGGGAAATGTCAGAAGTGATATAAAGAAGGAGAATGCTGATAAAGAACTCTACGACCTTGGCAAAGGCATTCTTCACAAATTCTACAAAAGAGTTTTTATTGGGAGATACTAATAAAAAACAAGGGAGAAATTGATGGAACTCGCATTAGACGTATTTTTCCTCATAGTAGGAGGATTATCTTTTAGGAATTTATATAATCGACATATTGATTGGAAATATAAAGATGAACGAGGATATCTCATAAATGTTTGGATATTCTTTATCAATTATCCCATTATGTTTTATCTTATGGATAGGATGCTTTTTTTTGTAGTGATAGATGATATGAACGAAGGTTGTTTTTGGGTCAGTATGATGCTTTTTAGTTCTATAATTCATGTCATATCTTTCTTTAATGCAAAAATCATTGCAATGGAACATGGCGCAGAGAGCAACTGGCCTCCATCAATTTTATTCTCTTTTGCAACGAAAAAAAGCATAAGGAGATATCAAATCGTTGCAACGTTTTCTTTCTTGGTGGGTGCTCTGGGGACGCTGTATGTGCATCTAAATTATTGAGAATAATTGTATCTATGATGGGGCGGCTATAGATATTATTGCAAATACAGCGGAATAGCACACCTCTCAAAGAGGCTGTCAAAGAGTGGTTCCAACTGAAACAGATGAAGGGAAAGCTGCTGAAAAAACAAAATAGAGATAACAAGGACGATGCTACATGGATATCCTTATAGGTTTGTTTTATTCTGTCTTGATATTAAGATTCATTCAAACAGTATATTGGTATAGAAGAGGTGAGGCTAGTATACAAGTGTTGCAATGTATGACAGGAATAGCTATTGCCTTTCTTTTAATGGCGCTATTTCTGCACTAGTCAACAAAAACTGGACACAAAAACCTAAAAATTAGTCATTAGAATTG
>ERZ773072.611-NODE-611-length-19320-cov-5.073190_pt1 | contig 19320 bp, 16 predicted proteins | sample MGYA00580617_ERZ773072 | MGnify/ENA primary metagenome ERZ773072 (study PRJEB29015, sample SAMEA2737970) | human oral metagenome | biome: human oral; feature: human-associated habitat; material: dental | place: China | collected 2122 ...
TGTCGAAGGCCTTCTCGGTGCCGACGGCCATGTAGTCCTCGAAGTAGAAGCCCAGCAGCACGCGCTTGGCCGGCGATTCGATCTTGACCTTGCGGCCCTGAACATCGGTCACTTCCTTCTGGGCAGCCTGGGCGGCGCCCATCGACAGGGCAGCGACGACGGCCGCCAGCACGGTTTTGGAGAACGAAACGGTTTTTGCCATGGTTTGAACTGACAAGAGGGTGGAGGGAGGGGCCGGGCAGGTCCCGGCATGGGGCAAGCGGCTACGAGGCCGGGTTACAGGGCCGGGCGGGCTTCCGGAGTGGAGACCGTCTGGCTGTAGCGTGATGGAAAGACGAATGAAACTCGTCATCTCCCATGATTACGTATAGTAATCAATGTGATGTTTGTTGTCGGGTATGCCACCTAATATGCTAGGGTTAACGCTGATGCTAGGGTTAACTCTGAAAGCGGCGAAGGGTCCGGAATTTTCCGGCCTCGGTCAAGCAGGCACGTACGAACAGTGTTGCTCTGTCAGGAGTGTCGACAAGGGGCGCCCGCAGGCGCCTGTCAATCAGCGTCTGACGGGCAGCAGTCCGACATGGAATGGGGCGGTTGCCTGTCTTGAGGAGGCTGGGATCAGCCAGCGTCCTTGAAGGCTGCGCCGACGCTGCAGTTAGTAGATCAGCCCAGCGCCTGCGCGGCCAGGGCACAGACGGTGGCGGTACGTGCTTGTGGCGCGTTCTGCGGCCCGTTGCCTGCTGGGGCGTCGGTCTCTGACCGGCTGGCGGCCAGCCGGATCATCGTGGTGGGCTGGTCCACCAGCGCGAGGCCATGGGCCTGCAGCCAGTGGGCCAGGATGTCGGCGTCATGGCCATCGCCTTGAGTGGAGGGGCGATCATGCCCTGCCTGAGCCTGAGCCTGACTGTCCGGAAAGGCGCGCGTGTGCGCTGCCAGGTCGATGCGGACGAAATCGCCAGTCCGTTCCTGGGTGAGCCGCTTCACCAGTGCCACGGCGCGGTCTGCGCCATCGGCCAGCAGGGGGCCCACCACCCAGCCGCGTCCGAAGCGGCGCAGGATGCCGTAGCCGCACAGTCGGCCGTGCGCGTCCATGCTCACGGCACAGTGTTCATCGGCATCCATCTGTGCCAGCAGGGCCTGCAGCAGCGCTGGGCGCACCAGGCCGCGTTCACGCTGGTCGTAGGCCAGCAGGGCGGGCACGTCCTGCGGTTGCAATAGCCGGGTCCGCTCGTCGGCAGCGAGGGAGACCGTGGGCACGGCTTCCGTGGGGGGCTGCCAGTGCCCGTGGAACTGTCGGGCATGGCCGATGGCAGCAAAGCCCAGCGATTCATACAGCGGCCTTCCCTGGGCGGTGGCCTGCAGCATCACGTCACGGCCTTCCAGGGCCTGCAGCAGGCCCTTGAAAAGGCGCTTGCCAATGCCGCGGCGTTGCCAGGCATTGTCGACGATGACCATGCCGATGCTGCCCTGTTCATCCCCCCATTGCCAGGCCAGCCCGCAGCCGATCAGTTGCCCATCGGCACGCACGGCCAGGGCTGCGCCGTGTGCCTTCGCCCAGCTGATGAACTGCTGCCAGTCGGCCTCGCGGTGAGGCCAGCGCAGCGCCTGGCTCAGCTGCCAGCAGGCGTGCGTGTCGGCAGCGGTCAGGGTGTCCAGGGCGAAGGGTTCTTGCATGGGGGGCTGTACGGGCAGGGAACGAAGAGGGTTACTTGGCCTCGTCTTCGGGCTGGGTGATGAAGCCCACTTTCGAGAGGCCGGCCTTGGAGGCATCGACGATGGTCTGTGCCACGTAGCGATAGGGCGTGTTCTCGTCGGCGCGCAGGTGAACGTTGGGCTGCGGCTCCTCGGTGCTGGCCTTCTTGAAGCGCTCGGCAGCCTCCTCGCGGCTGATCTGGTCATGGCCCCAATAGAGGTTGCCGTCCGCATCGATCGAGAACTCGATCGTGGTGGGCTTGTTCTCGGTAGGGTTGGTGGTGGCGCGCGGCAGCGCCAGCTTGACCGAGTTGGTCAGCAGCGGCGCGGTGACGATGAAGATCACCAGCAGCACCAGCATCACGTCGATGAGCGGAACCATGTTGATCTCGCCCATCGGGGTGTTGCTGTTCTTGGAATCAAAACTGGCAAAGGCCATGGTGGATCGATCCTTCGGTGAGGGGGCGCCGCCGTGGCGGCTGGCGCCCCTGGAACTGGAATGACGGGCTGGCTCAGGCTGCCTGCTGCGGCTTGCTGTTGTCGACGTGCGTGTGGCCGCTCAGCGTCTTGCCGGAAGACAGGAAGGTGAACAGCTCGAAGGCGAAGGCGTCGAGACGCGCGGTCAGCACCCGGTTGCGGCGGGTGAGCCAGTTGAAGCCGATGACTGCCGGCAGGGCCACGGCCAGGCCCAGGCCGGTCATGATCAGCGCCTCACCCACGGGGCCGGCCACCTTGTCCAGAGAGCCGGAGCCGCTCAGACCGATGTTGACCAGGGCATGGTACACACCCCAGACGGTGCCGAACAGGCCGAAGAAGGGCGCGGTGGCGCCCACGGTGGCCAGCACCGACAGGCCGTTCTCCAGGCGCACGGTCTCCTCGTCCAGCACCTTCTTGATGGTGCGGGTCAGCAGGTCGGCTGCGGTGCCGGCGTCCGCCATGCGGTTGGACGGCGCCGTGCGGGCATAGTGCTGGATGGCCTGCAGGGCGTTGGCGGTGACGCGCGAGAACGGGTCATGCACGCCATGGGCGGCGATGTCCTTGGCCACGGCCTGCATGGACGGAGCTTCCCAGAACATCTTCAGGAAGCGTTCGGCGCGCGAGCTGCGGATGAAATGGGTGATGCCCTTGACGAGGATCAGCGTCCAGGACACCACGGACATGCCCAGCAGGATGACCAGCAGCGCCTTGCTGACAAAGTCGCCCTGCGCCAGGAAGTGGGCGAAGCCGAGGGTGGGGGTATCGTTCACGTTCAGTTCTCCAGTTCGAAGACGATTGGCATCAGCACGTAGGCTTCACGCGGCTTGCCATTTTCCTTGTGGGGTGAGAGGAGGGCATTGCGGGCTGCATTGATGGCGGCCTTGTCCAGGCGGTCAGAGCCCGAGGATTTTTCGAGCTTGACCTCCTTGGGCCGGCCATTCACGTCGACCAGCACGCGCAGCATGACCTTGCCGGTCTCGCCGGCGCGCTTGGAAAACGCCGGGTACACAGGCTTGGGCTGGCGGATGTAGTGGGCCTGCGAGGAACCCAGCACCGGTGGCGGGCCGACGGGGCCCGGCGTGCCGGAGCCTTGTTGCGGCGCGGTGCCGGCCGGCGCATTCGGCTCGCCCTGCACGGGAGGCGTGGGCGGTCCCGGAGGCAGGTTGGCAGGCGCCGGCTCGGCCGGGGGCGGCTCGGGGGCAGGCTTGGGCGGCGGCGGCTCCTTGGGTTTCGGCTTCGGTTTGGGCTTGAGCTTGGGTTTCGGTTTGGGTTTCGGCTTGGGCTTGGGCACCTCGTAGACCGGTGCAGGCTCAGGCGCCGGCGGTGGCTCGGCCACGACCGGTTCGGGCTCCGGCTCAGGTTCGGGCTCGGGTTCCGGAGGCGGCGGTGGGGGCGCGGTGGGCTCGGGAATGACGGGCGGCTGTGGCGGCGCGTTGACCAGCTCGACATAGACGGGCTGATCCTCGCCGCTGGCAGCCTGCAGCATGTCATCGGTGAGGTTGATGCCGTACAGCAGTGCTGCGTGCAGCAACAGAACCCCGCTGAAGGCGGGCAGCATGTGCCAGCGCGGAGGGGGACGGTCCAGCGCGAGGACTGATTCCAGATCCACGGCGCGGGCCTCACGCTGGTCGGCTGTCTGGGGGGCCTGCGAGGAGGTGCCCGGAGCCGACGGAGGGGAGGACGGTGGTTTCACACGAGAGCGGATGGAGGTTGCTGGGAAAACGGCATGGGTCGACCGATGCCCGATCACCGGGCCGAGAGACTGGCCGGCCCATCAGGGACGGCGTGCTCAGGGCAGGGCGGGGGCAGTCTCCGGGAAGAACCCATGAGGCAAGAGAGCGAACAGAAGCACGACCCGAACAGGCGTGCTCCTGGGTCTTGCCGGAAAACCAGCAGGATGCGGATGCAGGCGCGTTCGGACGGACGGTGTCGAGGCGTTCCGAGTGCAGCACGCTACCGGGCGGCTTGTTCTGGAATGTGCCGCGCAATGGTAACGATTCGTATTGGAGTCCTCAAATCGGCCGCTGGCAATTTTTCCCGGGATGAGGTCGGCTTGCAAGCATGACCCGACGCCGTGAAGGGGGTTGCCGTGAGCATATTGTTGCAGCGGTTTCGCGGAATGCGCAACGGTTGGTGACCATTCGTCGGTCAGGACGGATTTGCAGGGGGAGGCATCTTGTCCCGAGACGGCTGTCATCGATGCCGACGATCGTGTCCTGACGCATGCCTGACGCGGAGAATCCGGCCAAACACTCTATACAATCGTCGGATGCACACCCAAGACTCTTCCTTCCTGTCCGACTGGCAGCGCCAGCGGCTCTCCATCCACGTCGACCGCGCAGTGACCGAACTGCGGCGAGGGCGGCCGGTCCTGATTGCTGACCGCAAGGCCATCGACAACATGCCGACGTGGTTGGCTCCCTCCCAGGTCTGGCTGTTTGCCGCGGTGGAGACGCTGACGCCCGAAGGCTGGAAACGGCTGCGACAGTTGAGGATGGTGCACTTTCACCTGTTGCTGTCCGGGCAGCGGATCGAGGCGCTGGCGCGTCGGGAAGGCTGGTCGAATCTGCTGCCCCAGAAAGGCAACAACCTGGAACGCCAGGGCTTCGAGCAGCCTTTCGAACTGCTCATGACGCCACAGGAGCGACCCAATATTGAGGATCTGTCATGGATCCGGGCCTATGCCGGGCTGGAGAGTGCGATCCCTCGTGAGGCGGCGCTTGAGTTGCGCTACCGCGTGCTGTCCCTGGCGGGGGATCCCCATGCTTCGGACTGGGGAGCACCAGGCAAGGAAACCGAGCTGGCAAAACCCGATGGTGACGGCCCCTGGTGGACGATGCCTCAGGGTGTCAATCCGCCCTTGCCGTTGGCCCGTGAGGCGCTGGCACTGGCCCGTGAGGCCCGTCTGGCGCCGGCGGTGGTCTGCTGCCAATTGTTTTCGGAGGATGCACGTGCCTTGCTGGACGCCGGTCTGATGCATGTCGACCCGGCGCAGGTACAGGCCTTCGTGGCTACCCGCCCCGTTCAGCTGGAGCAGGTCAGCGATGCGCCGGTGCCGCTGGCCAGTGCCTGGGCGGCCGATCGGGCGGCTGCAGCCCGGGGAGATGGGACACAGCCGGTCGGTGCCGTTGGGGGCGATGCCGCCCAGTCGGGCGGGTTCGCCGGACGTGCTGATGGTGATCACGCCATCGACAGCCGCTTCGTGGTCTTCCGCGAGAAGGACAGCGACTTCGAGCATGTTGCCGTCATCGTCGGCAATCCGGACTTCAACGGCAAGGAACCGGTGCGGGTCCGGCTGCATTCCTCGTGCCTGACGGGCGATCTCTTTGGCAGCCTGCGTTGTGACTGCGGCGATCAGCTGCGCGGCACGGTGCAGCGGCTGGCGAAGGACGGTGGCGGCATCGTGCTGTACCTGTCGCAGGAAGGGCGGGGCATCGGCATTGCCAACAAGCTGCGCGCCTACCGGCGGCAGGATGCAGGGCTGGACACGCTGGATGCCAACCACGCGCTGGGCTTCCGGATGGACGAGCGCCACTTCGAGGTGGCGGCTGCCATGCTGAAGTCGCTGGGCTGCACGCACATCAACCTGCTGACCAACAATCCGGCCAAGATCGCGTCACTGCGTGACGCCGGCATCGACGTGGTGGAGCGTGAAGGGGTCAAGGGCGGGGTCAATGCCCACAACCAGCGCTACCTGCTCACCAAGATGAAACGCGGCGGCCACCTGTTCGATCAGCAGGATCTGCAGATGGATGCCGACAGTACCTCGGGCGGAATGTCGGGCATGGCGTTTGCCGTGGGGCAGGATGGCTCGCTGCCCGGGTACGTTCAAGGGGCTGCTGTCCAGGCTGAGGCTGGCCATGCTGCGGCCGGGGGCGGATCCGCGTCGCCCGCGCAGGCAGTGGGCGTCGCAGGGGGCGCAGGGCGTCTTCTGCCGACGGCCGCGTCGGGGGCAGAGGGCGCTGACGCCTCGCCCGAAGGCCGGCCGTTGTCGGTCGCCATCCGCGAGCGGCTGCAGTTTGCCAACCGGCGCTTCCACGCCAACGACAACATTGCCGACTTCATCCATGACGAGGCCGAGCTGGACGCGCTGCAGGATGAGGTGGCAGCGCGGATGCAGGCGCTGCTGGAATCACTGGTCATCGACACCGAGTCGGACCACAACACGCAGGATACGGCACGGCGCGTGGCGCGCATGTACCTGAACGAGGTGTTTGCCGGCCGCTACCGCAAGGCGCCGGCCATGACCGAGTTCCCCAACGTCGAGAAGCTCAACGAGCTGCTGGTTGTGGGGCCCATCACCGTGCGCTCGGCCTGCTCGCACCACTTCTGCCCCATCATGGGCCGGCTGTGGATCGGGGTGCTGCCCAATGCCGACTCCAATCTCATTGGCCTGTCCAAGTATGCACGGCTGGCTGACTGGATCATGAGCCGCCCGCAGATTCAGGAAGAGGCCGTGAAGACGCTGGCTGACGAGCTGGAGCGGCGCCTGCTGCCGGATGGTCTGGCCGTGGTGATGAAGGCCGACCACTTCTGCATGCACTGGCGCGGTGTGAAGGACGAGAGTCAGATGACGTCTTCCGTCATGCGGGGCGCCTTCCTGCGAAATTCCAGCCTGCGGCGCGAGTTTCTGGGGCTGATCTGACCCCGGCGGGGTTGATCCGGTCCCGGGCGCTTCGGAGCTTTGGTCCATGCACCGGTTTTCTGTGGCCTGTGCCATGGCCTTTCCGGGTGGTTTATGGCATGTTTCGTGCTGTGTCGTCGAGGTCCGTGCGGTAACCCCGATAACCCTTGTCTGGTGTCCGGCCCGCCTGTTGCGGGCCGGGTGATCTGGAAAAATAGCCTCCCATGGAAAAACAGACTCTCCTCGTGACCGGCGGTGCCGGTTACATCGGCTCCCACACCGTCGTGGAGCTGCTGGCCGCTGGCCATGACGTGGTCATCCTCGACGACTTCAGCAACAGCTCGCCCCAGGTGGTGGACCGCATTGCCGAGATTGCCGGCCGCCGTCCCGCCCTGGTGGAGGGCGATTCGGGCAACCGCGACACGCTGCGCCGCCTGCTGGCCCAGTACCCGGTCGATGCCACCATCCACTTCGCCGGCTTCAAGGCCGTGGGCGAGTCGGTGGCCAAGCCGCTGGCCTATTACGGCAACAACGTCAGCGGGACCGTGGTGCTGCTGGAATGCCTGGAAGAGGCCGGGGCACGCCGCCTGGTGTTCAGCTCCTCGGCCACCGTCTACGGTGATCCGGCCAGCGTGCCCATCCGCGAAGACTTCCCCACCGGCCCCACCAACCCCTACGGCCGCACCAAGTGGCACATCGAGCACATGCTCAATGATCTGGCGGTGGCCTCGCCCGAGTGGTCGATCGGCATCCTGCGCTACTTCAACCCGGTGGGGGCCCATGCCTCGGGCCGCATCGGCGAGAATCCGCGCGGCATCCCCAACAACCTGATGCCCTTCGTCACCCAGGTGGCGGTGGGCAAGCGGCCGCAGCTTTCGGTGTTCGGCGGCGACTACCCCACGCATGACGGCACCGGCGTGCGCGACTATATCCACGTGGTGGACCTGGCGCTGGGCCACCTGGCTGCGCTGGAGAAGGTGGTGGCTGGCAAGGGCGCCTGGACGGTGAACCTGGGCACCGGCAAGGGCTACTCGGTGCTGGACTTCGTCAAGGCCTTCGAGAAGGCCAGCGGGAAGCCCATCCCCTACCAGATCGTCGATCGCCGCCCCGGCGACGTGGCGCAGTGCTATGCCGATCCGTCGCTTGCGGCCGAGATGCTGGGCTGGCGCGCGCAGCGTGACCTGCAGCAGATGTGTGCCGACAGCTGGAACTGGCAGCAGAAGAATCCGGACGGCTACTGACCGGCGTGACTGACCCTATCCGGCCTTGCCCCGGACGCAGGGCCGGCTCGGTCGGAAGCGGGGCCCCGGAAGGCGTTCTGCTCGCATCCGTAGTCTCTCTTTATATGGCGCTATATGGCGCCATTTTTATTTCCGGGGTTCCTGAAAGGGCAGGGAATACCCGAAGATGGTGGGGTGAAAATATCACCCCGCATTTTGTTCCCATCTGCTGTCGATCGGCTTGTGATGCTTGATTTCGGGTGGTTGAAAAATAAATCGACAACTCTTTGGACGGTTTTTTGAAGCCCCGTCATGGGGTCTTTGTGATCTGCATGATCGGGGTTGATATAATGACATCCGTCATGCAACGATAATTTCCCGGCAATCATCCATTTCATCATTCATCTGCGGGGAATGTTCTGCCAGCCATCGGGCTGTGCCTTTCTTTCGTGTGCCGGGTAAATGTCACCCTGGCAGGGCGGTGCTCAAGCAGGCGTTTTCTGCGTATCGTCCACGCCAGATCGTGACGGGGCGCCCATGCTCCTGCGGGATTTCCTCTGCGGGAATTCCTTCATGGCGCCCATTCGGGGAATTTCTGCGTTTTCGTGCCCTCGGCCCAGGCATTTTGTCGGATACATCCCGTATCCCCTTCACCCTGCACCGGTATTGCAGGGCATGGACCGCCTTCATTCGGGCGGGTCTGTCCCTTCTGCCCGCGTTTCAGCCGGGCTGCCGGTCAGAGGGTCGGCGTCGCTTCGTCCGTCAGGACGCATCGTCGGGCCTCCCATCCAGAAGAGGAGTCCATCATGTCACGTTCCAACCTGCTGTCACCCGCTGCCGTTTCGGCTTTCTCGCCGGCATCGTCCGTCATGCGCCTGTCGCGGCCTGTCGGGCGGCTGATGGCCATGGCCGCTCTGGGCGCTGCTGCCTGGCTGGGCGCGCCGGCCGCACATGCCGCCGACACTCCCGCCTGCGAAGTCAGCCATCCGGTGCGCTTCGGCGGCATGAACTGGGAATCCAACCTGGTGCTGACCGAGATCGAGCGGCGCATTCTTGAGAAGGGCTATGGCTGCCAGACGGACGTGCTGCCCACCGAGACCCTGTCGGCGCTGGCCGCCATGGGCCGCGGCGATCTGGACGTGATCAGCGAGATCTGGCAGAACAGCATCGCCGATCCCTGGGCCAAGGCCGTGGCCACCGGCAAGGTGAAGTCGATCGGCACGGTCTACCTGGGAGGCGAGGGCTGGTACATCCCGCGCTATGTGGCCGAGCGCCTGCCGGAGCTGAAGTCCATCGAGGACCTGCCCCGGTTCAAGGACGAGTTTGCCGACAATGAGGACCCCGGCAAGGGCCGCTTCTACGGCTGCCCGGTGGGCTGGGGCTGCGAGGTGGTCGCCACCCAGATCTTCAAGGCCGACAAGAAGCTGGCGGAAGCCTTCAACCTGTTCGCACCTGGTACCGGGGCTGCCCAGAAGGCCGCGATCACCTCGGCCTACAAGCGCAAGCGCAACGTCGTCTTCTACTACTGGTCACCCACGCCGATGGTCGCCTCGATGGATCTGGTGCGGCTGAAGTTCCCGCCCTATGACAAGGCCAAGCACCAGTGCCTGACCGATGCGGACTGTGCCAACCCCGAAGTGGTGGACTACCCCGAGAACCCGGTGCTGACGGGCGTCAACACCAAGTTCTCTGAACAGGCGCCCAGGACCACCGAGTTCCTGTCGAAGGTGTCGCTGCCGGTGGATGTGGTCAACGGCATGCTGGCCGAGATGGATGCGGAGTCGCTGGAAGTGACGGACGTGGCCGACCGGTTCCTGAAGAACCATGCCGATGTCTGGACGAAGTGGGTGCCGGCCGATGTGGCCGAACGCGTGAAGGCGGGGCTCTGACATGTTTCCGCAACTCTTCGACCCCGTGAAGCTTCGCAAGGGCATCGACAGCTTCGTCGATGGCATCGTCACCGACTATGGCGACTCGCTGGGGGCACTGTCCGACCACTTCGAGCGCTGGCTGGGCTGGTTCGAGAAGCTGCTGCGCACGGCGCCGTGGTGGTCGGTGGTGCTGACGGTCATCGTCGTCGCCTGGCTGCTCACGCGCCGTATCGGCCTGTCGCTGCTGATGGGCGGGCTGCTGTGCATCATCGGTCTGCTGGGCCTGTGGGACGCCGGTATGCAGACCCTGGCGCTGATGCTGATGGCCACCTTCCTGTCGGTCGTCATCGGCATCCCGGTCGGCATCCTGATGGGGCGGGTGGACTGGGTGCGGGCCGTGCTGAACCCCGTGCTGGACGTCATGCAGACGATGCCCAGCTTCGTCTATCTCATCCCCGTGGTGATGCTCTTTGGCCTGGGCAAGACCCCGGCGCTGATTGCCACCATCATCTACGCGGTGGCCCCGCTCATCCGCCTCACCGATCTGGGCATCCGGCTGGCGGACAAGGAGGTGCTGGAGGCCTCGCGCGCCTATGGCGCCAATACCTGGCAGCAGCTCTTCGGGGTGCAGATTCCGCTGGCGCTGCCCAACATCATGGCCGGCATCAACCAGACCACGATGATGGCGCTGGCCATGGTGGTGATCGCCTCGATGATCGGGGCCACCGGCCTGGGCCAGGAGGTGCTGCAGGGCATCAATCGGCTTGAGGTCGGCCGGGGCCTGATGGCGGGCGTCTCCATCGTGGTGCTGGCCATCCTCTTCGACCGCATCACCCAGGGCTATGGCCGCCGGCAACGACGAGGAGCGCACTGATGAGCAAGATCGAAGTCAGCCACATCTACAAGATCTTCGGCCCGCATCCCGATCGCTGGCTGAAGGCTGTCCAGGATGGCATGAGCAAGGAGGAGCTGCTGACCCGCAGTGGTCATACGCTGGGCCTGCGCGACATCTCCCTGTCCATCGACGAAGGCAGCATCTACGTCATCATGGGCCTGTCGGGTTCGGGCAAATCCACGCTCATCCGGCACTTCAACCGTCTCATCGAGCCCACCTCGGGCGAGATCCGGGTGGATGGCCAGAACGTGGTGGAGCTGGGGCGGCGAGAGCTGGCCCACCTGCGTCAGCAGAAGATGAGCATGGTCTTCCAGCGCTTCGGGCTCTTTCCGCACCGCACCGTGCTGGACAACGCCGCCTATGGACTGGCCGTGCAGAAGGTGCCACGTGCCCAGCGTGAGGAAAAGGCCCGTTACTGGCTGGACCAGGTGGGGCTGTCGGGTTTCGAGCACCAGTATCCGCATCAGCTCTCCGGCGGCATGCAGCAGCGGGTGGGGCTGGCCCGCGCGCTGGCCACCGATGCCGAGATCCTGCTGATGGACGAGGCCTTCTCGGCGCTGGATCCGCTCATCCGCCGCGAGATGCAGGACCACCTGCTGAAGCTGCAGGCCCGGCTCAACAAGACCATCGTCTTCATCACCCACGACCTGGACGAGGCGCTGCGCCTGGGCAACCGCATTGCCATCCTGAAGGACGGCGAGCTGGTGCAGGAGGGACAGCCCGAGGACATCTTGCTGGAACCGGCCACCGAGTACGTGCAGGCCTTCCTGCAGGACGTGAACCGCAGCAAGGTGCTCAATGCTGGCCATGCGCTGCAGGAGGGGGCACGGCTGACGCTGACCATGCGTACCCGACCGCACCATGCCCTGAAGCTGCTGCAGGCGCGCAAGTACGACTACGCGCCAGTGCTGGACGGCAAGCGGCTGGGGGGCGTGCTGACCGTCGGACGCATCATTGATGCCCTGAAGGAGGGCGCGCGCGACGTGTCCGAATATGTCGAGGAAATGGCTTCGGTGCCTTCCACGGCGGGGCTGGACACTGTGCTGGGCCATCTGTTGCAGAGTGATCAGCCGCTGGCCGTCACGGGCGAGCACGACGAATTCGTCGGCATGCTGTCGCGCAGCAAGGTGCTGAGCCTGGTCAGCAACGAGACGCCCGAGCTGGTGCCGGAAAATGCCGCCAGTGTGCAGCAGGCGGCAGCAGAGGCCGCAGAAGCGGTGGCTGTGGCCGAGGAGGCCGTGAGCGCCGAATCTGTCGGGAACGTCGATGCGGCGAGGCCGGGCCATGTGGATGTGGCCGCTGCCGGCAACGTGCCGGATGTGCCGGGGGCTGCTGAGGCGCCGGCTGATGCGGTGGGCTTGAAGGCGGGAGCCGCAGACGCCCGGGAAGCGGCCTCGACCGCCCAGGAGCGCTCCTGATCAGGCCAGCCGCCGGCAATCCTGCCCGTGCTTGGTGGCCATCAGCTGCGCCAGCAGCGTGGCCGCCGTGCCCAGGCCGGGTACCGGCAGGTTGGCGTCGATCTCGGCCAGCGGCATCAGCACGAACAGCCGCTCATGCAGGCGGGGATGCGGTAGCGTCAGCACCGCATCCGTGCGGGTCTCGTCGGCCATCAGCAGCAGGTCCAGATCCAGCGTGCGGGGCGCGTTGCGAAACGGCCGCTCACGTCCGAAGGCCAGTTCGATGGCCTGCAGCCCTTCCAGCAGCGACAGGGCGGGCAGGGTGGTGTCCACGCGCAGCACCTGGTTGATGAAGGGCGGCCCGCCTGCGTCCACCGGTGCGCTCTCGTACAGGCTGGAAACGGCCGTCACTTGCGTGTCGGGCAGCTTTCCGATATGCGCCCGTGCGGCTTCCAGCGTTTCCTTCGGACCGCCGATGCGGCTGGGCAGGTTGGCGCCCAGACCGATCCAGGCCGCGCGGGGCTTCGTCCCGTTTCCCGTGGCCATGATCAGGAGGCTGCGGAGGGCTCGCCGGCGCCGCCATGCCCTTCGGCTGGTGCACCGTTCTCGGCCGAAGCGCTCTTGCGCCGCCGCCGGCGCTTGCGGGTGTTGCGCCCCGATTTGCCGGTGCTGCCCAGGCTTTCCTGCACCAGCTGTTCACGCCGAGAGGAATCGGCGTCGATGAACTCCGTCCACCAGTCGCCCAGTGCAGGATCGATCTCGTTCGAGGTGCAGCGCAGCAGCAGGAAGTCGTAGCTGGCGCGAAAACGCAGCTGCGTCACCAGCGTGAACGACTGCCGGCCACGTTTCTCCAGCCGGGGCTGCATCATCCAGATCTCGCGCATGTCGGCCTGGTAGCGTCGGTGCAGGGCCAGCTTGGTGCCCTGTTCGTCCAGCACTTCCGAGATGGCCTGATCCAGCGCCGGTACCAGGTGTTCGCCCTGGGCATGCAGCTGCTGCCAGCGCACCCGAACCTGCGGCCACAGCAGCGAGGCGAACAGGAAGCTGGGCGAGACCGACTTGCCCTGCTGTACGCGGGCATCGGTGCGGGTCAGCGCCTCGGTGATGAAGGCTTCGTCGGTCTCGAAGAGGGTGTCCAGCAGCGGCAGGATGCCGTGGTGCAGCCCTTCGTGACGCAGCCGCTGCAGGCAGGCCAGGCCATGGCCACTTTCCAGCAGCTTCATCACCTCGTCGAACAGCCGTGCCGGCGGCACGTTCTCCAGCAGCGGGGCCAGTGTGCGGATGGGCTGGAGCGTGGGCGGGTCGACCTGAAAATCCAGCTTGGCGGCAAAGCGCACGGTGCGCAGCATCCGCACCGGATCCTCGCGGTAGCGGGTGGTGGGATCGCCGATCATGCGCAGCAGCCGGGCCGACAGATCATCTACCCCACCCATGGGGTCGATCAGTGTCTCGGCGATCGGGTCGTAATAAAGGGCGTTGACGGTGAAATCGCGTCGGTAGGCGTCTTCTTCACGGGTACCGAACACGTTGTCGTTCAGCATCCGTCCATGGGCGTCGGTCTGGCCGTTGGTATGGGCCGCCCGGAAGGTGGTGACCTCGATGGTCTCGCGCCCGAACATGACGTGAACGATGCGAAAGCGCCGGCCGATGATGCGCGCGCGCCGGAAAAGCGACTGCACCGCTTCAGGTGAGGCGTCGGTGGCCACGTCGAAGTCCTTCGGGGCGCGGCCCAGCAGCAGGTCGCGCACGCCGCCACCCACAATGTAGGCGCTGTAACCGGCGTGTTGCAGCTCTTCGCAGGTGCGCAGTGCGGCGCTGGAGACCTGCTGGCGGGACAGTCCCAGCGACTGGGCGGACAGGATGCGGGGCTCGGGCAGCTTGGGGGCCGGGGAGCGGGGGCGGCCAGGTGTGCGGCCCGGAATGCGGGCGCGGGGACGGGCAGGTGCGCGCGCAGCGGCCGGAGTGTCGCGGTCGGCCGGCCGGCCGGCGATCCATTTGAACAATCGGTTGAACACGATACCTATGCAAGGGGGAACAGGTCGATGATCGGCCAGCCGCGCTCGGTCGCCGTCTGGCGCAGCACCGGATCAGGATTGGTGGCTACCGGATGCGTGGCCATCTCCAGCATCGGCAGGTCGTTGCGTGAATCGGAATAGGCCCAGATCTCGTCGAAATCATCCGGTGTCAGCCCCTGTTCCTGCAGCCATTCGCGCAGGCGGACAAGCTTGCCGGCCTGGAAGGTGATCGTGCCCTGGGGCTCGCCCGTGTAGCGGCCATCCTTCACCTCACCCTCGGCACCCAGCAGGTGCTGCACCCCGAAAAGCTCGGCGATGGGGCGGGTGACGAAGGCGTTGGTGGCCGTGACAATGACGCACAGGTCGCCGGCGTCCAGATGCTTCTTCACCAGGGCCTGCGCCTCGGCGTTCAGCGAAGGGCGGATGACCGTGTCGATGTACTCGCGCCGCCATGCCTCGATCTCGTCGGCAGGGCGCCCGGCCAGAACGCCCAGCACGAAGCGCAGGTGCTCGGCAGGATCCAGCTTGCCTTGCTTGTACTGCTCGAAGAAGGCGTCGATGCGGGCATTGAAGGCTGCCACGTCGGCCACACGGCCGGTACGGCACAGGAAGCGCCCCCACTCGTTGTCAGAGTCGATGGGCAGCAGCGTGTGGTCCAGATCAAACAGGGCTAGCCTTTTCATGTAGGTCATTCTAAAGCGTTGTGGACACATTTGGGATGTTTTGGCAGGCGTTATGGGTCCGTTCGTCCCTTTGCCGCCCCTTTGCCGTTCCCTCGCCGTCCCTTCGCTGCCCCCTGAAAACGCACGCAGGCCCTGGAATCAATGCACGCGACTCCCGGAATCCCCGCACGCGGGCTCCGGAATCCGTGTGCCGGTGATGACAGGGGCGCTCCCCCCGGGGCCGCCGGGGGCATGCCGTCCGGCACGGAGCGCCCGGCAGGCCGCCCGCGTCCCGGCAAAAAATAGGGAAAAAAGTGGTGCATCCACAACAGAAGACATGCGCCCCGGACCGGCATGCGCAGACGGACGGATTATCACCACGTATGATGACTGGCCTTGTTTCAGTCCGCCGTTTCCTCCGTCGTTTCCATGTTCCCCGATTCCGATACCGCCGCTTGCGGCTGGCGTGCGCACCTGCAGCTGCGGTTTGCCGCACGCACGGCACCGGAAAACCGCGGCGGGCAGGGGGGCCATGCGGCACGCACCGTGTTGCTGGAAAAGCGTCACGAGGGCCCGATGCTGGTGCAGCGCCCCTTCTATCCGGAAGGAGAGGCGGTATGCCATGTCTACCTGCTGCATCCGCCCGGTGGCGTGGTGGGGGGAGACATCCTGCAGCTCGACGTGCGTGTCGAATCCTCCGCACACACCCTCATCACCATGCCCGGTGCCACGAAGTTCTACCGCAGCGCGGGCCCGCAGGCCACGCTCGGGCAGCATTTCTCGCTGGATGATGGCGCCCGGCTGGAGTGGCTTCCGCAGGACACCATCCTCTTTCCCGGCGCACGCGCACGCACCGAAACCCGCTTCGACCTGCATGGCAGCGCCCGGCTGACCGGCTGGGAAACGCTGTGCCTGGGCCGCCCCGTGATGCACGAGGCCTTCGACCGGGGCGAGCTGGTCAGCCGCTTTGCCGTGTATCGGGACGGCCAGCCGCTGCTGCACGAACACCTGCGCATCCAGGGCGGCCACCTTGCCAAGCTCGCCGGTCAGCCCCTGCTGTCCACCCTCGTGTTCACCCCGGCGGATGAAAACCTGCTGGCGCAGGCCCGTGCGCTGCTGCAGGAGAGCGCCGCATCGCTGCCGCTGGCCGGTGCCACCCTGCTGGGCGACCTGCTGGTGGTGCGCCTGCTGGGCGGCGACAACGAACGCATCCAGCGTCTGCAGCAGCAGCTCTGGGCCGCCCTGCGCCCCGCCGTCATGGGGCTGGATCCCAGTCCGCCGCGCATCTGGAGCACCTGATCCGGTCATGCACGCACATCCGTTCGCACGGCAGGCAGGGCATCCGCAACAGGCCCTTTCCCATCTCCTTTCATCCTTGCCCCCCGTTTTCTTTCCACCCGTTTGACCAGGCGTTCCCGGCCAGACCTTTTTCGACCAGACACCATGGAACTCACCCCCCGCGAAAAAGACAAACTGCTGCTCTTCACCGCTGCCCTGCTGGCCGAGCGCCGGCTGGCCCGTGGCCTGCAGCTGAATTACCCCGAGGCGGTGGCCTACATCAGTGCAGCCATCATGGAAGGGGCGCGTGATGGAAAAACCGTGGCGCAGCTGATGGAGGCGGGCCGCCATCTGCTGACCCGTGCCCAGGTCATGCAAGGGGTGCCGGAGATGATTCCCGATGTACAGGTCGAAGCCACCTTCCCGGATGGCACCAAGCTGGTCACCGTGCACAGCCCCATCGTCTAGGGATGCCCGTGACGCCTCCTGAAATCTGCACCATCACACAAGGACACCTTCGATGATTCCCGGTGAAATCCAGGTCCAGCCTGGTGACATTCCACTCAATACCGGTCGTGCCACGCTGACCGTCACCGTGGCCAACCACGGTGACCGCCCCGTGCAGGTCGGTTCGCACTATCACTTCTACGAAGTCAACGACGCCCTGGTGTTCGACCGCGAACCCACCCGTGGTTACCGGCTGGACATCGCCGCCGGCACGGCCGTGCGCTTCGAACCGGGCCAGTCCCGCACCGTCACCCTGGTGGCGCTGGGAGGTCTTCGCCGCGTCTATGGCTTTGCCGGCCGCGTGATGGGGGCACTGGAATCATGAGCAGCATTTCCCGTCGCGCCTATGCCGACATGTTCGGCCCCACCGTGGGCGACCGCGTGCGTCTGGCCGATACCGATCTGTGGATCGAAGTCGAAAAGGACTTCACCCTCTATGGCGAGGAAGTGAAATTCGGGGGTGGCAAGGTCATCCGTGATGGCATGGGGCAGGGCCAGCAGCTGGCCGCCGATGTCATGGATCTGGTGCTGACCAATGCCCTGATCGTCGATCACTGGGGCATCGTCAAGGCCGACATCGGCGTGAAGAACGGCCGTATCGCCGCCATCGGAAAGGCCGGCAATCCGGACATCCAGCCCGGCGTGACCATTCCCATCGGTGCCTCGACCGAGATCGTCGCGGCCGAAGGGCGCATCGTCACTGCGGGGGGCATCGACACCCACATCCACTTCATCGCCCCCCAGCAGGTCGACGAGGCACTGGCCGGGGGCGTGACCACCATGATCGGTGGCGGATCGGGACCGGTGGAGGGCACGCGTGCCACCACCTGCACGGCCGGCCCCTGGCATCTGGCCCGCATGCTGCAGGCCGCCGATGCACTGCCCATCAACATCGGCCTGCTCGGCAAGGGCAATGCCTCGCAGCCCGAACCGCTGCGCGAGCAGGTCCGTGCCGGTGCCATGGGCCTGAAACTGCACGAGGACTGGGGTTCCACGCCCGCTGCCATCGACTGCTGCATGGGCGTGGCCGACGAGATGGATGTGCAGGTCGCCATCCACACCGACACGCTCAACGAAGGCGGTTTTCTGGAAGACACGCTGCGCGCCATCGGCAACCGCGTGATCCACACCTTCCATACCGAGGGGGCAGGGGGCGGCCACGCACCGGACATCATCGCCGCCTGCGCCCACGCCAACATCCTGCCATCATCCACCAATCCGACGCTGCCCTATACCGTCAACACGGTGGATGAGCACCTCGACATGCTGATGGTCTGCCATCACCTGGACCCGGCCATCGCCGAGGACGTGGCCTTTGCCGAAAGCCGCATCCGCCGCGAAACCATTGCCGCCGAGGACATCCTGCACGATATAGGTGCCTTCTGCATGACGTCCTCCGACTCCCAGGCCATGGGCCGTGTGGGCGAAGTGGTGCTGCGTACCTGGCAGGTGGCGCACAAGATGAAGCTGCAGCGCGGCCCGCTGCCGCAGGACAGCGAGCGTCACGACAATTTCCGCGTGCGCCGCTACGTGGCCAAATACACCATCAATCCGGCCATCACCCATGGCATTTCCCATGAGGTGGGCTCCATCGAAGTGGGCAAACTGGCCGACCTGGTGCTGTGGTCTCCCGCCTTTTTCGGCGTGAAGCCTTCCCTGGTCATCAAGGGCGGGCTGGTGGTGATGGCCCCGATGGGTGACATCAACGGCTCCATCCCCACCCCGCAGCCCGTGCATTACCGGCCCATGTATGCCGCGTTCGGTGCCGCCCGCCATGCCACGCGGATGACCTTCCTGCCCGGTGCTGCCATTGCCGCCGGCTTGCCGGAGCAGTTGCGCCTGCAGAGCCTGATCGGCCACGCGCACGACTGCCGCCGCATCCGCAAATCCAGCATGATCCACAACGACGCACTGCCCGACATCCACGTCGATCCGCAGACCTACCAGGTGCGCGCCAACGGAGAACTGCTGGTGGCCGAGCCGCTGGCCACACTGCCGATGGCCCAGCGCTATTTCCTCTTCTGAACGGTTTTCTGCATCCTGTCATGACCGAAGTTCTACCCGGGCTGCCGATGTTCACGCGCCGGCTGGATCTGCCCGACGGCAACGAATCCCTGCCCACCACCCTGAAGATGGCCAGCGCCACGCTGCCCATCGACGTGCGCATCAGAAGCCGCGCCCGCATCGCACTGGACGGGGGCGGTGAGGCCGGCTTCATCCTGCCGCGTGGCCATCTGCTGCGCGGTGGCGATGTGCTGGCCGATGAAACCGGCCAGTACCTGCTGCGCATCCAGGCGGCGGCCGAAACCGTCTCCACCCTGTACTGCGACGATCCCCTGCAGCTGGCCCGTGCCTGCTATCACCTGGGCAATCGCCACGTGCCCCTGCAGATCGGCCCGGGCTTTGCACGCTACCAGCACGACCATGTGCTCGACGATATGCTCGTCCAGATGGGCCTGCACGTCGTGGTCGAACAGGCCCCGTTCGAGCCCGAGGCCGGTGCCTACCAGAGCGCCCCGCACGGCCATTCGCATGGTCATGTGCATGATCACGGTCATGGTCATGCGCAGGGTCACGGTCATGCGCAGGATCATGCACACCACCATGATCATGGCCATCACCATGGTCACGACCACGACCACGACCACGACCACGACCACGACCACGACCACGACCACGACC
>ERZ773072.612-NODE-612-length-19297-cov-10.576032_pt1 | contig 19297 bp, 16 predicted proteins | sample MGYA00580617_ERZ773072 | MGnify/ENA primary metagenome ERZ773072 (study PRJEB29015, sample SAMEA2737970) | human oral metagenome | biome: human oral; feature: human-associated habitat; material: dental | place: China | collected 2122 ...
GTTTGAGGTATTCGAAAAGGGTGATGTCGTCGTCGGGGCCGAGAATGTCGCTGAGGAAGGACCGGAGCTGACCGGGTTCCTGGGGGAAGTTGACGAGGAAGTAGTGCTTCAGGCCGCGGTGGACGAGAGAGCGTTCCACCACCTCGGCGTAGCGGAGCAGATCGTTATTGCCGCCGGAGATGATGCAGACCACAATGTCATTGGTGCCGAGTTTCAGCTCGGACAGGGCGGTGACGGAGAGGGCGCCGGCGGGCTCGGCGATGATGCCCTCGTTTTGGTACAGCTCAATCATTTCGGTGCAGACGGCCCCCTCGGACACGACGAGGGGGTGAAGCCGGCCCAGGTTTTTCTCGATGATCTGATAGTTGATGTCGCCGATGCGTTTCACGGCGGCACCATCGACGAAGGGGTCCACTGCGTCGAGGGTGACGGGTTTTTCCGCCTTCAGGGCGGCGTTGAGACTGGGCGCGCCGGCGGGTTCGACCCCAACGACTGCGGTGCGGGGGGACATGTCGGCAAGATAGCTGAGAATGCCGGAGATGAGCCCGCCCCCGCCGACCGGCACGACAATGGTGTCGGGGGATTTGCCCATGGCGGAGAGCTGGGAGAGGATTTCGGCGGCGACGGTGCCTTGGCCAACAATGGTGTCGCGGGCGGCGAAGGGTTCGATGATGGTGGCGCCGGTCTCCTCGGCATAGTCGTGGGCGGCGGCAGATGCCTCGTCGAAATTAGCGCCAGTCACGACGAGTTCCACCATGTTTCCGCCGTGGACTTTGATGCGGTCGCGTTTCTGTTTGGGGGTGGCGGCGGGCACGTAGATGCGGCCGGGAATGCCCATGCTGCGGCAGGCAAAGGCCACCCCTTGGGCGTGGTTGCCTGCGGAGGCGGCGACGATGCCGGCGGCGCGTTGGGCGTCGGAAAGCTGCGATATGGCGTTGACGGCGCCCCGGATCTTATAGGAGCGGACGTCTTGGAGGTCTTCACGCTTCAGGTAGATTTCGGCACCGGTAAGGTGCGAAAGGCGGGGGCAGTATTGCAGTGGGGTGGGGGCAATGGTTGCGGAAATTCGCGCTTGTGCTAGTTGGACGTCAGCTGCGTGGATTTCGGTGGTCACTGCGGTTTGATTCATAGGCATACAGCTTAGCCCGTTGGTTTTCTGCGTTGGTAACCAGCTTGCTTATCGACGCCCGAACCGCCAGATAGGTCACATTCAGGGGTGGACTTGGGGGATTATCACATAATAAAAGCCTGTAACTGATACGCTACAATCCGTGAGCTGAAAGCCTGTTGCGCTGGGCTTTCACCAGATTATGGAGAAGGAGAATTCCCTTGATGAACTTCCGCACAGCTTTGGGCGTGGCCGTGACTATTGTCATGACATCGGCGTCGCTGCTTATTCCCGCCACCGCGGGCGCCCAGGAAACCACCACCACCGAGGCTTCTACCGAGGCTTCCGCAGTTCAAACAACCACGGAAACCCCGGAAAAATCTACAGAGGCCACCACCAACGCCTCGACCCCGGACACGCAGGATCCGAACTCGGACAACAAGTCGGACCCGAACAAAGATCTCCAGGATTTGTCCAACGACTTATCGAATAATAAGGATAAGGACAAGGATGGTTCGTCGATCAACTACGACGATAAGGGGGCCATTGAATCGGTGGGATCGGTCACGACTGATACGATTAAATTCATCGGTGCGATCATCAAGGTTTTGGCTGGTGTAGCGGGTCTTATGGTGCTGTTGGGCAAGGCATTCCCGGCCGTGAAAGACATGATTCACAACATAGCCCGGGGTGGGCATCTCTAGGCCCGGTTTTACCCCTAGGTAGCAGAATCCATCCTTAAGACGTAATCTGTTGGTTATTCAAGAACTTTCAGCTTTGGAGAATCATGAAACGAACCTTTATTGCGCTTGCTACCGCTCTGGCAGTCGGGGCCGGCTCCCTATCCCCGGTATATGCGGATGTAAGAGTTCCAAACTCACCAAGTGAGACCCAGGCCCCTTCCGACAATAAGCTTTCGGGCGATGTGAAGGATAAGTCTTCGGGTGTGATTGATTCTAAGAAGATGGAAAAATCCACCCAGGATCTGCTGGATAAGCAGGACGGCAGCATGAAGTCCAGCGCCGGCCAGGATGGCAAGAATTCCAGCGAGGGCACATCGTCGAAGAACAAGAAAGGTTCCTCGCCGACCGGCAGCAGCCCCATAGATTTACTGCTGATTAGCGGGGTTGTGGGCCTCTTGGTGGTCAAGGGGTTGCAGACGCTGCGACTGGATCCGGCCACGTTCCCGCCGGAGTTGCAGGGCCTTATCCGGTTTATTAACTCCGGGGATCCGGTGCATCTGCACAGCTCTTAGGGGCTGTAGGTTGTAAGGGCGTGGCATATTTGGCCACGCCTTTTTAGGTTTTTTCTGTGGCTCGCTGCCCGAGCTGTTGCCGCAGTCCGGCGATAATGAATTCGACCTTGGCATCCAAAAATCCCCGCTGGGGGTTCCAACGGTCCCTATTATCCAGGAGGGTTTCGGCACTGAGTTCGGTGATGGTTCGCGTGACAATGTCCATACCCTCCGGGGAATGCTGCATGGCGGACATGCCGATGTGGGTGGCGAGCACGGTGTCACCAATGAAATCCAGGGCAAAAAGGGCCTCCGACCTGGCGAAACCCTGCGCCATGAGGATGCCCATGGCATGTTGAGTGAACCCCTGCACGTGGGAGAACGATTGCGTGTATTGGAATATGGTGATGTCCAGACCCGGGTATTTTTCACAAATATTCCAGGTGGTTTCCGCCCAATTGCGCAGGAGCTCCGGCCAGGGGAGCTCGTCGTCAAGCATGATCATGCTGATCTCCGCGGCGGCCTGGGCGAGGCACGCATCGACTAATGCATCGCGGCTATCAAAGAGCCGGTACATGGCGGATGTGGCGATGCCAAGTTTGGCCGCAACAGCACCTAAAGTGAACCGGTCGATCCCCAATTCCACGGCAGCGTTAATAACATCTTCCCTGGTAAATCGGGGTTTCGGCCCGGTTTTCCGGCCAGCGCGGCGGATTCGAGTGCTGCTCATGAGCTTATTATAATTGCCAGCCCTGAGCGGCCGCCCGATGGTCCCAGAACGACCGATACGTGCCGCCACGGGCGAATAATTCCTCATGGGTGCCGATGTCCTCCACCGTGCCATCGGCCCGCAGCTGCACGATGGCGTCCGCCTTGCGAATGGTGTCCAGCTTGTGCGCAATGACAAGAATGGTTGCGGTTTCCCGCAGCTTATCGACGGCCGCCACCACGTTCTCCTCGTTCTCTGGGTCCAGGGCGGAGGTGGCCTCGTCCAGGAGCACGATCGGGGCCTGCTTCAGCAGGGCGCGGGCGATGGCCACGCGCTGCCGCTCCCCGCCGGAGAGGGCCCGACCCCCCTCCCCCACCGGGGTGTCCCAACCGCGCGGCAGCCGATTGACGATTTCCGTCACCCCGGCGAGCCGCGCCGCCTCGTGGAGTTCCGCCATGGTGGCGTCCTCCCGGCCGATACGAATATTCGCTTCTAGGGTGTCGTCGAACAGGTACACGTCCTGGAACACCATGGACAGGCTGGCCATGAGCTGTTTCGTGGTTTGCTCCCGCACGTCCACGCCACCAACCTTGACCGAGCCGGCGGTCACATCGTAGAACCGGCTAATCAGCCGGGCGATGGTGGTTTTGCCGCAGCCGGAGGGGCCGACCAGGGCCACCATGGTTTTCGCCGGCACCGCAAACGTGATGTCCCGCAGCACCGGGGTGCCGTCCTCGTAGGAGAACGCCACATGGTCCAGGCTGATGGTGCCCGGGGTGGGTTCAGGCGTGGCCGTGTCCGGCTCCGGCAGCGGCTTGGCGGTGACGACCTCATCGATGGCGTCGAGCACCGGGCGGCGATCCTCCAGGGCGGCGGCGGTGTCGGTAATGCCGGTCAGCACCTGGGTGTACCTGAGGCACAGGCCGATAAACGCAATGGCCTCCACCGGCTGCAGGGTGCCGCCCACGGCAAACTGGGCGGACATGAACATGAGAGTGACCACGATGCCCTGGGAGAAGGAGTTCCCCACCACATTGCCGGCAAGATTGAGCCACAGTTCTTTCCGTTTTGCCCGCAACCATTCCCGGTTGGCGGTGGTCAGCTCCGAATAGTTGGCGCTGCGGCCGCAGGAGCGCAGGGCCGCCTGGCAGTGGGCGAATTCCACGATGCGGTTACTTAATTCCACCTCGGCGGGCTCGGAAATGTCCTTCGCTTTCTTATTGAGCTTCGTCGACAACGCCACAAACAGCAGGAAGAAGGGGGTAGCCACGGTCAGCGTCATACCGAGGCGCACATCCCACGTGTAGGTGAGGATGAGCACGACGAGGCTGACCACCAGGTTGCTGATGAAGGGGCTCACAAAGTGGGCGATGATTTCTCCGGCCATCATGAGTTCGGTCGACACCATCCGGGATAGCTTCCCAGCCAACGGCTTATTGAACCAACCGAGCGGAAGCGTGGCCACCCGGTTGCCAATCATGTCGTGGGCAACCCGAATGAAGAACATGGCCACGGAGTAGCCCCGGCTGAGCTGGAAATAGTTCGCCACCCCGCCGAGGACGGCTAGGCATGCCAGCACCACGATCCAGCCGGTCACCCCTAATCCCAACACCGGCTGACCGGTCACCAGAGAGGTGATGGCCGGGAGCAGGGCGAAGATGGAGACGCCTTCGAATAATCCATAGATGGTGCTGAACACGATCACTCGGTTGAGAACGGTGCCGTCCCCCAGCATCCGGCGACACCGGGGAATAAAGTTCATTACTGCCATGTTCATTATCATGAGAGATCCTCCGTGTTGTGCCCGCTGCTGATACGTGCGAGCCCGGTAAACAGTGGGTGGTCGATCACATCGTTGGGGGCACCACAGGCAACCAGGTTGCCGTGGTCCAGGACGGCGATTTGGTCCACCCCGAGGATAGATTCGGGCCGGTGGGCGATCACCAAAACGGTGCGGCCCCGAACCAGGGTGGTGAGGGCTTTCTGGATTTCGGCCTCGGATTCGGGGTCGGTGAACGCGGTTGCCTCATCCAGGATGAGGACGGGGGCATCCACGAGCAGAGCGCGGGCGATAGCGACGCGCTGTTGTTCGCCGCCGGACAGGTTAATCCCGCTGCCGAACATGGTGTCGAAGCCGTCGGGGAGGGCGTCGATTCGGTCGGCGATGCAGGCGGCCACCGCGGCGGCCCGCACCTCCGCGTCGGTGGCGTCGGGACGCCCCAGGGCAATATTGTCCCGGATCGACATGCGCAGCAGCTGCGGATCCTGGAGCACAAACCCAATGTTTCGGTACAGCTGCCCGGTGGGAATGTTCCGCAGATCAACGCCCCCGAGCGTGATCGACCCGGAATCGGGGTCGTTGAAGCGGGCCAGCAGGGTGGCGAGGGTAGACTTTCCCGACCCGGAAGGCCCCACCAGGGCAGTCACGGTGCCTTCCGAAAGGGTGAGCGACACGTTCCGCAGTGCCTGGGTGTCGTCGTAGGCGAAGGACACCTTGTCGAACACCACCTGGGAACCGTGAATATCCTGCTCCGCCTCGGTTTTCTGCTCCAGGACGGGGGTTTTCAGGGTGGTTGTCACCCGCAGCGCCGCCGCCCCGGCAATCTGGTAGGCCCAGGTGGAATTGCCGAGCAGCTCAATGCCGTAGGGCAGTGCTAGGGCGATCAGGGTGGTGGAAAGCACGTCGGTGGCGGACACCCAACCGGCGTTCACCATGAGCGACCCGCCGCCCACGTTGACCAGCAATAACACTGGCACGGAAATGGCCACATTGGCCAGGGCGGAGCCCTTAATCATCGAGCCGGTCCAGTCGTTATAGAAGACGGCGAACTCGTCGGCCGCCTGCTGGTAGTTTCCGTGCGCCTGCCCCACCTTGCCGAAGGCCTTCACCACCGTGATGCCGGTGACCAGCTCCACCATGGTGGCGGACACGCGGGCAAGTTTGGCATCCATTTCCACGGTTTTCGGCCCCATATTGCTCATCATCCAGGCCATAAACAGGCCATAGAGCGGGAGTGTGGCAATGGACAGCAGCCCCAGGCGCCAATCCACGTAAAAGGCATAGATGAGGAGGGCGACCGGCATAATCATGGCCTGGGTCATTTCCACCGGCTGGTGCGCCACCATGGTGTGAATCTGGGCCACGTCGTCGTGAAGTGCCTTGCGGATCCGCCCGGAGTTGGTGCTGGTAAACCACCCCAGTGGCGCGTTGCCCACCCGTTCGATGGTGCGGGCCCGCACATACGACACGAATCGAGCATCGGCGAAGTGGGTTACCCCCAGTGCGATGAAAAGCAGGAAGATCCGCAGGCAGAACGTGCTAATCAGAATCTGCACGATCAGCATGGCCCGGTCGGCGTCGACGGGTTGCCCGGTGGCGTAGGCCGTGGCGAACAGGCCACCCAACTGGACCAATGCGATATAGGGGGCAATCGCCAGCACCCCGGACAGACCGGCTAATATTCGGCCGATCATGAGGCTGCCTTGAACAGGTTTCAGCAGCTCCTTGAGCGCCTTCCTGCCTTCCTCCCGCTCATTGACGTAGTCGGGGGCCGCTTGGGTGGCCGCGGTTTCTGTGGTGACCGAATCACTCATAAACGTTCTCCTTAGGATGGGATAACCTAATTGTGAATCTCGTTCATAATTTAAAACGGCGAACCCCAAAGAACAATAGAGCAACCAATAGCCACCCCTATTCGGGGTGGCTATTCCCACATTTGGGCGTCGAAAAGCAAACTAGCCGAGGATTCCCGGCCCCATGGTCGCCTTTAAATCCCCCATCAGGCTCGCCGACCGATTCACCCGCAAATGCTCCCCCAAAATCATCATCTTCGACTCCGTGCCGCACACCACGTTCAGATACACGTCCGAATCCCCCTTATTCGCCACCAGCACCTGCTTCAACCGGGAAATATTGCCCATGGTGCACTGATCCGTCCGCAACGTCAACCGCAACGGCAACCCGGCGCCACCGCCCGGCCCCAACTCCGGCACCTTCATGTCGTCGCAGAACACCCCAAACCGGTCGTCCCGAATCGACACGTGCGCCTTGGCCACCACAATGTTGTCCTCCACAATCTGTGGGCCTACCAGCGCATACACCTTATTGAACACCAACATTTCCACCTGCACCCCATGCTGGTCCTCGATCGTGACGATCGCCCACGGCGAGCCGTCTTTTTTGGACACGCGCCGATCCACCGCCGAAATAATGCCGCCGATTTGCACCTCCGCACCGTTTTTCAGCTCCTCCGACGCCACCACCGACAGGGAGGTGTCCACCTGCGCATCCAGGGCCTCTTCGAACCCGTCCAGCGGGTGGCCCGACACGTACAGCCCCAGCATGTCCCGCTCCAGCGCCAGCTGGTGTTTCCGATCCCACGTGTCATCCGGCACCGAAATGCTGAACACGTTTTCGGCCACCTCGCTTTCGCCACCCAGCGCCGAAAATAGGTCAAACTGGCCCTTGTCCATGGCTTTCTTCGGCCCGATCGCCGCATCCACCGCGTCTTCGAAAACCATCATGAGCCCCTTGCGGGAATACCCCATGGAGTCGAACGCGCCGGCCTTAATCAGGGATTCGGTCACCCGCTTATTGCAGGCCGTCAGGTCGATTTTTTCCAGGTAGTCGGTGAAGTCCTTATACAACCCCTTCGCTTTTCGCTCGCGCACAATTGATGCGACGACGTCTTCGCCCACGTTACGCACCGCACCCAACCCAAATCGGATGTCTTGGCCCACCGGCAGGAAGTTATACGCCGACTCGTTCACGTCCGGGGAGAGCACGGCGATGCCGAGGTGCCGGCAGTTCGCCAGGTAGATTGCCGACTTGTCCTTCTTGTCGGACACCGACGTGAGCAGGGCCGCCATGTATTCGGCGGTGTAGTTGGCCTTCAGGTAGGCCGTCCAGTACGACACCAGCCCGTAGCCGGCCGCGTGGGACTTATTGAACGCATAGGATGCGAACGGTTCGATCGTGCCCCACAGGGCGTCCACCGCGTCTTTGCTGTACCCGTTGCTGAACATGCCGGCCGAGAATTTTTCGTATTCGGCCGCCAGCACTTCGGGTTTTTTCTTGCCCATGGCTTTGCGGAACCCGTCGGCTTCGCCGGCCGTGTAGTTGGCGACGCGCCGGGAGATTTCCATGATCTGCTCTTGGTAGACGATGAGGCCGTAGGTTTCGTCCAGGATGTCTTTGAGCGCTTCCTCCAGTTCGGGGTGGATGGGGGTGATGGGTTTGCGCCCGTTTTTCCGGTCCGCGTAGTCCAGGTGGGCGTTAACGCCCATGGGTCCGGGCCGGTAGAGGGCGAGGGCGGCCACGATGTCGTTGAACTCGGTGGGTTGCATGCGTTTGAGGAGTTCCTGCATGCCGCCGGAGTCCAGCTGGAACACGCCGAGGGTGTCGCCCCGGGCCAGGAGTTTGTACACGTTGGGGTCGGTGATGGCGAGGTTTTCCAGGTCGATGGTTTCGTCCCGGTTGATTTTGATGTTTTCCAGGGCGTCGCCGATGACTGTGAGGTTGCGCAGGCCCAGGAAGTCCATTTTGAGCAGGCCGATGGCTTCGCAGGCTGGGTAGGGCCAGCCGGTGATGAGTGCCCCGTCGGCGGCGCGTTTCCACATGGGGATGCAGTCGAGGAGCGGCACGGAGGCCATGATGACGGCGCAGGCGTGCACGCCGGCTTGGCGGACCACGCCTTCCAGCCCGCGGGCGGTGTCGTAGATTTGCCGCACGTCGGGGTCGGTTTCGATGAGTTGCCGCACTTCGCCGGCTTCGGTGTAGCGGTCGTGTTCGGGGTCCATGATGCCGGCCAGGGAGATGTCTTTGGCCATGATGGGGGGCGGCAGCACTTTGGTGATGCGGTCGGCGATTTGGTAGCCGGGTTGGCCGTAGAGGGCCCGGGCGGAGTCTTTGATTGCTTGTTTGGTTTTCACCGTGCCGAAGGTAATCACCTGGGCGATTTTGTCTTCGCCCCAGCGTTCCGAGGCGTAGCGGATCATTTCGCCGCGGCGCCGGTCGTCGAAGTCGATGTCGATGTCGGGGGCGGAGGGTCGTTCCGGGTTGAGGAACCGTTCGAAGAGGAGTCCGTGGTGGATGGGGTCGATGTTGGTGATGGTGAGGGCGTAGGCGACGAGGGAGCCGGCCGCCGAGCCACGGCCTGGGCCTACTCGAATGCCGATGGAGCGGGCGTGTTTGATGAGTTCGGCCACGATGAGGAAGTAGGAGGGGTAGCCTTTCATGTCGATGACGCCGATTTCGTATTCGGCGCGTTCGATGTAGTTGGCGGGCACTTCCGCCCCGTCGAAGCGGTCGCGCAGCCCGTCGAGGACTTGGTGGCGGAGCCAGGTGGTGGGGGTGTGGCCTTCGGGCACGTCGGCGATGGGCATGCGGTCGTAGGGGTGGGCTTCCCAAATGCTGGAGTAGTCTTGGACGCGCTCGGCGATCCAGAGGGTGTTGTCGCAGGCGTCGGGGACCAGGTCGTCCCAGAGTTCGCGCATTTGTTCGGCGCTTTTAACGAAGTAGCCGGTGCCGTCGAATTTGAACCGGTCGGGGTCGCTCATGGTTTTGCCGGTTTGGACGCAGAGCATCACTTCGTGGGCGTGGGCTTGGGATTCCAGCACGTAGTGGCAGTCGTTGGTGACCAGGGGTGGCAGGTCGAGTTTCCGGCCGATTTCTAGCAGTTCGCTGCGGACCCGGTTTTCGATGTTGAGGCCGTGGTCCATGAGTTCGAGGAAGAAATTGTCCCGGCCGTAAATGTCTTGCCACATGGCGGCGGTTTCGAGGGCTTTGTCGAATTGGCCGAGTCGGAGTCGGGTTTGGATGTCCCCGGAGGGGCAGCCGGTGGTGCCGATGATGCCGGTGGCGTGTTCGGCGATGAGTTCGGCGTCCATGCGGGGCCATTTGCCGAGTTGGCCTTCGTAGCTGGCCATGGAGGAGAGGTAGAACAGGTTGTGGAGGCCTTCGGCGGTTTCGGCGATCATGGTTTGGTGCAGGTAGGCGCCGGAGGCGGACACGTCGTCGGATTTTTGCGATTCGTCGCCCCAGCGTTGCCGTTTCATGTCGAATCGGGAGCCGGGCGCCAGGTAGGCTTCGATGCCGATGATGGGTTTGATTCCGGCTTTGGTCATGGCGCGGTAGAACGAGTCGGATCCGAACATATTGCCGTGGTCGGTCATGCCTACGGCGGTCATGCCTAGCCGGGTTGCTTCTTCTGCCAACATGTCGATCTTCGCCATGCCGTCCAGCATGGAGTATTCCGTGTGATTATGCAGGTGTACGAACGAAGATTTTTTGGCCATGCTTGCCATCATAACGAGGCTGGGGCGGGCAAGACCATTTCCCTGGCGCATGCTTTTCGACGCCCGCCCGGGTGGCGGGCTGCATACGGTAAAGGTATAGAATATCCCCCATGCCTTTTGCCATTGCTGCTTACGTGCTATGGGGGATATTTCCAGCGTTTTTCCCGCTGCTCACCCCGGCCGCCCCTCTGGAGATTATTGGGCATCGTATCGTGTGGACCGCGGTGGTGATGTCGATCATCATGAGCTGCACTAAGACCGGGTGGTCGGAGCTGCGGCGGGCGTCGGTGCGCACCTGGGGGTGGTTGGGTTTGGCGTCGGTGCTGGTTGCCACGAATTGGTTGGTGTATGTGATTGCCGTGAATTCGAATCATGTGGCGGATGCCGCCCTGGGCTATTACATTAATCCCCTGGTGAATGTGCTGCTTGGGTTGGTGTTTTTGTCGGAGCGGCTCCGACCCTTACAGAAGACCAGTATCACGGTGGCGGCGACTGCCGTGGTGATGTTGACGATTATTGCGGGTCAGCCGCCGGTGCAGGCCCTCATGTTGGCGTTTTCGTTTGGGTTTTATGGCCTGGTGAAAAAGCGGGTGGACATGTCGGCCATGGCGTCGTTGACGGCGGAAACCCTGATTTTGGCCCCGGTTGCGGCCGGCTACCTGCTGGTGTTGGAGGCGCGCGGCACCGGCACGTTCGGGCACATCAGCGTAGGGCATAGCCTGTTGCTCATGACGGCAGGCCTGGTCACCGCCGTGCCGCTGTTGTTGTTTGGGATCGCGGCACGGCGGATCCAATTATCTACCATTGGCATGCTGCAATATTTGACCCCCACGATGCAGATGCTGTGGGCGGTGTTTGTCACCCGGGAGGAGATCGCGCCACTGCGTTGGGTTGCGTTTGGGATTATTTGGGTTGCAGTGGCCCTCTATTTCCTCGATATCCTGCGGTTTCGCAGCACCAATGGGCGTCGAAAAGCGTCGACCGGCTAGAAGTTAGTCGGGCACTGGTCGCCGCCAAGGAGGCACTTGGCGGGGCAGAAACCCACGGCGCCGGAGACGCCCAAAACGGTGCCCAGCAGCCGGAAGATAATCTTCAGCGGGGACTTGGAGACGATAAACGAAAGAATCCACAACACTACGGCTGCGGCGACACGGGTAAGACGATTGGAATCACTGAGGTTTTTCTTCATACCTAACGACAATAGCCAAAGCCGGCACAAAATATCGGCCATACCCCCATCATTTTTATGACACGTTGACTGGCCGCACCGCGAAGCTGCCCCACGTGGCATCCGGCGGCAATACCTCAATCGCTAACACTTTCGAATTTTTCGCTAAGACGTGCAGCTTTTCGACGCTGTCATGCACCACCAGCCCGCGCACATCCAATGGATTCATCTGCTTCAAAGTGATGTGATGGACCAAACTATCACCGCGATTTACCCCCTTCACCGGTTCAGGGATCCCCACCACGGGTGCGAAACCCACTTCGAACGCATTGACCCTTGCGATATTCTGCACCACCGCGCCCGCAGCCTGCGCCGTCAATGGCTGCCGAAACGTGACCAACGCATACACCTCATCGCCCGGCGCCGCGGCGGAAAAACCGTGTTGTGCCCGCTGCACATAATCCGTCAGGGTTTCGTCATTATCCCGCCCCAACTCGTCCCCCACCAGCCTGGGCGGTGGCGTATGGTGCTGCCCGGCGGTGGCGGTTATCAACACGACCAGCGCCACCACGCTCATAGCCGCGATGATAAACCGCCACCGGTCGATCACATCCAAGTCACGAAAAAACCACACAGACAAAATTGTAAGACAGTTTCCCTGCCGGCTCTTACTGCTCGGCGCGCAGCACCTCCAGGGCATGCCGCAGGTCCGGCGGGTATGGTGATTCGATCTCTAGCCACCGGCCGTCCGCCGGGTGGTAGAATCCCAGCTTCACCGCGTGCAACCATTGCCGGTTGAGGCCCAGCCGGGCGGATAGTTGCGGGTCCGCGCCATACATGGGGTCCCCGCAGCACGGGTGGTGCAGCGCCGACATGTGCACCCGAATCTGATGGGTGCGGCCGGTTTCTAAATGCACCTCTAGCAGGGATGCGGCAACAAACGCCTCCAGGGTTTCGTAATGCGTCACCGCATGCTTGCCGTCGCTGGTCACGGCAAACTTCCAGCCGGAGGACGGGTGCCTGCCGATGTTTGCCTCGATCGTGCCGGCCAGCGGATCCATGTGCCCCTGCACCAGCGCATGGTAGGTTTTCGACACGGTGCGTTCCTTAAACGCCCGCTTGAGCACGGAATAGCCGCGCTCGGAGGCGGCCACCACCATCACACCCGACGTGCCCACGTCGAGCCGCTGCACGATGCCGTTGCGTTCTGGGGGGCCGGATGTGGAGATGCGGTAGCCGGCCGCGGCCAGCCCGCCCACCACGGTGGGGCCGTCCCAGCCCACGGTGGGGTGCGCCGCAACCCCGACGGGTTTGTCTACCGCGATGAGGTCCTCGTCGGCATAGAGGATTTCCAGCCCGTCCACCAGTTCTTCCGTGGGCACCAGGGGTTTCTGTGGTTCGGGCAGCAGCACCTCCAGCCAGGCCCCGTCGGTGATTTTGTCGGATTTGGTGGCGGGTTTGCCATCAATGAGCACGTCACCCTTGGTGGCCAGGTCGGCGGAGACGGTGCGCGAGAGCCCAAACAGTTTCGATAATGCCACGTCAACGCGCATGTCGGCGAGCCCTTCCGGGACCGGCAGCGACCGAGTTTCCCGACTCATCGCTGCTGCTCCTCCACCGGCGTGGCCGGCTGCGCACCCTGGCTGCTATTGGCGGCGTCGTCGAGGGGTTTGTCAGGGGGTGTTTTTTGGCCTTGTCCCCGGCCTTCCAGCAGCGTGGCGATGAGGAATACCGCAACCCCGCAGGTGATGGCGGAATCGGCGATGTTGAACACGGCGAAGTCCCCCACGGAAATAAAATCCACCACATGCCCTAGGAAGAATTGGGGCGCGCGGAACAGTCGATCGCCCAGGTTTCCCAGGGCCCCGCCGCCGATCAGCGCCAGCCCCAGGGCGATCCACCGGTCCCGCACTTTCGGCGAGTACCACAGCACACCAATGAGAAACGCAAGTTGGAAGCAGGTAAACAGCCAGGTTGATCCCTGCCCCATGCTGAAGGCCGCACCCGGATTGAAGAGGAGACGGAAGCGAAACCAATCGCCGATAATGTAAATAACCTTATTATCGGTGAGCATGTTCACCATGAGCGTCTTCGTTACTTGGTCAATAACGCCAACAATGACGATGATGGTCACCATAAAAGCGACAAATCTGGTTCCCCTATCCGTTGCAATCACATGGTCTATCTTTTCAAACAACCGCCTCGATGCGCCACCTGGCCATACCTACCAGTACAATGTGCTCCGTGATTGCCTCCCCCACCACCCGTCTCTTGCTCGCCACCGTGGCCTGCCTGTCGCTGCTTCTCGCCGCCTGCGGTTCGACAACGAATGACCCTGCTGTGCCCGTCGATAAACCGGTCGGGGTGCAGATCGAAGCCCCCCGCGTCACGCTTGTCGACGCCGGTAGCACGCCACACACCACGCTGCGCTACCGCGATATTGACACCGGCGACCACAAGGTGAGCGTCACCATCACCGACGCCTTCACCCCCACGGTCGGCACCGCCGCCGATACCAGCGACACCCCGGAGCTCAACCCCCAATCCCCCACCACGTTCACCTCCGCCCTCGTCACCCGCACCCGCAAGGCCGAAAACAGCGAAACCTCCTCCCGCAGCGTCACCGCCGAATTGGACCACCCCAAGCTGACCGGCCCCGGGGCCAAGGACGACCTGGCGTCCGCCCACGGTTTCGCCTTCGGCTGGTTCGGCAACGATGCCGGCACCATATCCTCCGTGAACTTCACCGCCCCCACGGCGGCAAGCGACCAAACCCGGGCCCTCACCGAACAATTCCTCACCGCCATGGTGGGGCTGCCGGTCGTGTTCCCCACCGAGCCGGTGGGCGTGGGCGGGTCCTGGACGGTGGAGTCCCGCATCACCGGCCAAACCCCCCTGCTGCAAACCATCACCTACACGGTGACCGGCATGGCAGGCGACAAGGTTGACCTGAAAACATCCGTCGAACAACGGCCCACGCTAGGCTCCCTGGACATGGACGACGGGGCGAAACTTGCGGTGCTCAGCAGCAAAACCGTCAGCGAGGGATCCCTCACCATGGACCTGACCCGGCCGCTCCCCACAGCGGGGTCGGTGGCGCTCACCACCCGCATCGTCTACGGCACGGAGGATAGCGAACACCGGGTCATCCAGGACACCTCCACCAAAGTAGCGTTCGATGCCCAATAGCTTCCGTTATTCGGACACAACGGCCTTATCGATGCGCACCTCCGTCGACGGCTGGCCGTCGGGCACTCCCCCTTTCGTGCCCTTCTTGGCGATCGCCTGCACCGTCTTCATCCCCGCCTCGGAAACGCTGCCGAAAATGGTGTAGTAGGCCGGCAGCGGCGAATCCGCATAGGTGACGAAAAACTGGGAACCATTCGTGTTCTGCCCGGCATTCGCCATCGCTACCACCCCGGGCTTGTACAGGTTCGATTGGTCCGTACCCACCGGGTATTCGTCTTTGAATACGAACCCTGGGCCACCCTCCCCCGTCCCATCTGGGTCGCCGCATTGCAGCACGTAAATTTCTTCCGTGGTGATCCGGTGGCACACGGTTTTATTGTAGAATCCCTGCTTGGCCAGGGACGCGATGGTGGAGGCAGCGCAGGGGGTTTTTGACGCCGTGAGCTTCATGGGAATGTCCCCGGCAGTGGTTTTGAGCGTGAGCGTCACATCCTTGGTGAGGAATTGTTCCGGCACCATGGCGGTCTCCTCCGAATCCTTCGCTGCGGAATCGGCCTGGGACGACTTTGCTGCCGTCTTATTCCCGGAGGCTTTCGGCTGTTCGCTCGCGCCGCTCTCGGCCTTCTTTTTCTCGGACGCGATCGGCTTCACCTGGCATTTTTCCACAAATTCGGGGATTTCCTGCGCCATGGTTGTCGTGGCCGCGGTTGAGGCAGCACCCTCCGTGGACGTTTGGGTGCTACACGCCGACACCCCCACCACGAGTGGTATCGCAAGTGCACAAAACAAACCAGTGGCAAAACGTTTCATGGGCACAAGTGTACCCATTTACGATTCGCCACCCGAAAGCCATCACTAGTGAGTTTGGCCCTCCTGCGGCATCAGGAGCCCCTCATTGTTGTTATTATTATTCCCAACCAGCGCCTGGTCCGGGGCCGGATTTTGGACGTTATTCGCCGGGGCCTCGGGAGCTGCGGGCGCTGCCGGGGCGGGGGCGTTATTATTCGCGGCGGGTGCCGCGGGGGCGGCTGGGGCTGCGGGCGCTGCCGGAGCCGGCGCATTATTATTGTTCCCACCAGCCGGAGCTGCCGGGGCCGGAGCATTACTCTCAGCCGGTGCCGGGGCGGCCGGTGCTGGGGCCGGTGCCGCCGACCCCTTATCCTTCGAACACATCGGCGGAGCCTGATCTGGCACCGTGTACTCAATCAACGTACACGCCCATGACTGGGCCAGCTTCCACTTTCCATTCTCATACACAAACTCCACATTGTCGGCCGCCTGCGGCTCCTTATCCGGCAACACCAAATTCACCTTAGCCAAAACCGAATTAGGGCTATAGCCAGGCAAAATCGGGTTCACAACCTGGAATTGTGCGTGCGACTCATCCCGCAGCTTCGTCATCACCGGAAACAGGTCTGACGCCGACTCCCCATTCTGCACCGTCTGGGTTCGCTGCTCGATCGGCGCATTGGGATCGGCAGCAAGATTTAAGACTGCATTAAGGTCCTCCGGGGTCGGCATTGCGATTTTTGCCGCCTGAGACCCCGCCTGGCTCGTGGCGGAAGCCGACTTGCCAGTAGATGCATCATCACCGCTGGAGCATGCGGTAAGGGCGCAACTCATCGCCACAGCCATGACCGAAACCGCAGACAGCCGAGAGAACTTCACAGAAAACTCCTTCGAAAAGTGCATCATCTTAAATACACCTAAAATGGTAACCCGCCAATCACGGTTTCGGGAAAACCATCCCCACCATAACCCCAGTCGAGAACTCCCAGAAAACCCGAAAATATGGCACAGTTTAAGCCATGACTGACCAAAACCACCCCAACGAAACTCAGCCCAAGGTAATCGTCATCACCACCGGCGGCACGATCTCCTGCACCACCGACCCCACCGGGGCGCTGATCCCCACCGTGGCCGGCACCACCCTCGTCCAACCCGTCGCCGACCGATTTGCCGGAAACCTCACCATCGAGGTGCGGGAACTCACCCGCCTGGATTCCTCCTCCCTCACCTTCGCCGACCTGGACACCATCATTGCCGCCTGCCACGACGCCCTGACCGACCCCACCGTTGTAGGGGTCGTCGTCACGCACGGCACCGACTCCATGGAAGAAACCGCCGTCGCACTCGACACCTTCCACACCGACCCCCGCCCAATCGTGCTCACCGGCTCCCAAAAACCCTACGACCACCCCGAATCCGATGGGTTCGCTAATCTATTCGAAGCCGTCATGATTGCTTCGGACACGTCCGCCCGCGACATTGGGGTGCTCGTCGTCTTCGGGCATGCGGTGCTCCCCGCCCGCGGCGTGTGCAAATGGCACACCAGCGACGAGCTTGCCTTCGCCACCAACGCCCCCGAGGAACCCACCCGGGCCGACCCCATCCCCCTGGTGCCCCTCAAAGACACACAGGTCGCCATCGTTTCCGCCTATCCCGGCGCGCCGGGCACGTTGGTGGAGGCGGCGATAGCTGCCGGGGTTCATGGCCTGGTGGTGGAGGCCATGGGGTCGGGAAATGTGGGCGTGGAGATGGGTCGCGCCCTGGGGGCGGCGTTGGATCGGGGGATTCCGGTGGTGATAACGACTCGGGTGCCGCGGGGTGAGGTGTCCGGTAAGTATGGTGGCGCCGGCGGGGGCGCCACGTTGGCGGCGAAGGGTGCGGTGGGGTCGACGTATTTTCGGGCCGGCCAGGCCCGGGTGTTGTTGGCGGCCGCGATTGCGAGCGGGGTAAGCCCGTTCACCCTGTTCTAGCTGCGAAGATCCTGACGGTTAGTCGCGGATTCTTACGGTGACGTCGGTGCGGAAATCGTCGGCGTTGTCGGCCCGCTCCAGGTTGTACACGTCCATGGTTTTCATGTCGAAGGCCCCGCGGAGAACGCTGCAATTGCTCAGGGCGTGGGCGCCGTAGCAGGCGATTTGCCACCGGGGGCCGATGAGGACCGCGGCCGCAACATTGCGTTCTTCGGCTTGGGCGCGGGCGGTCATGGTGATGGTGCCGGCCCGGGGTTGGGTGGTTGCGGGGTCCAGGTCAGCCGGGTCGATGGTGAAGAGGTAGGTTTGTTGGTCGCCTTCGGCGCAGCTGCCAATGCCTTCGGCATCGGTGTAGGCGGCGCAGCCACCGGTTAAGGTGCGGATGGTGTCTTTTATGTCGGTGATGGTGTGCCAGTCACGGGGGCGAAGATAGCCGAGTTCGGTGGGGGCTGTGGTTTCGCCACCACATGCTGTGAGCAGCGCGAGGGCTACGAGGGCGGTCAGCATGGTGGCGGCATGGTAAGTGGTGGAATGCGATTTCATGGTGTTGTTCGGTTTTGTCATTGGTGTTCCGCCAGCCAATCATCCCAGTCGAGGCTGGTGAGGGGGTCGGCCGGCTGGAGGTCGGGGTTAGTGGTGGCAAAGGTGCGGGTGTGGCCGCGGGGCGTGGTGCGGGTTTCGAACCGGACGGTGAGTTTGCCGTGGCCGATGCCCTGGATCCAGCCGTGGCCGTGATCGGGATGGGTGACGTCTTGGGTGGGGTACCAGCCGTCGGTGGTGATGGGGTTGGCGGCAGGGTTTGTGGCGTCTTCGTCAGGCGAGTTATTGCCCCGCACCCCGGTCTCCCAGTCAACGCTGCTGGTGGGGGTCGTAGGTGTGGTGGGGTGCAGGTCGGGGAAGAGCATTTCTTGGCTGGGGTGGTCAAGGTTACTGAAGGAGACGCCGACGAGTCGGATAGGTCCGACCTCGTGGGGGTAGCGGACGAGGGGGTTGGTGGCGTTTCGGAGGAGGGCGGGGTCGTCTATGGCGTAGGGGAAGGATTGGGCGCGGGTGAGGGTATGGAAGTCGGCGAGTTTGAGTTTGACGTTGACGGTGCGGGCGCCGCGGCCATCGGTGCGGAGCCGGCGGAGGGCGGCTTCGAACGCCCGGTCGATGGCGGCGTCCACTTCGGGTCGGGTGGTGAGGTCGTGGGGGTAGGTGTATTCGGCACCAACGGATTTCGCTTCGGCGCGGGGTTCGACGGGGGCGGTGTCGATGCCGCGGGCGCGGTGCCAGAGGCCAAGGCCCACGGTTTTTCCGAGGCTGGCCTCGACTTCGCTTTGGGGCAGGTTGGCGAGGTCGGCGATGGTTTTGACGCCCATGCGCTGGAGTTTGATTTCGGAGACCGGGCCGACTCCCCAGAGTTTACGCACCGGCAGGGGGCCGAGAATATCGGCTTCCTGGTGTTTGGGAATGATGTAAAGCCCGTTGGGTTTGGCCATGCCGGAGGCGATTTTGGCGCTTTGCTTGCCGGGGCCCACACCAATGGAAGACGGCAAGCCGGTCTCCTGGCGAATTTGTGTTCGAAGGTTATTGGCCCAGGTTGCCACGTCGTCAGGCGTGGCCCCGCGCAGGCCTGTGGGTTCGAGGAAGGCTTCGTCGACACTGATTTGTTCGATAGTGCCGGCGTGGCGGGCCACCAGGTCGAAGACACGTCGTGAAGCTACCCGGTAGAGACCAATGCGGGGCTGGACGGTAATGGCCGAGAACCCCACGAGCGCCCGAGCTTGGTGCATGGGCATGGCGGAGTGGGCGCCAAAGCGGCGGGCCTCGTAGGAGGCGCCGGCGACCACAC
>ERZ773072.624-NODE-624-length-19097-cov-6.507825_pt1 | contig 19097 bp, 20 predicted proteins | sample MGYA00580617_ERZ773072 | MGnify/ENA primary metagenome ERZ773072 (study PRJEB29015, sample SAMEA2737970) | human oral metagenome | biome: human oral; feature: human-associated habitat; material: dental | place: China | collected 2122 ...
AAGTGACTTCAACAACTATCGTGAAAGATGGCGCAACTGGTGCTACAGGTGCAACAGGAGCTAAGGGTGAAGATGGTAAGTCATCATTAACTGAAGTAGTTAACAACAACGACGGTACTCATACTGTTAAGGTTGGAATCGATAAGAACGGCGACGGTAAGCTTGATCCAAGTGAAGTGACTTCAACAACTATCGTCAAAGACGGTGCAACTGGTGCTACAGGTGCAACCGGAGCTAAGGGAGAAGATGGAAAAGATGGTAAATCATCATTAGCTGAAGTAGTTGATAACCACGACGGTACGCACACTGTTAAAGTTGGAATCGACAAGAACGGCGATGGTATACTTGATCCAAGTGAAGTGACTTCAACAACTATCGTGAAAGATGGCGCAACTGGTGCTACAGGTGCAACCGGAGCTAAGGGAGAAGATGGTAAATCATCATTAACTGAAGTAGTTAACAACAACGACGGTACCCATACTGTTAAAGTTGGACTCGATAAGAACGGCGACGGCAAACTTGATCCAAGCGAAGTGACTTCAACAACGATCGTTAAAGATGGTGCAACTGGTGCTACAGGAGCGACCGGTGCAACTGGTGCGGATGGTAAAGATGGTAAATCATCATTAACTGAAGTAGTTAACAACAACGACGGTACGCATACTGTTAAGGTCGGTCTTGATAAGAACAGCGACGGCAAACTTGATCCAAGTGAAGTAACCTCAACGACTATCGTCAAAGACGGAAAAGATGGTAAGACACCATTGGCTGAAGTAGTTGACAATCAAAATGGAACACACACCATTAAGATTGGATTTGATACAAATGGCAATGGTAAGCTTGATCCAGAAGAAGTAACCTCTGCTACAATCGTCAAAGATGGAAAAGACGGAAAAGATGGTAAGGACGGCAAAGACGGAAAAGATGGTCAAAGCTCTCTTGTAACTATCGTTGAAAATGAAGATGGCACTGTTACTATTCTTGTTGGAATTGATAAGAATAATAATGGTAAGGTTGATCCTGATGAAGTAACATCTTCTACAATTATCAGAAATGGTAAAGATGGCAAGGATGGTAAAGACGGCAAAGACGGCAAAGACGGAAAAGATGGTAAGGACGGTAAAGATGGCAAGGGTGTAACCGGTCCAACCGGTCCAACTGGTCCAACCGGTCCTACAGGTCCAACCGGCCCAACTGGTCCAACTGGTCCTACAGGTCCAACCGGCCCAACTGGTCCAACCGGTCCAACTGGCCCAACCGGTCCAACTGGTCCAACTGGTCCAACCGGTCCAACCGGCCCAACTGGTCCAACTGGTCCAACCGGTCCAACCGGTCCAACTGGTCCAACCGGTCCAACCGGCCCAACCGGTCCTACAGGTCCAACCGGCCCAACTGGTCCAACTGGCCCAACCGGTCCTACAGGTCCAACCGGCCCAACTGGTCCAACTGGTCCAACCGGTCCAACTGGTCCAACCGGCCCAACAAAACCAGTAGTTCCAACTGATCCAACTGGTCCTACTAAACCAATAAAACCAGTAGTTCCAACCGATCCAACAGTTCCGGCTAAGCCAACAAAACCTGCAGGAACAACCAAAGTAGTAGCTAAGTCAGGAACACTCCCTAATACTGGTGACAATAGCAACCATGAAGTAGGTGTTGTGGGTGCAGGCCTTCTATCTGCTGCACTTCTAGCTGCCTTAGGTGTTTCTAAGCGAAAAGAAGAAGAACTCTAAGATATTCCCTTTGTAAACTTTAAGGAATATCAAGTTTAGAGTAAAACAGAGGCTATTAGAATTGTAAATTCTATTAGCCTCTAGTTTTGTTGTATTAATGTTTTGGAGGAATTGAATGTCATCAATTGTATTGAATATGATTGTAAAAAATGAAGCCCATATAATTTTGGAAACGCTCCAAAATTTAGTCAATTCGATTACTTTTGACTACTGGGTCATTTCTGACACTGGATCCACAGATGGAACGGAAAACCTCATTTTGAACTTTTTTAGTGAAGTTGGGATTCCGGGAGAGTTGTATAAAGATGAATGGCAGAACTTTGCGCACAATAGAAATGTTGCCTTAGACCATGCAAGAGGAAAGGGAGACTATGTTCTTACCTTTGATGCAGATGACAGGATTGAAGGGAATTTAAAAATTTCTACTGATCTGGAAGCAGATGCCTATTATCTTAATTTTTCAGATGAGAGCGGAACTCTTTCATTTCGTCGCGTAGCCATTTTTAAAAATAGGCCAGAAGTCTATTGGCGAGGGGTCGTGCATGAATTTATTGAATTGCCTGAGGGTGCCACTTATGGAAATCTTGTCGGACCTTATTCAGTCATTGCAAGAACTAGAGGTGCACGAAGCCTAGACGGTGCTAAATATTTTAATGATGCAACTTTACTTGCAAATGCTGTTCATAATAACCAAGACCCTGATTTAGAGCCCAGATATACTTTTTACTGCGGGAGATCATATCGTGGTGCAGGCTTAAATCACGAGGCACTTCCTTGGTTCAAAAAGCGGGCAGATATGACGGATGGATGGTCAGAGGAAGCTTATTATTCTTGTCTAGAAATAGCACAAATTTATGAAAATGAAGGGAAAGCTTTTGAAGGTCGAGAGTATTTGGAAAAAGCTATCCAGATCAATCCTAATCGTGCTGAAGCATGGTCTGAATTAGCTAAATTGTATAGAGAAAAAGGCCAGCATCACATTGCTTTTGCCTATGCTTACATGGCTAAGGATTTAGAATTAAATCCGGATAGTCTATTTAGCTGGGAGACGGTTTATGATTATTGGATTCCATTTGAATTGTTAGAAAATGGTGTCAAGATAGGGAATTTTGAAGTTGCCTACCAAGGCTTCAGAGCCTTAATTCTGGCAGGACAAGCTGATACTTATAAAAATTACTATGAATACTTGCCTCAATTTGAACAATATCTAGATAATGAGATTATTGAGAAGATTATAGAAGTAATTAACGGTACAGAAGCTTAATTGAATCTGTCAATACAGTTTTTGTCGACTATAAGGACCTGATACATGCCAAACTTTGGAGAGGACCAATTGGTCTTCTCCTTTTTTGCTCTTGGAGCAGTTGGTATTAGCTTAACTTTCAGTTTTAAAAGTCAAAAAAAAACAGAAATTCGTTATGAATTTCTGTTTTTTATTTATTCTTGATAAGAGACGATGCCAATGATGGTATCGACAGCACGTTCCATGGTTTCTAGGCTGACATACTCAAATCGTCCGTGCATATTTTCACCACCGGCGAAGAGGTTCGGTGTCGGAATACCCATAAAGGAAATTTTTGAGCCATCAGTTCCGCCACGAATAGGCTCGATAACCGGCTGGATGTCCAGACTTTCCATGACTGCTTTGGCGATATTGATTGGTGTCATATCCTTTTCAATGACCTGCTTCATGTTGTAATACTGGTCTTTGAGAGTCAGGATAACACGCTTGCTGCCCAGCTCTTGGTTCATCTTATCAGCAATAGCCTGCATAGCAGCTTTGCGATTTTCAAAAGTCTCTGTCTCAAAGTCGCGGACAATGTAGCTGGCTTGGGCTTCTTCGACAGTACCAGTCAGGTTCATCAGGTGGTAGAAGCCTTGGTAACCCTCGGTCTTCTCTGGTCGGTCGGCTTCTGGCAGCTGGTTGTGGAAGTCAATAGCCAGCTGGAGAGCATTGACCATCTGGTCTTTAGCAGTTCCCGGATGGACATTGCGGCCTTGGAAGGTCAGTTCTGCTCCAGCGGCGCTAAAGGTTTCGTACTGGAGTTCGCCTAGAGGTCCGCCATCTACTGTGTAGGCAAAGTCCACATTGAAGTCTTCAGCGTCAAACTTATCAGCTCCGATGCCAATTTCCTCGTCTGGGCCAAATCCCACTCGGATTTCTCCATGCTTGATCTCTGGATGGGCAGACAGGTATTCGATAGCAGTCATGATTTCAGCAATACCAGACTTGTCGTCTGCTCCTAAAAGGGTGGTTCCGTCAGTTGTAATCAAGGTTTGGCCCTTGTATTTATGAAGACTGGCAAAGTCAGCGGGATCCAGGTTAAAGCCAGATTGCCCCAGCGGAATCACTCCACCGTCATAATTCTCAATGACCTGCGGCCGGATGTTTTCTGCGTTGAAGTCCGCCGTATCCATGTGGGAAATAAAGCCAATATTGCGGGTAAAGCTAGGGTCGTTGGCAGGCAGAGTTCCAATAGCAAAGCCATTTGGTAAGTAGTAGACATTTTCCAATCCCACTCGCTTCATTTCAGGAATGAGGACATTTTTGGCAAAGTCCACCTGACTCTGGGTGCTGGGTGTAGTAGTAGATGTCTCGTCTGAGCGCGTGTTGACCTTGACATAAGTCAGGAAACGCTCTAAAAGATTAGGATATTTCATAAAATCTCTTCTTTCATTTTGATTTAAATCTATTTTAGCATATTGATATGTTTCTGACAAAGTAGAAAAGAATAGAAATGTCATACTTATTTTGACTGATATCATGTTATAATAGCAGAGAGCTTTAGAAAAAGAGGGAAATATGACTAAAAAAGCTATTTTGATGATGACTTTTGGTTCACCAGAAGGTTATACTTTTGAAGACGTTGCTGCATTTTTTACTAATATCCGTCGAGGTGTGCGTCCTACAGACCAGGAAATTCAACATCTTTACGATAACTATCAGTTAATTGGTGGCAGTCCTTTACAGGAAATTACAAGAGAAGAAGTTGAGCTGGTCGGACAAGTTTTATCAGACGAATATACAGTTTATTTTGCGAATAAATTCTCATCCCCCTTCATTCCAGACCTTATTCGTCAAATGGAGTTAGATGGCATTGAAGAATGTATCTGTCTGATTTTGGAACCTCATTATTCTTTTTACTCGGTTATGGGATATGAAAAGTTCATCCATAGTGAGAAAATCCGTTTTAATATTATCAAGGACTGGTACCGTTCAGAAGATTTGTTAAACTTTTGGGTAGATGAAATTAGGAAGATTATCGATAAACAAGTTAAGGGTGAAAGCTTCAAAGTTATTTTCTCAGCACATAGTGTACCATTATTAGCTTTAGATTTTGAAGATCCTTATATTGATCAAATTGTTGACAATGCACAGATGATTGCACAGCGCTTGGGACTATCTTCTTTTGAATATACTAATACTTGGCAAAGTGAAAGTGATATAGGCCTTCCTTGGATCAAACCAGATGTATTAGAATATCTTCGTGATCAGACTGTCCATCCTAAACACTATATTTTTGTTCCGATTAGTTTTATCAGTGAGCATATAGAAGTTCTTTTTGATAATGATGTAGAATGTCAAGAATTGTGTCAAGAACTTGGTGTGGCTTATCATCGTCCACCAATGCCTAATGCAGACCCTCGTTTGATTGCAGCAATCGTGGCGACCATTCGTAAGCATGAAGGAGATGAATTTCAGTATCTTTATCCAGAACAAACGACCTTTGATGAACTGGCTCCTTCTGAGACAAGTTCTAAGATATTAAAAGAAATAGATGAGCCTCAAATGCCTGAATTTGTAAAAAAACTAATTGAAAAAAAGGGAATTGAAAACGTAAAAATGCCCTATTTTGTTAAGAAAATGCTAGAAAAAAAGGGAAGAATCAAGCATTAAAAATGAATGTATGTTATTCTATTTATTGTTAATAATGAATTTTAGCCTTTTAAAGAGGTAAAATACAAATTTTGAAGGAGTCGATATGTCTTTTAAAAGAGTTATATTTTTAATTTTAGCAGTTTTTGCTGTTTATCATGCTTTTGTAACTCCATTACCTGCTGATTCAGATGTTTCTTATAGGATGGGGGCTCTCGCAGCTAATGTGTTACTTCCGGTCTTATTATTGTATTTTGCTTTTAAAAAAGAAAAGCCTAAAAATGAAAAGCTTAAAAAAGAAAAAAATAAAGAATAATTCAACCGAAGTAATATATGGATAGTCAAGAAGCTTGGAACTTATTGTATTTTTAACTATATTTGACTAAAAAGCTCTCTGAGAAAAATTCTCAGAGAGCTTTTACTATGATTTGTATACAAGTTTAAAGTAATCATTTAAGATGAAAGACGGTTACATGGTAAAGACAATAGCGATGTATTGAAAGGCAGAGGCGGCAAGAATAAAGAGATGCCAAATCATGTGAAAATATGGTTTTTTCTTGGCATAAAATCCTGCTCCAATGGTATAGCAAAGGCCTCCAGCCAGCATCAATCCCCAGAAAAGCGGGCTCGTTTGGCTAATAATTGGTGGGATAATAAAGACAACCAGCCAGCCCATCATAAGATAAAGAGCGAGACTAAATTTTTCATTGACCTTTTTGGCAAATATCTTGTAGAGAATACCAAAGATTGTCGTCCCCCACTGGATTAGAATAATCAAATAACCCAACCAGTTATTCATTAAAGCCAAGACAACTGGAGTGTAGCTGCCCGCAATGGCAATGTATATCATACTGTGGTCAATGATACGTAGGATATATTTATGAGTTGAGCCATAAGACATGGAGTGGTAGATTGTAGATGAAAGAAACATAAGAAAGAGGCTGATGACAAAAATGGAGACACCAATAGCTGATAGTAAGCCATGGACTTCATAGCTATAGATAGCTGATAAGGGAAGTAGGATAAGTGTAAGGACAGAGCCTACAGCATGGGTAACAGCATTTGCCACTTCCTCACCAAAACTCAAACGTTTACTTAATTTCATGGTTAGATTCATTTGCATGTGCTCCTTTCAATTCTAGAGATAATTGTCTGGTCTGATGGTAGAGTTTGACTGTCTGACAAGCAGATGAAACAAGAGGATGGATTTCTATATCAGTCTCTTCATTCATATATCCAACAAATTGATTGTAAAAGAGTTCGGAACTCTCTTGGTTTTTCACTAGATATTCAACAGTCTCAATAATATCCTGAATAGGAAATACTGGTTTTAGCGTTGTGAGAATAATTAGCCGAGCAATTTGAGTACGATTGTATTTTTTCTTGATCGGTTTTTGAATGTGAGCATGCTTGACATAATTATTAATCATCGCTGCTGTTAAGACTTTTTCCTGTCCTGGAAAAGCCTTTTGATTGACAGAGTTAACATATAATAGGACCTGGTCTAAATATAAATCAAGATCAGGTAATTCTTGCCAGAGGGGAAAGGATATCATAAAATATCAACCTTTCTATAATCTAGTATCGATAACTAGATTATATGATATAAAATATAATTAGTCAAGAATAAATCGTAAAGATAGTCAAGAAAATACAAGTTTTGTTATAATGAATCTATGAAAATTTTAATTCCAACAGCAAAAGAACTAAATACTCAAGTCGCTCAGATTGAGCCAGAAAGTCTGTCAGAAAAGACGAAATTAATTATTCAGGCTTTGAGTCAGTATTCAGTGACTGACTTAGTCCAGCTATATCAGATTCGACCAGAGAAAGCAGAAGAGGAATACCAACGTATTCAGGAACTTCAAAATGAGACAGCACCAACCTATCCTGCTCTCTATCTTTTTGACGGTCTCATGTATCGAAACATTAAGCGTAAGGATCTGAGCAAGGAAGAAGAACGGTATATCCGAAATCATATTTTGATTACCTCTAGCTTGTATGGAGTGATTCCGGCTTTGGCGCCCATTGCTCCCCACCGTTTGGACTTTATGACAAAGCTCAATGTCGAAAAGCAATCATTGAAAAAGCTGTGGACAGAGACCTATGGTCAAGCTGTTGCAGATCAGGAAATTCTGCTTTCGCTCTTGTCTAGTGAATTTGAAGATGTCTTTCCTAAAGAGGTGAGAGACAAGATGATCCGCTTCAAATTCATGGAAGAAAAAGATGGAAAACGGAAAATTCATTCGACTATCTCCAAAAAGGCGCGTGGCCAATTTTTGAGTTATTTGATTGAGAATCACGTTACCAAACTATCTGATATTAAACAGAGTTCTTTTTCTGGATTTAAGTTTCAAGAAAATCTTTCACAAGAAAGAGAATTTGTTTTTGTAAAGAAAGTAGATGGATAAAACTTTACAAAAAAAGTGAAATTATTTATAATCAATTAAGGAAAACGATTGCAAGATATAATCTTGTTTTTTAAAATGGAGGTTAAGAAATGCAAGGAAAAAGTCGGACATCCATCACAATGAAAGATGTAGCTAGTCGTGCTGGTGTTAGTGTCGGAACAGTTTCGCGCGTTATTAACAACGAGAAAGGTATCAAAAAAGTCACACTAAAAAAGGTACAAGAAGCAATTGAAGAGTTGAATTATATTCCAGATAATTATGCGCGGGGGCTAAAGACCAATAAAAGTAATAATATTGCTCTTATAATCCCGACAATTTGGCACCCATTTTTTTCAGAATTAGCCTACTACGTTGAAAAAGAATTACTTAAAAATCAATATAAACTATTCATTTGTAATGCTGATGGCGATGTCAAAAATGAGATTGAGTACATTCAAATGTTAGAGAAAAACAAAGTAGATGGTATTATTGCTGTAACTTATTCAGATGTTGATAAATATGTTTCAAGCAGTTTGCCTTTTGTAAGTTTTGATCGACATTTTTCTGAGAATGTCTCCTATGTGACTTCAGAGAATTATAAAGGGGGGCAGATGGCAGCGGAAGAGTTGCTTAATCGAGGTGCTAAACAGCTCGCTTATATTGGAAGTACTAATATCCATGAGAATGAAACTAAACAACGTGTATTAGGTTTTTGTGAAAAGTTGATGAGTATGGGACATTCTGTTTTAAAATTAGATATGTCAGAACCACTTGTTGAACCTGAAAAACAGATTGAGAAATTTTTACTAAAACATTCAACAATTGATGGTATTTTTGCTATTAATGACTTTATGGCTATTAAAGTTATGAAAGTAATGGAGAAATTTGGTAAAAAAGCTCCACAAGATTATCAGATTATTGGTTTTGATGGTTTGAGAAATGCTGCGGATCAAACTTATTTACTGTCAACAATTGCACAACCTCTGGATAAGATTGCCCAAGCTTCTGTCAAATTATTGTTGCAACTCATTTCTAAAGAAAAAGCTGTGTTATCAAGGGTTTTATTACCAGTTTATTTTGCAGAAGGTGGTACTACAAAAAAAATACAGAAATCACTTGACAAAAAATGAAAGCGGTTGTATAATGAAACCATAAAAATGAAACGTTTCAAAAAATATAAAGGTTTAATATAAACCTTTATATAAAACAAATAAAAATGAAACGTTTCAAAAAGGAGGAAAATATGCGTAAAGGCGTAATTCTATCAATGGTTGCTGCTCTATCACTAGGGCTTCTAACTGGATGTAGTGGAGGTTCATCTAGTAAGACTTCTAAAGAAGCAGCATCAAAAGATGATGTGAAAGTTTGGGTCCAATTTTCTGATGAGACTGCAGAAGGGAAAGCTTGGGAACAAGTAGTCCAAAACTTTAATAAGAAGTATAAAGGAAAATACAAAGTTGTAACTGAGTATATTCCGCGTAGCGGAAGCGGCGGTGGATATGAAGATAAAGTTAACGCAGCGATTACAACAAATAGTTTACCTGATGTGATTACGCTTGATGGTCCGAATACAGCAGCATATGCTAAATCAAAGGTTATTACTCCATTAGATGATTATTTGAAAGATAATAATATGGAGGATGTGCTTGACAGTATCAAACAACAAGGGACTTACGATGGTAAATTCTATGCATTTGGTTACTCAGAATCAAACGTAGGAATTTATTATAATAAAAAAATGTTTAAAGAAGCAGGAATTGATGAATCAAGTTTACCAACTTTGAAAAAACCTTGGACTTGGGATGAATTCAAAGCAGTTAGTAAAAAGCTAAAAGATCACTTTAAAGAAGCTGCTATTGATTTCCGTTTGAACTCAAATGATGAAATGCTTCCTTATGCATATATGCCATTGATTTGGTCAAATGGTGGCAGTGTAGTAAATGAAGATGGAACAAAAGCGGAAGGGTACTTTAACTCCAAAGAAAGTACACAAGCTGTTCAATTTATCCAAGATCTAGTAAAAGAAGGTTATACAACTGTTAGTCCAGTTGAAAAAGGATTTGAAACTGGACAGTATCCAATGGTGTTAAGTGGTTCGTGGACAATTGCTGATTTGCAAACCAACTATAAAGATATTGATTTCGGTATTTTGCCATATCCTGTGTCAAACAAGACTAAGAAATTGGTATCACCTTCAGGAAGCTGGCAATTAGCAGTTACAACTAAGTCTAACAAAAAAGATGCAGCTGCTGAGTTTGTTAAATTTGCAACGAATACTGAATCAAGCGAAATTTTAAGCCTTGGAAATAGTGTGTTGCCAATCCGTAAATCAACTATTAAAAATATCAAAGACAAAGTTTCTGAACCAATGCGTTTCTTGATGGAACAAAACGCAGCTACTGCGCATGCACGTCCCGTTGTAGTGGCCTATCCGCAAGTATCACGTTCATTCCAACAAGCTATGCAAGACATCAGCTACTATGAAGAAAATCCAGATGTTCAAAAAGTGCTTGATTCACGCGCCAAAGAGATGCAAACGGCTATTGATGATAGTTTGAAAAAATAGATGACAATAAAACTGGGTGGGGCAAAACGTCAAATATGAAGTTGGTCTCAGCCAGTTTTTGTTTAGCGAATATGCAGATAAGTATGTCAATTTTTTAATGTTCCATTTTTACATTAATTTATCATGATTTTACTTAATTTATCATATCTTGGAGGAATTTAACATGAACCAGAAAAAGAGTTTAAAATTAAAAGAAAATCTTTTAGGATATGGTTTTTTATCGCCAGCTTTAATCCTTCTTTTGATTTTCCTGGTTATTCCAGTCTGTATGGTTGTTTATTATGCTTTTACAGATTACTATTTATTGACACCAGACGAGAGAAAATTTATTGGTTTAGAAAATTTTATTCGTTTGTTTAAAGATCCAATTTTCTTAAAGAGTGTTGTTAATACGGCACAATTTGTTGTATGGATTATTCCTATTCAGCTTGGTGCGGCGCTAGGTATGGCTTTGATTGTCAATAAAAAACGGAAAGGAAATATGTTTTTTAAGGTGGCTTTCTTTGCTCCAGTTGTAATGTCACTAGTTGTTATTTCAATTTTATGGCTTTATCTATTGAATCCAAATAATGGTCTTTTGAATGCCTTGTTGAATAAAATTGGAATTGCGTCTCAGCCATTCTTGAGGAGTCCAAAACAAGCCATGTATGCTATTGTCTTTGTATCAGCTTGGCAAGGCGCAGGTTATCAAATGCTCCTTTTCCTTGGAGGTATGCAAAATATTCCACAAGATGTTTATGAAGCGGCAGAATTAGATGGTTTTACTAAATGGGAACAATTCCGTTACATTACGATGCCACTTTTGAAACCAACCGCTTTGTTTGTCCTGTTGACAACATTGATTTCTGCTTTTAAGCTCATTGTTCAGCCAATGGTTATGACTCAGGGTGGTCCGATGAACTCGACTATTACCATGGTTTATTATATTTACCAACAAGGGTTCACAGATCGATTAGTTGGATATTCAAGTTCAATTGCCCTTGTATTTACAACATTGATTGGTATGATTAGCTTAGTCCAAAGACGTGTATTGAAGGAGGACAACTAGAATGAAACGTAGAAAAAATTTTAGACCAACGACTATTCTGGAATATGTCCTCTTGACTCTCTTAGCTGCTCTCTTTCTTTTTCCAATGATTTGGATGGTGGTTTCCTCTATGAAGCCAGAAGCTGATGTTTACAAGAATTTGACAGGTTGGCAGGCTTTCTTACCAAGTTTAAATCCAGCAAATTGGTTTAAGCCTTATCAAGAAGTTTTAGAGCGTTTTAGCATCCTTACTTATATCGGAAATAGTATTTTCTATGCTGGAACTTTTGCTATAGGATCTATCATCGTTAACTCTTTAGCAGGTTTTGCCTTTGCTAAAATTAACTTTTCTGGGAAAAAACTTTTATTTGGTATCCTTTTGGCTTTGTTGATTATTCCAATGGAAACGATGTTGATTCCTCAGTTTACCATTATTAACGCACTAGGGTTGGTTAATAATCGCTTGGCTGTTATTATACCTGGTTTAGCAAGTGTTTTTAATATTTATCTATTTAGGAATTTTTTTATTGCTATTCCTGAAGAAATCATCGAATCAGCCCGGATGGATGGCGCAAGTATTTTGCGGATATTCTTCCGTATTATGCTACCCATGTCTAAACCTGCAGTAGCAACAGTAGGAGTCTTGTCTTTTATTTCTAGCTGGAATGATTATATTTGGCCACTCATGGTTTTGACGGATTCATCAAAATTCTCTCTCCAAGTTGCGATTACAACCATTAATACGACTCAACCTGTCTATATCAACCAAGTAATGGCTGTCTTAACGATTTCAACAATCCCATTGATCTTGGTTTATATTGTCGCTCAAAAATACATTATTCAAGGTTTGGGTGGTTCAGGGACAGGTATTAAGTAGGTGACTTTATGAAAGAAAAGATTGAACAAGCAAATCGATACATAAAAGAAAATCGTCATCGAGTTAATCATTGCTATCGAGGCAAGCTTCATTTGTTGCCTCCAATTGGTTGGATGAATGATCCAAACGGTTTTGTTTACTATAAAGGCGAGTATCATCTCTTTTATCAATTTTATCCATATGATAGTGTTTGGGGTCCTATGCATTGGGGACATGCTAAATCAAAAGATTTGATTCACTGGGAGGAATTACCAGTAGCTTTGGCTCCGAGTGAAGCCTATGATAGAAATGGTTGTTTCTCGGGAAGTGCCATTGTGATAGATGATAAGTTAGTTCTTATCTATACTGGTCATGTTGAAGAAGGAAATGTGCGTACAGAGACTCAATGTATGGCAGTTTCACATGATGGTATTCATTTTGAAAAATATGCCGGAAATCCAGTTATTGGAGAAAATCATATAAAGGGAATTGCGGATATTGCAGATTTTCGTGATCCGAAAATAATGAAATATGACAATCACTATTATACAGTTGTCGCTTCTAAAACTGCGGATGCCCGCGGACAGATCCTCTTATTTGAATCGGAAGATTGTTTTAATTGGAAATTTAAGTCTGTATTGTTGGAAGGAAAACCAGGTCAAGGAATCATGTGGGAATGTCCAGATCTCTTTGAATTGGATGGCAAGTGGGTTCTTATTATGTCTCCAATTGAGATGGAACGTAAAGGCAACCAATATTGGAATTTAAATTCTACTCTTGCATTCATTGGAGAGGTTGACTGGAAATTAGGTTGTTTTCAAGTGGAAAATTTTCACGAAATAGACGGCGGATTGGATTTTTATGCTCCACAGACCTGTGTTAACGATAAAGGGGAACGTTATCTAGTAGCTTGGCAACAGATGTGGCATCGAAATATTCCCACACATGATTTAAATCACGGATGGGCTGGTATGATGACCATTCCTCGTAAATTATCCATTAAAAATAATCGTTTGTATCAAGAGATACCTGAGACATTAACAAGCCAACTAACTATTCAAGAGAGATTTTCAGGTCAAGTGGACCAATCAGAATTGATCTTCTCCAGTGCTGTTAAACAACAACAATACCTTATACTAGAGCTTGAAAAACCAGGAGATTTTGAATTGCTATATGCAAGAAATGCCACAAATCAGCAGGTAGTAAAAATCTCCTATAATGCAGGTAAACAGGTCTTATCTTTGGGACGTGAACGGCTGGGCCATAAGATTATTGGAAAGGAAGAACCTTATGAGGATATTCGTCATCTGAATATATTGGATGCTCCTAAGTCATTAACCTTGGAAATTCTTCGAGATATTAATTCAATCGAGCTTTTTGTAAATGGACAAACAATGTCTATGACGTTTTATGAAAAAGAATTTGGGACAGATATTGTCTTAACAAATGCTGATAAATTGAATATAAAAACGTTAGAATTTTATGATATAGCTTGAGCGAGATCGATTATTTTGCCCCCTATTTGAACCAGTTTAAGTAGACCAAGTTTGGTTACTTAAACTGGTTTTTATTGTTGGTTAAACAGGAAAAACACTGAGATTGGCATCCCAGTGTTTTAAATCATTGGAGTTATAATTTCTAATTGATAGCTGCAAGAAGAGCGTCCGCTTGAGCTTTTAGGCCAGAAAGAGTTTCTGAGCTAGCAACAAATTTACCATCTACCCAAGCAGAATCATTGACTTGAGCTGAGGTGAATTCGCCCACAGCAGTTGTCCGAATAAATGGCAGTAAGTCTTTATAGATAGCAAACATTGGTTCTTGTCCTGCATTCGCAACTGAAGAGACAGTCACAATCTTCTCGTTAATAGCAGAAGCGCCACGAGGATCAGAAAGATCAAGTGAACGAGAGAGCCAGTCTAACAGGTTTTTCACTGAACCAGGAATAGAGAAGTTGTAAACTGGTGAGAAAATCCAGATAGCATCAGCAGCTTGGACCTCTTCGCGGACCATAGCAACAGCTGAAGGCGTTGATTGTTCCAAATCTTGGCTAAAGATTGGAACTTGAGACCAATCAAGATAGGACACGTCAGCTTTACCAGCCAAAGCTTTTTCAGCTTCTTGTGCCAGTTGGTGGTTAAAAGAACCTTGACGAAGGGATCCAACGATAAATAGTACTTTAGACATTATGAGTCCTCCATATTTTTTAATCAAAGAGGATTAGACCTCTTGTTACCGATTATGTTACAACAAATATTACTAATTAGCAATTATTTAGCTCAGATTCTTATATTTTTTTAAAATAGCAATGAGAGTCTCTTTGTCTTCGTCTGATAAAATTCCTAGCGCTTCCTTTACACACAGGATATGTTGAGGGAAAATTTCTTCGATTAAGTCTTGACCTTTTTGGCTCAATTCAATCAGATAAGAACGGCGATCATTTGGATCGCTAGTCCGGGAAATCAAACCGTCACGAACCATATTTTTGATGACGACAGTCATATTTCCAGAGGTCGCAAGCATATGGTCTATCAAATCCTGGATTCGCATTTTTCCTTTGCTGTAGAGAGTTTCCAGAACAGAAAACTGAGTAGGGGTTAGTTTGTTTTCTTTGATGACTCTTTGTTCAATGGAGCGTATGGTCCGCTCAGCCTTCCTAAAAACAATCATGGTTTTAAGGTCTAGTTTATTTTCTTCTAATAATTCTTCTAGTGTTCTCATAGCCATATTTTATCAATAAATAGTATTAAAATCAATGTGAAAAAGATAGAAATATAGATAGAATTATAGTATAATGGACGAGTGAAAAATAGAAGAAAAAGAAATAAAAAAATCCTTATATGGCAGTACGTCATTGGAATAGGTATTCTTTTAACGGTGCTTGCCTTTTCTCTGTTAAATCTATTTAATTTATCAATGGAGCCTTATCGGGCTGCTCGTTCTAATTCCATTGAGTTGGCACGCAAGTATGCAGGAGTCAGTAAAGTTGATAGCTTTGCCATTTTTAATGGGGACAAGACCTATTACAGTCTGCTAGGCGAAACGGATCAAGAGAAGAAAAAAGCCGTCCTGATTGAGAAGGGTTCTGATAAAATTTTTGTTTATGAACTCAGTGAGGGAACTAGCAAAAGGCAGGCTGAAAAGATTGCAAAGAAAAACGGAGCTGATGCTATTGATAAAGTGACTTTTGGTTATTTGAACGGCCGACCAATTTGGGAAGTTAAATCTGGAAAGAGTTACTATATTGTCGATTTTGAAAAAAGGAAATTGCTGAGCAAGGAGGGACTATGAAATTATCCAATCGTGTTTTAAAAATGGAAGAAAGTGTGACTTTGGCTGCAGCAGCTAGAGCCAAAGCTTTAAAGGCTGAAGGCAGAGATATTCTGTCGCTAACTCTTGGAGAGCCGGATTTTCCGACTCCTAAAAACATTCAGCAAGCAGCTGTGGCAGCTATTGAAGATGGAAAAGCTAGTTTCTATACAGTGGCTAGTGGTCTTCCAGAGTTAAAAGAAGCTATTGTTCAATACTTTGCCAACTATTATGGTTATGAAATCAAGCCGAATCAAGTGACGGTGGCAACAGGAGCTAAGTTCTCCCTCTACACCTTCTTTATGAGTGTTCTTGATCCAGGTGATGAAGCAATTATTCCTACGCCTTATTGGGTCAGCTACGGCGATCAAATTCAGATGGCTGAAGGAATTCCTGTTTTTGTTCAAGCTACTGAAGAGAACGACTTTAAGATAACTGTAGAACAATTGGAAGCTGTTCGAACTGACAAGACCAAGGTCTTAGTTCTGAATTCACCATCCAATCCGACGGGTATGATTTATACAGCTGAGGAACTTTTGGCTATTGGAAACTGGGCTGTGGAGCATGACGTTCTGATTTTGGCAGATGACATCTATGGACGTCTGGTTTATAACGGTAATAAATTTACGCCAATTTCTAGTCTATCAGAAGCTATCCGCAAGCAAACAGTGGTTATTAATGGTGTTTCTAAGAGTTATTCCATGACCGGCTGGCGGATTGGCTATGCTGTTGGTGAACCAGAAATCATAGCTGCTATGAGCAAGGTTGCGGGTCAAACCACTTCCAATCCAACGACAGTTGCTCAGTATGCAGCTATTGAAGCCCTGACAGGTAGCCAAGAGACAGTTGAAATCATGCGTCAGGCCTTTGAAGAGCGTCTCAATACCATCTACCCACTTCTAGCTCAAGTACCAGGTTTTGAAGTCATTAAGCCTCAAGGAGCCTTCTATCTCTTCCCTAATGTCAAAAAAGCTATGGAGATGAAAGGTTATACAGATGTGACAGCCTTTACCACAGCTATTTTGGAAGAAGTTGGTGTGGCTTTGGTGACTGGCGCAGGATTTGGTGCTCCAGAAAATGTCCGTCTCAGCTATGCGACTGATTTGGAAACACTGAAGGAAGCGGTTCAACGCCTGCAGCAATTTATGGAGCGCTAAAGCATGAGGAGAATCTCCTGTTTTGCAATGTTGGCAGTCAGTTTGGTTTGCTTGACCGCTTGTTCTTTTGTTCATTCAGAGCAGAGGTGGACCACTGTTTCTCAGTCTAAGGAGGGAGAACCCTTTTATAGGTTACAAGTGTCTGGAAAAATGTACCAGATTCTATACAATGACAATGGTTCAGCTAGAAAAACCTGGCATTTAGATAATTATAATCCACTTGAAAATCTTGAGTGCCATACTCTTAATGAAGAAGAGATAAAAGGGTTAGACGGGGCGACAGCCAAGAGGGAACTGTCTGGTCAAGGTTCTGCTAACTTTACTATGGTTTATGAACATTATTCAGGTAGTCAAAAAGAAGTAAGTTATTATCAAGTTGGAATAACTGCCGACAAGAATGGACAAATCAAACCTTCAGAAAGCAGTATGGTCTTAGTTAAGACTGAAAAAGTTGATTCTAAGTAAACATATAAATGAAAAGCAATTATATTTTTAAAATAGAGGATGGGCTTAAAGCCTGTCCTTTTTGCTTTTCTTCGACCATAGCTGGTAAGAGATTGTTTAAAGTGATAGAATAATTCTGAAAGCGTTTGTTCTAGGGCTTCCTTATGTAGAAGTTTAGAATGATGAAATATAACCTTAATATCAGTAAAAGCGTATCTAATATATGTTTTGATTTCTATTAGAAAGGAATGTGGCATGAAACGTAGTTTGATATTTTTAAACCTAATAATATGTTTGCTCCTATTGACGGCTTGTTCTTTCCTTAATGCTGAGCAAGGGTGGACAACTATTTCTGAATCAAAGCCTAGCGAACCTACTTATAGCTTACAAGCCAAGGGTAGACAGTACCGAATCCTTTTTGAAGAAAATGCATCAACCCGAATGGATTGGTACTTGAACGATTATCAACCAGGGTTAGAGTTAAAGTTACGAACTTTAAATAGCGAGCATTTGAAAAATTCTGTCGGTGGACCTTCAGAGCAGGAACTTTCTGGAAAGGGATATGCAGACTTCACTATGGTTTATGAGACTCGTTATAACCCTCGGATTGAGCGGACTTATTTTAAGGTACATATTGAAGTTAATGATAAGGGAAAGGTAAATGCTAAGAAAAGTAGCATGGTTTATGAAAAGTCTGAGAAGGTTGAATTAAAAAAGTAGACTAATTTTACAAACAGCTGTTTTCTTTTTCTGATTTCTTATAGAATAGTATTTTTGGAAAAAGATAGCTTTTAAAGATAGCTTTTTAAAGAATTTTAAATTTTCGTCTCTTCAAGGATGGCTATTGCAATCGCTTTATGGTAAAATATAGAACAGATGTCCAAAAGATTTGTCTTGAAATAAAGTGACATTTAGCAACCAATCTAGGAGGCAGATATGATTGATCATTTTGGCATTACAGTCAAGAATTTGGAAGCCAGCAAGCTCTTTTATCAGCAAGCTTTAGAGCCATTGGGCTACAAGATTGCCTTTGAAATTCCTCAGGCAGTAAGTTTTGCAGAACCTCGGACGGCTCCAGTTGGAGATTTTTGGTTAAGTCAGGGTCAATCAGATGCGTCTCATTTTGCCTTTTGTGCGGAGACTAGGGAGCAGGTGGATGCTTTTTATCAAGCTGGCCTTGCAGCGGGTGGTCAAGATAATGGTGCTCCGGGTATTCGTCCCCAATATCACCAACCTTATTATGCAGCCTTTGTCTTGGATCCAGATGGTAATAATGTCGAGGCAGTCTGTCACAAAGAATAAAAAATAGAAAAGAGAAAAAACGTGTCAAAGAAAATCATAACAATTATTGATGTGAAAAATTATGTTGGTCAAGAAGTGACCATCGGTGCTTGGGTTGCCAACAAGTCAGGTAAGGGTAAGATTGCTTTCTTGCAGCTGCGTGATGGCTCTGCTTTTTTCCAAGGGGTGGCCTTCAAGCCTAACTTCATCGAGAAATTTGGCGAAGAAGAAGGATTGGCGAAGTTTGATACGATTAAAAAGCTTAGCCAAGAAACTTCTGTCTATGTGACAGGGATTGTCAAGGAAGACGAGCGCTCAAAATTTGGCTACGAGCTGGACATCACCGATATCGAAATCATCGGCGAGTCAAATGACTATCCAATCACGCCCAAAGAACATGGGACGGACTTCCTCATGGACAACCGTCACTTGTGGCTGCGTTCTCGTAAGCAAGTGGCTA
>ERZ773072.626-NODE-626-length-19077-cov-6.088371_pt1 | contig 19077 bp, 18 predicted proteins | sample MGYA00580617_ERZ773072 | MGnify/ENA primary metagenome ERZ773072 (study PRJEB29015, sample SAMEA2737970) | human oral metagenome | biome: human oral; feature: human-associated habitat; material: dental | place: China | collected 2122 ...
ACCCTCCCAGGTCGTGGACGCGGGGGCGGCTGGGTTTCTCGCATGTCGCGGAGTAGATGATGCGCAGGGCGTGGTAATCCTCCAAGCCCCCGTTCGGGGCGCGACCGATCCAGTGGTCCGACTGGAGGGCCAGCAGCTGTCCGGCGACGACCTCCTGCCCCGTCTCCTCGTGGATTTCACGCAGCAGACCCGCCATCGGTTCCTCGTCGGCGTCGAGACCACCGCCCGGAAGGTTCCAGGCCCCGGGAGCTCCGGTGATCCGCGACAAGACCGTGCCCAGCAGGCCCCGTTCCGACAGCACGATGCCGTAGGCCCCGACTCGCTGGCGGATCACAGGCACCTCATCGGTTCCCGGTTCCTCGTACACCACCATCCTGTCGGCGGGTGGGGTGTCAGCGGGGGAGACGGGGCGAACCTCCAGGGTGACCACGACGTCACCGTCACAACACCGCGCTTCCACGGGTCGTCCGGCGATCCAACCGGCCCGGTACAGGGTGGCGTCGGGATGTTCCCCGTGGCCGATGACCAGGTCGACCACGGCGTTACCGGCAAGAAGACCAATCGCACGCACCGTGTCATCCTAAAGGCAGCGGCTACCAGCAGACTCGGATCTTTGAGGACCATTCCTTCAGCCGCGGGAACGTGGCTTACCGGGTTTCCCTGCCCGCCTGGATGGCGGTGATCAGGATGGTGTTGACGATGTCCTCGACCAGGGCGCCGCGTGAGAGATCGTTGACGGGCCGGTTGAGTCCCTGCAACACCGGGCCGATCGCAAGGGCACCCGCGATGCGCTGCACGGCCTTGTACCCGGCGTTGCCGGCAGACAGGTCGGGAAAGATCAGCACGTTTGCGCGTCCCGCGACGGGGGAGCCCGGTGCTTTGGAGCGGGCAACCGACTCGGCCACGGCTGCGTCGAACTGCAACGGCCCGTCCGCGCACAGCCCCGGCGCCTTCTCGTGGAGGATGGCGGTGGCCTCCTTCACCAGATCGACGTCCGGACCCGTGCCCGAAGCGCCCGTGGAGTAGGACAGCAGCGCGACCCTGGGGTCGAGACCGAACTGTTCGGCTGTCACAGCCGATGCGATGGCGATGTCGGCGAGCTGTGGGGCCGTCGGGTTCGGGTTCACCGCGCAGTCGCCGAAGGCCAGCACCCGGTCGGGCAGGCACATGAAGAACACCGACGAGACCAGTGACACCCCGGGTTTGGTCCTGATGACCTCGAAGGCGGGGCGGATCGTGTGGGCGGTGGTGTTGACCGCGCCCGAGACCATGCCGTCGGCCAGGCCGTCGCGCACCATCATCGTCCCGAAGTAGGAGACGTCCGCGACCCGGTCGTGGGCCTGCTCTCGGGTGATTCCCTTCTTCGCGCGCAGCTCGGCGTACTCGTCGGCGAACCGCTCCCGCAGGGGATCGTTCGTGGGGTCGACGATGTCCGCGCCGGAGATGTCGACACCCTCCGACGTGGCCACCTGTCGCACGGCCTCGGGATCGCCCAGCAGAATCAACCGGGCGCCTCCCGTGCGCAGCACATCCGCGGCGGCTCGCACGATGCGTGGCTCGGTGCCTTCCGGCAGCACGATGCGCTGGTCCACGGCACGTGCCTCGTCCAGCAGCCTGCGCTGGAACAGCAGGGGGGTGACGGGACGAGTTTCTCGGACCTGTCGTGCACGGTCCAGCACTGCGGCTCCGCTCGAGGAAGCGCCGAGCTGCACCAGGGCCACGGTGGGCACGAAACGATTCCAGGTGCGCGTGACGGATTCTGGAAGCCCCTCGCCGGAGACCAGGACTGCCGCGGGGAGCGGGAACCGTCCGGAGGCCAAGCCGACGATCAGCCCGATCAGGATGTCGATGCGCTCGGCGGGCACCACCGGGCAGGTGTCCCTGGTCAGGCGTTTCAGCACGTCGCCGGCGCTTTCCTTGGGGGAAATGGTGATGTGAGTCGGATCGGTGACGTGGTTGCTGAACGACCCGCTGAGCAAACGGTAGGACGATGCACCGCCGGAGTTTCCAGTCCAGCTGCCATCGACGAGCCGCACACCGACCACCGTGGCGTGGAGGTCGGTGGCCGCTGCCGTGGCGACCTGCTCCAGGGAGCTGTCAATGCCATCGCTCACCAGGACCAGGCCGGCTCCCAGCTCCGTGGCCAACCGGGCCTGAAGCGTGAACGCCACCGGGTGAAGTGCCTCCGGCAGCTGCGCGGAGGTCACCACAACATCCCCGCTGACTTTCTCCACCGCCTCCACAGCGGCTGACAGGACACGGTCGGGATCCGTGGCCGCGGGGACGGGATCGGCGGCGAAGAGCGGGCCGAGGTTTACGTGGACGGCCCGGTTCTCCAGCTCCGTGAGGAGACGGCGAGCTGTTTCCTCGACGCTGATGTCGGGCCGGACGGGTGCGATGTGAAGAACGGCTCGGGTCATGTCAGCGCCCCAGCACCCGGTCCAGGACACGGTCGAGACCATCAGGTTCGCCGCCGTAGCGTGCGATCACGGCGTTGCGGACGTCGGTACGCCCGAACACAGGCTGCCTCGCGGCTTCTGCGGGAGCCGCCCCGTGGGTTTCCTCACAGGCCCGCACCAGACGGATGCCTTTCTGCTGGGCCACCTCGGTTGCCAACGCGGTGACGATGCTGTCTGGACGCAGCGTCAGTTCGGTCCTGCCATCGGCGAGGGCCTGGGTGATGTCCTGTTGGGTTATCACGTGTCTGGGCATGGACCTGTCCTTCTGAAGTGTTCACCTGGATGTGCGGCTGGTCTGCGACAGGCGCAGCTGCAGGAAATAGAACGCGCTGGAGAGCCTGTTGAGCGCGTGGTTCAGGGAGACCGCGAATGGATCGTCCTGGGATGGCAGTGCCGTCAGCGCCTCGATCTCCAGTTCGCGGGAGCTGGTGCGGCACAGGTTCAGCCAGTGCGACAACACCGGCGATGAACCATCGAGGGTTTCATGGGGCACGCCCAGAACCGAGTCCGGGTCGTGAGTGGCCTTGTGGATGGACTTCTCGTCCCACCCGGGCAGGGACAACGGTGCCAGGACCCGCTGATGGTATTCGGCGCTGGTGAGTTCCCGGCAGTACGCGGCCAGGACGGCCAGCGACTCCGCCAGCCAGTCCGGACCGGTGCTACGTGCCTGACATTCGGCCATGAGCACCAGCGCGTGCAGGCTGTCGAACTTGCCGCGCAGCCGGATCCGGGGATGTGTCTTGACCACGAAGACCTCGTCGTTGAGCTGGGTCATGTTGTCGCCCTTGCGGGTGAGCTCGCCGCCGCAGCAGTCGCAACGCGGATGCTGCGGACGGTTGATCGGAAACACCGACTCCTGCTGCCACGAGGTGTCGGCGGTTTCCCCGCTCCCGGGAGGAGCGCTCGGCGACGACGCCGCGGGCGCGGTCCCCGGTGTTGGCTGCGAGGGATCGACCCGTTTGAGCTGCCATTGCTTGATGAAGTCCTGGGCGGAGGGCGTCAGCCGGGCCTTTGCGGGCACCGTGACGGTGGCCCCGATGGTGGGGCGACGCAGCTGGTCGCGGAGTTCCGCCTCGGTGACGACGGTCACAGTCCCGACTCCCAGTCGGCGGGGAAGGTGACGTAGACGAACTTGGTCCAGCTTGGTGTGCCGAAGGTGATCGTGGAGCCCTTGGGCACGTACATGATGTCGCCGGGCTTGGCGATCCTCGTGCCCTCGGGGGTTCCGATGTGAAGTTCGCCCTCGAGCACGATCTGTATCTCGTCGTAGCTGAACTTCCAGGGGAAACTGCCCTCGGTCAAGGTCATGTAGCCGGCGGCCATCGGAGAACCGTCGTCGGAGGTGACGACATCCCCGGTGCGCACCTGCTGGCCGGGTTTCGGTCCGGGATAGGGGAACGGCTCAGTGACCGCATCGGCGGCGCGGCAGAGCTTGACGGGACGTGTACGACTTGCTGCCGTCGCGGTGACGTTGTTGGCGAGCATCGAGGTGACAAGGGTCCGGATGCGCTGGGTGAGGTCGTCGTCCGATGACGTGGTCGGTGCAGAGGCGGCAGAGGGAATGGGAGTGGGGGCGGAACCCTCGGATTCGAGCTTGACGCCCAGCTCGGCGGCACGGTCCCGGGCCAGTGGGGTGACGAGCGCTCCTTCGGGGACGGTGAGTCGTCCGTTGGCCGCGGCCTGGGCGACGTGATCCGCGGAGATGACGGTGCGTGTGGACATGATGCTCCTTCAGTGAACGAGGGCGGAAAACCACCCCCGTGTGCTGGCCGGAGATCTCCCGGCCAGCACACAGGCCCGGTGGATACGGGATCAGCCCTTGGTCTTGGGCAGGATGAGCTCGACCTCGCTGTGAGGACGGGGAATCACGTGGACGCTCACCAGCTCACCCACGCGCGACGCCGCGGAAGCCCCGGCGTCGGTGGCGGCCTTCACGGCGCCGACGTCGCCGCGGACCATCACGGTGACGAGTCCGGCACCGATCTGCTCCTTGCCGATCAGGGTCACGTTGGCGGCTTTGACCATCGCGTCCGCGGCTTCGATGGAGCCCACGAGGCCCTTGGTCTCGACCATGCCGAGAGCGGTCATAGTTACATCAGCCATGGAAGTGCTCCTTCTGTTAGTGGTCTGTGGCTGTTGGTCGGTTTCTTCCCGGGGCTTCGCCACGGTGGCGGACCCGGACGTGGACGCCGGTGCTTTCTGCGCCGGTGTCTTGCTGGTGTTTTGAGCTTTCTCCTCCTTGGTCGATGCCGTTGAAGCCTGATTGGTCGCGGTCACGTCTCAGCTCCTTCCACGCTCAGCTGGTGCCGCGCATCTCGGCGAGCACCTGGGCGACGATCCGGTCGATCGCGTCCTGTCCTGGGTCGTTCGAGGTGGCCTGGGCCGAGGCGGGGGCCGAACCACGGCCACCCCACAGCTTGGCGACCTCGGGGGCGTCGCGCAGATGGTAGGCGAGACGCTTGACGTTGAGGACGTGAGTGAGGGTGATGTTGTCGCTGACAGCAGCGCCGCCGACACCTCCGGGCGCCAGCGTCAGTGACGGTGCCAGCCCGGTGGTGTACCCGACCCCACCCAGGCAACCCCAGGTGTTGACGAGAATCCGGAAAGCCGGTTTCTCGATGCCGAAGGTCAGGACCGCTTCCTCGTCGCGTGAGTGGACGACGATGCTATGGCCGTCGCCACCGAAGGTGAGCATCTCGATGGCGCGGTCGCAGCCCTCACGCCAGCCGTCCACGACCATGAAGCCGAGCACGGTAGTGAGTTTCTCACGCGACAGCGGGTGGTCGGGACCGATGCCCTCGAGGTCGGCCACGAGGATGCGGGCCGTCTCGGGCACCTGGATGCCGGCCTTCTTCGCGATGTACTGCGGGGTACGACCGACGAGACCGGCGACCATCATTCCGTTCGGGCGGAACATCACCGCGGCCAGCGTGTCGGCCTCCTCCTTGGTGAGCCAGTGCGCACCGTGGGCCTGCATCTCGGCCTTCAGGCGCTCCGCGATGGGCCGGTCGGCGATCACCGCCTGCTCGGTGGCGCAGATCGTGGAGCAGTCGAACGACTTCGACTCGACGATCATCCTGGCGGCCTTGACGACATGGGCGCTGCGGTCCACGTAGGCGGGCACGTTGCCCGGGCCGACACCGAGGGCCGGTTTGCCCTGGCTGTGAGCGGCCTTGACCATGCCGGGACCGCCGGTGGCCAGGATCATCGAGGTGGCGTGGTGGCTCATCAGCTCGGTGGTGCCCTGGATCGTCGGGTTCTCCAGGCAGGAGATCAGCCCCGCAGGCATGCCCGCCCTCTCGCCGGCCTCCCTGATCACCCGCACCGCCTCGGCGGTGCTCTTCGACGCCGACGGGTGGGGGGCGACGATGACCGCGTTGCGGGCCTTGACCGAGATCAGCGACTTGAAGATCGCCGTCGAGGTCGGGTTCGTGGAGGGAGTCAGCGCGACGATCACACCGACGGGAGCACCGATTTCGACGATCTTGCGTTCCTTGTCGTGGTGCAACACCCCGCAGGTGGGGGTGTCCTTGATGTACTCCCACACGTTCCGGGACGCGAACTCGTTTTTCAGTTTCTTGTGCAGGGGGAAACCGAAACCGGTTTCCTCGTGGGCGAGCTGCCCGAGCCGGGCGGCCTCGGCGACCGCGGCCTCGACCATCGCCTCACAGATCCGGTCGACCTCCTCCTGGGAGGCGAACTGGAAGCTGCGCATCGCCTCGCGGGCCTGATTGCACAGGTCGCGGGCCTGCTGGATGGATGCCAGATCCTTGTCGATGTGTGTCACTGAATTCTCCTTCAGTACTTTCGAGGCGAGACCGCCACGTCGAGAACGGTGTCCTGGAAGGCGGTGCAGGCCGCGCGGCAGGCACTCTGAGTGCCGGTGAGCAGGCCACCGGCGAAGTTGGTCTCCGAGGGCGGCTCGTAGAACACCTTCATCTCCACCCCGGCTGCCTTCATGGCTGCGTCAAGACCGAGGGTGGCCTCCAGCGGGGGAGCGATGAGATAGGCCAGCGGCTCGCCGCGGTTGATGCCCGCTGCCTCGCTGAGGTAGCTGCCCGTGCTGCTGATCAGGTGCGGGAAGAAGGTCAGATCCCCGGCCTCGTTGGCCGTGTAGAAGCAGGCTTCCTCCTCGGCGTAGGCGATGCAGGCGTCCAGGCCGGAGCGGGCCTCCGCGGGGGTTGGCCCGGCCAGGATGCCGATAATCTCACCGGAGAGGGGACCCGACGGGTAACCGGAACCGGCGTAGAAACTCTTCGCGTAGACCACGTCGACCTCGGCGAACTTGGTCGCCTCGTCGAGGGAGACGTACAGCGCGTCGTCGATGTCACAGGTGACCAGCGCCAGGGAGCGCTGATGGTCCTTGAGGTTCAGGTGCTTCGCGAAACCCTGGTCCACGTTGGAGATGATGCGTGCCGCCAGGATGGTGGGCCTGACGGGATCGAGAATGGCCATGGTCGTCTCCTCAGTCCTCGCCACCGGACAGCGCACGCAGCTTCACGCCGGATGCGCTGTGCTGGATCATTCGTTTGACCACCTCGACGACGTAGGCGCCGGCCTCGAGGGGGTTGGTGCCGCCGTGGGTGGTGATCATGCAGATCAGGTCGCGGTCGGCATCGCTCTTGCCGGGCTGCGGGTCGAATCCCATGTAGACGCTCATGGCGTCCGCGATACCCAGTCCGGGGCGTTCACCGATGAGCAGCAGCACGACCTTCGCCTGCACGATCGTGTTCACGTCGTTCATGATCCCGACGCGGCAGTTCTCGATCAGGAACGGCGTGCCGAGGGTGAGTCCCGCAGAGCTGAGCCCCTGCTCGATCACCGGGTAGATGTCGCTCAGGTTGTTCGAGATGGCCGCCGCGGACAGGCCGTCGCCGATGCAGATCTGCACGTCGGGTTGTTTTATGCAGCGTTCCTGGATGATGGCCTTGGCCTCGTCGGTCAGGCGGCGTCCCAGATCGGGGCGCAGCAGGTACTCGGAGCGGTCCGCGGCCCGGCTGTGCACCGTGAACAGCTTCTGCTTCTCCTTGGTGTCCTCGTTGATGATGCCGTAGATGGCGTCCTGGGTGACGGCGTGGTCGGCCTGGAACAGCAGCAGCGACGCGGTCCTGGGTCGGGCACCCGCGCGACCAATCCCGATCCGGGCGGTGGTGGTCGCGCACAGGTTGCGCAGCCCGTCCGCGTCGTAGGGGTTGTCCACCCGCAGCCTGCGTCGTTCGGATTCCACGGTGGGATCCGGCAGGTCGATCACCAGGTCCCCGGACGCGGCAACGCCATTGCCCGTGGACACGGGGACGAGAGTGGCCTCGTCAGGGGGAGTGATGCCGTCGCGCTTCAACTCCGCGATGACGCGGGCGACGATCTCTTCGAGTTTTTCATTCATCGTGAGGTCACCTCTTCAGGAAGAACGAGGGGTCGCCGGCCAGGTCGGTTAGGTGTCCGTCCTTCCACAGGCCGATGTCCTCCAGCCAAGCCTTGAACTCGGGCAGCGGGCTCAGGCCGAGGGCCTGTCGCAGCGCCGGGGCGTCGTGGTAGCTGGTGGACTGGTAGGACAGCATGGAGTCGTCGCCCTGCGGTACGCCCATGATGAAGCTGCCACCGGCGGCGGCGAACAGCACGGCAAGGTTCTCCAGGTCGTTCTGCGTCGCCTTGGCATGGTTGGTGTAGCAGACGTCACATCCCATGGAGATCCCGGTGAGCTTGCCCATGAAGTGGTCCTCCAGGCCCGCCCGGGTGATCTGAGTGGCGTCGTAGAGATATTCGGGTCCGATGAACCCGACGACCGTGTTGACCTGGTAGGGGTCCCATCGCTTGGCCATCGAGTAGATGCGGGCCTCCAGGCACAGCTGGTCGGCGTCGTTGTGTGCGTCCGCTGACAGCGCCGATCCCTGACCGGTCTCGAAGTACATGTAGTTGGGTCCGGGAGTCCAGCAGTACTTCTTCGCCAGCGCGTAGGCCTCGTCGATCATGTCGATGCTGACCCCGAAGCTCTCCATGGCCTTCTGCGATCCCGCGAGCGACTGGAACACCAGGCCGACGGGCACACCACGCTTGAGGCACTCCATCTGGGTGGTGACGTGCGCCAGCACACAGTTCTGGGTGGGGATCTCCCAGCGGTCGATGATCTCCTTGGTCATCTCCAGCAGACGACTGACGCTGCTGACCGAGTCGTCGGAGGGGTTGATGCCGATCACCGAGTCACCCGATCCGTAGGACAGGCCCTCGTAGGCGGCCGCACGGATGCCGTCGACGGAATCGGTGGGGTGATTCGGCTGGTTGCGGGAGGCGAGCGTACCCGGCAGGCCCATGGTGTTGTTGCAGTGCTTGACCACGTGGATCTTCTTGCCGCCGACCACCAGGTCCAGGTTGCTCATCAGCTTCGTGACCGCGGCGACCATCTCGCCGGTCAGGGCGTTGCTGACGCGGTGGATCATGTCGCTGGTGGTGTTGTTGTTGAGGATCCATTCACGGAACTCGCCGACGGTCCAGTTCTTGATCTCCGAGTAGATGGTCTCGTTGACCGCGTCGTCGATGACCCGTGTCACCTCGTCCTCGTCGTAGGGAACGACCGGGTTTTCGCGCAGGGCACTCAACGGCACCTCCGCCAGGATCAACCGAGCCGCGACCCGTTCAGCCGCGGTCTTGGCCGCGATACCGGCCTGCTGATCACCCGATTTCTCCTCGTTGGCCTTGGCGAGCAGATCCTTCAGGTCGCGAAACTCGTAGGTTTCACCGAAAAGTTTCGTGCGCAGCAGCATCAGGCCACCTCCTTCACACCGTTTCGCATGGTTGTTTCCTTCACCTTTCAGGTCCTACTGGTAGAAAACGAGGGTCTTCACGGAGACCGGGACGACCCGGCCCTCGAACAGCGGTTCCCCGATGTCGATGAAATCGCCCTCTCCGAGACCGATCTGGTCGACGACGATGACCGGCAGATCGGGGCTGCGCGACTTGATCGTCTGGCCGAGCACCTGCCCGTAGTCCTCCTCCGTGACCAGGATCAGCGGCTTGCCCCGCGGCAGATAGTCGTCGGCGAACAGCGCCAGCCCCGTGGCGATGGCTATCACCTGGGGGTAGTCCATCCGTCGGGGCAGGTCGAGAGTGATCACGAAATTCCCCTGGTCCGCCTCCCCGCGGTCCCAGCGCTTCACGGCCCGGGTGACGGCGCGCCTGACACCTTCCGGATCGCGATACTCGGGCACGGCGTCGAGCAGCCTCGGTTCGATCACCGGGAGGTTCTTCAACGGCAGATGCTCGCGTTCGGCCCAGATCGTGGAACCGGAGAGAGTCACTTGTTGGCTCGCGGCCCCGAGCACGGTCGCGCGCAGGGTCTGTCCGGGTTCCTCGACGTGGAGCTGTTGCCAGCGCGGATTCTCCCGCAGCGACTGCGCGAACAGGGGACCGACGTCACCGAAGCGGGCGATCTCCTGGATGGTGGAGCAGGGCAGGTTCGCGTAATAGGCGGCACCGACCCCTCCGGAAACGAAATAGGCCGCGACCGGGCCGTCGATGTCGAGGGGAGTGGTGAGTGCCAGTTTCTCGGCCAAGGGGGAGGTCGTGCCGAGCACCAGATCGGTGACGACGTCAGCCATCGCGTCGGTGAAGCGTCGAAGAGCGGGCACAGGAGCTGGTTGGCCGACCACGAGGTCGGTCAGGCCGAGGGTCTCGACGACCACCTGGCCGCCGGGTTTGAGATGCTCCAGCACCCCGGTGTCGGGATTGACCATGGCCTGCCTGCCGCCGACCATGATCGCGGCGGAGGAGACGTGTTTGCCGGCCCGGAAGATCGCCGCGTTCGCGGAGCCGCCCCCGATGTCGACGTTCACGATGGTGGCGTAGTGCTCGGCTGCCCAGTCGCTGGCACCGGAGCCGCGCCCGGCGATCTGGGATTCCAGGCTCGGTCCGGCGACGGTGACCACGAATTCGCCCGCCAGATCGGACAAACCCTGGAGGATCGCTTCCGCGTTGCGGGTGCGGGCGGTTTCGCCGGTGATGATGACCGCCCCGGTCTCCACCTGCGAGGAGTCGATGTTCGCGCGTTCGTACTCGCGGTGGATCATCCCCACCAGCGCCCCGACGTTGATCTCGTCAGGGGCGGACAGCGGCGTCAGATGGGGTTCGCTTTGGTAGAGGACCGTGCGCTCGTCGACGTCGAGGCGCGGTACCAGGCCGACGCGCGCGTGGTTGCTGACCGACAGGCGCGAGAGGACGAGCTGACTCGTCGTCGTTCCGATGTCGATCCCGACGCTGAGCATCTCCCTGGATTTCGTTGCCATGGGATCAAAGCTTCCTGAAGGTCACGCAACCCTCAACCTCCAAGGAGTCGAGGATTGCCATGATCACCGAGTCGACGGGGGCGTTGTCGTTGTCCAGGCCGCGACGGGCGGCGCTTCCGTCGGCCACCAGGACGAGCTCCCCAGCGCCTGCGCTGACCATGTCCACCGCGACGAAGGGATCACCGTAGAGTTCGTTGTCGGGGGTGGCGGCCCTGAGGATCAGGAGCTTTGAGCCCCGAATGTTGTCCGGCTTCATGGTCGAGACCGCGGAGCCGATCACGCGAGCGATCCGCATCGTTTCAGGCCCCCTCGGTGGCTGTTTCGGGTGCCTCCGGTGCCGGGGCCTCCTCTGCCTTGGGCAGGGACCTGCCGAACAACAGCAGCGCCAGGGCGACGGCGGCGATGCCCGCCACGAGTTTGCCGGCGATCACTGCGGCGATCATGCTGGACTCCGCCCCGGCCACGAAACCGAGATGGTCGCCGAAGGCGAAGGCGGCACTCACCGCGAAGGCGGAGTTGACCACCTTGCCGCGGTTGTCCATGTCCTTCATGACCTGGAACATCGGGATGTTGTTGGCCAGGGTGGCGATCATGCCGCCGGCTGCGGTGTCGTTGATTCCGATGAGCTTGCCCACCTTGCCGAGGGGTTTGCTGGCCAGTTTGATGATGAGGAAGACCGCGGGGAAGGCGCCCAGCAGCACGATGGCGATGAGCCCGACCGTTTCGAGGCCTTCGGTGACGGGTGTGAGTTCCCACCCCGCGGGCATGATCTTGATGTGCAGCACCTGTTCGAGAACCGCGATCATGAGGCCGACGGTGATGATGGCGAGCAGGATCTTGCCGAACCACTCGAAGCCTGTGGTCATGGCGTTGGGGAAGCGCCACAAACCGAAAGCGATGAGCAGAGCGGCAGCGACGATGGGGATGAGGTTGATCAGCACCATGCCGATCGGGAAGCCCGCGATCAGACCGGAGATCAACACGCCGACGGGAATGGTGCAGATGCCCGCCAGGATTCCCTTAGCCAGGAAACCACGGTCGTCTTTCTCAATGATCCCGAGGGAGACGGGAATCGTGAACACGACCGTCGCGCCCATCATGGAGCCGAGTACCAGACCTGACAGCTGCGCCGCCTGCGGGTTTGCCGTCATCTGCTGGGCCAGGGGCCAGCCGCCCATGTCACAGGCCAGCAGGGTACCCGCGAACATTGCGGGGTCAGCGCCGACGAGTGAGTAGACCGGGTTGATGATCGGCCCCAGCAGCGTCGCGAGCACCGGTGAGAGCGAGATGATGCCGACCATGGCGAGTGCCAGGGGACCGAGGGCGTTGAAGCCTTCCTCGAACTGTTCGCCCAGACCGAACTTGTTTCCGATGGCCCGGTCTATGCCGCCGAGGACCATGCACAGCATCAATATCCAAAGGATGATCTCGTTGATGCCCACTGCGACTCCCATGCCGTCCCGTTATCTTGTCCGGATCCCGTGGTGGGATCCCACTCGCATCCGCTTCACGAGGCCGCCCACGGCCACCCGTGCACCCACGGACAGGAACATGCTGCCGATCCAGCAGGAAGTTTCCCAGACCACTTAGCACGAAAATGGCAGACCACTTTGAGTGATGGTGCGGTGCCCGTGGGGTGGTCCCGGTGGTGTCCGTTGAGCCAGTTTCCTGCAGGTTGGGTCTCAATCGGCCCGAGGGACTCGACCGCTGGGTAGCCTGTCGGACATGGCAAGGACCGCACTACCAATCCAGCAGCGCCTGGTCCTCGATCCCGGGGTCACGCCGATTTCCCATCGCGTCGTCGCGGCGATCAGACGTGGGATCGAGGACGGCAGCCTCGTCGACGGCGACCCCTTGCCCTCCTCCAGGAGATTCGCCGAGGAGTACGACATCTCACGTTCCTGTGTCGTCGAGGCCTATGAAATTCTCGGCGGATTGGGCCTGGTCACGTCCTCGCAGGGTAGCGGCACCCGCATCAGCCGGGGTGCGCGGGATCTACTACGAGGCTGCCCGCCCGAGGCTGAGGAAACAACGGTCAGGAGCCAGACCGATGCCGTCCCATCGGTGAACTTGACCGTTCCCGGGGGAGCGGACAACTCCATGATCAATCTGCGGGATTGGAACCGGGCGTGGCGGGAGGCCATTGATCCATTCGAGATGACGAGCGGCATCGCGGCCCTGCGGAAGGCGCTCAGCGACCACTTACGTTCCTTTCGTGGAATGGTGCTGGAGCCTGACCGGATCGTGTTACGACCGTGCATTGGAAGCGTGATCGCGGACATCGTCCACGGGCTGGAGCTGCGAGGCTGCGGGGTCGCCATCGAGGATCCCGGATATCCGAGGGTGCAGCGACACCTCATCAACGAGGGATGTCGGGTGCACTGCGTGCCCGTGGATGAGGAAGGCCTCAGGATCGACATGCTGACCGGCGCCGACAAGGTGGTGTACGTCACGCCGGCTCGGCAGTGGCCAACAGGGGTCGCGATGAGCGCTGAGCGTCGCCGGGAATTATTGGAGTGGTCGGCTCGGGTCGGTGGGGTCATCATCGAGAACGACCTTGACGCCGAATTCACCTACGGGCATGCTCCCCAGCCGACCCTGTTCTCCATGGCGGGGGAGGGTGCGAGGGTGATTTATATCGGTTCCTCCTCGAAGCTCATCACCCCAGAGCTGGGGCTGGTGTGGCTGGTAGTTGACGACGAGTTCCGCAGGCGCGCCGCGGACGTCGCGATGGTCTCCGACTTCTCGGCGCGGGCGCTGGCCCATTACATGTCCTCCGGCGCCATGTATCGACACCGCAACAGGGCACTCGCGTTGTTTGGGGAACGCCGGGCGGCGTTGCTCACGGCGCTGGGCAAGCTGGTGCCCGATGTGCGGATCTTCGGCGATCCGAGTGGCACGGAACTGGTGCTGCACCTGCCCGAGAGGGCCGATGAGCTGGTGGTGCAGATGCGGCTGGAGGATGTCGGGTATCGGGTCTCGACGTTGGGGGATTTCGCGATGCGTGACCATCCGCCTGCTTTGCTGCTGCAATACGGGGACCTGGCGCCGGTGCAGGCGCGGAACTTCGCCGAGAGTCTGCGCGGGGTCCTGGCGTCCTGAGGGTGTCGAGTGCCCGGCCCGGCTAGGCTGAACTGGTCAGAGGAGGTGGCACATGGACTATCGCGACAGCGTTGACCTGTCCGATTCGCGTACTCAACGCGCATCGGGAGGCAGAGGTGGTGGCCGGATGGCCCTGGGCGGTGGCGTCGGCGGGTTGGTGCTGATGCTGCTGGTCGTCTTCGTCGGCCCGCGGTTCGGCATCAACGTCTCCGACCTGCTCGGGTCCAGTTCGGGTCAGGACACCCAACCGGCGGTGCAGGGCAGTGATCTCGACCACTGCAAACAGAAGGACGTCAACGTCAACACCAACCGCGAGTGCCGCTGGCTGCTCTACGAGAAGGTCCTGCAGAGCTACTGGTCGAAAACGGCAACGAACTACAAGTACGCCACGGTGAAGCTGTTCTCCGGCACCATCAACACCGCCTGCGGGGTGGGTCAAACCGAGATGGGGCCGTTCTACTGTTCCGGTGACTCCACCGTCTACATCGACGACTCCTACGTCGGACAGCTCCTCAAACAGCTCGGAGCCTCCGGCGGGGACGCAGCAGAGCTCTACATCGTCGCCCACGAGTTCGGGCACCACATCCAGAATCTCGACGGAACCATGCGCAAGGTCACGCGCGGTACCGGAGCTGATTCCGCGCAGGTGCGGCTTGAACTCCAGGCCGACTGCTACGCCGGGGTGGTGTTCAACCAGGTCATGAAGGATTCGAACTCGCCGATCAAGGCGGTCAGCAAGGACGACCTGCTGCGCATCGCGGATGCGGCCCGTTCCGTCGGCGACGACCACATCCAGAAACAACAGGGTGGATTCGTCAACCCCGAGTCGTGGACCCACGGCAGCTCCGAGCAACGGCAGCGCTGGTTGAGTGTGGGCTTCGATTCCGGTAATCCTTCCTCCTGCAACACCTTCGACACCCAGGACCTGTGAGGCTGAAGTGAGAATCGTCGCCCCCGAGCAGCTGGCCGCTGCTCTGCCCGAACTGCCCGGGAATCCCCGCATCGTCACCCAGGGCAGTTTCGGGACCCCACGTGCCCTGCTCGGATTGCTGGACGAGGCCGTCCCCGAGTACCGGCTGTTCATCGTTAACGGGCTCGGCAGGCTGCCGGACCGCGAAGGGGTGCGGATCGAAACCACCTTCGTCGGTTCCGGGCTGCGCGGGAATCCCCGCGTCGACTACTACCCGGCGCGGCTGTCCACCACCCCCCAGCTGTTCCGTGTCTCGCTGCCCCCGGACATCGTCGCGGTGCAGACCTCGCGGGTCGTCGACGGGAAGGTCAGCCTCGGCATCGAGGTGCAGGTGCTGCCAGGCGCCATCGACGCCGCGAAACAGCGCGGCGCGATTCTGGTGGCGCAGATCAACGAGAACCTGCCGTTCATCCACGGCGACGGGGTGCTGTCGATCGACGACATCGACCTGGCCGTCGAGATCGCCGAACCGGTGCCGGTGGCGCCCGAGGTCAGGATCGACGACGAATCCGCGGCGGTCGGGGAGAGGCTCGCGGCGATGGTGCCCGACGGCGCCACGCTCCAACTCGGCATCGGTGCACTGCCGGAGGCGGTGATGCAGGCGCTGCGGAACAGCCGTGGACTCAAGGTGTGGACCGAGCTGATGGCCGATGGTTTCTTCGGGCTGCTGCGTTCCGGTGCCCTCGACGATACCCACCCCATCACCGCGACCTTCGCCTACGGTTCCGAGGAGCTCTACGCCTGGGCCGACGACAACCCGCAGCTGCGGCTGCTGCGTTGCGAAACCACGAACAGCCCCGGGAACATCGCCCGACAGCCGGCGGTGACTAGCATCAACACCGCGCTGCAGGTCGACCTGTTCGGGGCCGTCAACGCCACCCGCGTCAACGACCGCATCATCTCCGGCACCGGGGGGCAGGCCGACTTCATCGTCGGGGCCTTGCAATCCCCGGGCGGGCAGGCGATCATCGCGTTGAAGTCGTGGCATCCGAAGGCCAACCGCTCCACCATCGTGCCCAAGCTGACGGAACCCACGACGTCGCTGCAACCGTCCTGGGTGGTCACGGAACAAAACACCGCCCGCGTCTTCGGGGCCTCCCAGCGCGACCAGGCGCTGGGCCTGATCGAGGCGGCCAGACCGGAGGCCCGCGAGTCGCTGCGCGCCGAGGCCGAACGCATGGGGCTGCTCGGCTGAGGGAACCCGTCCCCACGGTTGGCTGGGCCGGTCGTGTCGAACCCCCGTCCTGAAGCTGGTTGAGCCGGTCTGCTCGCTCTGCGAGCTGGCCGTGTCGAAACCGTGGTGATTTTGTCCGGGGTGGTTTCGACTCGGGCTGTTTCTTCGTCGCGGCCCGGCTCAACCGGCTTCGGGGAGGAGTGCTCGCGTGCTGGCCGGGCCGGGTCCTGGAACCTTCACTGTCTCAGCTGGTCCTCGGTGTATTCGGTGCCGTCGGGGTCCGTGAAATGCACCCTGCCCCCGCAGTCGTAGCGGATGATCGGTGTTTTGCGCCTGTAGCGGTTGTCCACCTCGATTTTGCACTCCGCCCTGGAGCCGGGATTGAACTTCTGGATCGAGCGCGCCAACACCAGAGCGTCGAGCTGGGTCGGATCGAAGGGGGTGAGGGAGGACGTCTCCTTGAGCCTGGTCGTGTACACGGGCAGGGCGGCGGAGCGGATGCGCCGTTCGGTGATGCCGTTGTTCGCCGGCAGGTCGATCCAATACCCGGTGTTGGGACCGAACCCGATCTGTGTGGCGGCGCGGCTTCCAGCGATGACGGCGGCCAGGCCGTCGGTCAGGTCCGCCACGGTTGTGTAGCCGAGGTTGCGCACCGCGGTGCCGTCCTTCTCGAAGAACACGGTTTTCGTCTCTGGGGTGGTGGTGACGGTGAGGTAGACCTCGCCGGAGCGTTGCTCAACGATCTGCAGGACCTTCTCCGCTCCTGTGGCCCCCATGCGGGTGGCGGTGTCGAACAATTCGCTGATGTTCCCGAGCGGGTAATCGGTTGGGCGGAAGGTGGTCTGACCGAGGTACTGGATGTCGGAATCCGCGGGGGTGATCTGATTGGCGCGCCAGCGCAGGGTGAACGGCTTCTGGGCCGTGTCCAGCACGGTGAGGGTCACCTCGGATGTGGAAACGTCGAGTTTCAGCGCGGGGCGGTTGCTCGTGATCTCCATCATGCGTCGCACGATCTGTTTCGCACCGCCCGCGGTCAGGTCCTGGGTGATGCTCATCGGCACCGGGAAGGCCACCGTCGGCGACGGGGACGCGCCTGCCTCCGGGGTTGCGCTCGCGGAGGCGCCGACGGATGAGGTCGGTGAGGGTTCGGGATCCGAGGTGGATGCGCAACCTGCGAGCAGCACGACCATCGCGATGACGATGACGTGGCGCAGATTCACCGGTTTATTCTAGGGTCAACGCTGGATCGGGTCATAATACCCAAGTCCTGATCCGGATCATCCTTTGAGTCGAAGACAGTCATCCGCACGCGATCCCGGTGGCGTGGCTCGGGCAATAGCCTCCCGGATTCTTGTGTAGGTACTGCTGGTGCTCCTCCTCCGCGTGGTAGAAGATGGCGCCGTCGGTGATCTCGGTGGTGATCTCGCCGAATCCGGCCTCGGTCATGCGGACCTGGAAGGCGTCACGAGAGGTGACGGCGGCCTCGTGCTGGGTGGCGTCGACCGGGAAGATCGCGGACCGGTACTGGGTGCCGATGTCGTTGCCCTGCCGGAAACCCTGGGTCGGGTCGTGATTCTCCCAGAAGATCCTCAACAAATCCTCGTAGCTGATGCGCGACGGGTCGAAGACCACCCTCACCGTTTCCGTGTGCCCGGTGCGGCCGGTGCAGGTCTCGCGATAGGTGGGGTTCGGGGTGATGCCTCCCATGAACCCGACGGCAGTGTTGACCACGCCCTCGGTGGTCCAGAACAACCTTTCCTCACCCCAGTAGCACCCCATCGCGAAATAGGCGACCTCACAGCCCTCGGGGACCTCGTCCAGCCGCAGGCCGAGCACGGCGTGCCGGGGCATGGGGTCCAGAACCGGGACGTCGCGCCCGGGCAGGGCGTCGTCGGCGGTCACGAGCTGGGGGTTCCGGCGGCCGCTGAGCCACCCGAGGACATCAATCTCCATGAAATTCAGTGTACGAGGCACGTCTCCCTCGAAGCTGATTGGAGCCGGAACCATCCCAATGAAGCCGGTCGAGCCGGGCTGCGAGGAACGAGCGGCCCGTGTCGAAACCACCGCTGGCGGCCAGGAAACAGACCCGGCCCTCAGGACCTGTTCCTCGGTTCTGCAGCGCTCAACGCGCTCAACCCGCTATTCGGCGGCCACATCGGGGTTGAGTGCTGCGCAACCGGGTGAATTGAACTTTGAGCAGGGGCCTCAGCGGTCGTCGAGGACCGCTTCGTAGTTGGCCCGGGACTCGGTGTACGACATGGTCTTCACGGCCATCTCCTGTACGGGAAAGTGAACAAAACCTCTTGAGGGGGACTGCCCGACGGGGAGGGCTCGGGGTGGTTCGTCATGGCTGGATGGGGGATGCGGTCAGGGGCTTCGCCGATGCATCGATGACCGTGTCCGGTTGAGGATTGGAATGTCCGGGATGTTCGAGCTGCGGCGTGTGACAGCGGTGATGAAAACCAGCAGCACCTGAGTGAGGATTGCCGATGGGTACGTCCTGGCGGGGTGCGGATCTGATTCGCCCTGCGGCATCTGCTGGGGACGGTTGTGGATCGCAGATCGTGGATGGTTTCCTCCCCGATCCTACGGCAATTCCCGGGCAAGAGACGTGATGAGAAGGAGCAGGAATGAAAGTACTTGGACGCGTGGCCGCTGTGTGTCTCGTCGTCGTGACGGTGTTGCTGGGCGCGTGTGGTTCGGGATCGCCGACTGCCCAGATACCTCACGTCACAGCCTCCGACGGAAAGCATGAACTGACCAAGGCGGATGTGGATGCCTGGCTGGATGAGAAGATCCCGGATGCTTTGAACAATGGGAAGATCCCGGGGGCGGTCGTGGTGGTCGTCCACGACGGTCAGGTGGTGACGAATCGGGGCTACGGCTATGCCGATACCGGTGCTGATGGCGCGGAGCCGAAGCCGGTGGAAGCGGAACGGACCCTGTTCCGGTGGGCCTCCATCTCTAAGATTCCCACCTCGATCGCGGTGATGCAGCTCGTGGAGCAGGGAAAGATCGATCTCGACGCCGACATCAGCACCTATAGCTCTCTTTAAACAAAATCATTTGTTGAGTCGGTAGGGGAATTGGTTTGTG
>ERZ773072.628-NODE-628-length-19028-cov-18.468824_pt1 | contig 19028 bp, 9 predicted proteins | sample MGYA00580617_ERZ773072 | MGnify/ENA primary metagenome ERZ773072 (study PRJEB29015, sample SAMEA2737970) | human oral metagenome | biome: human oral; feature: human-associated habitat; material: dental | place: China | collected 2122 ...
CTTCCCGCCGCTGGTGATGGGCGCAACCTACGATGCTGCACATCGTAACTACTTCGTTGGCCTAACCCTGTTGGCTGTAACCGCGGCTTTGGCCTTCGCCTCGGCATTCTTCGTCAAGCACGGAGGCAAGCCGGAGCATCATAAGGCTTAGGTTGTTGCGAAACAGTAGCTGAGTTTTTCACTCAACTGTTTGTTCCACGGCTCTGGTCGTTCCCCACCCTGGTGGGGAACGACCAGAGCTTTTTTCTGTGGGTTTTAACTCGTAAAACAACAAATTTATGGGGTGACAGTCACAATAACCCATAAATTTCGTATAAAATATGCATATATTCAGTGTGGGTTTTAGTAGACAACGCAACACCGATACACCAACGAGGAACCATGGAAGCTTCTGAAGTGAAACATGCTGACCTGAAGAAAGGGCAGCTGCCTAACCTGCTGGTGGCAACGTTCGCCTCCATTTTTGCGTACTGGGCCTGGAGCGTTATTAGCCCGCTCGCCAAATTCTATTCCTCCCCAGAGCAAATGCATCTGGATGAGGGAGGCTCCAGCTTACTGATTGCTATGCCTGTACTGGTGGGGGCGGTAGGACGTATCCCTGCTGGGGCGCTCACCGATAAGTACGGCGGGCGCGTGATGCTCACCGCTGTTATGGCGCTCAGCGCCCCATTAACGCTGCTGGTGGCGCTGGCGGGTTCCATGAAATCGTTCGGGCTGATGCTGGTGTTTAGTTTCCTGCTGGGTATTGCTGGTACCGTGTTCGCGGTGGGTATCCCGTTCAGTGCAGCTTGGTACGGTGCCTCGAAGAAGGGGTTCGCGACCGGTATTTATGGGGTGAGTACCGTGGGTACCGCCGTGTCGGCGTTTGTGACCCCAATCTTGCATAGGCAGCTGGGGTATTGGCCCACCCATATTCTGCTGGCCGCCCTGTGCCTGGTGATGGCGGCCGTATGTTTTACGGTTCTGCGTGATTCGCCGCAGTTCACTCGTTCTACGGAGCCGATAATCCCTAAACTTTTGGCGGCTTCCCGTGTTAAAGAAACGTGGCAGCTGTGCTTTTTGTACTCGATTTTCTTCGGCGCCTTTGTGGCGTTTTCAAACTATCTGCCCACGTTCCTTACGAACGTGTACGGGAAGAACCTGATTGAGGCGGGGATGCGTGCCTCTGGCTTCGCGGTTGCTGCGGTGGCGGCCCGTCCTCTCGGTGGGATACTGGCCGACCGGGTGGGGCCGCGCTTGGTGACCCTGATAGGTATGGGTGGAACCGTGGCGTTGGGGGCCTCGGTGGCCTTCCAGCCGGAAGGGGAGCACGTGTATGGCCCGCTGTTCTTGGCGATGGCGGTGCTGCTGGGGCTTGGGTGCGGCAGCGTATTTGGTTGGGTTGGCCGTGCTATTCCAGCCGATAAGGTGGGCATCGCGTCTGGAATTATTGGTGCCGCCGGTGGGCTGGGCGGGTTCTTCCCGCCGCTGGTGATGGGCGCAACCTATAATGCCGCCGCAAACAGCTACTTTAACGGGTTGATGCTTTTGGCCCTGACCGCGGCCGTTGGGGTGGGGATGACGCTCATAGTGCGCGGCGGCAAGAAGTCTCTTGACGCGCCCTAACCTGTGCATATATATGTGCCGGTAAGCCCCCATAATATGCGTGTCACAGGGCACAGACAGCTAGAAGTTTAAGCCCACATTGTGGGAAAATTAGTACTGTTATACACAACAGCACCGTTGTGAACCGCTAACGGTTTGCGCCGATTAGGAGATAGATATTATGTCTTTCATTGACCGTCATCTCGGCCCCCGTTCCGCAGACGCTGAGCAGATGCTCAGCACCCTGGGGTATGACTCCCTAGGGGCTCTGATGGACGCCGTCGTCCCCGAACAGATTCGTCTTCGTGCCGATCTGCCTTTGCCGGAGCCGCTGACTGAGCAGGATGCGCTGGCTAAGATCGCCGGGTATGCCGCTAAGAATAAGGTGTACGCACAGATGATTGGTGCCGGCTACTATGATGCCGTAACCCCCGCCGTGCTTCGCCGTAATATCCTTGAGAATCCCGGGTTTTACACCTCATACACCCCGTATCAGGCCGAAATTTCGCAGGGCCGCCTGGAGGCTCTGCTGAATTTCCAGAACACGGTCATGGAGCTGACCGGTCTTGAGATCGCCAACGCCTCCCTGCTGGATGAGGCGACCGCGGTTGCTGAAGCGGTTGTGATGATGCACCGCGCTAACCGTAAGGTGAAGAACGGTTTCTTCGCCATTGACTCACGCTGCCTGCCCCAGGTGATTTCGGTGGTGCGTGGTCGTGCGCAGATGCTCGACATCCCGTTTGTAATCACCGACTTCTCAGATGGGCTGCCTGAGGGCGACCTGTACGGTGTGGTCTTCGCGTACCCCGCCCAGGATGGCCAGCTGCGCGATATTGAGCCGCTTATTAAGGCCGCTAAAGAACGTAAGGCCCTGGTGACCGTGGTCGCCGACCTGCTGGCTTTGACCCTGCTGAAGTCCCCGGGTGAGTTGGGTGCCGATGTTGCGGTGGGCAACACCCAGCGCTTCGGTTTGCCGTTCTTCTTCGGCGGCCCGCACGCCGCGTACATGGCGGTTCATAAGGGGATGGAACGTACCCTGCCGGGCCGTCTGGTGGGTGTTTCGCAGGACTCTTCGGGTAAGCCGGCGTACCGGTTGGCACTGCAGACCCGCGAGCAGCACATCCGCCGTGAAAAGGCCACCAGTAATATCTGTACCGCCCAAGCTCTGCTGGCGATTGTTGCCGGTGCTTACGCCATGTACCACGGCCCCGAGGGGCTGCGCGCTATTGCTGAACGCCTGCACACGAATGCGGCACGTGTGGCCACTGCCCTGCAGAAGGCTGGTTACGGTATTGCGCACAAGAACTTCTTCGACACCGTTGTTGTTGAGGCACCCGGTGCGGCTGATGAGCTGGTGGCTAAGGCGTTGGATGCCGGTGTTAATATTCGCCGTTTCGACGCTAACCGCGTGGGTATCTCGGTGGGTGAGTCGCATGATGATGCCGTGCTGGGGCGCCTTGTGAAGGCCCTGGGCGGGGAGCTGCCCGCTGAGGCTGACCCTGCGTTTGGTATCCCGGATGCACTGCTGCGCACCGACGACTACATGCAGCACCCCATCTTCCACAAGTACCGCTCCGAAACCGAGATGATGCGTTACCTGCGCCGCCTCTCGGATAAGGACTTGGCGCTGGATCGGACGATGATTCCGCTGGGTTCGTGCACCATGAAGCTGAACGCGGCGGCCGAGATGGAGCCAATCTCGTGGCCTGAATTCGCGGGCGTTCACCCGCTGGCACCGGCCGATCAGGCCCAGGGCTGGCATGAGCTCATCCGCGAGCTTTCCGACTGGCTGGTGGCTATCACCGGGTACGATGCGGTGTCGCTGCAGCCGAACTCAGGCGCGTCGGGCGAGTACGCCGGTCTGCGTGCCATCCGCTCCTACCACGAGGCTAATGGCGACCACCAGCGCAATACTGTGCTCATTCCGCTCTCTGCGCACGGCACGAATGCCGCATCCGCCGCATTGGCTGGGCTTAAGGTTGCGGGTGTGGCAACCGCATCCGACGGCTCGATCGATGTTGAGGATTTGAAGGCGAAGATTGAGAAGTACGGCGATGCGATCGCAGGCATTATGATCACCTACCCCTCCACGCACGGCGTGTTTGAGGAGCAGGTGGCCCAGGTGTGCGAGCTGGTGCACGCCGCGGGCGGGCAGGTGTATGTGGATGGCGCTAACCTGAACGCACAGATGGGCTTTGCGCAGCCCGGTAAGTTCGGCGGCGACGTCTCCCACCTGAACCTGCACAAGACCTTCTCCATTCCGCACGGCGGCGGCGGCCCCGGCGTGGGCCCGTTGGCGGTGCGGGAGCACCTGGTGAAGTACCTGCCCGGTGATGCCTACACCGCTGACGCTGAAGGTAACCTGCCTGAAGGCGCGGCGCTTCCGATTGCGCAGGCGTTCTTCGGCTCGGCCGGGGTGCTGCCGATCAGCTGGATGTATATTGCGATGAGCGGCGCTGAGGGTCTGAAGAGCTCTTCCGCATATGCGGTACTGAACGCCAACTATGTTGCGAAGAAACTGAACGATAAGTTCCCCGTACTGTACACCGGCCCGGGTGGGCTGGTGGGTCACGAGTGCATCTTGGATGTGCGTGAGCTGACCGACCGTTCGCATGTGACCGCTGAGGACGTGTGCAAGCGCCTGATGGACTTCGGCTTCCATGCCCCCACCCTGGCGTTCCCGGTTCCGGGCACCCTGATGATGGAGCCGACCGAGTCGGAGTCGAAGGAGGAACTCGACCGTTTCGTTGAGGCGATGGAGACCATCTACGACGAGATTCTTGAGGTCGCAGACGGCAAGGTCGCACTGGAGGATTCGGTGCTTCGTAATGCCCCGCACACTGTGGAGGTCGTCTCTGCTGACGAGTGGGACCGCCCCTACACCCGCTCGCAGGCGGCGTACCCGGTGAAGTCTTTGCGTCTGAATAAGTACTTCACCCCGGTGGGCCGTATTGATGGTGCCGGTGGTGACCGCCACTTCGTTTGCGAATGCCCGCCGATGGAGGCATTCGACCTTGAAGCCCAGTAGGGTTTTCGGCCGGTAGCACCGGTTCAGGGGCGCCCCGTTTCGCCCTCCCCCAGACGCGGGAGGGCAGGGGAGCGGGGCGTACCCCAGCACACCAACCACACTTATAGCAGAACGATTGTTCTTGCACTAGTTTTTACACGAAGCAGTGTAGTAAGGAGATAATATGTCACCCAAGAAAACCGCCCTGTACCCCGTCCACGAAAAACTGGGTGCCTCGTTCACCGACTTCGGTGGCTGGGATATGCCGCTCAAGTACGCTAACGATGTTGCCGAGCATGAGGCTGTGCGCACCCGCGCCGGTATCTTTGATCTCTCCCATATGGGCGAGTTCCGTGTGAGCGGGCCGGACGCCGCAGCGTTCCTTGACTACGCGTTGGTTTCCAACATGTCTGTCTTGAAGCCTGGCCGCGCCAAGTACTCGATTCTGGTGAACGATAAGGGCGGTGTTATTGACGACCTCATCACCTACCGTCTGGGTGACGAGGAGTTCCTGGTGGTGCCCAATGCCGCCAATATTGATAAAGATTTCGCTGCCATGAGTGAGCGCCTGGGCGATTTTGATGTGAAGTTCGTCAATGAGTCTGAGGAAACCTCCCTGGTTGCTGTGCAGGGTCCGCGTGCTGAGGAGATTCTGCTGGCCGCTGGTGCTTCCGATGAGGACGCGGTGCGTGAGGTCAAATACTACGCTTCTGTGCCGGTTACCATCGCCGGGGTGGACGTGCTGCTGGCACGTACCGGCTACACCGGCGAGGACGGTTTCGAGCTGTTCGTGCCGAACGCTGATGCCGTGAAACTGTGGGAGGCCCTCGCAGCCGCAGGTGAGCCGTTCGGGCTGACCCCTGCTGGTTTGGCTTCCCGTGATTCCCTGCGCCTTGAGGCTGGTATGCCGCTTTACGGCCACGAGCTGGGCCTGGATATTACCCCGTTCGAGTCTGGCTTGGGCCGCCTGGTTGAGATCGCCTTGGAGAAGAAGGCCGTTGACTTCGTGGGCCGTGCCGCCCTGACCGAGCTGGCGAAGTCCCCGTCGGAGCGCATCCTGGTGGGTCTGAAGGCACAGGCGAAGCGTCCGGCACGTGCGGGTTCGTTCCTTGTTGATGCCGAGGGCAACCAGATTGGTGAGGTCACCTCCGGTATTCCCTCGCCGACCCTGGGTTACCCGGTGGCAATGGCCCTGGTGAAGCGCGAATTCTCCGAGGTCGGCACCGAGGTGGACGTGGATATTCGCGGCAAGCGCGCAACGTTTGATGTGGTTCCGCTGCCGTTCTACAAGCGCGAGAAGTAGCAACAAGCGGCGGCTGCTCACAGTGTAGCCGCCCGCGCGGCCGGTAGAGCCTGCGCACAGATCCGGGGTGCTGTCTCCTCACAGCGGTGGGGGAGCGGCGCCCCGGTTTTCGTGTGTGTCCTCTGCTTGTGGTGTCTTGGGTGAACGAACACTTAGCGGGCGGGCATGAGTGCGGGGTAACCCACCCTTAGTTTTAAGGTTGGTGCCCGGTGGGATAGGATGGGAAACGTCTGCTGTTGATACCTGCTCGGCGGCTCCGCTCATACCGCAGATACTGTAGCGTTTCGCCGCCTCACCCCAGAACCCAGGGCTGGGCTCGGCACCGTACGGGGCTGGGTGAGAACACTGTTGCGGTGCAATGTCGTGCCGGGAAAAATCAGAAAGTTTAGTGAACTATGGCTCTTAACATTGGTGCGCCCGATGACGACCGGAACCCCAGCACCGCCAGCATACCCAGCGCCGTGCAGAAGAAAGCGGAGGCACTGGAGTATGACATTAGTGTCTTTGAGCTGTTCAGTGTGGGGGTGGGCCCCTCAAGTTCACACACAGTGGGGCCGATGCGCGCCTCCAACCGTTTTATTGCCGAGCTGATCGACGCGAACCTGCTGGATAGGGTGAGCCGTATCCACGTCGATCTTTACGGTTCCCTTGCGGCAACCGGGGCCGGGCACGGCACCATGAGCGCGGCTTTGAAAGGACTCTGCGGGTTCGTCCCCGAAACCATCTGCATTGCTGATGCCGAGGCGATGATGCAGCGTAATAGTGTAGATGGCACCTTGCCGCTTGCCGGGTACCCATCGCTGGCCTACACGGGGGGAGCCCCCGGCGGTGAGGACGGGAAAGTGTACGGGCCGGTGCTGAACTACCGTGAAGCCGAGATGACCCTGCGCCCACTCACGGTATTGCCACGCCACACGAACGGCATGAAAATCACTGCGTTTGCTGGTGAGCAGATACTGGCGGAGCGCACCTACTTCTCAATTGGTGGCGGGTTCGTTGTTGAAGGTGATGAGGAGACCACGGGAGGGGCGTCCCTGTCGAACCCGCCTTATCCGTTTGGCTCCGGTGCCGAGCTGCTGCAGCTGGCGAATGACGCCGGGCTGAGTATTGCCGAACTGAAAATGGCGAATGAGTGTTCCGTCCGGTCCGAGCAGGAAGTACGCGCTGGTATTCTGGGCATTCGGCAGGTCATGAAAGAGTGCATTGGGTCTTCGCTGTCACGCGTGGGGTACTTGCCGGGGCCGCTTAAGGTGCGGTGCCGTGCGGGGGCTTGGCACCGTGACCTTATGGTGGAGGACCCCGAGAAGTCGGCGGAATTCGCCACGGACTGGGTGAACCTGATCGCGCTTGCCGTGAATGAGGAGAACGCCTTCGGCGGGCGCGTGGTGACGGCCCCAACGAACGGCGCCTCAGGTATTATTCCGGCGGTGCTGCACTACGCCATGAATTACACCCCGGGGATTCGCCACTGTGGCCAGGCTGCGCGTGAGGATGCGGTGGTTAAGTTCTTCCTGGCGGCTGCCTCAATCGGTGCGCTGTATAAGAAGCGGGCCTCCATCTCGGGGGCTGAGGTGGGCTGCCAGGGTGAGGTTGGTACCGCCTCGTCAATGGCGGCGGCTGGGCTGGCGCAGGTGCTGGGCGGCACGAATGAGCAGATTGAGAATGCCGCCGAGATCGCGATGGAGCATAACCTGGGGCTGACCTGCGACCCCGTGGGCGGGCTGGTGCAGATCCCGTGTATTGAGCGGAACGCTATGGCCGCATCGAACGCGGTGACGGCGGCGCGCATGGCCCTGCGCGGGGACGGGGTGCACCGGGTGTCGCTGGATCAGGTGATTGAGACGATGCGCCAAACCGGCATGGACATGTCACACCGGTATAAGGAGACTTCCATGGGCGGTCTCGCGCTGAATGTGGTGGAGTGCTAGCTACCGGGTGTTAGGTGCGCCCGCCCAGTATGGCTCTGCTGCCCCCTGTCTCCTATGATTTTTGATAACGATGCTCGCCCCGAAGCTGCAGGAGCATTCAGGGCGAGCAGGTGTGTCTCAAGGTAGGGCCTTGCGCCGACGGTTAGGGCGCTGGCCGGGTGGTAACCGGTACAGCGAAGGACTGGCGGTCTCCCACCCAACCATTTGCAGGTACCACGCTCTCTAAAGCGGCTAAATCTTCTGCCTCTAGGTGGTAGCGCATAGCCGCAGCGTTCTCCCGTGCCCTCTGCGCATTGCGTGTTCCGGGGATAGGAACAACATCGTTGCCCTGCGCAAGAAGCCATGCCAGAGCCAGCTGGGCCACGGTCATGGAGCGGGACTGCGCAAACGAGGCGAGGGCATCAACTTGGCGCATATTAGCAGTGAGGCTGGAACCGTTAAACCGCGGGTCATTCGCCCGGAAGGGGCTTTCTGCAACACTGGTGGTGTTGAGACTTCCACCAAGCAACCCGCGGCCCAGAGGACTATAGGGGACAAGGCCCACACCCAGCTGGCGTGCCGCTGGCACAATATTTACCTCAGGTTCACGCCACATGAGCGACCATTCAAATTGCACGGCGGCAATCGGATGGATAGCGTGTGCACGGCGCAACTGGTCAGCTGTCACCTCAGACACTCCAAGATGGCGTACTTTCCCCTGGGACACCAGCTCGCTCATCGCACCAATTGACTCTTCGATCGGCACCTGCGGGTCTACGCGGTGCAGGTAGTACAGGTCAATCGTTTCAATTCCGAGGCGACGCAGCGACTCGTCACAGTAACCTGCAATGCGGTCCGGGTGGGCATCCAGATGGACACCGTGATCGCCCCGCACAATGCCGAATTTAGTTGCGATCTGCAGATTGTCGCGGGGTACGCCGCTGGATGCTATGGCGCGACCTACCAACGCCTCGTTATGGCCCTGACCATAGCTTATTGCGGTATCAAGCAGCGTAACCCCAGCATCAAGAGCAGCATGAATGGCCGCGATGGACTCGGTATCATCAGCAGGCCCGTACCCCTGAGACAGACCCATGCAGCCAAAGCCTAAGGCTGAGGTCGTCAGAGCTCCGAGGTTCCGGGTGGCTGGACTATCTGTATGTTGATGTAATGTCATATGAAAAATTTTTCCACCCACACTTCTATATGTCTAAGACAAGGTTTTTATAGAATCCATAACGTTTTATTATGGATAGATGGAACTACGCTACCTGGAATCCTTTGAGGCAGTCGTGCGGTGCGGCGGGTTCACCAAAGCTGCTGCTGACCTGCATCTGGCACAGCCTGCTATTTCCGCACACGTCAAAAGGCTGGAGAAGGAGCTAGGGGTCACGCTGTTGAACCGCTCCCGAACTGTGACCCTCAGCGCTGCCGGGGAACAGTTTTTACCCTATGCTCGGCTTGCGTTGGCGAACCTTGAAGAAGGCAAGCGGCTGATGCAGTCTTTCCACTCGGTTTCAGCGGGTCATGTGCGTGTGGCCGTCACGCCACTCACCGGTAATTTTGATGTTGCTGGTCTGCTGAGTCGATTTCGTGCACGGTACCCACAGGTGACGATTTCATTGTCTACCGGGCTTATTGCAGAACTGCTGGGTAAGTTAGAAGCAGGTCAGGTTGATGTGGTGATAGGGCCCGTGGGTGCTGCCGATGAACGTCAGGGGTGGCGCCGCACCGAAATTACGAGTGAACGGCTGGTACTTATCACGCCGCTTGCTGGCAGAGGTCAGGTAAATACGCTGGCTGATGTGGCGCATGAGCCTTTTGTCTGCTTACCCTCAGATAGCGGTCTGCGCCATCTGCTGAACGAGGCATTCGGTGTAATCGGAGTCGAACCGCGAGTGGATTTTGAGACGCACAGTCCGACCAGTATCCGCGAGATGGTTGCGGCAAATCTGGGATGTGCCATCATCGCGCAGTCTATCGCTGAGAAACAGGGAGCAGCAGTGCGAGTGCATCATATTTCTGGTCTTCCCCCGCACCCACCGATAAGTGTTATGTCGGAAGAAGAGCCCGCTCCTCCCACCGCACGGTTTCTTGAAGAACTGGAGGCAACGATTCAAGAACACGCTCGCTAAAAAGACCGGCATGGGGCGCGGCGATGAAATAATGAGAGTTCATACAGAAGGAAAGCGGCGGCGATGAAACCTGAGAGCACTCCTGAACCTGAGAGCATAAACTTCACCTACGATACCGATAAAGAGCTCTATGTGAGCGATCCAGTGGATGTGCCTGCGCTCAAGAAGAATGCAGTAACGTTTAGGTTCGATCTGCAGACTCTTGACTCCGCCGGGTGGCAGCGTATTCGTGCCGCGATTGATAACTTCCGCTCACCCGATGCCGATATTTTTGCTCAGGCAACCCCGTATGTGCACCAGTTCTACCGCATGTATTTTGATATGGCGGATGAGTGCGGGTGGGAACAATACTTGCCGGATATTCCTGAATCTCAGGTGTGGAGCCTGGTGGGCCCTATCTGGGATCGGTGCATGGTGGCCTGGGACAATAACAATGTGCTGATTGTGGTGGAAGCCGAGACTGAGTGGGATATTGAACATGGCATGATAATGGTGTACCAGGACGGTGTGAAACTGGTGAAAGTGGGTATGGCGGTTGAGTCGTACACCAACCCCGACGGCACTATTTTTGACTACGGGCACTAGGAAACATGAATGCCAGCTGGGGCAGGGGAGAGACTCTCATGAGCGGTTCCAAAAGCCGGTGATTAATTATTGCGGGCATATTATTGAAGCTTTCACAAGGGGCATCACAAGTTCTTGTGAACCGGCGCTTGCATCCTCCCACGGGGTGTGGTAGACAATCCTCAAACAATGGTGTATCGTTAATATTTACGCTTTCCCTAACCTGAGTGCCTTCATATAGCGGTGGGCACAGGCTTGAAGGTGACGTTTCCCCGTTCGACATCTGTAGCTTCGTGCACCGTATCTGCGGCCCGAAGTCTGTGTTTTCGGTAACGTTGCCGGGAGGCTGATTGCTAACAGACATGTCTGTGGAAGGATCCCCATCTTGGTCGCTTCGAGCACCTCTAACCATGACGCCGCTAACGGTGCGGGTAACACCGACCGCCGTATTTCATTCGCAAAAATTAACGAACCGTTGAAGGTTCCTAACCTGCTGGCTATCCAGACCGATAGTTTTGACCGCCTTGTCGGTAACGCCGGGTGGTTGGCTCGCCTTGAAGCAGCTGAAGCTGCTGGCGATACCTCCGTTCCGCGTAAGTCCGGTCTTGCCGAGATTTTCGAAGAAATCTCCCCGATTAAGGACTTTCAGGAGACCATGCAGCTCTCCTTCTCCGACCCGGAGTTCGCGGACCCCAAGTACACGGTTGAAGAATGCAAAGACCGTGACGCCACCTATGCCGCTCCGCTCTATGTCAAAGCTGAGTTCATTAACCACGCCACGGGCGAGGTTAAGCAGCAGACCCTGTTCATGGGCGACTTCCCGCTCATGACCGAATCCGGTACTTTCGTTATTAACGGTACCGAACGTGTGGTCGTTTCCCAGCTGGTGCGCTCGCCCGGTGCTTACTTTGAGAAGGCCCCGGACCGCACCTCGGATAAAGACATCTACTCGGCACGTGTGATTCCTTCACGCGGCGCCTGGTTCGAGCTTGAGATTGACAAGCGCGACCAGGTGGGTGTGCGCCTGGACCGTAAGCGTAAACAGTCCGTGACCGTGCTGCTGAAGGCCCTGGGGTGGAGCGAGTCGAAGATTCTTTCAGAGTTCGGCCAGTACGACTCGATCCGTGCAACCCTAGAGAAGGACTCCGTCTCAACCCGGGACGAGGCCCTGCTCGATATTTACCGTAAGCTCCGCCCGGGTGAGCCCCCCACAGTTGAGGCAGCCCAGGCACTGCTTGACAACATGTACTTCACCCCGCGCCGCTACGATTTGGCGAAGGTTGGCCGGTACAAGGTGAACCGCAAGCTCGGCGTGGAGGTGCCCCTAGACTCGGATGAAGCGTCGGTGCTGAGCCAGGACGATATTGCACAGATGATTCATTACCTGTGCGCCCTGCACGCCGGTGAGCCCACCATTAAGGGGTCACGCGGCGGCCAGGAGATCGACCTGAAGGTTGATGTGGACGACATCGACCATTTCGGGAACCGCCGTATCCGTACCGTGGGTGAGCTGATTGAGAACCAGATCCGCACCGGTCTTTCCCGCATGGAGCGTGTGGTGCGTGAGCGCATGACCACCCAGGACGTGGACGCGATTACCCCGCAGTCCTTGGTGAATATCCGCCCCGTAGTGGCGGCCATTAAGGAGTTCTTCGGTACGTCACAGCTGTCGCAGTTCATGGACCAGAACAACCCGCTGGCTGGGCTAACCCACAAGCGTCGCCTGTCGGCGCTGGGCCCCGGCGGTCTTTCCCGCGACCGCGCGGGCATGGAAGTGCGCGACGTGCACCCCTCACACTACGGCCGTATGTGCCCCATTGAGACCCCTGAAGGCCCGAACATTGGTCTGATCGGTTCGTTGGCAACCTATGGCCGCATTAACTCTTACGGCTTTATTGAGACCCCCTACCGCGTGGTTGAAGACGGCAAGGTCACCGACAAGGTGCGTTATTTGACTGCTGATGACGAGAAGAGCGTCATTATTGCGCAGGCAAACGCCCCGCTGACCGCTGACCGCACCTTCGCTGAGGACGAGGTTCTCTGCCGTGCAGGCGATGGTTCCGGTGAGGCCGTGCTGGTAGCACCAACTGACGTGCAGTACATGGACGTTTCCCCGCGCCAGATGGTGTCGGTGGCAACCGCCCTGATCCCTTACCTGGAGCACGACGACGCGAACCGCGCGTTGATGGGCGCGAACATGCAGCGTCAGGCTGTGCCGCTGCTGGAGTCTGAGGCTCCCGTGGTGGGTACCGGCATGGAGAAGTACGCTGCGCTTGACTCCGGTGACTCTGTGCTGGCGAAGAAAGCTGGCGTGGTCTCTGAGGTCTCGGCTGACCTGGTGATGGTCCGTAATGATGACGGCACCAGCAGCTCGTACCCGATCATGAAGTTCTCCCGCTCGAACCCGGGCAACTGCTACAACCAGCGTGTTGTGGTCAAGGCCGGTCAGCGTGTGGAAGAGCGTGACGTTATCGCGGACGGCCCCTCCACCGACCGTGGCGAGCTCGCTCTGGGCAAGAACCTGCTCGTGGCATACATGCCGTGGGAGGGCCTGAACTATGAGGATGCGATTATCCTCTCCCAGCGCATGGTTTCCGAGGACGTGCTGACCTCCATCCACATTGAGGAGCACGAGATCGATGCCCGCGACACCAAGCTCGGGCCTGAGGAAATCACCCGCGATATCCCCAACGTCTCGGATGAGGCCCTGTCCGCACTGGATGAGCGCGGTGTGATCCACATTGGTGCCGAAGTTGAGGCTGGCGACATTCTGGTTGGTAAGGTCACCCCCAAGGGCGAGACCGACCTGACTCCGGAGGAGCGCCTGCTGCGCGCAATCTTCGGTGAGAAGTCCCGCGAGGTGCGCGATACCTCCCTGAAGGTTCCTCACGGCGAATCCGGTACTGTGATCGGTGTTCGTATCTTCGACCGTGAAAGCGACGACGAAGACGATCTGCCCCCGGGCGTGAACCAGCTGGTGCGCGTGTACGTGGCACAGAAGCGTAAGATCACCGATGGTGATAAGCTCGCGGGCCGCCACGGCAACAAGGGTGTTATTTCCAAGATCCTGCCGATTGAGGATATGCCTTTCCTGGAAGACGGTACCCCCGTGGACGTCATCCTGAACCCGCTGGGTGTGCCCGGCCGTATGAACATTGGGCAGGTGCTTGAGGTTCACACCGGCTGGCTGGCCAAGCAGGGCTGGAAGATTGAGGGCGACCCGGCCTGGCTGAAGAATATGCCGAACTTCCCGAAGGAGTCCGGCCCCACCCGCCTGGCAACCCCCGTGTTTGACGGCGCCCATGAGGACGAGCTGTTTGACCTCATGGACCACGCAAACCCGAACCGTGATGGTGACCGCCTGATTAACCGCTCCGGCAAGGCCCGTCTGATTGATGGCCGTTCAGGTGAGCCGTTCCCTGACCCGATCTCGGTGGGGTACCAGTACATCCTGAAGCTGCACCACTTGGTGGACGATAAGATTCACGCTCGTTCTACCGGCCCGTACTCGATGATTACGCAGCAGCCGCTGGGTGGTAAGGCCCAGTTCGGTGGTCAGCGTTTCGGTGAGATGGAAGTGTGGGCGCTGGAAGCGTACGGCGCCGCCTACACCCTGCAGGAAATCTTGACCGTCAAGTCTGACGATGTGGCTGGTCGTGTGAAGGTATACGAGGCAATCGTTAAGGGCGAGAACATCCCCGAACCGGGCATCCCCGAATCCTTCAAGGTTCTTATTAAGGAAATGCAGTCCCTGTGTCTGAACGTTGAGGTGCTCTCTACCGACGGGAAGACCATTGAGATGAGCGACTCGGAGGAAGAAGGCTTCCGGGCAGCAGAAGATATGGGTGTGAGCCTCACCCACGCAGAGCCCAGCTCTGTGGACGAGGCATAATCCGCCTTCCTTCTAGGGTGGGGCGCCGCTGCGGTTGCCCCGCCCGCTAAACCGAAGTCTTCGTAAACTACAGAAAGAGATTAGGACCGATATGTCCAACGAATCTTCGCTTGGTTTGATGCGAATTGGCCTTGCCACCGCCGACGATATTCGTCGCTGGTCTTACGGCGAGGTTAAGAAGCCCGAGACCATCAACTACCGTACCCTCAAGCCCGAGAAGGAGGGCCTGTTCGACGAGCGCATTTTTGGCCCCACTAAGGACTGGGAATGCTACTGCGGCAAGTACAAGCGCGTACGTTTTAAGGGCATCATTTGTGAGCGTTGCGGTGTTGAGGTGACCCGCTCAAAGGTGCGCCGTGAGCGTATGGGCCACATTGAGCTGGCTGCCCCCGTCACCCACATCTGGTACTTCAAGGGTGTTCCCTCCCGCCTGGGGTACCTGCTGGATCTGGCTCCGAAGGACCTGGAGAAGGTCATCTACTTCGCCGCCTACATGATCACGAGCGTGGACGAGGAAGCTCGTCACGAGGATCTGCCGAACCTGCAGGCCGCACATGACCGCGATAAGAAGGCCCTGGAGACCCAGCGCGACGCCGATATCGCCGCTATTTCCCGCGAGGTTGAGCAGGAGCTGGCGCGTATTGAGGCTGACGGCGGTAAGGCTGCTGAGAAGCGTAAGCTGCGTGAGAACGCTGAACGTCAGATGGCTTCGGCCCGTAAGCGTGCTGACCGCGAGATTGAGCACCTGGAGAAGGTGTGGGACCGCTTCAAGAACCTGAAGGTCGCTGACCTTGAAGGCGATGAGGCGCTGTACCGCTCAATGGTTGATAAGTACGGCGTGTACTTTGAGGGCGCAATGGGTGCTGAAGCTATCAAGAAGCGCCTGGAGGAGTTCGACCTTGAGGCCGAAGCCGAGGCGCTGAAGGAGGTCATTCAGAACGGCAAGGGTCAGAAGAAGACCCGTGCGCTGAAGCGTCTCAAGGTTGTTAACGCGTTTTTGACCACCAATAACTCCCCGCTGGGTATGGTGCTGGATGTTGTTCCGGTTATCCCGCCGGAGCTGCGTCCGATGGTTCAGCTTGATGGTGGCCGTTTCGCAACTTCCGACCTGAACGACCTGTACCGTCGTGTGATTAACCGTAATAACCGCCTCAAGCGCCTGCTGGAGCTTGGCGCCCCCGAGATTATCGTGAATAACGAGAAGCGCATGCTGCAGGAAGCTGTGGATTCGCTCTTCGATAACGGTCGTCGCGGCCGCCCCGTGACCGGCCCCGGTAACCGCCCGCTGAAGTCGCTCTCCGATATGCTCAAGGGTAAGCAGGGGCGTTTCCGTCAGAACCTGCTTGGTAAGCGCGTGGACTACTCCGGCCGTTCCGTGATTGTGGTTGGTCCGCAGCTGGAAATGCACCAGTGTGGTCTGCCGAAGCAGATGGCGCTGGAGCTGTTCAAGCCCTTCGTCATGAAGCGCCTGGTGGAGCTTTCGCACGCGCAGAACATTAAGAGTGCAAAGCGTATGGTGGAGCGTTTCCGCCCGCAGGTGTGGGATGTTCTCGAAGAGATCATTACCGAGCACCCTGTGCTGCTGAACCGTGCACCTACCCTGCACCGTCTGGGTATTCAGGCGTTCGAGCCGAAGCTGGTTGAGGGTAAGGCTATTCAGCTGCACCCGCTCGTGTGCTCCGCGTTCAACGCTGACTTTGACGGCGACCAGATGGCGGTTCACCTGCCGCTTTCGCCCGAGGCTCAGGCTGAGGCGCGCATCCTGATGCTCTCCTCGAACAATATTTTGAAACCTTCGGATGGTCGCCCTGTGGCTGTTCCGTCGCAGGATATGATCATTGGCCTGTACCACCTGACCACTCCCCGTGAGGGTGAGAAGAACGAGGGCCACGCATTCTCGTCGATTGCCGAGGCTCTGATGGCGATGGATCGTCACGAGATTGAGCTGTACACCAAGGTGAAGGTGCGTCTTGCCAGTGACGAGTTCGTGGCACCTGAGGGCTGGGAAGCTCCTGAGGGTTACACCTCGGGCGGCCCGGTTCTGCTGGAGTGCACCGTCGGTCAGATCCTGTTCAACCAGACTCTGCCGAAGGATTACCCGTGGTTCTCCGGTGTTGCTGATAAGAAGGGGCTGGGCAAGCTCATTAACGATCTTGCTGAGAAGTACCCGATGGATATCGTGGCCCGCACCCTGGATAACCTGAAGAACGCTGGCTTCTACTGGGCTTCACGTTCGGGTGTGACCGTGGCGGTTTCTGATATTGCCACCCCGTCGATGAAACCTGCGATCATGGAGAACTATGAGCAGCAGGCTGCCGCTATCCAGGCGAACTTTGAGATGGGTACCATTGGCGATGATGAGCGCCGTGAGGAACTGATCGAGATTTGGACCCAGGCAACTGATGAGGTTGCTGAGGCGATGCGCGATAATTTGAGCGCTAATGGCGGTCAGAACACCATTTACCGTATGGTGACTTCCGGTGCACGTGGTAACTGGATGCAGGTTCGTCAGATTGCGGGTATCCGCGGTCTGGTGTCGAACCCGAAGGGCGAGATTATGCCCCGCCCGATTAAGTCCTCCTACCGTGAGGGCCTGTCAGTGCTGGAGTACTTCATCGCAACCCACGGTGCCCGTAAGGGTCTTGCCGATACCGCGCTGCGTACCGCTAACTCGGGTTACCTAACCCGTCGTCTGGTGGACGTGTCGCAGGATGTGATTGTGCGTGAGCATGACTGCGGTACCCGCCGCGGCCTGGTGCTTCCCCTCATTGATGATGAGGCAAACTTGCATCCGGATGTTGAGACCTCCATTCACGGACGCACCCTTGCGGTGGATGTGAAGGACGCTGAGGGCAGCGTACTTGCAGCCGCCGGTGAGGATGTCTCGGATGTGCTGATTGAGAAGCTGTTCAAGGCTGGTGTGAAGGATGTGCGCGTGCGTTCGGTGCTCACCTGTGAGTCCGGTATTGGCGTGTGCGCCCTGTGCTATGGCCGTTCGATGGCGTCGAACACCCTGGTCGATATTGGCGAGGCCGTGGGTATTATTGCGGCTCAGTCTATTGGTGAGCCCGGTACCCAGCTGACCATGCGTACCTTCCACACCGGTGGTGTGGCATCGGCTGACGACATTACCCAAGGTCTGCCTCGTATCCAGGAGCTGTTTGAGGCCCGTACCCCCAAGGGTGTGGCACCTATTTCTGAGGTTGCCGGTCGGGTGAGCATTGAGGACACGGAGCGTTCCTACAAGATTGTGGTGACCCCGGATGACGGTTCTGACCCGCAGTCGTACACGGTGCTGCGCCGTGCCGCCTCGAAGCTTCAGGATGGCGATCACGTGCAGGTGGGCGAGCAGCTTGCCGCCGGTTCGGTGGATCCGAAGGAGGTGCTGCGTATTCGCGGCCCGCGTGAGGCGCAGAAGCACCTGGTGAGCGAGGTTCAGGGCGTGTACAAGTCTCAGGGTGTGGAGATTCACGATAAGCACGTTGAGGTTATTGTGCGTCAGATGCTGCGCCGTGTGACCGTCATTGAGTCTGGCGATACTGAGCTGCTGCCGGGTGAGCTGGTGGATAATATTGTGTTCCAGCGCGCTAACCGTAAGGCCCTGACGGAGGGTAAGAAGCCTGCCGCCGGTCGCCCCGAGATGATGGGTATTACCAAGGCATCGCTGGCCACCGAGTCCTGGCTCTCTGCCGCATCCTTCCAGGAGACCACCCGCGTGCTCACTCAGGCCGCAATGGAGGCTAAGACCGACCCGCTGCTTGGTCTGAAGGAGAACGTCATTATCGGTAAGCTGGTTCCGGCTGGTACCGGTTTGGCTCGCTACAACGATATTGAGGTTGAGCCCAGCCCGCAGGCCCGTCAGGAGCAGCTTAACGCGCTGGAGGCGTTCGGTTACCAGAGCGTCTTTAGCCCGATGGGTGACGACCCGTACCCGTACGCGAATAACGGGTTTATGGCGGTTCCCTTGGATGAGTACGGTCGCGGTATGGAGTAGCCTCACCTGAGGTTCTATCCGGTCTGCTTCTGGTGCTCACCACTGGGGCAGTTGAGGGAGGCGGCTTCGGCATTGTGCCGGGGCCGCCTCCTGAGGCTTTAAGCACGGTATGCGCCTGTGGGGTGGAAACATCTCCCGCACCACGATGGTGAGTAATCACACAGGGTTTAAAGCGGTGGTTGCCTTCTTGGCAGTAAAACCCGCTGGATTAAGCGGGTTTTAACCTGTATAGTCGTATGTCGAAGTACTTGGCCTCAGTGCTGGGGTGCCCGCTATTACGCGGGTGCCGTGAAGATTCCGGCACGCGGGCAAACGAATCAATGGCAGTATGGATACCGTCCTTTGGTGTTGCTTTTTGTGCTGACACCTAAATGCCATTTTTAAGTGTGCCCAAAAACTTCTAACCCCGGTCGAATCGAGCTCGGTCGTAAGGTAGCAAGTGATTCGCTGGGAGCCAAGAACCCGCGCCCTTTATCACCTCATATGGGGTGCTAGTGTGTGCGGGCTTCTATAACCGAGAGCGCCCGGGGTGAAAGCGCCGGGAGCTAGTCAGTTTAGCGGGCTTGAAGACAGATAAGCCCATCAATGCAACGGAGAAAACGTGCCTACTATTCAGCAGCTGGTCCGTAAGGGCCGGACTCC
>ERZ773072.629-NODE-629-length-19003-cov-21.459890_pt1 | contig 19003 bp, 24 predicted proteins | sample MGYA00580617_ERZ773072 | MGnify/ENA primary metagenome ERZ773072 (study PRJEB29015, sample SAMEA2737970) | human oral metagenome | biome: human oral; feature: human-associated habitat; material: dental | place: China | collected 2122 ...
GTGGTTTCATCTAAAAAAATCACATCTGGTTGCATCAGAAGAATGCGGATAAACGCCACCCGTTGCAATTCTCCCGGCGAAAGAATAGCTTGCCAATCATTGGATTCGTTAAGAGACGGAATGTATTTGCTCAAACGGCACTGCTCCATAGCCAACTCCAATTCGCCACGTTTAGGCTCGATATTCGGGTAACAAATCGCTTCGCGTAACGTGCCTTGCGGCATATACGGGCGTTGTGGCAGAAACAGACTATTGCTACATGGACGCTCTACCCGACCTTCCGTATCAAACGGATAAATCCCCGCAATGGCTTTGAGTAACGAGGTTTTTCCTGCGCCTGACGGGCCTTGAATGAGCAAAGCATCGCCATTTTGCAAATCCACGTTCAGATCCTTCAGCAAGACTTTTCCGTTGCCGTCTTTAATCCCGAAATGATGCAATGACACCCGATGAGAACATTCCACCGGCTGGTGAATCTCCGTGCCGTCCAATTCGTCTAATTTGGTAAAAAAACCATACAAACGATTGAGACGCGCTTGATACAACGTGAATTCTTCATAGAACAAACGGAAGAAAGACAACGCCCTCATGAGACGATTAAAGGCTTGCACCGTTTGGTGCATATCGCCTAATTTCACCTGTCCGGCAAAGAAACGAGGCGCTTGCAACATGAGCGGTAGAATCATGGCAATTTGCGTCACGCCGGTATTAAACCCGTCCAACCCCAACATACGGCGCACAATCACCCAACGGTTGTGAATGATAGCGTGAAATTTCGCTTGTAAATTTGACCGCTCTTTTGCTTCACCACCGTAAAACGCAATACTTTCTGCGTTATCACGCACGCGAATTAAGGAATAACGGTAATCCCCGTTCAATCGTTCTTTATCAAAATTCAATTTAATCAGCGGGTGCCCAATCCAAACGGAAAGTGCGGTGGCGACGATGATAAAAATATAAATAAAGAACACCACGCCTTTCGGAATCGGCACGCCGAGCAACACCAATATCCCTGACAAGCCCCACAGAATAATCGTAAATTCAATAGTGGACATTACGGAATTAATCAAGCCTTGCAACATGGTAACCGTGCCACTAATAAATTCGCGGGCATCTTGTTCGATACGTTGATCGATGTTATCCGGCAATTCTTTTTCGTATTTCAGACGATAATAATTTTTATGGCGCAACCAACGCACCAGCATTTCATTATTGAGTTTTTCTAACCAACGAATTTCAAACAGCTGGCGTACAAAATAATTGATAATGGAATGCACGATTTTGAACATCACCAACAACGTATTCAAACCGGCAAAGAACCAGAACGCATCAGGCTTTTGTTCTTGTAATGAGGTATAAAGCCCATTATAGAAAAAAGAATTCAGCACGCTGATGCGTACTTCCAGCAAAATCAACGTCAGCAATAATAAAAGCAAACCGATGATTTTGTATGCCGAAGAGGTGTGCACGCAAGGTTGTGTAATCAGCCAAAAGCGTTGCCCGAAGTCTGTTCGTTTAAGCGCCAATGCCAATACTGCCAACACCGCCGACACGCCCAAAAGTGCGGTCAAAATCCAAGATAAACTATTATTAACTTCTGTTTGCCAATCCATTTGAATATCCAAAAAGAAAGGGCTTTAAACGCCCTTTAGGGATGAATGTATTTAATTAGAATTCCACTTTGGTATTAAAGATAAACTCACGTCCATACCCCAACGCCACCGGAATCAGCGTGTTTGTTGCATTGCCTGAAGTAGATGGGAAATAGGTTTTATCCGTTAAGTTTTTACCGTTAAGTTGGAATGATACTTTCTTGCCGGAGATTTTGGTGTCGTAGGCAATGAAGGCGTCATACACTACGGCGTGTGGAATTTTATACGATTTCGCGTAGTTATTTGTATAGGCATACCAAGATCCCAAATAACGAGCGCCACCGCCAACACGGATATTGCCGAAATCAAATTCGCCCACATTATAGGCTAAAAATAAAGAGGATTGATGCTTAGGTACACCGGAAAGCTGTTTATTCACCGCGTCAGGGTATTTTTTATTTTCTAAGGATTTCACTTTGGTGTAAGTATAGTTCGCCGCCACGCTCAACTGATCGGTAAGTTGACCGTTTAAGTCAAATTCCACACCGCGGGAACGTTGTTTGCCGACGATATTTAATTCGGCATTAGCGCCGCTACCCACCGCTTCTGCCACATGACGTTTATTGATGTTAAATAACGAAACCGTTGCATTAAAACCGGCATTTTCATACTTCGCACCGATTTCAACGGATTTGCCTTGTTCAGGTTTCAAATCGCCGTTCACAGGAGTTGCAACGCTCATTTGCGGACGGAAGGATTCCGAGTAATTAGCAAAAGTGGCAAAATCAGGCGTAAATTTATATACCGCACCTAATTGATAAAGCAACTTACCATCGTGCTGATCCGTATTACCGGTCTTCGTTACGTTTTGTCCTTTTGATACATCACAATTTGCTGCATTTAAGCAATGGCGGCCGGCAAATTGGTCAAAATACTCATAACGCAAACCGCCGGTCATAATAAAGCGATCAGTGAAATAAGCTGTATCTTGAACGTAAACACCGACAGTTTTTAAATAGTTATATTGGTAGGCATTGCCGTTGCCGTTTTTCTTCTGCGCAACAGGATTGGTGTAGTTTGGATGATCGATATTAATATCAGAATCCATGATGCCTTGGTTATAAATAGGACCAAGATCACGAATATTACGCATTGCATCAATACCGGCTACAAAGCGGTTAGCAATATCACCAATACCAAATTCACCAACGATATTTAATGTACCGCTATGAACACGTTGATCGCCTTGTTGCTGTTCAATCGCACGGCGGGCTGTACGAGTTTTCACGTTAATATTTGTAATACGAGCTTGATCGTAGAAATATTTGTAACGAGCGTAGCTATAACCCGCATTTAATTTCCAACCATCACTTAATTTGTGTTCAATTTTGAAATCGATATTATCGGTTTTTGCCGTAGTTTCATTATTTGGCTCATCTAAACGACGTGATACAGGGATATCCGGTAATGCATTAGTTGCCGTTAAAAGGTTTGTGCCACGATCAAATGGCTCAAGAATATCTTTGTGCTCATAAGAAAGAAGTACTTTAGTTTTATCATTTTCCCAAGAAAGTGATGGCGCGTAAGTGGTATTTTTCACTTTGCCAAAATTACGCCAGTAGTCTTTTTCTTGTTTGTCATAGATAAAGCGGTAAGCAAAACCATTTCCTAAGCCACCAGTGAAATCTAATTGTGTTCCCCATAGGCTATGATTACCTAAAGTTCCACCAATGACATAGCGTGGTGTTTGTTGTGGTTTTTTAGTAATGATATTAACCACACCACCTGGATCTTGAATACCATAAAGTACAGATGCAGGCCCTTTTAACACTTCAACGGTTTCAGTTGTCGCACTAAAGTTTTTTGCTGGGCCAGCTTGTAAACCGTTACGCATAATTGAGTTGTCACGATTTCCACCAAAACCACGTTTTTGGATGGCATCAAACATACCTCCTAGCGTATTGGCTTGGCTTACACCACTGACGTTATAAAGCGCATCAATGAGTGATTCAGGTTTACGATCTTCTAATAATTTAGTCGAAAGGATATTGACAGTATTTGGCGTGTCGAATACTGGCACTTCAGCTTTTGATACGACAGATGTCCCTGTCGTTTGATAACCATTTTGCTTAATACCCGTATCTTGAACATTAATTTGCTCAAGCGTCTCGGTGTTTGTATCTACGGCTTGCTCAGTTTCTGCAAACGTAGAAATGGAAAAACTGGTTAAAAGTGCGGTTGAAATAAGGCTTAATTTAAAATTCATAGTCGCTTCCCAATAGATAATAAAGGAGCTGCAAGTATAGCGAAAACGTTTACTTCGATCAATGCAAATTATTTTCATTTGCTTATGCGGTTTATTCAGAAAAGATTTATTCAAATTAAGCAGGGGATAAAAAGAAAAATCCCAAGCTAAAAAGCTTGGGATTGTAATATGGTGCACTAGCTGAACCCGAATTCACTTGTATAGTATTGATTTTTAATGTTTATTTTACAAAGTCTAAAATCTTGTTACTAAGCTTGTTACTAAAATTCAAATTCACCACAAATCAATGATAGTTTCTGATGCCATAATACCACTAATAAGCCGTGTGTTAAAAATTTTATAGAAAAACTGTTCACCTTGTTCACCAACCCTTAAAACTCTTTATTTATTATATAGTTATATTCTTTTTTATTGTTCACCAACTGTTCACCATTGTTCACCTTTGTTCACCAATCAAAAAAAATATCTCAATACAGATTATTTAATCCTTAGCTGTTCAAAATTTAAGCAATCAAACAATCTTAACTTACCGTATCTAAACGCAACTAAACTATTGAAAAATAAGGTATTTACTTTATATTTTTTGTATATATATTGTTCTATGGGCTTTTTATAAGCCGTCTTAATTAAGATGATTTTAAAAGGATTAACTATGTTTAAAAAACTGTTAGAACTACGCCAACAAAAAGCGGAAAAAGTCGCAGCAATGCGCGCTATGTTAGACAAAGCGGAACAAGAAAACCGCTCATTGACCGAAACCGAAAACGTTGATTTTGAAAAGTTGAAAGATTTGGTCAAACAATTGAGCGATGAAATCGCCCGTTATGAAACGGTGGCCGATGAAGAACGTAACATTGCCGACAAAGGCAAGCCGGTAGAAACACGCGGTAAAACCTTCAGCAATGACGAACTACGCCACTACATTAAAACGGGTGAATTACGAAATCTTTCCACCACCGGTCAAGAAGATGGCGGTTATACCGTGATTCCACAATTGGATAAAGACGTAATGAAACGCTTAACCGATGATAGCGTGATGCGTCAAATTTGTAACGTGGTCCGCTTGCCGGTTGGTGCGAAAGAATACAAAAAACTTGTTTCCGCCGGTGGTGCAGTAGTGGCCCATGGTGAGGAAGGTCAAGCTCGCAATGGCACCACCACACCGAAACTCCATGAAGTCGCCATTGCTTTAAATCCTATCTATGCCTATCCGAAAACTACTCAAGAAATTTTGGACTTCTCCAGTATTGATGTTTTAGGTTGGTTGACCGATGAAATTACCGAAAGCTTCACCGAAACCGAAGAAACCGACTTAACCGGCGGTGACGGCACGAAGAAATCAAAAGGCTTCTTGTCCTATGAACGTTCTACCGAAGCGGACAAAGTACGCGCCTTTGGTAAGTTACAAAAATTAGAAGTTGCCGGTGCCGACAAAATCACCGCCGATACGCTCATTGATTTGTTCTACACCTTACACAGCAAATACCGTAAAAATGCCGTTTGGGTGATGTCTTCCACCATTGCGGCGGCATTACAAAAACTCAAAAACAAAAACGGCGATTTTATTTGGCGTGATGGTTTAACCGTAGATGCGCCTTCTACCCTTTTAGGTCGTCCGGTTTACTTCCTTGAGACCATGCCGGCAAGTGGTGCCAATAAACCGGTAGTTGCCTTTGGTGACTTCAAACGCGGTTACTTCATTGTAGATCACGAAACCGGCGTAAGAACCCGCCCTGATAACATTACCGAACCGGGCTTCTATAAAGTCCATACCGATAAATATCTTGGTGGTGGCGTGGTAGATAGTAACGCAATCAAGTTCATTGAAGTTACGGCTTAATCGTCAAATTCCAACGGGGGCAATTAAGCCCCCTTTTTGTTAAAAGGGAAAGTATGAATAAAGAATTTGAAATCCGTTCATCCGAAATCACCACAGACAGCGAGAATAAAAAACTGGTTGGCTATGTGGTGAAGTGGAACAGCCCTTCTGAAGTGCTTTATTGCGATTTTGTAGAACAATTCAGTGCGAATGCGTTTAGTGAAAGTTTAAGTAGTGGTGCCGATGTACGGGCATTATTTGAACACGACCATACCAAACTATTAGGGCGTACCCGTGCGGGAACCTTAAAACTGGAAGAAGACGCAATAGGCTTACGTTTTGAATTAATGCCACCTGATACCACCTTAGGGCGTGATTTGTTGGTAAGTGTTGAACGCGGCGATATTAGCGGGATGTCTTTCGGCTTTTGGGCTAAAGAAGAAACATGGAATTTTGATGTAGAGCCTTGTCAACGCACAGTGGCCAAAGCGGAATTATTTGAAATCACCGTTACCAGCATTCCTGCCTATCCTGAAAGTAGCGTTGAGATTGCCAAACGATCAATGGCAACCGCGAAGGGAAAAACGCAAGGAAAATCCACCGCACTTTTAAAACAGTGGCTCGATGTGGCGGAGGCGTAATATGTGGAACCCGTTCAGACGAAAAGAACAACGCAGCGCACCGATGGCAATTAATGAGCTGCTTTCTTATCTTGGCGTATCAAACACCGGCGCGGGGGAATTTGTCAGCCCGAACACAGCAGAAAGTTTACCGGCGGTGATGAGTGCCGTTACCGTTATTTCAGAAGCGGTGGCAAGTATGCCTTGTTATTTGTATCAGCTTAAAGATGATGGCCGCGAGCGCGTTTATCGTCACCCGGTGGATTATCTCTTAAACGAGATGCCAAACCGTAGCCAAACACCGTATCAATTTAAATACACCATGATGCGTCACTGCCTATTAAACGGTAACGCTTATGCGGTGATTGAATGGAACAGCAAAGGCGAACCAATCAGCCTTACCCCGTATGAACCAAGTGCGGTCAATATCTATCGCAAAGTTGGCGGCGAGTATATCTATCAAATTACCGATTTAGACGGCAATACCAAAAACTATCTTCAAGATGAAATCCTACATTTACGCCATTCATCCCTTGATGGCTTTATGGGACGTTCGCCAATTACGATTTGCCGTGAAACCGTGGGCTTAGGCATTGCTCAACAGAAACACGGATCGGCAGTGATGAAAAACGGATTAATGGCGAGTGGATTAATTACTACCGCCGAATGGTTGGATGATGCCAAAGCACAAAAAGCGGTAAAAGCCCTTGAACGTTACAAGGGGGCGAAGAACGCAGGGAAAACACCCATCCTTGAAGGCTCAATGGAATATAAACAGTTAGGCATGACAAACCAAGATGCGGAATGGCTAGCAAGCCGTACGTTCACAATTTCCGATATTGCCCGAATCTACAACATTAGCCCGATTTTCCTTCAAGACTATTCCAATAGCAGTTATTCAAACTTTAGTGAAGCCAGTCGAGCCTTTTTATCGCAAACCTTGCGCCCTTGGCTAACCAATTTTGAACAGCAGCTAAAAGATGCCTTGATGATTGATTTAGGTAGCAACAGCAAGAAACGTTACTTAATCGAATTTGATACAAGCGACTTATTGCGCACAAGTCAAAGCGAACGTTTCAAGAGTTACGATGTGGCAATTAAAGCCGGTGTAATGTGTCCGAATGAAGTCCGCCGCCGTGAAGGTTTACCGCCTTATGAGGGTGGAGAAGAATTTAGCCAAGCATGGAAACAAACCGTAGAAGTTAAACGCGGTGATGAACAAGAACCGGGGGGCAAACAATGGCAATCATGATTAAGGCCGGAAAGTATAACAAGGTGATTAGCCTACAAAAGCAAGTGAACGAACAGAACGACTACGGCGGTATTGTGAGTAAATGGAAAACCGTTGCCAATATCCGGGCGGCGGTTGAACCATTACAAGGTAGAGAGTTCTTCTCCGGTGCGGTGCCATTAAATGAAAATACTGTGCGCATTCGCATACGTTACGGAACTAATGTTGATAACACTATGCGCGTGAAATATGGGAACCGTTCGCTAGAGATAATCAACATTATTGATAGTAAAGAAGCACACAAAGAACTACAGCTTATCTGTAAGGAGTTGAACGGCAATGGTGGAAATTAATTTAACGATTGATGAAATCAAAGCGCACTTAAATCTCGATCATGATTTAGATGATGAGTTACTGGAAGCCTATAAGGTGGCCACATTGGAAGCATGCCAAAAACATATTGGCAAAACCTTTGGGGAAGAAGAAACGGAAAAGACCATACCTTTTACCCCGGCAATTAAGATTGGTTGTTTAATGTATATCGCCTATCTCTACACGAACCGCGAAGCCGTCACAGACTTAGCCAACCTTAAACCGGCACCAATGACGATTTCCGCATTGTGGGAAGTGTATAGAGAACCGTGCGCTTACTAAGGATTTAGTAACGAATGCCATACCAACCATTAAAACGTTGTAGCTATCCCGGATGTAGAAACAAAGTGAAGTCCGGCAGATGTGAGGAGCATAAGTCCAAGGACAACCGCCCAAGTAGTAGCGCACGCGGTTACAACCATAAGTGGAGCAAATACCGCGCGCAATACTTAAAGCATCATCCCCTTTGTGTGATGTGCTTAGAGCAAGGGAAATATACACCGGCAACAGTGATAGACCATATCAAACCGGTAGAGAACGGACAAGCTGATCCGTTGTTCTGGGTAGCAAGCAATCATCAGTCTTTATGTCGTGATTGCCACAGCTATAAAACCAGAGTGATAGACCAACGCGGATTTGGTGCGAAGAAATGAGGTGTTGTCATGATGACAATGCGAGGGAAAGACGGAAATCCGTCTATTTAACAGAATCAATGCGTTACGTTTAACCTTATACAGAAAGCAATTTTGCGTTTTGTTTTAGAATCAAATGGTTAAACAGAATTTGACTGGGTGGGGGCAATTTCAAAAAGAAAGGCTCAATCCTACGGAACCGCCCCCCCAACTCAATTTTTACGCAAGGCAATTTTTTTGAAAATAAGGAAATGTATGAGTAAGAGAAGAAACTATAAAACCCCTGATTTTTTAGATGGTATCGCTAAAGCCCAATGGAAAAGCCGAATTAAACAACTTTCAGAGCGTGGCGATATTAAAGCAGAAGATTTAACGAACCTTGAAATTTATTGCGAAAACTACGCAATTTGGCGCCATTCCGTGGCTGATTTAGCGAAAAATGGCTTCATTATCGTAAATAGCCAAGGCACACAATCAAGAAACCCGGCATTGTCTGCGAAAGCAGATGCCGAAAAAGTGATGATTAAGATGTCATCATTGCTAGGTTTCGACCCTGTAAGCCGCAGAAAAAATCCTATTGAAGTAGATGAAGAAGATGCGATAGATGAAATCCTAACTATGTAGGCGAAATATGGAAATATGGCAAGCATACGCAGAGAAAATCAAATCGGGTGAGTTAGTGGCTTGTAAGAAGATAAAACAAGCCGTAGAGCGTTATTTTAACGATTTAAACAATCCCGATTATTTCTTTGATGATGGAGCAGTTAATACGTTTTTAGCTTTCTCGAAACTATGTCCGCACGTTAAAGGACACTTACGCGGACAGCCTATTATTCTTTCGGATTGGCAAGTCTTTCTCTTTGCCAACATTCTAGGCTTTAAGCGTAAAGACACAGGATTAAGAAAATATCGTTCCGCTTACGTTCAAGTAGCAAGAAAGAACGCTAAATCAACGATAGCAGCCGTTTTAGCTAATTGGTTTCTAGTGATGGAAGGCGGACAACAGGATATATACACCGCAGCCGTTAGCCGAGATCAAGCAAGGATTGTTTTTGATGATGCTCGTCAAATGTGCTTACTTTCAGCTCCATTGAAAAAGCGCCTTAACATTCAGCAACACAAGCTAATCAATCCTAAGAGTAATAGCATTATGCGCCCGCTTGCCGCTAAATCCTCAACGATTGAAGGAACTAACCCTAGTTTAGCTATTGTAGATGAATATCACCTACACACGGACAACAGCGTATATAGCGCGTTAGAGCTAGGACAAGGCGCACGCCCTGAAGGTTTACTCTTTGCCATTACAACAGCCGGAAGTAACGTTATTTCAGCCTGTAAACAGCATTATGATTATTGTGCTTAAATCCTTGAAGGAAATGAGCAGAATGAAAGCCTATTTGTGTTGATTTTTGAGTTAGACGAAGAAAGCGAAATCGACAATCAAGAGAACTGGATAAAAGCAAATCCGAATATAGGTACATCCATTCCTTACCTTGATTTTGATAACACTATCAAGAAGGCTAGGGGCATTCCGTCCGAATGGGTAGAAATGCTAACTAAGCGCTTTAATGTATGGTGCCAAGGCTCTACGCCGTGGCTAGGTGATGGAAACTGGGCGCAATGCGAACGACAGTACACGGAAAGCGATTTACTTCATCAAGATTGCTATTTAGGGCTGGATTTATCAAGTACCAACGACTTAACAAGCCTTTGTTATACATTCCCACACGGAAACAAAGTGCGCTTGCTTACACGACACTACATTCCAGAATTTCAGCTTAACAACGTGGCAAATAAAAACCGCGCAATGTATCGAAACTGGGTGCGCAGTGGTTGGCTAATTGCGACAGAGGGCGACTGTATCGACTACGACAAAATCAGAGACGATATTCTGAAAGATGCTGAACGTTTCAATATCAAGATGACAGGCTTTGATGTATGGAACGCAACCCATTTACGCACACAACTACAAGCGGCGGGGCTTGAAGTAGAACCATTCCCGCAAACATACCAACGATTTAGCCCAGTGGCAAAAAGTGCGGAAGTTTTAATAAACAGACAGATGATAGAACACCACGGCGATCCGGTGCTTACCTGGGCGTTATCCAATGTGGTGATGGAAACCGATGCCAACGCCAACATAAAGCCAAACAAGAAGAAGGCCGCAAACAAAATCGATCCGGCAGTAGCTTTCTTGATGTCATTCGGCACCTATCAACTTGAATATGGCGATCTGATTTTTGAGTTATCAGAAGAACACAAACAGGCATTGGAACAATTTAATGGGATTGATTTATGAGATGTAAACAGGCAAAACAAAACTTACTTCTTTCAGCGGTGAATCACTATAAAAAATCGACCGCACTTTTTACCTTTGTCAGCCTTTACGATGATGAAGAACCCTATCCAATAAGTGAAGTTATTCACGCATTAAAATGTAAATGTAATGCGGCCAAGCGAGAAATAGACAGCCGACCAAATAGCCCGAATATGGATGCGTTAGAAACGATTTACTTTATTGCCAAGAAACAGCTTGATGCCATGCTAAAACAGCAAAAAATAATCAATGCCGGCAAGTGATGAATAATAAAATATTTCCCTTATACTATTGAATTTTTCCCCCTTTGTTACTATGTTATTTGCTATAATAACCAGTAAAAACAAGGGGGAACTATGGGTCTGATACTAGTTGCAATAAAGTGTATGGTTGCTGCTTTTTTTGTCGTATTAGCAATAGTTACCTTTCAAGACTGGTGGTTTATTGTGGCCTTTGGCTTAGCCGGCGGGCTTTCATTTACTATTGGTTGGCTTATTTATGATGAATATAAGCGCCGGAAAGAAAATAAACGGTTGGTGGACGAGCGAGAAAAAAGAAAGAATAGTTGGGTAGAACATGAAATTAATCGTCCGATTATTCAAAAGACTTTACAGAAGCAGAAAGAAAATAAGCCACTTATTACCGGCACGATAAACTGGATAGACGGCAACACCGGTAAAGAAACTACACTTTCTAATATTTCTGTGACCATAAAAGCTAAGGACTAACATGGAAAATAAAGAATATCTACTAAGTTTTTTTGTGATAGACAATAATGGGGATGAAATTGATAGCGATACCATATCTATAGATGCTGCAGATGAAAAAGATGCTAGAACTAAATCTATGGTATTTTTAAAAAAAAAAGATATAAAGGTAATAGATGGGAAATTGAATCTATTACATTGGCTGAGTAACCAAATAAAGCGCATCTAGGCTGATCCCCGAAAGCAAAGAACCTTACTTTGTTGATGCGCTCCTATCATAAGGGCAAATGCGAAAGGGGCATTTATGTTAGATTTATCTTCCATTCAAGAAAAGCATAATGAAAAGTATTTAACATTAGAGCACTTAAGAGCTTTTATCTATAAGTCTAAATTAGATATTAATAAAACAAAAGGTAAAAATGAGAAATCATTTTATGGTGTAACATGTGCGAAAGATGCTTTATTCCTTCTTCAAGAAGCTTTAGATAAAGGCGTATCAATATCTTGTTATAAGATGAATACGAACATAGGTATTCCTGAAAAGGTTAATTATTCAGAAGTTAAAAATTATTTAACTTATCTAATTATTATTGATGAAGATAATACCACGATACCTTATATTGATGCACTGAACTATTATGAAGATAATAAATATAATTATTTAAATATAGACTTCTTATTTATTAGAGAAGAAATAGAAAAGATCATCGGCGCAAAAATTCCTTATATAGAAAACTTATCAGATGTAGAAAATGCTGATTTAATCCCACTTCAAAAGGAAAAAGCTGAATCAGTGTCAGAATTAAACCAAGAAATAGAAAGGTTGAAATCCGAGTTAGAAGAAAAAGACAAAAAAATAACTGAATTACAGACTGCACTAGATAAAATGGATTATCCAATACATTTAAATAAGTTCATGGAGAACGATCGCTTAGCATTAGCAATTCAAGCTAGAAAAGACTATTGGGCAAACTATGCTCCGAACTTAAACAACGCACCAAAGGCAGAGCCTACCGCGCGAGAAATAAAAGAAAAATACGGTCTTTCTCAAAAGCAAGCTGAAGCAATAGAAATTATTGCCTGTCCTATCAATCGTAACTAATTGATTTTACAGCCATCATAGTAAAGGGTGATAGCAAAAGTTAACTATCACCCTATTGCTATAACCCCACCTAAATCATTTGTAATACCTCTCGTTCGAACAAATCAACGGAATAGAACGCTATTCCACATAGTTAAACTAACGAGAGGTATTTTTTATGAGCCAATCTCAAACCCAATCTAAAAAACTTATCACCGGTGCCGATGTTTGCCAACGCGTAAGCTTTGGACGCACCAAACTCAATGAGCTTGTAAAAGCTAAACAATTCCCACAACCGATCCGCTTTTCACAAAACTTTGTCCGTTGGGACTTAGAAGAAGTGAATCAATGGATTGAAGAACAAAAAGCCGCACGCGCTTAAGGTGGTGGAAGATGAACGAAGCAAGAAAACCAACACAATTCTTAAAAGTGTTACACCGTTTAATTCTTTCTAGCATTAGCGGCATTGATGGTTATTCAATGGGTATGACGTCAGCGCGTAACTATATCAGTGAACTTGAACGTAATCATTTAACCGGCAAAGTAAAACGCACAATAGAAAAGACTGCAGATGGAATGGGGCAATACTACCGCTATGAAATCGCAGATGCCGAACAGTTAAAACAGGTGATTGCCATTTATAAGGCTAAGGGAGGTGAGCTTACTGCGCATGAAGAACAGCAAGCCTACTTTCGATTCCGTTAAAAGAAAAACGCCGCAAGGCTCAACCCAAGCGGCGCATTCCCCTACCTTAAGAATCACTCAGAAGGTAGATAACCTAAATTACATGAGAGCGGAAACTGCGGAACACACTTTGAACGCTAATGAATGATTTTAGCGACCATGAGCCAAACACAAAGTACACGCCACGTTTCCCGATCTAAATCCATAAAAGGAATGAGTATGAATTTAAATCATGTTAATTATAAGCAATATGAAAATAATTACAATACATTTCACTTTACAAAGTGCAGTCAAATTTGCGATTATGTTCACGCCTTAGCAAAATCTAAGGTCAGCCGTGGAAAGCTGAACTATTTACATATGGCGAACGACAGCACGCCACAGAACCGTGCTTTTTTTGTTCGTAACATTCGCACACCAAAAGAATATGCGGATTTTGTTTTACATCTAAATCCGATCATTCTCTCAATGGTAGAGCGTAATGAGCCGTCTATGACGGGCTGTCTTCCATATGTGGCAGTTTTCCACCTTGTTACGTTCTACCGCCCGACCGTGGAAAGTCTAGCGGTAGTTCCTGAAAACAAACATATGGAACTTACGCAAATGTATCAATTCATCTTCGTGGCTATTCGCCGTACTGATTTATCAAATCACCTTCAAAAAATCCGTATCACCGCTGATAGCGAACGCAACGCACGCGCTAAGCTTGCCCGTGAGTTCGTCTTAGTGTTTGCTGGAAGAATCAATCTTCAATCAGACCGCACTTTATCAGCAAATACTTTCCCTTCAATCTCTTTCGCGGAGGTGGACCATGCTTAGTTATGATGCTATTCAAATAGCTCTTCAAGATGTTGTTAATAGTAACGATGTAAGTGAGCAGACCTTAGAGAAAATTCGCACAGAAAGCGAATGTCTTTGTGAATCTATCGAATATGGCTTAATGGAATTGGGCGATATGATAAGCCGTTTAGGTTTCTTTGCTGAGAGCGAGCAAACCTTTGATCGCCAAGCGATGAGTAATAACAATGTGAAACATATTGGAGCATTAATTCAGGCTAACGCTTATTTCCTTAATACCTTACGAGAAACTGCTATTCAAGCAACTGAACATCTCAGCGGTATGGATAAGGGGGCGAAATAATGAAATCTAAAAAAATCAAATCATTTAAAGAGCCATACGTACCAACACCAGAGCAGTTAGAGAAAGCCTGTAAACGTATTAAACAATTCTTAGCCTTCGCTGAAGATTATTTACATACAGGACACTATAAAGGACTAGCAGCATCAATTGAGCAAATTAAGAAAGCAGCAACAATTAGAAAGGTGGCAAGAAATGAAACCAAATAACCCTATGGAACAGCCAAAACAATGGAAAGCAGCAAGTGATAAAAATTTAGTAAGCAGTGGCGAAAATCGCCACCAGTTACAAAAAGCGCCACTGGTGGCGAAAAGTGCCACTGGTAATGAAGAGCAGAAAACTGAAAAAAGAAAAGGTAAGCTGTTTTTTAATCCATTGGCTTTGAAGTATTCCCAAATTTCACGTCAATTCCAACTAATACAGGATAGCAACAAACGATGTCTTGAAGTTTATCCAGGTGATTTCCATCACAAGATCAAGTTTCGTGATGAAATAGTGGATTTAATGAATAAATTGGCTGGTGGTGGAAATTTGCTTAACGCATTGGCCAAAGACGGCAATCTATCCCCAGAAGATACGGCCAAATTGAAATGTTTCAATCAAGCTAATAAATATCTGCTCTATAAGTTTAGTGAGGTGGTGGAACAAATAGGCGCTTTAAACTCTGAACGAGCTGAACAACAAAAGGGGAGTAAGTAAGATGAATATGAATGAAAAATTAGACTACTCAAATTTAAGTGCGGTCGAATTGAAAGCGATTATGCTTTGTCAGATGAATTGTGAAAAGAAAGAGGGGGATGCTCTTTATTTGCCTTTACCTTATCTGGGTGAAACAATCGTAACGTTAGCAGAAATTTTTGAGAGTTATCCTTCTGAAAAACTCTATGAGTTACGAAATCTACACGATGAACTGTTAGCTGCTAATAAACATTTATTACAACTAGCACCTAATCCGCCTTCACTTAATCCAGAAGAAATAGTCGCAAGTTTAACTAATGATGAAATCATTGATGGATTGCTGAAAAATAGCATAGTCATTTCTTTAGTTGAAACTCTTACATACTTCCAAAAAGTAGTTGCTGAACGCATCAATGATATTGAAAACGGAGTACTTAAAGGGGTGAATAATGGCTCGATTAATTAATGCTCCGCATCTTGCGGATCAACCGCATGAACCTTATTCCGATTTGTTTGTGTTAGCTGGCTCTAAAGCATGGCAAGCATGGGGAAAAGGTAAAGGGGAAGAATGGCTTTTATTGTGTTCGTTGGTGGATGGTCTAGAAAGTAATCAGAAACCAGTTATTCTAGGTGAAAATCAACTTGATAATATTTCTTCAACACGTATAGCTAAAGAAGATCAGCAGTTAGTGAAGATTGCTCAATATGGCGAATTAAAACAGGAAGAAGTTACCGCAATTTGTCAGAATTTAGCAAAAAACACTTCAGCCAAAGAAGTGAAACTCATTGATTCAGCAGCGCAAGTGAAAGATGATTTAAGTTCTTACATTCAACGCTTGCGAACCGATAAAAAGACCGCTGATTTAGCAACGCAATTAGCACCGCCCGAAAAACTGAAAGAAAATGATGGAGTAAATAAGAAGGCGCGAGCCTTGACGAAGTGGCTAAACATGGATTTAGCATTAAACCCAAAAGACCGAGAATTATATCGCTATGACGGCATAAGCTGGCAGTTAGTAGATAAATTTGAGTTCTTAGATAATGCAGTAACTTTCTTCGATGAACAGGACTTCAATTATAGTGCGCGTTCAATCGAAAGCATTATTGATACAATCAAAATCCAATCGCCAAAAATGGGAACACAGGCGCAAGAATTGATTGCTTTCAATAACGGCACTTTAAACCGCACTACGTTAGAGTTCTTGCCCCATTATCGGGAAAATTGGCTAATGTCTTATATTCCACATGAATATCTAAATTCAGTGCAAAATACGCCATATTTTGATAAATGGTTAGAGTTCGTAAGCGGTGGTAAAGAAAGCAAAAAGAACGCTATTCTAGCGGCTTTATACGCAGTTTTAACTAATCGCAACGACTGGCAATTATTCTTTGAAGTAACAGGCGATGGTGGTAGTGGAAAATCTGTTTTTGCTAATATTGCCACGTTATTAGCTGGTGAGCAGAACACAGAAAGCGGGCGGTTAGTAGATTTAGATGAACCACGCGGGCGGGAAAGTTTTGTAGGCAAGACTTTGCTAATTTGCCCTGAACAATCGCGTTATGGTGGTGATGGTGGTGGATTGAAAAGTATCACAGGTGGTGATCCTGTGAATATTGACCCAAAACACCGCAGTAAATTTAAAGCAGTTATTCCAGCAGTAGTCTTAATCGTTAATAATGAGGCGACTAGATTTACAGAGCGTAGCGGTGGAATTGAGCGAAGAAGGGTGATCTTTCACTTTGACAAAGTAGTACCTGAAAACGAGCGAGATCCTAATTTCATGGATAAGATTGAGGGGGAAGTAGGGGGGATCATTTACAAACTAATACATACCTTTGAACAACCTGAAACGGCTAAGACCGCTTTAAAAGAGCAACAAACAAGTGATGAGGCATTGGAAATAAAAAGCGAATCCGACCATATCACCGAATTTTGTGGATATTTCTATACTACGCCACAGAATGACGGCTTGTATATAGGAAATGCCAATCTAGAAGGCAAGGCAAGAACGCATCTTTATCCGGCATACTTAGCCTTTTCGAGAGCGAGCGGCATTACAAATACCCTTACTTTGAGAAACTTCTCAAATTCATTAAAGCAAGGATTTGCGCAACATAAAAATAAATTTGAGTTCTCTAAGATTAAGGGAAAATATGGATATCGCTCCAATGTTCACTTCAAAAACTATGATGAGTTCCAAAACGAGTTCAATTCATAAACTAGGGAAAGGGGGCGAAAGCCCCTTTTTTTATGCTTTTCTCTTAAAAGGTGAACAATTAGGGTGAACAATAATGTTCACCTATTCACCCGTAACTATATGAAATAAAAGGTTAAATTGGCAAGGTGAACAGGTGAACCAATTTTTGTAATATTTTTTACACGCCGCTCATTCACACGTTTTCTTTTTCGCATTGCTCCACAAAATCACTCCATAATTGCATCACAGGGCGGCGGAGTTCTACATAATCGTAACGGTTATACGCCTGACTTGTTTTATTCCCAATGCTATGAGCAAGACAACTTTCAGCAATACGGAAATCAACTTGCTGATTTTCTAAAAACGTTCTAGCTATCGATCTCAATCCGTGAGCATCTTGAATCCCTTTGTAACCTATTTTTCTCAATGCGTTAGCAATTAGTTCTTTACTGGCTGATTGGTTGGGCTTGTGATAGTGAGAAAATACGAATTTGTCATCACCTGTTATAGGTTTCAATTCTTTCAGAATATCCATCATCAAAGATGAAAGCGGAACAATGTGAGGAAATTGCCCTTGTCTTGTTTTTTTCATTTTGATTGCTGGAATAGTCCATAATTTCTTATCGAAATCAATTTCAGACCATTCAACAGAAACCGCCTCGGCCGGACGAACCATAGAAAGTAATTGCCATCGGAACAAAACCTTTGTTAGATGATCTCTACTTGAATTTTTGAAGTCTTGTAATAGTTTCGGTAATTCTTCCGGTTTGATTGCTGGGTGATGTTTTTGAGACTCTTTATGGTAAGCATCAGATGCTTTCAAGCAAGAATTAAACGAAATCAATCCTATTGTTACCGCATAATTTAAAATCTGATTAGCGAGGTTTAATAAACGGTGCAGCGTATCATTGAAACCTTTTTCATTTAATGGTCGAACAGTTTTAATCAATAAAGGGGAAGTAATCTGATCGATAGGGTAATTCCCAAGAGTATGGAATAGATAGTTTTCTAATCTTGCCCAATTCTTTTCCATTGTCATAGGCTCAATTTCTTTACTTCTTTTTTCTTTCCAAAGTAAAGCGACTTTATAGAAAGTATTTTCGTTCTGTCCGTTTTTAATTAGTTCTTGTTCTTTGATGTATTCTTGCGGATCGATACTTTGAGCGAGTAGGGCGTGATATTCTTCGCGTTTTTGGCGAGCTTGCGCAAGTGTTATAGCTGGATAAGTTCCAATAGTAAAAGATGTGCGTTTATTTGTTACTGGATGATAATAATTGAAAATCCAAGCCTTAGCACCGGTAGGCTTAATGCGTAAAAAAAGACCGTTACCATCACTTAGATTGTATTCTTTATCCTTTGTTTTCGCTTTATCTACTTCGGTATTTGTGAGCGGTTTAGTAACACGAGGCATCATTTTTCCTTAGTTTTAGTAACAAGATTTTTCGAAGTTTATCACCTTGTTACTAAACTTGTTACTAAAAAGTGCGGTTAAAGACAATTAAATCCGATTAGTGACGATAAGTGAAAGGGCTGAGAAGCCTTGAAAACACTAGGAAAAACAAAACCCCGCGAGTAGTTTCGCGGGGCTGTGTTTAGGGTAAATGGTGCGACTAGCTGGACTCGAACCAGTGACCCCCACCATGTCAAGGTGGTGCTCTAACCAACTGA
>ERZ773072.633-NODE-633-length-18967-cov-4.048752_pt1 | contig 18967 bp, 27 predicted proteins | sample MGYA00580617_ERZ773072 | MGnify/ENA primary metagenome ERZ773072 (study PRJEB29015, sample SAMEA2737970) | human oral metagenome | biome: human oral; feature: human-associated habitat; material: dental | place: China | collected 2122 ...
AGTACTCGAACGGTTTGGCTTCTGCGGTTCCGCAGGCCGCGGCGTCGGGCGCCTTGTTGTCGTCGAGCGCTAAGGCAGGGGCGGACAGCATTTCGCTTGCGCCATCTGGGGCGTCGGCGGGGTCCGGGTTCGCCAGTGGTGTCGGGTCGGCGTCTGGCGCCGCGGCTGGTGCTGGTAGTGCGTTGGCTGCCTCGGCGGCGTCTGCGGCTTCGTCTGCTGTTGGCCGGTTGGCGGCTATTGGCGCTGCGGCGGGTGCGGGTTTTGCGGCTGGCGTGATGTCTGCTGTGGGCCGCGCGGTTGCTGCGGCTCAGGGCATGGCTTCGCGGGCGGTTACTGCGACGCGGGAGATACTGGACGTGAACTCTCCGTCGCGCGTGTTCAAGCGTATTGGCGGGTCCGTTGTGGAGGGCTTCGCTTTGGGTATTCGTAAGGATACGGGCTTGGCGGTTGCGGCGGCTGAGGGCATGGTGTCTCGTGTGGTCGAGGCGGGCTCTGGAGCGAGGTTGCAGGTGCTCGATGGCGGGCGTTTGCAGGTTGATGGTGGCGAGCAGGTGCTTCGTGTGGCCGTTGATCCTGAGTCGTTGAAGGGGGCCCGTATTGGGTTGCGGGTCTCTGATGACCAGGAGTTCGACACTTACGTGGCGGATGTTGCCGATGGTCGCGTGATCGAGTACGCGGGCATGGTGTCGTAGAACGCCCCTCATGGGGGCGTTGACGGCCCACTGGGGCGCGGGCATGGCTGGTGCCGTGTTCGCGCCTTGGGAGGCTGTTTGGGGGTGTGTTTAGTGGTGTTTAAGGCTTGGGTTCATTCCCGGTCCGGGCTTGTCTCTTTTTTCGTTGACGAGCTCGGGGTCCTCCTTGCTGACGGCGAGGTGATCGCCGAGGTCCGGGCGGACGCTTGGGGTGCGGGGTTTTGGACGTTCTCCTGGCCGTTCGCTCCGGTCGGGAAGCAGGTGCGCTATGAGTGGCGCGGGGCTGGTGGGTCGAAGGCGAGTGCGGTGTTGACGCGGCTCGCGGCGGAGTCGCTCGGCGGGGCGCGCGTCGCGAACGCTTTGGGGCGCGGCGTTGACGTGGATTTGTACGAGGACACGGGTGATCCGTTGTCTTGGGAGCCGGACGTGTCCGAGTTCGAGAACGGCGTCGTCCGTTATCGGCGCGGGAAGTTGGGCGGGAAGTCCAGGTTCGTCCTGGATTCCCCTGATCGTTTCCAGGAGCTCCGTGGTGTGCTGGAGGGCCCCGGCTTGGTCTTGTTGATGTTGGACGCCCCCGCGGCGTCCGTCGAGCCGGTGCGGTGCGTTCTTGTGAAGGGTGTCGAGTATGAGCGATTGTCCACGGACGGGGATCGTCAGATCGACGTGGAGTGGGTGCTGAAGCCCTATCCTCCTGGGGGGTTCGTCCCGGGGGTCCGGGGACGGGTGTGCCCGTCGTTGACGTGGGGCGACTGCCAGGCGCAGGGGCGCCGCTGGGGGTCGTGGACCCTGATGGGGGCGTTGCGGGAAAGCGGGATGCCGTGAGGGGCCCGGCTGCGTTGACGGTTGACGTGCTGTCGGGGTGCCTCGCGGAAGCGCGGGTGACGGTGGTCCGCGGAGGCCGCGTCCTGTGCGAGAACGTGGTCGTCGAGTCGGGCACGCTGGAGGTGTCGGCCTCGCAGGCCACGCAGGAGCGCCTGTCATTCCACGTGGCGCCCGATTATGTGCCCGAGCATGAGTGGAGTCCGTTCGCCCCGTTCGGGCAGACAGCGCATCTGACGATCCACGTGACGACTGCTCTGGGGAGCGAGTTCGTTGTGGACCGCGGATGGTTCCTTTTGTCGGAGGCGAAGTGGAATCGTGGTGGCGAGGTGCAAGTGACTGCGTACTCGTTGTTGCAGCGCCTTGTGGAGGATGACTTCGCGTGGCCCACGTCCCCGGAGCCGGGGGCGATGCTCAGTGGGGAGTTGGCGCGCCTGTGCGCGCCCCATCTGGCTGTCGTTCTCGATGCCCCGGATAGGAAGCTGCCCGGGGGCTTGTCCTGGGGGAACAAGCGCGTTGATTCTGTGAAGAAGTTGCTGGACGAGTACGGCCTTTCCGCTTACGTCGGGGCGGATCGTCAGTTGCATGTCGTGCAGCCCGGGGTTGGTCAGCCGGTGGCCAGGTACTCGGGGGAGGACCTAGCGCTAGGCGAGAGCCGCACTTTGGATCGTAAGACTGCGAACGCTTGGACGGCAATCACTTCACAACTCAGTGGTGGCGGGAAGTATTCGGCGTACAGGGAGTCCCGGTATGGACCGAGGGATGCGTCAGTCTATGGGCGCGTCCACGAGGTCTTGCAAGTGAAGGACGCTTCGCAGGAAGCCGCCGAGGAGGCGGCTGCGCGGGCACTGACGGAGGCGCAGTCGGGTGCGGAGACTCGCTCGTTCTCCATTGTTCCCGATTATCGCGTGGACCTCGGCGACGTTGTTTCAGTCGAGGACGGTGCGGGGCATCTGGTGACTGGTGCGGTGTGCGGGTTCTCGATGGATTGCGGCGGCGGCGCGCAGGGGATGCGCCTCGATTTGAAGGTGAGGGTTGTGTGACTTCGGGAAAAAACAGTTTTTGGTTGGCGGGTGCTAAGCCGCCCGCCCCTGACGTGTCGTCCACGATCCCCGGTCGGTTCGTTGGGGACGGCGAGGCCGGGACGGTCCGCGTCGAGGTGGGGGAGCCGGGGAACATCGTGAACGTCCCATCCGGGGGCGGCGTGTTCTCCGAGGGCGCGCCGGTCACGGTGCAGCTGGCCCCCTCGGGGGCCCCTATGGGCCTCCTATCGTCCACTACGGCGGCCTCTGACGCTTCTAAGCGCGTGTATGTTGGCGAGGAGGGGGCGGTGGCCCGCCAGGCCCTTACGTCGGCTTCTGACGCGCTTGTTGAGGCGGAGAAGGCGGCCCGTAAGATGGAAGCCGCGTTGAAGGCGTTGGAGGAGGCGAACAAGGAGGTTCCATCCCGCCTCGCCCAGCTGGAGCGGGACCTTCAAGAGGCGTCCAAGCAGCTTCTCGCGGCGCGGAACATGTATACGGTCGCGTCGCGGGCGCCGACCTCTGCGGACGCGCAGGACCGCCCAGCTGGAGCAGTGTGGGAGCAGGTCGGTTCGGACGAGAAAGTGACGGGCCGCTGGGTCTTTCAGTCAGGGGAGTGGAAAGCGGTTTCCCTTGACGACGACCTGATTGGCTTTGACCGCGAGACGTGGACGCGGCTCTTGCGGGTCGCGGGAGACGCCACCATTAGCGGGAACCTCCTTGCGGGGGGCTCGGTTACCGCGGAGAAGATAGTCGCCTCGAAGGAGCTGAGTGCGAAGGTCGCTCAGTTCGAGGACGCGGTTGTGGACAAGTTGAAGGCCCAGCATGCCGTTATCACAGGCGACTTGATCGCTGAGCGCCTTGTTGGTAAGGAGCTTGTGGGCGGGTCGGTGACGGCCAGCGGGGATGGTGGACTATCCACTGTTGCTATTGATTCTCGGGGGCTGGTTCCTGAGGTTCGTTTCAATCGCCGCAAGCCGGACGGGTCGAATATCATTCTCACGAGGCTTGTTCCTACGGGGGTTGATGTGGTGACTCCCGCTGATGGCGTTTTCTCCTACTCGTGGAGAGACCTGATTGGTGCTCCGTCATATAGGTTCGCGTCTGGGAAGGTGAATTACTTGCTTCCCGTGGGGCGCAAGGACAAGCTTGCGTTGCGGACCGACTCGACCAGTCGGGCCAAGCAGATGCGCACTGTTGGCTTGGGCGGGTCGTTGATGGTGCCGCGTTCGGGCCGGTACAAAGTAACGTGTTTCGCGTGTGTGCAAACCTCTTCCTGGTCGAATGTTATTTCTCTGGCTTTGTTGCGCGGAGACGCTGAGGACGCCGAGTGGGGGGACCTGTACTCATACGCCTATGGTCCGGCCAATCAGTATGTGACTCCCTCTGTTACGGGCACCATTGATGTGACATCTTCTGAGAAGATTTCGCTTGGCTTGTCGGCAAGTGAGAACGGCGCGTACTTGAAGGATTATCGGGTTGAAGTTGATTATGTTTGCCCACTGTAGGGGAAAGGGGAATTAGTATGACTAAGAAATTGCGTAAGGGCGTTCAGGTGCCCACGGAGAATGATCCTCTCCTGGAGGGGCTGTACGGCGCTTTCAACAGTGCTGGTGTTGTGACCACGGTCCAGTCCGCGGAAGAGGCCCGTAGGCTTGTTGACGTGGCCGCTGGGGCCGGGGAGGGCCCCACTACCGCGGAGCCGTGGTTCTTCAACGTGGCTCAGCAGCTCTACTTCGCGGATGGCACGAAGTGGAAGAATGGCAATTGGGCTCTGAAAATGCTCAATGAGGTTGAGCATGTGAATTACCCGTATGCCGCGTCTGGCGCGTGGTACAACGTGGGGGCCGGCCAGTACTACAAGTACTATGATTCGACTCTCAGTCCGAAGCCTTATCGGCGCCTTGTGCTGGCGTTCTTGTCCGCGTGGGCGAACACCACGGGAAGCGTTGACTTGTACCTGTCGATTGACGGGACGGGCACGCTGCGGTCCGCGTTCAACTCCGGCGGAGGAGACCAGCAGTCGAACTCCCTGTTCAACTTCGGACTCATTGAAGCCAATGCTGAACCAAAAGTTGAGTGGGGCATTTACGGGCGCGGGAGTGGCGGTAGCGCCGCGTTCACGACTGACCCCGGTTACAACAGGTTCATGTGCATTGCTCTCCCTGTGAGCCTGTGAAAGGGCGTGCGCATGGCTTTTCGTAGGCCCGTGGTGGATTACTTGGCCGTGTGGCCGTGGTGTGTCGGCGAGGTCGTGAAGGCGGGCGCGCTGCGGTCTTTGGGGGGCCGCGTGTGGCGGGCCCTGTGCGAGCACGAAACGCATATGGGGGTTGCGCCTGGCGTGGATAGTGATGTTGTGGTGTGGGAGCGGGTGATGTGAATGCCTTTCACTCCAGCTGATGTTGAGCGGCTTTTGAACATGTCGGATGAGGATTTGTCCTTGTTGTACGACAAGGTTATGTGTGAGTTCCGTCGTCGTGATGCTATACAGCAGGCCAAGGAAGAGGCGGATCGGGTTGCGCGTGAGTACGCGGCGGCGGTCGCCGACGCGGAGCCGAAGAAGATTGAGGACCTGAGCAAGGCGGCCTCGGTCGGCCCTGGGGAGACTGTGACTTTCCCGAATGGGAAGTGGCGGAATGTGTCTGGGCAGTGGTTGTCTCCGCATACGCAGGGGCCGTCTTCTTTCTGGCAGGGTTGGATGAAGCTCGATGGGAAGAAGATCGATTTGCAAGCTCTGAAGCCTTGGGGTGTTGGTTTCAAGGTGAATGCTGGGGATCAATGTCGTCATGATGGCAAGGCGTGGCGGGCTTTGCAGGAGCATACGACTGTTGCCGAGTGGGCGCCGGGGATGGCGCCTTTGTTGTGGCAGCTCGTGGAGTGATTTGCGTAGCGGGTGCGGGCTGGCGGCCACCGCGTCCGTGTTGTTTGTTTCTTTGGCCGCCGTTTCATTTTGGGGATGGGAGAGAGCATTGGACTTCGCTAACCTTTCTGCGGATACCGAGATGTGGCATCCGAACTGCACGTCTGGCAGGGGCGGCTACGCCCTGAACAAGATCGTTCTTCATCACAATGCTGGCGCTTACATGAGCGCTGGCGCGGTGTATTCGGCGTTCACGTCGAACGGGACTTCCGCGCACTATAACGTGGATGCGGTTGGGAATATCACCCAGTACGTTCACGATTGGGATACGGCTTATCATGCTGGGCATTGGCCCACGAATCAGTCGTCTATCGGGATCGAGCACGCGAATATCGGCGGCCCGGACAGTGGGTGGGCCATTTCGTCTGAGACTGTGGAGTATGGCGCCCGCCTTACGGCGGCGCTGTGCTACAACTACGGGCTCGGTCGCCCCGCGTATGGGGTGAACGTGTTCCCCCATAATGACTTCTTCGCGACGGCTTGCCCGGGCCAGCTGGATGGGTCTCTGCGGGACACGTACATGGATCGGGCTGGCTACTGGTACGACAACATGAGCGGCCAGGGCGGCGAGGGCTGGGTGCAGGAGGGCACCGGCTGGTGGTACCGTAACGAGGACGGCACTTGGCAGACCGGCTGGTTCCAGGTCAAGGATACCTGGTACTTCGCCGATTTGAAGGGCTGGTTGCAGTCCGGGTGGCTGCTGTCCGCGGGGAAGTGGTACTTCCTGCACGACGTTCACGACGCTCGCTTCGGTCAGATGGAGATCGGGTGGGTGCAGGTGAACAGCGTGTGGTTCTACCTCGCTCCCGAGGAGAACGGAGCGATGGTCACGGGCTGGCGCCTGATCGACGGGAAGTGGTTCTACTTCGAGTCGAACGGCGCCATGCGCACGGGCTGGCTGGAGGATAACGGCCACCGGTTCTTCTTGCGGGAGAATGGTGTTATGGCGCATTCTGGGGTGTTCCAGACGCGCTATGACGGCGGCTGTAGCGTGTTTGATTCTGAGGGTCATTTGATCGTTGGTCGGGTGACTTTGTTGCAGGACGAGGCTGGCATGTTGACGCTGGCCGAGGCGAACTGAGGAGGGGGGTGTTTGCGATGACGTTTTACACGAGGAAGTCTTTCTGGCTGGGCGTGGCGGAGCGCGCGGTGAAGACCGCGGCTCAGGCGATGCTGGCGGAACTGACGACTGGCACGGTCATTTGGGGCCTTGATTGGGCCCGGACTGTTGGTGTTGGCCTCACGGCCGCAGTTTGGTCTGTTCTGACTGCGCTCGGCGATCCTGAGCGCACGGACGTTGCGACTGTGACGGGCGCCTGAAGCCTGGGCGCCCTCCTTGTTGTCGGGAAGGGGGTGGGCCTGTGTTGGTGGAGCTTATTGGGTCTCCTGCCATGTGGGCGGTCCTGGGTGGTCTGATCGGTGTTGTGGTTACGGCGATTGGGCGGCGTGAGGATAGGCACCTGACGGCGTTGCAGACTTTGACTGAGCGTTTGGATGCTCAGGTGAGGTCGTTGGAGCGTCGGGTGGATGTCTTGGAGGCTGAGCGGGATTCGCTTGGTCGGAAGTTGCGTGCGGCTTTGGATTGGGGTCGGCGTTTGGTGTCGTGGGGCGAGGAGGTGTCGGATTTGGTTGATCCGACTGTTGATGTTCCTGCGGCGCCGGTTCTTCCGCAGTTGTTGTCGGAGGAGTACTAATCCGTTTGGGGGGGTGTCCTGCGGTGTTTGCCGGAGGGCGCCCCCCTTGTTCTTGTTTGTGTGTGTTGTTGTTTGGGGGTTATGGGTTTGCTGAGTGAGTTGCATTCTGGGGCTGCTGCGGGGTCTAGGCGGGTTTCTGACGGCGCCCCGTGCAAGGTGGGTAGGATTATCGGCGGGCTGGATTCTGAGGATGCTGAGTGGCTTCGTGGGGTGTTGGATGATGCCGATGAGACGACGGCTGGGATAAGGCGGACGCTTCGGGCCGCGGGGTTCGAGGTCGCGGCCTCGACGCTGGGGGAGCACAGGAGGGGGGAGTGCTGCTGTGCGGTTGCGTGATCTTCACGAGGAGGTGAATGCTCCTTTCCGGGCCGCTGGGGCCCGGGCGGTTGACGGCGTTGGCGCCAAGGTGTTGACGTTGGACATCGAGTCGTCTCCCACGGTCGCCCACGTGTGGGGGTTGTGGGATCAGAATGTTGGGTTGAATCAGATTGTCGAGGATGGGCGCATGTTGTCGTTCTCGGCTAAGTGGTATGAGGATTCTCAGACGGGCTTCTGGGCGGATTGGAAGCCTGGTGGGCATGAGGGTATGGTTGAGGAGGCGTGGCGTCTTCTTGATGAGTGCGATGTGCTTGTGACTTATAATGGTAAAAAGTATGATGTGAAGCATTTGAACCGGGAGTTCGTGTTGGCGGGGCTGGGGGCGCCGTCGCCTTATAAGCAGGTGGATTTGCTTCCGGTGGTTCGCAGGCAGTTCAAGTTCCCGTCGAACAAGCTTGATTATGTTGCGTCGCGGCTTGGGTTGGGTCATAAGGTCGCGCACGAGGGGCATGGTCTTTGGATGGCGTGCCTTGAAGGGGATCGGGATGCTCAGCAGCGCATGGAGGTGTACAACCGTGGGGACGTGGAGTTGACTGAGGCCCTGTATGACCGGTTGCGTCCGTGGTTGGCGGGCGGCCCGCACATGGGCTTGTATCGGCGTGAGGACAAGTGTGGGGCTTGTCCTCATTGTGGTGGTGTTGAGCGTGTGGAGTGTGGGGAGGCGTTGACGGGGGTGTCGGCGTTCCGGGCGTTCCGGTGTGTGTCGTGCGGTGGGGTGTTCCGTGGGTCGCGGGTGTTGCGCCGGGTTGCGTCGCGGCCTGTTGTGGGGTAGGGTGTTTCCCCTTGACTTATGGTTACCGTCCGGTTAGAGTTGGTGTTGACGTGCTGAAACACCAGCTCCAGGAGGGGGATCATGGCGCGAGCGACCAAGATCATCGACGAGGCCGAGGCCCTGCACTTGCTGCGGGATTGTGGGTTCACGTACCAGCAGATGGTGGACTGGTACAAGCGGCGGCACGGAGTCGATACGTCTGTGAGCATGTGGTCCCGTTTCCTCCGGCGGAACGGGGGGCGGCGCTTGAAGCCGCGGCCCGTTGCGATCCCGTGGATCACGTCGAACACTGCGCGGAACCAGAATTACGCGCAGGGGTTGCGGGCGTTGGATGCTGCGGAGCGGGGGGAGGAGTTGTCGGACCAGCAGCAGCGCCTCGGGGCGGCGCTGCGTCGGCGCTTGGTGTCGGAGAACCTTGTCGTTGATTACGACCATGATGAGGAGGCGTTCGTGCTGGTGCCGCGGCGCCGTGGGGTGGATTCTTGGTGGATCAGGGACCCGTTCCTGGACGACGCGGGGCGCCTGGTGTCTGACTTCTCGCAGATTCGCCTGGGGGCGTACAGGCGGCGGCTCCCGCTCTGACGGCCCCGGCCCTCCTTTTCCCACACGCCAAAGCGTGTGGTACGCCACAGTGTTCGGTTTGACATTAGATGCACTTTGTGCCTAAACTGGTGCCCGTCAACAAAGACGAACACGAACCGAAAGAAAGGAGGCCAAACGCAGTGCGAGCGAAGCACAGTATTAACCACCTGTCCTACTCCTCCGCGTCCGGGTACGCAGAATGCGGGGAGCGGTGGCGTCTATCTCGCGTCTACGGCCTTGACAAGTTCACGTGGTGGGTCACCATCATGGGAACAGCCGTCCACGCAGTGACCGAGGCCCTGGACCTCGCCGACGTGGGCGCTCTACCGGACAACCTGGCCCCACTGGTCGAGCCCGAGGGGTTCCTCCACGCCTTCGAGAGGGCAAAGCGGGACGCCGCCCGCCGCGGCGGCGAAATCCGCGCCTCGGGCCGGACCCTGAAGAAGGGCATCGGCAAGGGGGGCGGCCCCAACAAGAAGGATGAAGAATGGTGCATCCACTGGGGCCCACAGATCATCAACTCCTGGGTGGAGTGGCGCGAGAAAATGGGCCTGGAAGTGGCCCTCTTTCCCACTCGCGACGGGGAGTGGCTGCCCGGCGTTGAGCTGGAGGTCCGTAAGCCCCTTGGCGGGTACCCCTACGTGGGGTACATCGACCGGGTTTTCGAGGACGCGAACGGTGAATACGTTGTCGTGGATTTGAAGACTGGGAATCCTCCCCAATCTTCAACGCAGTTGAAGGCGTATGCGGCGCAGCTCCGCGCGGCGGGTGTGCCGGTCGCGCGCGCGGCCTATTGGATGGGGATGGATGGTGACGTGTTGGAGTGGGTGCCCACTCCTCCCGAGGGGGATGACTTCATTGCCGCGTGGCTGAGCAATGTTGGCCGCGGCCTGGAGGCCGGGGTCTTCACGGCTTCCCCTTCGTCGTTCTGCTCGGCGTGCCCTGTGCGTGAGTATTGTCGCGCGGTGGGCGGAGCGCGGGCGGGCGAGGTGCCCGCCGTCGAACGGCCCATCAAGATCAACAACAAGGAAGGAAACATGGTATGAGTGAGCGCAGCATGTCGCCGTGGGCGGACGACGCTGCAAGGGCAGCGGAGATCGCGAGGGGCACGCCCGCGGCCATCAAGATCACGATGAAAGCTGGGGGCGATTACGACGCCCCGTGGATCGTGATTGAGGCCCCCAGCGTTTACCAGGCAGAGCTTGCACTGGCGGACACATTCGGGTGGCTGAACTGGGACCCGAAGAAAACGCCCCTGGCTGATGCCGTCTTGGCGATGGCGAAGGCGTTGGCGGGGAAGTGGAATGTCGTGGAGACGTTCGATGCTCGATTCATCGGGGACGATGGGGGGCCGGTTGATTACGGCGTTCACCCTGAGGACACTGGCGGCGCCCAGGAGCGCCGTGGAGGGCCCGCGGCGTCTGGCCCCTACTCCAACCTTTCGGAGAACGAGATCGGCGTCCTGCACGCCATTCAGGCGTGCTCTGACGTGGCGCAAGTGAGGGCCCTGTGGGGCCAGTACGCGGTGACGTTGAACAATCAGCCGCTCCTGTTGGAGGCGTGGAAGGCGCGGGGGCGGGAGCTCGCCGCTGCGGCCAAGCCTGCTTCCTGACGCTACTACTGTTGTTCGGTTTGATATTCGACTTGAACAATCTTCAAAACCAAGACCAGACGAAAGTGAGGCAAGCGTGAAGCTTGTGACGAAACTCCCCCAGAACAACCGCTACTTCAACAACAAGGACAATGCGTCCGCCCACGCAATCCTCCTGATCCCCAGGAGCGTGGAGTTTGACGTGGAGCGCGAGTACAAGGGGCGCCCGGTGAAGTCCCAGCGCGTCCTGATGGACGCCCATGTTTTCCATTCCCAGGCGGACCTGACGAACGGGACTCCCGAGGTGATGATTGGTGTCCAGTGGGATACCAACAAGCCGATTGCGAACGGTCTTTATGCCGAGCTCGGGAACCTTTGTGGCCCGTTCCGTCTCGGGAAGAAGCAGGGCAGGGATTCTGCCTACTGGGATTTGATTCCCATTGAGGAGGGGCAGGCCGGTTACGACGAGGCTATCCGGTATGCGATGGGTCTGGTGGAGGCTGCTGAGCGGGCGGGCGAGGCCCCGTCGTTCGATGACGAGCCCGCCGCGGCTGCTCCTGCGGTTTCGGCGCCCGCCCCGGCGGCGCCCCCGATCCCCGACTTCGGCTTCTAGGGGAGGCGGGGCGTGGGGCTGGGCCCGTTCCAGTCTTTACGTCGTGGCGTCGCTTCCGCCCAACCGCTCCCCAGGGTCCCAGGGTTCCGGGACTTGTACCGGGAGGGCGTGGTCCCCCGGAGGGGGCAGGTCATTATGGTGGCTGGGCGGAGCGGCACCCAGAAGAGCGGTTTCGCGTTGTTCTGGGTTGCGCAGATGGGGCTTCCGACGCTGTATTTCAGCGCGGATATGGCTCCGTTCACGGCGGGGACGCGGTTGGCGAGTATTGCTACTGGGCGTCCGTCCCGCGAGGTCGAGGCTTTGATGGGTTCGGTCCGCGGGCGGGCCTCCTTGGAGGAGGCCGTTAAAAGCCTCCCCATCCAGTTGTCCTTCGGGTCTCCGATCACGTGGGACCGAGTTGAGGACGAATTGAATTGCTGGGCTCTCTTGCATAATGCGTATCCGCAGGTTGTTGTGTTCGACAATCTGATGGATTTCGCTGGTGGGGAGTCCGATTATGAGGCGCAGATGGGCGTGATGCAGGATATCACGTCGTTTGCGCGGGCGACCGGTTGCACGGTGATTGTGTTGCATCATGCGTCGGATAAGACGATGGATGCGAAGAATGCTCCGTGGAGGCCGCCCTCCCGGGACCAGATCAAGAACGGTATGGCTGAGAAGCCTGAGCTGACTCTGACTATTGGTCTGGACCCGGTTAACAAAGAGTTCCACGTTGCTTGTGTGAAGCAGCGTGATGGGTTCTGCGATCCCAGTGCTGAGCATATTGTCACGTTGGCGGTTGATCCGTCGCGCACGTGGTTCGGGGTCGCTGGCACAACTCCCGAGGTGGGGGCTGTGAGTGAGATTGAAAGGAAACAGGAACAATGACGAGCACGATTATTGCGGTTGTCGCGGCCGCGGTTTCGCTCGGGAGCTTCTTCATGATGGAGTTCGTTCTCCGTAGGCACGCTGACGAGGTGGATTGGAGGGCGCGGGACCTTCAATTCCAGGTTGAGGGGGACCGCGAGCGGACGAAGCGCGCGCTCCGCAACCTTAGCGAGGTCGTGGGGGCAATGGAAAGCGACCTGCGAGCCCTCATTGATGCTTCTGTGGATTTTGAGGAGGAGTATGCGCGGGATGGTCTGCGTGGCGGCTGCCAGTGCCGTCGCGGCCTCGAAGATGCGCGAGTCCTTCTCCCCAGTGGGGGAGATTGCGAATGACAGTGCTGACTGGGCTGATCTGGTTCGTGACTGGGCTCGTGCTTGGACTGCTGATTGGCGGCCTGGACGTGCCGCCCCACCAGGGAATGTGAAAGGAGACCACGATGAGTAATCCGGGTAAGCGCAAAGGCTCCCAGTGGGAGACGGACGTTCGACAGTACCTGCGTGGGCGAGAACTCGATACCGAGGCGCTTCGTCAGATGGGCGCCCTGGATGAGGGAGACCTTGTGGTCCGCACTCCGGGCCATGACCTGCGCGTGGTTGTGGAGGCGAAGAATCGGGGGAAGCTCGACCTCGCTCAGTTCCTCCGCGAGGCGGAGGACGAGGCCGCGTTGCACGCTCATAATCGTGGGCTCCCGCAGGAGCGGGCTGTGCCCGTTGCGGTCGTGAAGGCCCGCCAGAAGTCCACGGGGGAGGGGTACGCGGTGATGCGACTGCGGGACCTTGCGCGCCTGCTGGGCATGCTGTAGGAGGGCGTCTGGGGTGTCGGCTGCGAGGTGGGGCCAGTCCCCCGGTGGCCGGTCGGATAGTGAGGGGGCGGGGCGTTTGCGTCAGGTGCTCGCGCATTTCGGCGTGGACGCCCCGCCTGGCCCCAGGGGCATGATCGTCTGCCCGTTCCACGGGGACGTGAATGCGAGCCTGAGCTTGGACTTCGACCGGGGCCTGTGGCATTGCTTCGGCTGTGACCGGGGCGGGGACTGGGCTAATTGGATTATGGAAGAAATAGGAGCAGCGTCTTTTGGGGATGCAGAACGTTATGCCGCTTCTGTCGGAATCGGCGTTGAGGGAACTTCGGGCCAGGCACGAGGCGTACCGCAGTCGGGCCGGTGGGGTCAAGGAATACTTGGCGGCGCGGGGGCTTTCCGCGGAGCTGGTGGACGCGGCGGGACTCGGGTTCGTTGGTGACGACCCGCTCCCCGGAGACGAAGCGTTCCAGGGGCATTTGAGCATTCCTTACGCGAACGCTGATGGCGTTGTCGTGGGGATGCGGTTCCGCCGCCTTGACGGCGGTGGCCCGAAGTACACGAGTCGTGCGGGGGACCGGGCTCTCCTGTACAACGCGAGACTCATTACTGGCGCCGCTCACGCTCACATTTGTGAGGGGGAGTTGGATGCCTTGTCTCTTGCTCAGTGTGGTCTGCTGGCTTGTGGGCTGCCTGGCGCGTCCACGTGGAAGCCGTGGTACGCGCTCTTGTTCGAGGGGTGCGAGCGGGTGACTGTGTGGACTGATGGTGATGAGGCTGGGGATGAGGCGTGGCGGAAGATCAGCCGCGATCTTCCTTTGGCTTCGCGGGCGCCCGTGCCCCGCGGGATGGATGTGAATGCGTTGCTTGTTGGGCGGGGCCCCTCGGGGGTCCGCGGGCTTATCGGCCTCGAATAAAGACTATTTGAAAGGAAACAATTATGAGTAATGGTGTTTTTTCGCGTGAGCGCGTGAGAGAGCTGCTGCGCGAGGGCCCCTCGTGCCCGCTGGAGGAGATTCCCGCGGATGCGGCGGACGAGTCGAGCGTGTTCTGGCGGGCGTACCGGAAGGGCATGGAGTGGTTTTCACGCAGGTCTCGGGTGCCTGTCGAGGAGGTCATGGGTTTCCTGTGGGGGCGGGCGTGGGATCGGGCGCAGAAGGTCTCGCATAAGTGGACGGTTGCTGGCGAGGCGGGGCTTGTGAACTGCTTCTCCCAAATCCTGTTCGAGCAATACCCGGACTACGCTCACCATGAGCGTGAGGTGCCGTGGGACTTCTCTCCCGCCCCCCTGGGGGGTGCGGCGTAGTGTACGAGCCGGGAATGATCGTGAAGCTTCTGCCCGCCTCGTTCGATAAGCAGCGCGGGTGGGGTGTGCGCCTGTCGGACACGCATGTGGAGGCGGGGATGCCGCGGGCGGCGTCGGACCCGTCCCAGGGTGGGACGCTGATGGCGATGTGTGCTGATGTGCAACGCGCGTACTGGAGCTTGGAGCAGGCCGAGCGGAACGTGGTGGGGTGCCGCCACATTCTGGGGTGGGAGCAGCGTGAGGTTGCGGCCCGCATGGGAGTGTCGCGGTCTCGGGTCGCTGAGATCGAATTTGCGGCTGTGCGCCGCATGTGTGTGAGGCTGAATGGGCGTCCTCTTGGGGACGGGTTGGATGAGGTGTGATGGTGGCTGTTTAGGTGCCTGTTTTGGGTGCCTCCAGGGGGCCTGGGGTGCTGTCTTGCGCGTTGCGCGGGGCGGTGTCCTGGGCCCCTCTTTTTTGTTGTTTCTAGGGGTTTGCGTGGTGTTGTGGGGGTTGGTGGGGTCTGGGTGTGTTGGCGGGTTGGTTCAACCGTGCGATGGATTCGATCGCGGGCATCTGAGGGCGCCGGCGGCGAGGAGGGGTCGGAGGTCGCCTCGACGGTCCTGGTCCAGACGCTGGTCGTGCTCGTCGTCCTGGCGCTCGTGCAACTGGCGTTCGCCCTGCACGTGCGGAGCCTGACGGTCTCGGCGGCCTCGGAGGGGGCCAGGCGGGGCGGGCTGCTCGGCGGGGACGCCGCCGAGGCGGTGGCCCGCACGAACGAGGTGCTCGCCACCATCGCCGGCGGCGCCCGGGACAGCGAGGTCACCACCTCCTACGAGGAGGTCGGCGGACGCAGCGTCATGGTCGTCACAGTGCGCGCCCCCCTGCCGCTCCTGCTGGGGATGGGGCCGAGGTGGATGAGCGTGCGCGGCACGTCGCTGGTGGAGGAGGGCGCCGATGACGGCGGATAGGGGCCGGGCCGACGGGGAGCGAGGGGACGCCGTCGTGGAGTTCATCGGGTTCTTCGCGGTGCTGGTGGTCCCCGTCGTCTACATCATCGTCGCCGCGTCGTGGGTGCAGGCCGCGGTCTTCGCCACCGACGCCGGAGCGCGCGAGGCGGTGCGGATCATCGCCTCCCACCCCGACGACGGGGAGGAGCGGGCGCAGGCCCAGGTCGGCCTGGCCTTCGCCGACTTCGGGGTCGCCGGCCAGCCGGTGGTGGAGGCGTCGTGCGAGGGGTGCGCCTCGCCGGGCGGCCAGGCGTCCGTGACGGTGTCGACTGTGGTCCCCCTGCCCCTGGTGCCCCGGTGGCTCGGCGCTCCGGGCATCCCCGTCCAATCGAGTGCGGTGAGCCCCGTCCAGGAGGTGGACGCCGATGGGTAGGGGGTCCGGGCGCGCTGTCCCCGGCCGCGACCCCGAGGAGGGGAGGGTGGGATTGCTCACCTGCGCGGCGTGCGCTTTCGTGTGCGTGTTCCTGCTGGTGTCGATAGCGGTCACGGGCGTGGCGGTGCAGGACCGCAGGCTCCTGGCGTGCGCGGACCGCGTCGCGGCCACGGCTGCCGGAGCCATCGACGGCGCCAGCGTCTACGCCGGGGGCTCCGGTGCCGGTACCGGCGCTGGTACGGCGGAGGTCGGAGCGGATGGGATGGGCTCCCCGGGGGTCACGGCGGATACGGGCTGCGGCTGTGGCTGTCGGGAGGGGGAGGCACCGGCACGAGAGAGAACCGGCTGCGTCATAGGAGGAAACCTTTCAAGAGAGCTGACAGCCAGTAGCCTATCCATACAACGCTCATCCCGAAGACCAGGAGACCAAGAAGGCTGCACAGAAGCCCGTAGATGAAGTAGCCCCAGCGCACCGCGGGCCGCATGACGGCCAGGGCCGGCGGCAGGGGCTGGCGGGTCAGGACGCGGCGCAGAACGAACATGGAGCGCCCGCGCAGGTTGACCGAGCCGGTGGCCGCCTCGACCGCGGCAACGCCGTCGGACTGGGTGAAGGGGTTGAGGTTGGTGACGAGCATCGTGAGCTGGAAGGCGCACAGGGTCAGAGCCACCTGGCGCACCGTTCCCGTCGAGGCCCAGGCGATGGCCGCCTCCAGACCGCAGACGACGCCGTCGGAGAAGATGCCGGCCAGGGCCAGCATGGTCAGCCCGCGCCGGGAGCGCACCCGGTAGGAGTCGGTGCGGTCGACGTAGGCGATGGGGATCGCCCAGAACATGAGCGCCACCCCCAGTCCCCGGATGGGGGTGCCCAGGTAGCCGGCGACGATGGCGTGCCAGGACTCGTGCAGCAGGATGCTCACCAGCTGGATCATCACCGCCGCGATGACGACGAGGACGCCCGGGCGAGGGCCCCCGGCCAGGGAGCTCAGCACCATCGCCCCGGCCGTGTACCCGCAGACGGCCAGCGCCAGGAAGACCCAGCTGAGCGCGCGGGCCGGCAGGCGCTGGAGCAGGGTGACGATCGGGGCGACGATCCGGTGGTACTTGCGGGCGATGATGATGCGGGGCAGCCACCAGCCCCCGCTGCGCCGGGGCCTCTCGACCTTGAGGTGGCGGGCCTGACGGGGCTGGGCGGTGTGACGCCCGCGGGTGCGCCTGGTGCGCGCCGGGGCCGCGGGCACCGCGGCAGCGGGCTCACTGCCCACGAGGAGGCTCTTGTCGCGCAGGTTGTCGACCAGGCTCGTGATGCGCTTCGCGCCCGCCTCGTCGATGTCCTGGGGCAGCTCCTCGATGATGGTCGGCAGGGAGCGCACCCCGTCGAACTGGTTGACGATGAAGGCGGCTGCCGCACCGAGCCGGTGGTACTTGCCCGAGTCGGAGTCGAACAGCATCGGCTGGTTGTCCATCCCGACGATCAGGCTCACGCCGCGGCGCAGGCGCGGGATCGGGTTCGTCGGGGCGCTCCCAGGGCTCATCGGCGTGCTCGTCGCCGTACTCATCACCGTGCTCATCGTGGGCTCTTGGCTCCCTCAGGTCGGTTCACGGGGCTCCGGGGTACCACCAGTGGCGGGTAGGGGACCCCGGTCCCCTACCCGCCACCATGGGGTCGTCAGCAGGACGTCGTCGACGCGCTGGCGGCGCAGGCCGGGCACGAGGCCGAGGCGGCGCTGGCCGGGCAGGACGCGCAGGCGTGGCAGAAGGCGCAACCCAGAGCGTTGCCCTCGGGCAGCTCCTCGACGCCGAAGTCGCTGTCGGCGAGAGTGAGATCAATTGCGCTGTTCGTCATATGCTGTTCACCTCCTTCTCTCAGGTGTCTTGTGGGCAGGAGCGGGGCCCGATCGGGCCCCGGGGGTCCGGTCTGCCGGGACCGGGCCCCAAACCCCGCGAACGGGGTGGTCTGTGGAGCTCTCTGACGCGGTATGCAGTTCTGGGGCCGTCTCGCCGGCGGCGGGCCGCCGGCGCTCGCAGGCGGTGGCCCGGGCTAGCCGGCCGCCTCATCAGGCGGAGCGGTCTGCGGACTGGCGATGGTGACGGCGAACATCTGGTGGCGGCTGACGCCGTCGGAGTCCAGCAGGTGGCGCACCGCCGAGGTGGCGAAACCGGCGAAGACCGTCCCCACCAGCCCACGGGCGACGGCGCGCAGGTGCAGCGAGTAGATGAGGGCCGCACTGCGGCTCATGGTGAAGCGGTAGCCGGCCGCCCCGCCCCAGGTGTCGGCCTCATCGAGGTTGGCGGCCACCGAGACGATGGCGCCGGCGCGGGCGAACTCCTTCTGCACCGTCATGCCCTCGATCACCTCCGCCTCCGGCAGGGGACGGACGAGGTCGACGCCGTCGAGCCGCACCCGGTAGATGCCCGGCTCAGCGCCGCTCGGGCGCAGGAGGAGGACGAAGGGCTCCAGGGGGCAGGCCTCCGCGTCCTCACCCCAGGTGCGCGCGTCATCGGCCAGGGCGTCACGGACCATGCCCAGGAGGGGCTCGGCCTCGAGCGGCTCGGTGCCGTAGCTGGTCGACGACGAGCGGCGCTCGAAGGTCTGGTGCAGGTCGTAGGGGTAGGCCTCCTGGGGGCCGGGGACGAGCACGTCAGGCGCCTGGCAGTCCAGCGGCGGGCGCGGGCGGCTCCCGGCCAGGCCGTCGGAGGTCGGCTCACCCGGGCGAGTATCCGATCCGGCGGAGAAGCCGGAGACGAGCTCGCGCAGCGTCTCGAAGTCAGTGCGCACGGCTGCCTCCCAGGTCGACGACGATGCAGGCCGGTTCGCGGGCAGGGTCGGTGCCCAGCGCCCGGGCGATGCGCTGCTCGTCCCAGCGGGCCCGGGCGCGCAGCGGCACTCCCAGGGCGTCGGCGACGAGGCGGATGACCTCGAAGGAGCAGCCGCAGTCCTGGACCGCGATGCGCAGGGCGAAGGAGAAGTACTTGCGGGCCACCTTGTCCACGTTGCCGGTCAGGACGATCCGGGCGCCGACGCCGTCGGGCAGGACGTCCGTCTCCGCGTCTTCCCCCGAATCCGCCCCCGAGGGGGCGGGGCCGATGAGGGCCAGGGCGTGGTCGCGCTCGATGTAGACGTAGGTGCCCGGGGCCGGCTGCTTCTCACCGGCTTCACCAGCCGCCGCCCCGGCGGGGACGAGGACGTAGGCGGTCACCGAGCCGATGTTGCCGCCGGCGGCCGTCCAGCGGCGCAGCTTGGCGCTCAGCGGGGTCTGGGCGGCATCGGCCGGCCCCTGGCCGGTGGGCTCAGAGCCGAGCGGCTCACGCACACCGACCGACAGCGCCAGGATCGTGGCGAGCTCGGACAGGGTGGGCCGGGCGACGACGTCGGGCTCGTTGCCGTCGTCGGCGAGCGGGTGCACGACGGGCCAGGGCTGGTTCAGGCGCTCCAGGTCGGCGGGCGGCAGGGGTGTGCGCGGGCAGACCGGCCAGTCGCGGAACTCGCGCTGGAGGCGCAGGTTGGAGGGCTTGTAGTGCTGCTGGTGCCCCTTGGAGTCCACGAAGGCCGCCGGCG
>ERZ773072.635-NODE-635-length-18858-cov-4.834016_pt1 | contig 18858 bp, 15 predicted proteins | sample MGYA00580617_ERZ773072 | MGnify/ENA primary metagenome ERZ773072 (study PRJEB29015, sample SAMEA2737970) | human oral metagenome | biome: human oral; feature: human-associated habitat; material: dental | place: China | collected 2122 ...
ACAAGGGCGAGTTGAAGTTCAATAGCTACAAGTCCACGGGAACCTACCGCCCCGCAAGCGCCACGGAGAAGGCGGAGAACCCGCCCATGCCCGTCCCTCCCCAGAATATGAAGTCGAAGACGACCTCGGGCATGTACGCGGCGGTGGGCTACTGGGTCGCATCGGTGAATTATCTGACCATTACCGGTAATAATGAACCGTTCAAGGTCGTGGACCTGGACGGTATCTACGTGCAGAAGATGAAGTCGTATGTAGAGTTGTACGCAAAGGGTGAGGGGTGGATGTACGGCACCGAGACGCCGCTCATGGCTGAGCTGACCGAGGAGACCCCGCAGAAGGTTGACGATCAGCAGTACCGTTGGAAGGGTATTGTCCGTGGCCATAAGGATGCTGTTCTCCATTACGTACCCGAGGACAGGGACATTCGTGTGGGTGAGTCGAGCGGTGATTCCAGTAACGATGAGGTCACTTTTGTGTTGAACTATCGAGACGATGCGTGGATGGTCACCGTTGAGACGAAGAATTCCTCGACGACTTCTCCCGGTTCCTCGGGTGGGAGCGATTCTGGCCTTAACGTTTAGGATGCGGCGGCGCTGGAAAATACGGACGCAGGAAAGCGGCGGTGTAGGAAAGCTGCAGCACAGGAAGATGATGACACTTTCCCCTAGTAAACGGCACTTTTCATTAGCTAACGTAGCTTTTGTAGCATTTTCCAAGGTTTTATAACGAGTAAATCATAAACATACCCAAATGCACTAAGGTACCCTGAAATAGATACACCGATAATCTATTGAAGGGTACCTTATGTCTACCTTCGTGACCCGACGCGCCGCCTTTGGCATCGCCGCCACCGCCGCGCTCACCTCCTTGACCGCCTGCGCCAGCGATATCCGCCCGCTCAGCAACCCGAGCACAGCCGATGCGCAGCGCTCCTACAAGGGTGAGCTGAAGTATAACAACTACGAATCGCGCGGCACCTACGTTCCCGCAACCAGCTCGATGAAGGCGGAGAATCCGCCCAAGCCTGTCCCTCCTGCAGAGATGAAAGCCAAAACGACGGAGGGCATGTACGCCGCCATAGGGTTCTGGCTGGCTTCTTTCAATTACCTTATGATTACCGGCGATATTGAGCCCCTTAAGGTTGTGGATACGAACCGAAATGATATCTACAAGGCCGAACCTTTCGTCGAATTTTACGAGAAGAACAGCGGCTGGGTGTACGGCACTGATGCACCGCTCTCAGCGGAGCTGACCGAGGATGCTCCGCAGAAGGTTGACGAGCAACAATACCGCTGGCTGGGTGTTGGCCGTTACAACAAGGAAGCAAAGATCCACTACACAGATGGTAGGGAGCTCACCATGGCCTCATTGAGTAGCGGCCCTGGTGATTATGAGTTCTTCTTTATCTTGGAGTATCAGGATGGTGCATGGACGGTTTGGAATGAACCAGCCAAACTTACGACGAGCTCGCCCAGCTCAAGCGCAAGTAGCTCCGGCGTCTCCGTTTAGAACCTCGGTCATGTCGTAAACGTACGCGAGTCTCTGGCCCCGTGTTTTTCGTCATCTACCGCCGCTTTTACGGTCATGGAGGCGCACACAACATTGGGCTGACCGCTCCCCTGCGATATTCTGGAATTAGTTCAATACCGGCACATACTTTATTCACCTCAGAAAGAGCCCCATGTCTACCATGTATACCCGCCGCACCGCCCTGACCGCACTGGGCCTGGGCACCGCAGCGCTTCTTGCCGCTTGCTCTTCCAAGTCTTCCTCCGAGTCTTCGGCGACCGCGAGCGCGTCCGCTACCGAGTCTTCGACCGCGAGCGCTACCGCATCCGCATCCCCCACCGCGGAGGCAACCACCACCGTTGAGCCTGGCCCCAGCATGAAGGGTGAGGTCGTTCTCGCCGATTACTCCTCCACCGGCACTTTTGAGCCCGGCACCAAGGAGCACAAGGCTGTCAACGTTGCGATCCCGATTGAGCCGGCGAAGCTGCGTGAGAACAGTGTTGAAGGTCTGCACGCGTTCATCGCGTACTGGCAGGCTACCCTGAACTACCTGCTGCTGACCGGTGACGGTACCCGCTTCACGAACATTGACCACACCGGTGACTACTCGACTGTGGCTGAGTTCTTCCAGAGCATGTACGCTTCGGAGAGTGGCTGGGTTATCGGTTCGGAGCGTCCGATGGTTCTGTCGCTGACTGCTGACCGCCCGACTAAGGACACTCGCACCGGCTACTACACTTGGGCATCCGAGATGGTGATTGATGGTGCTGAGGGTGCTGGTGTGTACAGCAAGACCAATGATCGTGTGCAGCCGCTGACCGAGGTGTTCAAGTACCCGGGTAAGCCGGTGGCTGGTCAGATTGTGGCGCACTACCAGGACGGCACGTGGCGTATGGTGCGTCGTGCTCCGGGTACTGCGTCTGCTTCGCCGGTTCCGTCGCTGAGCCCGAGCGCTTCTGCGGAGGCGACCGCTACAGGTTCGGCGGAGGCTACTACTGCTTCTGCAGAGGCGTCGGCACAGTAGGTTCTGGATCCCCTATACCGGACCCCTATACCGCCGAGAAGCCACATGTGTTTCGAGAAGCCACCATGATTGTGGCTTTTCGAAACACATGTGGCTTTTCGCTTTTTATTCCTTCTTGAAAAAGACAGATATAAACAAAAAAGCCTTGATTCCGAAGAATCAAGGCTTTTTCCTAGTGGTGACCCCAACCGGTTTGTATGGTGATGAGGGCGCATAATGCCGAGCGTGCGAGGGATTTCATTATGCGTCCGAATGCCACGCCGTAAGAAGTGGCGGGGCATGATGCCGAGCGCGCGAGGAAATCCATCATGCCCCGCAGTGCCGCGACGTAAGGAGCGGCGCCGTGAGAGGCTCACGGCGGCACCATAGAATCTGGGGTTATTTTTACCAGATAAACAAATAAACCCCCAGTCAGAAGACTGAGGGTTTATTTCCTAGTGGTGACCCCAACCGGATTTGAACCGGTGTTGCCGCCGTGAGAGGGCGGAGTACTAGGCCGCTATACGATGGGGCCGCAACCTCCGTTAGGAGGTTAGCTGGGATACCAGGACTCGAACCTAGAACAAAGGAACCAGAAACCTTCGTGTTGCCAATTACACCATATCCCATTACTCTATTGAGTTACCGTTCCGTTTTTCGCCTTTCGGCTTATCACCGGAACGAGTAATAACTATACGGGTCTTTCTGGAGGCGTGCAAGCCGAAATCTGGAGAGCCGCCTCACATTCGCGGTTTTATGCCCACTACTTCCGCTTATTTCCGGGGTTTTTGGGGTTAAAAAGTTTTTTAATTTTCTTCAAAAAGAGGGTTTTGGGGCCGATTTTCACTCCTCAAAGCAGCTTCGAGGGGGCTCGGAGAGCAAGCTTTAGCCCCTCCCCTGCACGCTTGCGTCCCAAATTTTTTTGAAGGTTTTTTCTTCCTGCACCACTTCCCAGCAACCAGAGAGCCAAGTAGCCAGATGGCCAGACAGTCAGATAGCCAGGCAACCAGGTAACCCGCTCGCCCAAGCAGTCACCTCGGAAAAGATCGCAAGACTCCCACCCCGCCCCGCGCCTCCAAAAGCTAAGACTTGCCAAAACTTTTGGAGACAACAAAAAGCCCCGAGGCGAACCTCGGGGCTTTAGTGGAGCGGTTGACGAGACTTGAACTCGCGACATCCACCTTGGCAAGGTGGTGCTCTACCAACTGAGCTACAACCGCATGTTTTCGCTTTGAACTTTTCAGTTCGTCGCAACAACAAGTACTACTATACGAGCCTTTGCCGGAGTGCGCAAACCAAATTCTTGCCACACTCCCCCAAATGGAACCAGATTCACCCCCACAAAAGATACTGGCTAGTAGTTTTACAGGAAATACCCATCACAAAAAATATTCTCAAATTTATAAAAAATCCCCTTATCCGCCGGGTTTCTTCAGACTTTTCGGTCGTCTGATTCCCGCTGGATCAGGGGATTTTCTTGAGCTGGAGCTCTCAAAGTACACATCGCAGGTACCTGCGAGCGCACCAAAACTAGCTAGAGCTTAGTCGCTGCTACCGCCGGAGTCGCCTCCGCCGGAATCGCCGCCTCCGCCGAAGTCCGAGCTGCTGTAGTCGGAGTTACTGTAGCTGCTGGAGCTTCCGGCATCGAAGTCGCCCGCGTCCGGGTCGGGGCCCGGGTCCACGAAGTCGTCCTCCTCCTCTTCGTCCGAAGAGCCAGAAGAATCCGAAGAGTCCGAAGAATCCACGACAGACGAGGAGGTGCTCACGTCGCCGCCGCGAGCAGCGTTCTGCATGGCGCGTACCTCCAGGAATGCGGTCACGTAGGCGAGTACCGCGCCGGCAATAATGATGATGACCATCCACACGGAGCGGTCAAAGCCGGCGATGTAGGCGAACAGCCAGATAATGCAGGCGTTGGTGAGCGCCATGAGGGTGCCCTTCAGCAGCGCCTGCCCGGTCACAGACTGCTTCATGGTTAGCTCAGTTCAGCGGCAAGCTTGCGCAGGCGTGCGAGAGAGGATTCCTTGCCCAGGATTTCCATGGACTCGAACAGCGGCGGGGAGATGCGCTCACCGGACACTGCGATACGCACGGGGCCGAATGCGAGGCGCGGCTTGATTTCCAGACCGTCGACGATTGCGGCGCGCAGGGCTGCCTCAATGTTGGCTGCGGTGAAGTCCTCGAGGGGCTCCAGAGCCTCAATAGCGGCGGCGAGGACCTGCGGTGCGGATTCCTTGAGCTGCTTGCGTGCGTCGTCTGCGGTGCTGATTTCTTCGTCAGCCTTGAAGAGGAATGCGAGCAGGCCGGGTGCTTCGCCGAGCAGCTGCATGCGCTCCTGAACGAGGGGGGCTGCTTCGGTGAGGATCTGCTCTTCACGCTCGGTGAGGGTCTCACCGAGTACGCCTGCAGCCTGCAGGTACGGGATGAGACGGTCGCGGAAGTCCTTGGGGTCGAGCGCACGGATGTGGTCGCCGTTGATGGACTCTGCCTTCTTCACGTCGAAGCGTGCGGGGTTGGCGACAACGTCGTGCACGTCAAAGTGCTCGACGAGCTCGTCGATGCTGAAGACGTCCTGGTCTGCGGAGAGGGACCAGCCCAGCAGGGACAGGTAGTTCAGCAGGCCTTCCTTGATGAAGCCGGAGTCGCGCAGCAGGAAGAGGTTCGACTCGGGGTCGCGCTTGGAGAGCTTCTTGTTGCCCTGACCCATGACGTAGGGCAGGTGGCCGAATTCGGGGATGAAGCTGGTCACGCCGGTGTCGATGAGTGCGCGGTAGAGCGCAATCTGGCGCGGGGTGGAGGAGAGCAGGTCTTCGCCGCGTAGCACGTGGGTGATGCCCATGAGCGCGTCGTCGACGGGGTTCACGAAGGTGTACAGCGGGTCGCCGTTGGAGCGGACGACCACGTAGTCGGGTACGGTGCCAGCCTTGAAGGTGATTTCACCGCGAACGAGGTCGTTGAAGGTGATGTCTTCGTCGGGCATGCGCAGACGCCACACGGGCTGGCGGCCTTCTGCGCGGTAGGCTTCCTTCTGCTCTTCGGTGAGGTTGCGGTCGTAGTTGTCGTAGCCGAGCTGCGGGTCCTGACCGGCTGCCTTGCGGCGTTCCTTCACCTCGTCGGGGGTGGAGAAGTCTTCGTACACGTAGCCGCCCTCAACGAGCTTTTCAAAGATCTCGTTGTAGATGCCTGCGGTCTTACGCTCGGACTGGCGGTAGGGTTCGTGGGGGCCGCCGACGCCGACGCCTTCGTCCCAGTTGATGCCGAGCCAGTGCAGAGATTCGAGCACCTGGTTGAACGACTCTTCGGAGTCGCGTGCTGCGTCGGTGTCTTCGATGCGAAAGATTAGCTTGCCGCCGGTGTGGCGTGCGTAGGCCCAGTTGAAGAGGGCGGTGCGGACCATGCCCACGTGCGGGGTGCCGGTGGGTGAGGGGCAGAAGCGGACGCGGGTGTCTGCGGGGCTGTTGAGTACGGGACCGTGGTATTCGGTCATGATGTCTCCTTGACGGTGTGTTTCAGGATGTACGTTACGTTTGTGGGCGCGGGCTGTTTAGTCGCGCACGCGGGTGACGAGGGAGCCGATGCCTTCGACTTCGACCTCTACTTCGTTGCCGTCGCGCAGTACGCTGATGCCGGCGGGGGTGCCGGTGAGCAGTACGTCGCCGGGCAGCAGGGTGAAGATTTCGGAGGCTGCGGCAACCTGTTCGGCTACGGAGTAGTGCATTTCGGAGGTGTTGCCTTCCTGCACGACGTCGCCGTCAACCCAGGTGGTGATGTTCAGCGAGTCGGTGTCCAGGTCGGTTTCGATCCACGGGCCGAGCGGGGTGGAGCCGTCGAAGCCCTTGGCGCGGGTCCACTGGCGGTCTTCGAGCAGGTCGCGGGCGGTGAGGTCGTTGGCTACGGTGTAGCCGAAGATGACTTCGTGCACGCGCTCAAGAGGCACGGACTTGGCGATACGACCGATAATGACGGCGAGTTCACCTTCTGCGCTGACGGCTTCGGAGTACTCGGGCAGGGTCACGGGGTCGCCGGGGCCGATGACGGTGGTGTTGGGCTTGAGGAAGAACTGCGGGGAGGCGGGCGCCTCGGTTCCTGCCCAGTTTGCGATCGCTCCAATCACCTTGGAGCGGGGGATGATCGGGGCGAGCAGGCGCACCTGGTCGATGGGGTAGGTGGTGCCGGTCGGTTCGATGCCCGAGTAGAAGGGGTCGCCGGCGAGTACGCGCAGGGTTTCTTCGCCTGCGTCGCCTTCTACCAGCCCGAAGTGGAGCTCATTATTTACGGTAAATCGTGCAATACGCATACTTTCTAGGGTACCAGCCTTCGAGGGTTGCGGCGGCGGGGTGCGCCTCCCCTCCCCTATCCTCGCGCTATCAACGCCGCGCGCACTATTCGCCGGGCACAGCATTCACCCGGCACAGCGAATCCCCGCGGGCTGCTCACCGCGCGACGTGCGGGTCGGGCGGGGCATCCTGCGGGGATTTCGCGGGTTACGTTAGATTCACGTTTTAGATGAGGCGGGTCATCCAGCCGTGGCGGTCCTCAACGGTGCCCAGCTGAATACCGACGAGCTCTTCACGCAGGCTCTTGGAGATTTCGCCGAAGTGCTCGGTGGGTGCCGGGATTTCGAAGTCTTCTGCCTTGAGCTTGCCGATGGGTGCGACCACTGCTGCGGTGCCGCAGGCGAAGATTTCGGTGATGTCGCCGTTTGCCACGCCTTCACGCCATTCGGTGAGGGTGATGGCGCGCTCTTCAACGGTCATGCCGCGGTCCTTGGCGAGCTGAATCAGCGAGGAGCGGGTCACGCCTTCAAGGATGGTGCCGGTCAGTTCGGGGGTAACGATCTTGTTTTCCTTGCCGAAGATGAAGAACACGTTCATGCCGCCGAGCTCTTCAATAGCGTCGCCGCGGTGCGGGTCCTTGAAGATGACCTGCTTGCAGCCGTGCTTTTCGCCTTCGGTCTGGGCGATCATGGACGCCGCGTAGTTGCCGCCGCACTTTGCCGCACCGGTGCCGCCTTCGCCTGCGCGGGCGTAGGTGGTGGAGAGCCAGATGTCTACGGGTTCGGGGGTGCCGAAGTAGTTACCTGCGGGCGAGCCGATGACGTGGTACTGCACGTGGCGTGCGGGGCGAACGCCCAGGAACGCCTCGGTTGCGATCATGAAGGGGCGGAAGTAGAAGGCTTCACCGTCGCCGGTGGGTACCCACTGTTCGTCCATCTTCACGAGTTCGCGCAGGGATTCGATGAAGGTCTCTGCGGGCAGTTCGGGCAGGGAGAGGCGGTGTGCAGAGTTCGCGAAACGTGCCGCGTTCTTTTCGGGGCGGAAGGTCCATACGGAGCCGTCGGCGTGGCGGTAGCCCTTGATGCCTTCGAAGATTTCCTGACCGTAGTGGAAGACGGATGCTGCGGGGTCGAGGACGAGCGGGCCGTAGGGGTGAACTCGTGCGTCGTACCAGGTGCCGCCGGTCTTGTAGTCGCCTTCCCAGTCGATGGTGACCATGTGGTCGCTGAAGTAGTCGCCGAAGCCGGGGTTTGCGAGGATTTCGGCGCGGCGTTCGGCGGTGGCGGGTGACTGGTTTGCTTCGTGGCTGAATTCGGTTGCCATCGTTCTGCGTTCCTCTTCGTCTAGTTGCCTCTGTGGGCGTTCTTTGAGTGGCGGTTCTCGCGGCGGGGCGAGGGACCGGTGTGTGCCGCCGGGCGCGTTGTCGTGCGGGGCAGATGGTGCATCTAGCGGTCTGTGCTAGTCGGATGCATCAAAGCTAGTGGTGGATGGTGTCCACCGCCGAGGTGCCGGGCGGGTGTGCCTGACCTGTTTTAGAGTACCGGAAAGATGCGTTTGCCGCATGCGCACCTTTTCTCCCATTCAGGATGTGAACAGGGGCTGTGCGGTGATGGTATGGGTGAAGCCCGGAAGGGGTGTTCCTTCCGGGCTTCACGAGTGTTGTGCGTTCAGCTGCTACGGCAGATGAGTTTTAGCCGAGGCTGTTTTAGCCGCGTGGGTTTTAGCCGAGCCAGTATTAGCTGAGGCGTGCGAGCACGTCCGCACCGACCTGATCGGTTCCGCGCACGCTGGCACCGTTTTCGCGCATATCTGCCTCGACAGCGTCCTCAATGCGGGCTGCGGCGGCATCGTGGCCGAGGTGGCGCAGCAGCATTGCACCGGCGAGGATTGCGGCGGTGGGGTTTGCCTTGTTCTGGCGGGCGATGTCCGGTGCGGAGCCGTGTACGGGCTCGAACATGGAGGGGAACTCGCCGACGGCGTTGATGTTGCCGCTTGCCGCGTAGCCGATACCGCCGGTCACTGCACCGGCGAGGTCGGTGATGATGTCGCCGAAGAGGTTGTCGGTGACGATCACGTCGAAGCGTGCGGGGTCGGTGACCATGAAAATGGTGGTCGCGTCAATGTGCAGGTAGTCGGTCTCGACCTCGGGGAATTCAGCCGCGATTTCGGTGAAGTAGCGGTTGTAGAGGCGACCGGCGTGGGTGAGCACGTTGGTCTTGTGCACGAGGGTGACCTTCTTGCGGCGGGTGGAAGCCAGCTCGAAGGCGTAGCGCACCAGGCGCTCCACACCGTGTGCAGTGTTGAGGGAAACCTCGGTGGCGATTTCGTGCGGGGTGCCGCCGCGGATCACGCCGCCGTTGCCAATGTAGGGGCCTTCGGTGCCTTCACGCACGACGACAAAGTCGATGTTGCCGGGGTTGGCGAGCGGGGAGACTGCGCCGGGGTACAGACGCGAGGGGCGCAGGTTGATGTAGTGGTCGAAGGCGAAGCGCAGCTTCAGGAGCATTTCGCGTTCGATGAGGCCGGAGGGAATCTTACCGCTGCGCGGGTCTGCACCGATGGCGCCGAAGAGGATTGCGTCGTGCTGTTTGAGGGCGTCAATGGTGGAGTCGGGCAGGGTTTCACCGGTTTCCAGCCAGTGCTCGGCGCCGAGCTTGTAGTGGGTGGGGGTTACGGTGATGTTTTCGAGCTCGCAGGCGCGGGTGAGGATGCGCTGGGCTTCGGTAATGATTTCGGGGCCGATGCCGTCGCCGGGGATGACGGCGAGGTCGATGCTACGTGCTTCAGTCATGCCTCTACCGTAATACGCGCCGCGGATGGGCGGTAGAGCGTGCGGGCGGGTTCTCAGACTCTGGGCTAACCCCCTATGCCTGCCCCGCAGCGCCTTCTGAAATCTGGGGGCTGCCCCTGCCGGTTAAAACAATATTCCCCGGCTGATAATTCAGCCGGGGAATATCGTTATGAGTTCTCACTCAGCGTGAGACCCCTAAATGCTACTAGGAGCGCTCGCAGAAGGTAACAACTACGGAACCGTTGGTACGCTTACCACGCTCAGTGGTGACCTTCTTGTAAAGACCAACCTCAACGTTAGTAACGTCGGGTGCCAGGTAGGAACCACCTGCGCCACCGCCGCCACCAAGCTGGCCGAAGCCAACGTTCTGGCGGATACCGTTCGGGTTATTGTTCCACTTCTGGGTCAGAATGATTGCAGCAGCGGAGGTAGAAGCACCGGATCCACCGCCACCGTAGCCTGCGCCACCACCTGCAGAGTACACAGACTGGTAACCGTTGAAGTTGTGACCTGCCGAGTCGTATTCAAGACTCCACACCTTACCGTCGAGAGTACCCGTTTCCTTCTTGGTGCGGTCGTTGTTATCGATCTGGTAGGAGTAGGAAGGCACGCCATCTGCACCGGCGCCAGCGAAACCGTCGCCACCTGCGTTACCGGAGTTAGAAGAAGCGTAGAGTTCCTGGTTGTTGGTGTTGTAAAAGCCGATAACACCGTTGGGGGACTTGCCAGTAGGCAGGGCGGTCTTGGTACCACCGGTACCGCCGATACCACCTGCACCACCCTTACCAGCTTCAACAGCAATCTGCTGGCTGTGGTCCTCAGTGTAGTAACCGTAACCCTGCTCGCCTGCACCGCCGGTCAGACCGGATACGCTACCTGCCTTAGAAGCCATGTAGGGGTACTCGGCACGGTTACCGTTAGACTTCCACCAACCAGCGTCAATTGCACCATTGTAAACGTAGCGCTCGTTGTTGGAGCCACCAGCGTTGATGACGCCAACGCCACCGCCACCACCGGCAATAGCAACAGGAACGCCATCGATAAGCACAGCAGAGGAGCCACCGCCCGAGGAAGAGAAGAGGCGACGCTTCAGCTGAGAAGCCTTGGGCCACACTGCATCAACCTTGGAGACAACGCTAGCCGGAATTGCGTCGGTACCCTTAGAGGAACCACCGTTACCGTAGCCCTCGCCACCCTCAGCCGAGTCCAGCGGGTAGTTACCGACACCACCAGCTGCAGCCACAATCTCAACGGTCTGGCCTTCCTTCACAGCAATGGTGCCAGAAATCTTTGCCGAAGCACCACCGGGAACTGCGGAGTACTGAGTACCACCGGGGCCACCGATAGCAACGAAGTTAATCTTGTCAACCTTAGCGGGAACCTTGAACTTCTGGACAGTCTTAGCACCTGCAGAGGTACCTTCGATGGAGTATGCCGGAGTCTTCTTGTCTTCACAATCGGTGGAAGAAGCAAAAGCGGGAACAACAGCGGAAGCTGCAACAACCGGAGCAGCCCATGCTGCGCCAGCTACAACCTTGCGGCGAGAAATATTAGTAGACATATATGTCCTTCGAGAGTGATGTCATTTTGAGGAATAAAAGTTATCACCCGCCATCGTGCGCGGCGAAGAACGTCACCTGATAGGAATCGAGTGAGTGAAGTCGGCTTAAGCCAAACCTCAGGTGATAACGACATAATGCTGTACTCCACTCCCCTACACAGGGAGATATGCTTCAGAACTCTTGGTGTTCGTTCTGTGAGGCCTTAGGCCATGTGCATAGATTTTGGGTACAGCCAAAACTATACCCATCAAGGACCTGTACCGCAATGGTTCCAAATGTAACCTCGATTAGGGAGTTTCCCTTAAACTCTCCGCCTTAGTTGAAGGTTTTTCAACCAAAATCGGTTACTTAAAGGAGTTTCAGGTCTCTTAAACCCGAATTCAAACCCCATACAACTCCAAACCTTCAAGCTCTACTTGAATAAATATCATAAGAAAAAGTGGTAGAACTCACTTAAAATAGCTATTTTCGGCGTGTCATACTCACCCAAGCACACACCCCCGCACATAAACCCACAGAATATTTCTGCATGTGAGAGCAAAAAGAGGCCCCCAACCCCGCCCCACCACCCCGATACACTGGAAACATGCCCCTCAAACACACCAAACCCCAGCAGAACCCACAGCACAGCACAGAGACAGCCGAACCCGGCTACGCCGTAACGCATACCCGCGGCAGCACAGAAAGCAACGACCTGCCCGCCGACGCAATCACCGCCTCCAGCCGCGTGCAAAGCTACCTCAGAGACAAACGTATCTGGATGAACGTCCTCGTTGTCGCGCACATGCAGCTCCTCTGTTGCCTGCTCTCCCTCGCCGTCGCCGACAGCTACGGCTGGATCATGGTCATCTCCGTGCTCTGCAGCACCACCGCGCTCTACTTCCGCTACCGCTTCCCCTACGGCAGTATCTACGTGGTCATCGCGGCACTCTGCTTCACCCTCGTGGCCCCCTTCCCCGACTCACCCGCCATCACCTGCTACCCACCGGTCAGCCTCGCCGCCTACCATATCGGCAGGCACTGGACCCTCCGCGCCCGCTTCCGTGGCCTCATTCTCGGCTGGGTCGGCGCACTTGCCGTCACCGTGCAGGCCTCACTCTCACTCCTCTACCACTGGGACGACATACCCGCCCGTATCTTCATCTCCCTGATGCTCGGCGTGCTCTGCGGCTCCATCTTCACCGTCTTCTGGTTCCTCGGCGACTCCCGCCGCATGCGCGAACTGCGCAGCGAAGAATTCGAAGAACGCGCCCGCCGCCTCGAATACGAGCAGGAACAGGAACGCCGCCTTGCCGCGCAGGACGAACGCACCCGCATCGCCCGCGAAATGCACGATATTGTGGCACACTCACTGTCCAGCATTATTTCTCAGGCGGATGGGGCACGCTATGCCGCCGCGGGCGCCCGCACCGCACGCGCACAGCAAACCCAACAGGCAGAGCAGTCGGGTCAGGCAGAGCAGTCGGGTCAAGCTCAGCAGCAGAGCACGCCAGACATTGCCGAGCAGACCCTCGAACTCATCGCAGACACGGCACGCGACTCCCTCACCCAGATGCGTTCCCTACTCGGACTGCTCCGCACGGACGAGGCAACCGCCTACGCACCCGTGCCCACCCTCAGCGACGTGCCCGCCCTCGTGGAGCAGAGCCGCCGCGCCGGACTACCCGTCACCTTCACCGGAATCACCGGCACCATGGCACGCACCCTGCCGCAGGGTGCCGAGCTGGCGGCGTACCGCACCGTGCAGGAGGCGCTCACCAACGCGCTCAAGCACTCCCCCGGCGCGGCAACCACCGTCACCATTCACTGGGGTGAGGCCAGTCTGCACTTGCGGGTTCACAACGACCCGGTTTCCTCTGTTTCCCCTGCCTCACTCTCTGCCGTAAATCAGCGCGCCAGCCGCCCGGTACCCGGTAGCGGTAACGGTCTGCGCGGCATGAGCGAGCGCATCGCCCTCTACCACGGCACCCTCACCTACGGTCTGCAACCTGACGGCAGCTGGCTCGTTGAGGCGACGCTCCCCTACCGCGACCTCTAATACCTCTATACCCTGTTCGCTCCTCTTATACCCACCACTGTGACCTAGGATTGAAACCATGTACTCTTCCGTACCGCAGAACACCCAACCGATCCGCGTGATGCTCGTTGACGACCAGCGTCTGGTGCGCGGCGGCCTGAGCATGCTCGTCAACTCCCAGCCGGACCTACAGGTCGTCATGGAAGCTGATGACGGTCTGGCGGCTATTGACGTTTTTGACCGTATGGTCTCTGAGGGGCAGGCGCCGCAGGTCATCCTCATGGATGTGCGCATGCCGCACTGCGACGGCCTGGAGGCGGCGCGCCGTATTCTGGAGCGTGACGCTCAGCGTGCGGAAAGTGATTGTGAGGGAAGTGATTGTGAGGCGGATGAGCGGGTGCGCATTATTATGCTCACCACCTTCGATATTGATGAGTACGTGTATTCGGCGGTGCGTGCGGGTGCGAGCGGTTTCTTATTGAAGGACACTCCGCCGGAGCAGCTGCTGGAGGCGATTCGTACGGTGCATCGTGGCGATGCGGTGATTGCGCCGTCTGCGACTCGCCGTCTATTGGAGCAGATGATTCCGGTGCTGGACTCCCCCGCTCCTGCCGCGCCTGCCACCGACACTGTTGCCGAGTCTGTTCCTAATACTCCCTCGGCTGCGGGTTCTGAGCTTCCTAAGGCGACGTTTATTCCGGCTGATTCTGCGAGCCTCGCGCCTGTTGCGGATTATCCGCATCGTGAGTTGATTGAGCAGTTGTCGCCGCGTGAGTTTGAGGTGCTGGGTCTGATTGCGCGCGGTCTGTCGAATGCGGAGATTACGCGGGAGCTGGTGTTGTCGGAGGCGACGGTGAAGACGCATGTGTCGCATGTGTTGGCGAAGTTGGGTGCGCGTGATCGTGTGCAGGCGGTCATTATGGCGTATGAGGCGGGTATCGCCCACTAGCGCCCCCCTTATATAAGGACACAACAGCATAAAGAGCACAGCAAACTAGAGGACACAGTAAAACCCCGGCGGGCGCCTCCATATTGGGGCACCCTCCGGGGCTCTTTAGTTAAGTGGTTTCTTGTATCTCATCGATGATTCGTTCAAAGTCGCTCATCAGCTCAGGCAACTTATTCCGGGCGACGTCCCATAGGACAGTAAAATCAACACTCACATAGCTGTGAGAAATGATGTTACGAATAGCAATGAGGTACTGCCACTCAGCCCGTTCATACCGTTCATAATCTTCTGGGTATTTTGAACGAATTCTATTGAGAGTTTCACCAATGATCTGAAAGCGCATACAGAGCGCGTCCTGAACCACTCCGTTTGAGTCGTCTATCAGGTCTTCATATCGCTCGGGTGTAAAAGCGTAGATACGCTGGGCTGACTCAAGAATCAGGGAGAAGTCGTCAAGTGAGCTTTTCATAGCGGCAGCTCCACCATGTCCGGTTCTGCTTCCGCATAGATGCGGGGGCGCAACTGGGTCACCATATCAACGCTACGGCCGGTCAGCTGTTCAATGCGGTGCTGAGCATCCACCATCTGCATGAACTCGTCAAAAGGGGCTACACCCGGCATCTGCACCAGAAAATCCAGGTCGCTGGTTTCGGTCAGCTCACCGCGGGCGGCGCTACCGAAGAGTCGGGCACGGCGCACACCAGCGTCACGGAGGATCTGAAGAACCTCCGCTTCATGGGGTAGCGTATACCCGCGACGTAGATTGGGGTGGCTAGTGCTCATACACCCATCATACGCGCAAAGCCAGGCTACAGGTCAGCTCCAAGCACCTAAGAGCACAAGCCCCAACGCAACAGGGCATATAGGGCATAATAGAATAAAGAGCACAGTAAAACCCCGGCGGGCGCCCCCTTTATCGGGGCACCCACCAGGGCTTTACTTTCTCACGCTGAGTATCCGGGTTTGCCGGGTACTGTGACTATGCCGGGTTAGCCGCGCATACCCTCAACCGGGGACATGCGAGCCGAACGAGCCGCCGGCAGAGCCGAAGCGAGCATCGCGGCGAGCACACCCACAATGAGGATGACCGCGTACCAGATGTACGGCAGGTCAAGCACGAGCGGGGCGCTGGAGCTCACGGACGCCATCACAATCTTCGCGGAAACCGTGCCGATGACCGTACCGGCAATCATGCCGAGTACCACTGCAGCGAGCGTAATCAGAATCGCCTCAATGGAGATCATGCGGCGCAGCTGCTTGCGGGACAGGCCCAGCGAGCGGAGCATCGCGTTCTCGCGGCGGCGTTCGTTGACCGACAGGGTCATCGTGTTCGCCACACCAATGATGGAGATGACCACTGCGAGCATGAGCATCACCAGGGTGAAGGTCAACATGATGGTCAGCAGCTGGTCAAACGTCTGGCGTTCCTGCAGGCCACCGGTGAAGGAGCTGTCAGGGCTTGCACGGTTCAGGTCAGCCTGCAGGGTCACGTTCTCGCTACTGGTCAGCGGGGACGCCGCACGCACCAGAATGACGGTGCCGTTACCGCGTGCCTGGCTGGTGACGGTCAGCTTCGCGGCCTTTGCCTGAGCTTCCTGATCGCCGCTCGCGATTGCCTCTTGCATGCGCTTCTGAGCTTCCTCAGCGGCGGGGTTGGCAACTTCCTGCGGGTTCTTGGCGTCCTGCAGCTTGGCTGCGGTGGTCGGGTTGACAATCAGCAGGTGCTGCTTGGTTTCAGACTTGATGGGCTTGAGTTCCAGTTCGCCGAGCGGGCCGTGCGCCTTCAGGCGGCTGGACTCATTCAATCCGGCGGCCTTCCAGAGTTCCTGAGGTACGAGCACGGTGTCGTCGGCAAGGTTCGAGTTTTCGTCGGGCAGGATCGCCTTCAGATCGGAGGAGCTCAGCGCCACCAGGTCAGCGTTCTGGTTGACGCTCTGACCTTCGTACTCGACGGTGTAGTCAACCACGCCGGCAGCATAACCAACAGCGGATGCCTGAACGTTCTTAATGCCCTTGACCTTGGAGGCAATCCCCTCCGCCTTGGTCACGGTGGAAGCTGCCTCAGACTGGTCGTACGAGCTGTACTTCGCCTGCGCAGAAATCGGGTACTGCTGATCCAGCGCCTTGACGAACGATGCGCTCAGGACCGTGTAGCCGGTCAGCACAGTCGACACGACCAGGGTGCCGACGAGCACAGCGCGGCCGGTGGAGACGGTGCGCTTGGGCGAACGCAGTGCGTTGGCGAGCGCGAGCTTACCGGTCTGGGTGCGGGTGACCATGCCGAGGGCGCGTACCAGCGGTGGCAGTACCAGCGGGGTGATGAGGAAGACCGCAATGCCGAGCAGCAGTGCGGCGAGCATGCCGAGGAAGATAGCGGAGTTACCGTCACGGTTCGTGCTGGTTGCCTTATCGAGAGCAGTCACAACGGCGACCACGCCGCCGATGGCGAAGAGGGCACCGATGATCGGGCCGATCTTGCCGGGCTTGCTGACTTCGCGGTTGGTGTGCTCGCTCATTGCGCTAATGGGCGAGATGCGCAGGGCGCTTCGTGCCGGGGAGAGCGAGGCAAGCACCGTGACGAGGGTGCAGATCAGGGTACTGATGATTACCGGGGTAATCGAGTACGAAATCATGATGCTGGTGAGGTTCGCACCAACCAGCGCACCGACCGGGAAGGTCAGCAGTGCACCGATGAGGGAGAACACCACACCCACGGTAATGGATTCGACGAGTAGCATCCATACGAGGGAGCCGCCGCGGGCACCGAGGGTGCGCAGCAGGGCGAGCTCACGGATGCGCTGACCGACCAGCACCGCAAAGGTGTTGGAGATGACGAAAGAGGAAACCAGCAGCGCCAGCGCGGCGAAGGCACCCAGGACCACGCTAATGGAGGTGAAGACCGAGGAGATGCTCTTCTGGTAGTCTTCCAGCAGCTTCTGACCGGTCATAACGCGCGGGTCGTCTTTCTGGTTGCCGGTGCTGAGGGAGTCCTGCAGGCTCTTGAGCTTAGCGTCGGTTACGCCGTCCTTGAACTTGAGGTAGATGAGGTTCGCGCTAGCCATGCTACGGTAGCCTGCCTCGGAGCTCTTGTTTTCTGTCTCGGCTGCTTTCAGGGTGGCTTCACCGAGGCTGGTGCCGCCAATGAAGACAGCATAATTGGTGGTGGAGCCCTCAAAACCGGGGTCAAAGAGACCGACAACGGTATATTCGGCGGTCTTATCGGTACCGGGAGCACTGACGGATTCTACAACGTCGGTGCTGGTGACCTTGCCGTTCAGCGAGAGGTTGTGCTTCTTCGCGAAGTAGGTGGAGACCATGATTTCACGGTCGCTACTGGGGATTTTGCCCTGCACCTTGTACGGGAAGAGGCTCGAGTCGGCGGGCAGCTGGTTGTACTGCACCTGGGCTTTCTGGTCGCCGGTACCGATCGTACCCGCAACGGCGTACTGCACCCAGTAGCCGGAGAGCAGGTCACTCTGCTCCACCTTCTTAATCTGGTCACGGGTCAGGTAGATGGCGCTGCTGTCTTTACCGTCGCTGGTTGTAGCGGCGGAGGCGACGACCGCCTCGGCGCGGGAGAGCACATCACCAATGGAGGAGTTGACGGTCGCCTGCAGCGAGTTGGTGAGCATCATAATGGCGGCGATGAAGAAAGATGAGATCGCGATGCCTATGCCCGTGAGGATGTATTTTCCTTTGGAGGCGCGCAGATTGGAGCGCGCCACCGTGTTCAGTGTGATTGCCACGGCTTATCGACCTTCCAGCTGTGCCATTGCGCCGAGGACGGCGTCGTAGGTGGGTTCGATCATTTCGCCGGCGACCATGCCGTCCTTGATGAAGACCACGCGGTCGGCGTAGGAGGCGGCGTTTGCGTCGTGGGTGACCATGAGGATGGTCTGTGCGTGGTCGGTTGCGGCGGCACGCAGCAGGCGCAGCACCTCGGCACCGGAGTTGGAGTCGAGGTTACCGGTCGGTTCGTCGGCGAAGACCACTTCGGGGCGTGCAAGCAGGGCGCGCACGATGGCGACGCGCTGCTGCTGACCGCCGGAGAGCTGTTCGGGGCGGTGGTCGAGGCGGGTTTCCAGGCCGAGGGTCTTGACCAGGTAGTCGCGCCACTGCGGGTCGGGCTTCTTACCGGCGAGGCCCAGCGGCAGGTCAATGTTCTGGCCCGCGGTGAGGGTGGGCACCAGGTTGAACGCCTGGAAGATGAAGCCGATGTGTTCGCGGCGGAACTCGGTGAGGGCGTTGTCCTTCAGTCCGAAGAGCTCGGTACCGCCGATACGAATCGAGGTTGCCGGGTTCGGGTCGGGGGTGTCCAGGGTTGCGATGGTCTGCATCAGCGTGGACTTGCCGGAGCCGGAGGGGCCCATAATGGCGGTGAACTTGCCCTGCTCAAAGTCGACGGAGACGTTGTTGAGAGCGTGGACGGTTGCTTCACCCATGCCGTAGGTTTTGGAAAGGTTTCGTGCGGAGACGGCAGGCTGTGCCGTCTGTGCGTGAGGAGTTGTCGTAGTCATAGTTCAATTATTTCACGCAGCGTGGCGCTGACTACGGGGTTTTTCTCATCCTCCAGGTTGATTTTGGCGGGTGTTCACCGGGCCTTTGCTTACGGATGCAGGGGTTCCCACTAATTCCGCGGGCTGAGATGAGCCTGTGGGTGGCTGGGCGAGGTGTTGACCTCATCCTTAAGGATGAGTGGCGGCCCAATCAGCGTTCTCTCTCTTTTTTTCCCCCCCCCGGCCCCGCGCAC
>ERZ773072.636-NODE-636-length-18852-cov-3.758153_pt1 | contig 18852 bp, 27 predicted proteins | sample MGYA00580617_ERZ773072 | MGnify/ENA primary metagenome ERZ773072 (study PRJEB29015, sample SAMEA2737970) | human oral metagenome | biome: human oral; feature: human-associated habitat; material: dental | place: China | collected 2122 ...
ATCAGTAACAGTGACCGCCACCTCCGACGGGCTGCGCCTGCAGGCCCCCGACGCCGTATCCTCCTGCACGGGCTTCGGCACCGCCTGGCAGGCCGGCATGGCCGAGGGCACCCGCTCCGGCCTCTGGGCGGCGATGCGCAACGCGATCGCCACCCTCAAACCCGCCTATGTGATCTGGGAGAACGTCAATGGATGCAGGTCCGCGTCAGCCTTTAGCGCGCTGGAATCCGGCCCGGGATGTGTGGGAGCAGGAGACCTTGCAGGACAGCCTGTTCTCCGAGCCCTCGGCCGTGTTCTCGGGGACCTGGCCGCGCTCGGGTTCAATGCGGAGTGGCGCAGTGTACGAGCGTCCGACGTCGGCTGCTGTCACCGGCGCGACCGAGTCTTCGTTCTCGCCTGGCGAGGAGCTGTTGCCGACGCCGACGGCGTATCTGGGGAGCTGCGGCGGTGCCCAGCCGCCGGAGAAACGTCGGGCGGGTGGGCATCAGGTGCACCTGCACGACGTGATCCTGCATTTGTTTCCGACACCGACCGCCAAGGACTGGCGGGACGGCGAGGAAACCCCCACCGCGGAGACGCCTGCGAACTCGCTCCTTGGCAGGACAACCTGACGGTCGGTCACGGCTGGGGCAAATTCGAGGATGCGATCCGCTCCCACCAGCAGCTTCTCGGCCGTACCGCACCACCTGCTACGGAGCCCGGGCCGAGGCGCGGCACACCGTGGCTCTCCGCCCGCTTCGTGGAGTGGATGATGGCCTTGCCTGATGGCTGGGTCGTCGATGTGCCTGGCCTCGCGCGCACCCAGCAGCTAGCCATGCTGGGCAACGGCGTTGTGCCACTCCAGGCAGCCCATGCTTTGGAGGACATGCTCACGCATGCCCCGGGTATTGAATGGGTCGCGCCAGCCACCACACTTGAGTGGCAAACAGCATTTACGTAAACTCTATTTACGTAAATAGAGTTTACTTTTTTGGGAGGTGCGCGGTGGCGACGGTGACGGATTTCTTCTGCGGGATGGGGGGGTCCTCCACGGGGTTGGTGGGGGCCGGATTCGAGTTGCGGTTGGCCGCGAATCATTGGGCCCGCGCGATCGAGACGCATGCTGCGAATCATCCGGGTGTTGAGCATTTGTGTGCGGATCTCCAGGCGGTGGATCTGCGGTACCTGCCGTCGACGGACGCGTTGTGGGCGTCCCCAATTTGCACGGAGTTGTCTCCTGCTGGAGGGCGACGTCGATCGCCCGCGCAGCCAGGGTTGTTCGAGGAGCATGGACATGTCGCATCGGCCGCGTTCGAGCGGTCGAGGGTGACGTTCTGGGAGGTCATTCGTGCGGTGGAGATCCACCGCTACAAGGTGATCCTGGTCGAGAACGTCGTTGAGGCGGCCGCGTGGGAATTGTTCGATGTCTGGTTGGCTGGGATGACCAGGCTCGGCTACGAACACCAGTTCGTTTCGGTTTCGGCGGCGCATGTTGGTGACAACGTTGTCATTCCCCGGGCGCCTCAGTGGCGGGATCGTCTCTACATCGTGTTCCATCGGGTCGGGATGCGTCGCCCTGATGTGGAGCCCCGTCCGCAGGCGTGGTGCCCGGAATGCGGCTCGGACGTCGCGGCCCGGCAGTGGTGGAAGAAACCCGGTCGTTGTATCGGTAAGTACCGGCGGCAATACCACTACGTGTGCCCGGTGCCGGGTCACGGGGTCGTGGAGCCTCACGTCTCCCCGGCGGCGCGGGCGATTGACTGGACCAACCCGGGCGAGCGGATCGGGGACCGTGCCAAACCCCTCGCCGCGGCCACGATCCGACGTATTCAGCATGGGCTGGACCGGTTCCATGCCGGCGAACTCGATCCCCCGGCGGGGGGTTCGCCCGAGGGTTTCGTGGTCAAGTCTCAGGGCGGGTATCTGACTGCTGCACGTGCGATTTCTCCTACCTGGCAGCCGCTGCCCACCACTCGCGCTACCGCCGCCGACATGCTGGTCTTCCCCTACCGCCGTGGTAGTCGTCCCCACCTGGCCACCACGGCGCCCCTGAGCACGATGTCGACCAAGGACACCCACAGCCTCATCACCCCCGCCCCGACCCTCACCGATTGCCGATTCCGGATGCTCACTCCTGGCGAGGCGGCCCGTGCCCAGGCCTTCCCCGCCAGCTACATCATTCACGGCAACAAAGGAGAACGGCAGATGCAGGCCGGCAACGCCGTCGCCGTCAACGTCGCCCACTGGCTCGGTCACCAGACCCTCGCCATCCTCTGACTCCACTCCCACGCCCGGGGATGATGGAAGCCCCCACTAGAAGAACCATGGCAGGAGAGCATCCCATGACCAAGAACCCCGAGATCGAGGAGATCGAGGAAGAGGTCCGGGCCGCCGGGCAGCGGTGGCGACAGGCCGAGGACGAAGTCGAGGAAGCCCGAGCCCACCGTGACGATGTCATCCGACGTGCCGTCACCCAAGGGGTCAGCAAGTACCGGGCCGCCCAGCTGGCGGGCGTGACCCGTGTCCGGGTCGCCGCCATCATCGCCAAACCTCCCACCAATGAAACTGCCCGAGAACAGGGTCGAGGCCGCAGCCTGACCCCCCAACAACTCGACCAAGCCCGGCAGCGTATCGCTGCCGGGGTACCCAAAGCCAAGATCGCCCGCGACCTTGGCATTGACCGCTCCACCCTCTACCGCACCCTCGCTCAAGAAGGAGAACATGAATGAAAACCAGGAGAAGGATTGTCGTGATAATACTGGTGATCGCTGGCATCTGGGTGGCCGCTATTGCCACCCATTACGTCAGCGTTGCTTGGTACCGATCCAAGTTTGCAGCCAAGTGGGAAAAACCGCTGGCGCAGGAATACGAAAAATCTAGGAAACAAGCCGAGGAGCGCTTCTACGCGCTGCTGGAATACTACGACAAAAAATACGAAGTGCTTCAGGCGCATCTGACTTGGTCGTGTTACATCACAGATGTTGACACCTCTCACTGGTATAAGCTCATAAAGATCCGCCACGGTTGGGAACAGGTGTGTACGTGGGACTACCACTTCGACGTCGGACGGGACAGAACCCCCAAACCCGACAACCTCGGAAAACCCCCATTCAGGGACAAACTGGTCGACTTGACAACCTGGAAGGAACTACCCCGCCACAAAGACGAATTCGGGATCGGGCTTGTGAAACCCGACGAACACGTGGTGATCCACATCGGGAATCCCCCCAAAGAACCCTACTACCACATCCACTACTTTAATAATTTCTCAAGTAGGAAAATGCCCTGCGGCATCGGGCCTTTCTGCCCCTGCCCAATCGGAGACAAACCAATCGAACCAACAGAGGAGTGACCCGACACCTCCTGCATGGCACCCTAGGTCATCGAGTAGTAGTCCGCGCTTCTCCTCCGCCGGGATCATCGTCGTGTAGGGCGTTTTGCTGTTCGTGAGCAGCGAGTGTATGGAAAGCGATGTTGTGGATGCGGCTGGCCGCGGTGTCGAGTTGCTGGGGTGTCCATTCCTGGTGGTGGTCGTTCCAGTCGGTGAGGGCTTCCCAGAGCTGATCGGGGATCGTTTCGGGGTTGTGTCCCTCCAGGGTTTTGCCGATGAACTCACGCACCTGGTTCACGCGATCGTGAGCCGACTGCGTGGCTTCGACTTGGCTGGCCGGTCGCTGGCAGGCAGGGATCCGTGGTTCCAGTTCGGTGATGCGATCAAGTAGTTCGTCGGCCTGGCCGCTCCAGTAGCGACGCTGCTCCAGGGTTTCGGCTGCCTCCAAATGCTTGAGTGCCGCGATCGCACGGGCCTGGAGTTGCTCGATCTCGAACCTTGTGGCGGCAGCCTTGACGGCGGCTTCGGAGCGGGGGGTCTGCATTGCCCTGACGAATTCGAGGAGGGGTGAGGGCCCGGCGAGGGCTCTGTGAAACTTGCGGTAGAAGCGAGCATGCCTGTTTGCTCCGGGAGTCATCCATGCTTCTTCGGCCGCAGCGAGACGGCCTTCGGTGAACGCGGAAAGGTTTTCCAGGATGAACCTGGGATCAGCCTTGAAGATCTGATATTGCCGCCACAGCTCTGCGGCGGCTTCGTCGCGGTGGCGGGTAGGGGCCGCAGCCCCAAGCGGTCCCGGGTGGCTTGGAGGGATTGCTGGACCGCGTCTCGGTACAAGACCCACCGTGCAAACTCAAGAGTCCCAAGCAGTATAACCGACAGAAGCAGAATCTGTATGATCATCGTGAAACCTTTCGCGGAAGCTGTCAAGGAAACGCAGGTTCATTCACTCTTCTGAGAGGCGAGGAGGTTTTTGACGGTTTCCTCAAGCGAGGGCCGGCACCAACATGGCCACGCCAAGTGCTGAACGACTATGAGGAAGAACCCCACGGCAGCCATGAGAAAACACGCTGCGTAGAAGACTTGATGGAGCTGCACCAAACTCGCCACCGCCTCTACGAGGCTGAGTCCGGTGGAGTCGTTCGAGGGCGGGGGGAACTGCGTGGTGGCTACCGTGATCAGGTCCTGCCGGAACACTACCACCAGCCCCCACACGATCATCGCCCGTAGGAAGCACCAACCCAGGCGCCGGTCTTCGGATCGTAGGGTTGCTGCGATCCCGCAGCAACCAAAAACCGTGACGGCTGCGAATCCCCCGATGAGCAGTAACCACTCGACTACGATTACTGTGACCTCAGCCATAATCACTCCTTCCCTAGTGATTTCATTGTCCCTGCCGCGACTGACAATTTCCCCTCCACGGGGAGGGGCATGCCGCCTGAAACATCCTTTCTTCCCCAGGGCAGAACCCTGGGGAAGAAAGGATGTTTCGTTACAGGTATTCCTGGGTGAGGCAGGCGGTTTGGTGGATGAAGCTTTCTTTGGGGCAGGTGGGGAGGGCTACTCGGAGCCACAGTCCGTCCTGGCGGTGAAGCATGTAGAGGAAGGTGTCTGTCCAGTCGGGTTCCCCCTTCTCGGGGGTGAATGCGTCGAGAGCGGTACGGATCTGGTCCCATCCGTAGGGGCGATGTCCGTGGGCGGTTGTGTAGTCGTCGAGGGCTGCCTCAACGATGGTGGCGGCTGTGGTTTCGTGGCGGGTCTGTCGTGGTCCGTCTGGGGCGTAGGCCCCGACCACGTATCCGTCGCGGATGTGAATCACCGCGGAATCCTCCGGTACTGCTGCCAATCGCAGCTCGGCAGCAAGATCGGTGCGGGCGGTGGCGGTGTTGTTCATGGTGGCTCCTGCCTAGAGGTCGTGCGGGGCGTTTCCCCGTTTGATCATGGATCCAGCATACACCTGGTTTTCCGGTTTCACAACTTAGGGTATCCTAAGTTGTGGGTGGGGTGGTGCTGTCCAGTCCTATACCCCCCTCCAGCGTCTCCCTGGGGTCCTGATGGTGGGGGTTTGCGTGTTCCCGGTCTCCTGCCGTTTTGCTCGGTGTCGGCCGGGGTGATTCGGGGTTGACAAGGGATTATGAAGTTCTTTGCGAGGGGGGTTGTGCATCCCACGCCATGACTGTACTGTGGTGTACAGCAACCGGGGAAACGCCCCGCACGAACCCGACAGGAGTTGTCTCATGACCACCTTCACCGCCACCCGTGAGATCCTTGACCGCCTCAACGACTGGGAAGAGCGCCATCAGGCTGACCCGGAGTCGGTCCTCGATATCTGGCAGGAGGTCATCCTCCCGTTGCCGGACTACGATGATGAGGCCACTGCGGCCTCCCCGTATGCCAACAACAACGCCGGCTTCTTCACCGTTGATGGGCGGGAGTTCTCAGTGGGGGACCAGCTGATCTACAGCTATGAGCGCCTCGTCGCCAAGATGAGGTGGTATTGCATCGAGCCCCGGGAGGGGGAGTAGTGGCCGAGGCTCGGATCGAGTGGGTGGGGCTGGTACCGGAGGGGGTGTGGTGGCGCCGCCCCACCCCTACCCGCTTGGCGGCCCTTGATGTTGCCCGCACCATCTTGGGTGCTTCTTTGGGGGAGGTCACCCCGACCGAGGCGCCACTGCTGTGTGGCTTGGTTGATGAGGTGATGACCGCCCGGGCCGAGGTGCCGGAGGTGGATCCGGCCCCTTGGGCTGGTCTGGTCCTTGATGCGGTTCGGGACCTGGCCCTGGCTGCCCTGACCCGCCTCGGGCGCCCCTACCGGGACGCCGGCACCGACCCCCTCGGCGACACGATCGCCGCGTGGCGTGCGGCCAAGCGCCGCGAACGCCAGCTGCGGCAGATCCTCGATGTCGAAATCCAGAAGGCGCACACCTGCGGGATCTCGCAGAGCGAGCTGGCTCGTGTCACAGGCATGTCCCGCATGACAATCCGCGCCATCCTCGGCCTTTGATGCCGGGACGTGCGCTACACCACCACGTCCCGCGGTGGGGAGGGTGTGGTGGTGTTGGAGTTCCCCGGGTCCCCGCATGAGGACTGGTCGAGGTGGATCACCCGCCTCGCCGCCGGCATCCTCGGCGGCCACAACCTGATCCGTCTCGTCACCGCCCTGGTCTGGGCCACTCCACCCCATCCGTAATTTAGGGTTACCTAAGTTGTGAAACCGGAAAAACCGGTGTATACTGGATGCATCATCAACCGGGGAACAAGCCCCGCACGAGATAGGCAGGAGTCACCAATGACCAACAACATCACCCCCACCGCCCGGTTTCGCCGTTCAGGGCGGGTCAGGCTGGTTCGGGTGGCCGAACGGGCCGAGATCTGGACCACCGAATCCGGCAGCCCCATGAGCGTTGAGCCCGGCGACATGATCATTACCGCCGAAACCGGCGGTGATCTTAGGAGCGTCAAACCCGACTCTTTTGCAGCCACCTATGCGCTGGTGGAGGGGGATGTGTACGAACGCACCGGCGAAGTGTGGGCACGCCCCGCCCAGCCAGGGGAGCGAGTCCTCACCCAGGAAGGCGAGGACATCGCAGGGGAAGGCCAGTGGCGGGTCACCGACGATGACGGCAACTCATGGTTCGTCCCCGAGGACGTCTTCACCGCGGGCTACCGCCCCGCCCTCACCCCCGAGCAGGCAGCAGCCGAAACCTCGGCCCAGGTCTGGGCCGACAAGACCCTTGAGGCGTTCGGGGTCACCCCCGAGGAACTCGACGAGGCGGCCGCAGCCGCCGAAACCGAGGAAGCGATCGTGACCCTCCTCGATGAGGAATACCCGTGGGTGTGTGCCGCCCTCGACATGGATCCCGTTGACATCGCCATTGAATGGCTCAGCTGGTTCCCCGGCATCACTACCTCCGAGGTCGCCGCCCTGATTGAGGCGGGGGAGATCGATCCCCGCACCGCCACCCGCTGATCCTCCCCCTTTGCGTCCGCCCCTTTTTCGTGGGGGCGGGCCCACCCACACGCTCACAAGAAAGACAGAAAGGAAAACCATGACCGAGCTTCCTTACCGTGAGATTCGGAACCACACCCCGCACGACCTGACTGTGACCGCCAGGGGGCGGACGCGTGTTTACAAGCGTTGTGACCCGGAGGTCCGGGTTACAGAGAACCCCCTTGATGGTGGCACGCTGGATGGTTTTCCCGTCCAGATTGTTGGCATGGGGGAGGTGGAGAATCTCCCAGAGCCCGAGGAGGGTGTTGCTTTTTTGGTGTCGATGTTCACCTGTCAGCGCGCGCCGCATCGGCGTGACCTCTTCTACCCGCATCCGCAGTTGCGGGACAAGGGAGGAAACATCATCGGCGCCGCTGGCTTCGCACAGGTCCCCGCCCCCGGCAGCTCGTGAATGATTGACATGAGCGTTTCAGGACTGGTGGGGATCCGAACCGGGTCCCCCCAGTCCTATTTCGTGGGTTTGGGGTCGTCCGACTACAGCCCCCAAACCCACGCCAAGCCGGTGCTACCATCAAAACCACAACCCGAACCTCCCCACCCTGGTGGGGATGACCCGAGTGTCGGTGCCAGTGGCGATTGTTCCCCATGCGAGTGGGGATGAACCGGTCGTCTGGGGAAGCCGTAAGTACGCGGCCCCTGTTTTCCCCACCACGGTGGGGATCAATACACGAAGACACAAAAGGGGAGGGAACCCATCAGTGGGTTCCCTCCCCTGTCTTGTGTGAGGGTTACCGGGTGACTGACCCGGGTTGAGCGCGGGATAGCCCCATGTATATTCCGACGTTCTTGCCGGTCGCGTCACGCATGGGGCAGACCGGGTAGACCAGGTCGTCCCGCTCGGGGCAGGCCTCTACGACCTCGCGATGCACGATGTAGAGAACGCCCTCCCTGCGCTCAGGGACGTTCGTTACTTTGGGACGGGTGATCGGCCCCAGGGCGATGAACCCGCAGCCCCCCAAGGACACGGGAATCCGCTCCTCCCAGTGCATCGACCAGGAAGCACGAGGCAACGAATGCCTCCTGGCAGGCGGGACCGTGTAGCTGCTGTCCACCGCGTGAGTAGTGAACGACAGAGGTCGGCCAGTGAGATTGATAAGACGGTAGTTGTTGCGGTCGGTCATGGTGTTGCTCCTGTCGGTTTCGTGCGGGGCTTGTTCCCCGGTTGATGATGCATCCAGTATACACCGGGTTTCCCGGTTTTATAATTTAGGGTACTATATAATATAGGGCCGGGTTTTATGGTCCATGTTGGGGTGATTCACGCGCACCCGGAGTTTGGGAAGGAGGGGTTGTTGTGGGGATGTCATCAGCGGAGTTTGCCGCTTTGACTATGGTGTTGGGGTTGACCCGGCAGGACCTTGCCGCCGAAATGGGGGTGGGGGAGCGTACGGTCCAGTCCTGGATTGAGGGCCGGGCAGCGGTGCCGGCCCGTGTCCCGGGAATCCTGACCCGACTGCTGGATGAGCAGCAGGCTCTGGTCGAGGAGTACCGGCAGGAGGGGCAGGCGGTGATCCCCTACCACGACCGTGAGGGGGACCGCCCTAGCCGCTGGTACCGGGCCGCTGCCGGCCTGGCAGCCCTCCATGACCCGATACGGATCGATTGGGCACCGCCCGTGCCGATCCCCCTCGCTCCTCAGGCTGTCCGGCTTGGGGAGGTCCTCTGTGCTGCTGGCGTTACCGAGGTGCCGCGCCGTACCCCCGCTAGCCGTGCTGCCCACTATCGCCTCGCCGTCACGCCTTCTGTCAGCATCGGCCAGGAAACCGAGGCTGAGGAAGTGATGGTGGTATTGGGGTTCGCCCGCACCCCACACGAGGACTGGTCGAGGTGGATCACCCGCCTCGCTGTCGGTATCCCTGACGGCTACGACCCGGTTCGTCTCGTCCCTGCTCCGGATGGTGGTCTGGTCTGGACCACCCCACCTGCAACTTAGGTTACCCTAAGTTGCAGGACCCAGTTTCCGGGTGTATAGTGGATGCATCATCAAACGGGGAACAAGCCCCGCACGAGATAGGAGAAAAGATGTTTCATCTCGAAATTCCTCCGATCGAAGAACTCAATGATCTCGATTCCCCGAGACACCAAGACGCGCTCGCTGACCATTTTGATGAGCCACGGGAACCGCATCGCAGCCGGGCCGGCGAGTACGGCTGGAACCGTATCGGGGTCAGCTCTCTGCTGAGGGTTTTGGCAGAGATACCGTCAAAAGCCGTTGTGCATGTCCTGGGCGAGGGGACCCGGCTCACCATGAGTTGGGTCGACAAAGAAACAGGTGCCCAGCAGATGGCCCCCGCACTCGATGGGGGGCGGATAATGGAGGTTGATCATCAGTTTGCTGCGTCCGAACTCCGTCGGATGTGGCGAGACATCCTCCCATTGGATGGGAAGCGGATTCTCATGGTAGTAACCGCGTACGGTGTCCAGCTGCACTACCGCAGCCAGTACTACACCTACATTGCGCTGCCTAAGGGTCCATCCTGCTGACTGTCGCCGAGGTGAAGGCTTTGGGTGAGGCGGGAGACTACGATCCCCGCACCGCCACCCGCTGATTCTCTTGCTGTCCGCCCCTTCTGTGGGGCGGACCCCACAAACCGTTCACTGACTCGGGACCCAACGACGGCACCCGCGTTACGAAGTAAGGAACAAATCATCATGGCCGCGAGCCTTTTTACTGACTCTTACCGTCCTACCTTCACCCGTTCCGTCGTTGTGGAGGGGGATTTTCGCAGCCTCGTTACGGGCGAGGCCTGTGATCTGTGGCGAGCCAACTGGCTTGTTGAGGATCTCGATCCGGTGATGGTTGCCCGCAGTGTGAGTCTGCGGATCGAGTACCTCTTGGATGAGGGCTCTCCGCTCTGTTTCGACTGGGAGCTTCGTTTGGAGGACGAGACCGGGCGGCAGGTCGCCCGGGTCGAGGCCGCAGAAGAGATCGTGGCCCGGCCTGATGACAAGAAGGCTGCCTACGATGTGGGCGGCCCCACCGTTCGCGGCACCGTCAACGGTCGCGTGCGGAGCTTCGTCGCCTTGTGGAACGAATTACGGCGGTTCCTGCCTGCCAGCATCACTCAACAGCTGGCGGGAATCAATGTTCTCGGTTCTTGGGTTGCCGAGTCCCTAGCGCGTACCTGGGCCTGGCTCGACGGGCATGGGGCATTCGACGCCCCGGTCGAGGTCCTTGCTCCCGCATGGGAGCAAGCCGCCGAGGAAATCAAAACCGATGGGGGTGGGTGGGTCTTCCAGTCCCAGCAGAGCTGGGACGATTTCCTGAAAGACCACATCACCGCGGCGGGCCTACTAGAGATCGAGGACGGGGCCCTAGACCATGCCCGGCAATCACTACTACGGCTCTTAGGGCCCCTTGCCCAGCCGTACGGCGTCATCATCGGCCAGTTCGGGGAGTTCTTCATTCGCGACGACGCGGACGAGGACACGGCCCGGGAGGTGTGCCGCCGCGCCCTCACCACCGATGTGGTGGTTAAGGCCATCCACAACGGCATCACCCAGTCCGAGAGTCCTTTGTGCTGCTTCCTCCATACCTGGATGCCGGGTGCATGCAGCACCCACACACCCCCGGAGAATGGCGTCGCGACCCTGCCACCAGTGGAGGCGCCAGAGCCCCACGACGTCAGGAAAATCCTTGACGGCATGGAGTTGCTGCCCGGCGGGTCCCACCGATTCGCGGACGTATGGCGGTCGATCACGACCCGACACGCCGAGAACATCTCTTGTCGGAGCATCGCCCCCGTGCCAAACAGTAATGACTGGCTGGTGCGATGGGCATCGCAGGGAGGCTACACCTCGGATCGACACTGGGTGGTCGAGTTCCGTCTCACCCCCACCGACCGCCACAGCGGAGACAGCCCCCTCTCCGCCACGTCCATGATTATCCGGACTTCTAGTCGGGATGGTTCGGGCCGGCACGTCCTGCCCGAAATCAAGGACACCCGCCTTGTTGAGGAAGCGTTCCGCCGGCGGTTGATCGCCGAAGGCGAGAACCATCTCGCATGCCGGGCCTACATCGAGGGCCGTGAAAACGAAGTGTGGCAAGGACGGGGAGGCGAACTGCACACCACCTGCACCCCCGAGGAAGCCCTCACGCGGGGCCTGGAACTCCTCCACAAAGGAGGATTCCCAACCCCGTCGGCAGACCCCGCCGACTGACATCACTTGACGCTTTCTAGGCCTGCCCCCCACGTGGGGGCAGGCCCCACACCCACCAGCAGACCCCGCCAGGGGGCCAACAGATAGGAGACACCATCATGACCACGACTAGCCCGTTCACTGACTCTTACCGTCCTACCTTCAGCCGGTCCGTCGTTGTGGAGGGGGATCTCACAGGTTTTCTTCTCTCGGAGGAGATCTGTGAGATCTGGGCCAGGCGGTCCCGGTACTTCGGGATCGATCTGTCGGCGGCGACCGGTCGGGTGAACCTCTACCTAAAACTGGGGTTGGCAAGGGGGGAAATACCAGTGATGTGTCTCCAAAGGCACGTGACTCTCACGGACGTGGAGGGGAAGTTTGTGGCTCATGTGCCCCTCTCTCACGAGCCCGGTGGGTGGGGCTACCTCCCGGTTCTCGTTGATCCTCTGGTTGCTGCCCGTGATGTGGGTGGCCCCACCACCACGGGAGAAGTCAATGGCGGCGACTCGATGGTCGCGGCTCTGGAAGAAGACCTTGGCCAGTTCTTGTCTGCCAGTATCGTTCGGCAGCTGGTCGACCCCGACGAGCTCGGCCCGTGGGTGGCCGAGTCCCTAGCGCGTACCTGGGCCTGGTTCTACGAGTATGGGGCATTCGACGCCCCAGCCGAGGTCCTTGCTCCCGCATGGGAGCAAGCCGCTGAGGAAATCGCGGACTGTTTCGTGCAGGATTCCTGCGGGTGGTTGTTCCAGTCCCAGCAGGGCTGGAACAGCTACCTCCTGAGACAGATCAGTGAGGTGTGGATGTGGGAGCAGCGGCCACCTCTGGATCTTGCCCGCCGGGCCCTCATCCGGGTCCTGGCTCCCCTCGCCAAACCCTACGGCGTCATCCTCGGAGAGGACGGCGACTTCCTCATCCACGACGACGCGGACGAGAACACGGCCCAGGAGGTGTGCCAGAAGGCCCTCACAGACGAGGTGGTGGAGTCAGCCCTGCTGAATACCCTCCAAGCCGACACCCCGGCCCTCGACGCCCTGTACAGCCTCCCCACACCCCAGGAGGCTACTAACGGTGGTGCTCTGCCACCGGTGGAGGTGGCAGAGCACCAAGACACCACAGATGTCTTGACCGGCCTGGAATTGTTCCCCGGCGAAGGCCGCCGATTCGCGGCAGTGTGGCGATCAATCACCACCCGCCACGCCGGAAATATTTTCTGCCGGGGCATCGCCCCCATCGCAGACAGCCACGACTGGCTTGTCTGGTGGAGCTCCAACAGCGGGGAATTCTCGGATCGCCAGTGGGTGGTCGAGTTCCGCCTCTGCTCGGGCTGGAAAGAAGGCTGGCTCGCACCATGGACTATGCGGATCCTCACCACATCCGCCGATGGTTCGGGCCAGCACCTCCAGCCCGAAATCGTGACCTGCTGCACCCCCCTCGTGAGGCAGGCCTTCCGACGCAGGTTGATCACCGACGGAAGGTACCAGCTAGCCCTCGACGCCTTCATCGAGGAACGCAAGGACGAGGTGTGGGACGGCCTCAACGGCGAACCACACATCGACTGCACCTACGAGGAAGCCCTCACACGAGGCCTGGAACTCCTCCACACCCTCACCCCCGCCCGGCCCGTTGACGGGTGCCGAATCCCAGTACAGCACCCCGAACCCATCACCGACGACGACTACGAAGCGGACGAGGACTACGAGGACGAGGAGGAATAGAGAACCGCAGCCCGGGAAGAAACACATGAGTGGAGAAGCTCTGGTCTACCCTCTCTTACCGCAATGGAGCCCGGGCCGCGATGGTCGCGAGTGTAGTAGGTGAGACCCCCGCAGTGCCAGAGTCGCTGCGGGGGTTCCGGGTGTGGGAAGAAGCCTGGTCTAGCAGGTCCCGCCCGGGCGGGGGAGCCCACACCCACCGTCCGTCTAGACCCGGACGGCGTGCTCCCGGGAGCAACCTCGATCGTATCAAGCAAAGAGGACGCCGCGGGACCACCACCCCCCTTTTTTTCCTGTAAACAGGAGAAAGAGGGGATGGAATTAGCGATCGGACAATACTCTGGTTTGTACCGAATCTACTGCAATGAAGCCCGCGGCGTCATCGCACATGATACCTGCGTCCCGCGGGCGGGCGCTACAACCCGGGATGAAACAGCACTGGAGGAACTCTGGTTTCCTGTACCCAGCCTTCTGCAATGAAGCCCGGGCCGTAGCAAACACAAAGTATATAGCCGCCACGACACCGCTAGGACACCAAGGCCGAGGGGTCGGCGGGGGTTAGGGTGCGCCGGTGGTGATCTGTGCGACTCCGCTGGCGACCCCATTGGCGATCGCGGTCACGATGGGAGAGTTCAACCACGCATCGAGGTGGGTGAGGATGCGTTTGATCCAGTTGCGAATATTCCCCTGATCTTTTTGGTTGGGGTTGCCAGGGAACAAACGGTTCAAAGACCCGATGAGTTGGTCGACCAGTGCAGGAACATTAGCAGTGCCGGTGACCGCAACTTCGGTGAGTGCTTCCTCGATCCGGGTGAGGAGGTGAAGCACGTACTTCCTCGCCTGGTCGGGAAGACCGGTGATGAGGGGATCCTGCCGAAGCCCCAACAGATCATCCTTTAGCGCCTGGAACTCAGGTCCTGTGGTCAGCAGGGGTTTTTGTTCGCTCTCCAGGCGGGAAACCACCGCATCGAGGATCGCCAGGGTGTCGGTGGTAAAAAAGCTGACTTGGGATCCGGAACCCAAGCCGTGTTCAGTGGCGTAGATGCCACTCCACAGCCGGGGTTCGATCAGGTTCCATGACTTCTGGAGTCGTGGGTCCTGTGTTGCGTCGACTTGTTTGTCGACGCTGAGCATCAGCAGCACGGCTTCGCTGTGTATCTTCCACCACGATGTTTGTTGTTCCGAGGAACGAAAGTCCATAAGGGTTTTTCCTGATGGCAGCGGCTTGGCCCATGCGGTGATGAGTTCAGCTAACCGAACACCATCGGATTGCGCCCCCACAACCGAATTGGTTTCTTCTTCCATGGCCATGGATTCTCCCACTGGTTCAGGTGGTTGGTGGGGTGGGGTGGTGGATTCTGGTGGGTTCCGCTCCCTCGGGGAGTGAGTTGATGTTGCGTTCCAGCCAGGCCTCCCAGGTTTCTTCGGGGCCGTAGAAACCGTCGCCGGGGCGGGCGAACAACAACTGGGCCTCCCCGGTCACCGAGCCGTCGTCGTCATTGTCGTTGGGGAGGGTGTAGGTGAGGATGGCTGGGTGTAGTTGCCGGGGTAGGGGCCGTCCGGGTGCTAGGGGGAAGGTCATGGGTTGGGGCACTTGGGTTATGCCGGCGGCGTGGAGGATCCGTTCCAGTCGTACCGCGCGGCGGGACAGGGGTGGAGACCATACGAAGCGTGCATCGCGGTTCTTGCGGCGGATTTTCGCGGCCGCGGCGAGGAGCCACCGCCCGGCCCGGCCCTGACTGTTACGGGGCAGCACCACCACCAGGTCCTTCGCGATCGCTTTCTGCATCGCGGTGATCACGGTTTCCTGTTCGGCCAGGAGTGCCTCTACCCGGGGTGCCACGTGCTCGGGGATACGTATGATCGCACCCGAGATCCATGCTTTCACCCGGGAAGGTTTCACCCCCAGGAATTGGGCGAGTTCTTCTACCGACAAGCCCAGCGTGTACAGGTCAGCACGCAACTCCGCACCCGAATACGGTTTCCTGCCGGCGGGGGGTGTGGGGGTGGTTTCCCACCCCTGGGTAGGCACACCCTCACCCGCAGCATCCCGAGCTATAACAGGCTCCGACTCAGTTTCCTCCAATTTTCCTCACGCTCCTTCAAGGGCGGTGATTGCCGCATCGAGTTCTGCGATTCGGGCCTGGAGACGGTCTCGTTCGGCCCGCAACTCAACCAGTTGCTCTGTTTTCTCGGTCATCACCTGGTGGGGGATCTCGATACGTTGGATCGCTTCGACGGGGAAGTCCCGCAATTCCACGACGACATCATCCACATTCCCCAAGGCGGGGTTCTTGTGTGAGCCTCCCATGCCACTGAAGTGGCCCTCAACGACGACCACCCCCGTGCCGAGCTGTACCCGGCTATCGCGACTCGGACGTCGAGCAACCAATCGACCCGCAACGTGCAGGTCCTGCTCATACTCACACTTAGCTCCCTTGAGGGGGATCCGGATGGTCACGGTCTCGCCCGAAGGCTCCGCAACCCAGCCGAAAAACTTGCTCAACAGCTCTTCCACCCGCGGTTTGTCCCGCGAATCGAACCGCCAGGCCTTGCCGTCCCAGCGGCCACCCAGCTGTTTCGCTCGATCCGGCCAACCCTTCAGGTACGGGGTCCGGACAGTGATCTCGCCACCCAGCTCAGTCACAACAATCTCAGCCATGATCCATCTCCTCCTCGACTTCGGGTTCCCCAAGCTTCTTTCCGCACACCCTACCATGACTAACAGTCAAGAATGAGGGTGAGAGCCGGGCGGTGACCACTCCCCCAACAGGCACCCCAACGCGGAAGCAAAGCCTTGCTGGCGGCAGATCAAGCCGCCCTTACCCTTGACTGTTAGTCATGTTATTGTGGGGGTGTCAACCGGGGAACAAGCCCCGCACGAACCCGACAGGAGTCACCAATGACCAACACCGCCACCACTTCCGTGACCGGGATCCTCGTGGAGCCCGAACTCGACCAGGATCCTAGGTTCATCAAGCTGACGGCCAACGACCTCACTGAGGTTCGCACCCTGCTCGGCTGCGAACGAGTCAACTATGTCCGTGTCCTCATTCCAGGGGTCACAATATGGTCCGACACGGAAGGCATCACCAAACCGGATGCCATCAGCAACGAGCATGTGAGCATGGTCCTTTACCCGGGTGAGATCTTCGGGCGAGTCTTGATCACCCACACTCTCCACCACGGCAGTATGGTCGATTTCACTGATCGGCAGCTCGCGGCCCTTGCTGATCGCGGCATCAACCCCATCAAGGTCATGGCCGAGGGTTGTGGCCCGGATGCGCAGATTGCTCACTGGCGTATCGCCCGCGGACGTGGTGGCCGGGAGATGGATCTTCATTCGTGGTTTCCCGGCCCCACCGCGGCCCTCAAGGCTGCGACCGTCCGTCATTGCGTGGGTTGTGTGGTCTGTGGGGATGCCGTCGAGGTCGACCCGCCCTGCAATGACCCCCGTTGGTGCAGTCCGAAACGGCCCTGCGAGGGGCGGCGCACCGCCCTGGAATGGGCACACCGACACACCGCCGCATTGCCGCGACGTATCGCTTCGGCGGTGTCGGCATGAGTGCCACGAGTAGCGAGCTGCGGCTCGTCGAGTCGCTGCCCGGTGGTGACAGAATCACCTCTAGGCCGCTGCGGATAGTCGTGGCACTCGATGACCGCGGCGAAATCTTGGTCCACTTCCGGAACTTGGCCACGCCCGAGGATCTGGTCCACGTGCTGGGTGCCGCTATCGCTTCCACGGCGGTGGCGACCGGGATAGCGGCAAGGGAGATTGGGATCGAGGCCACCAGGGCAGCCGAGGCGTTCGTGCGCCAAGGAGGCCAGCGATGACTGATCTTCACGACCGTGTTGCTCGGCTCGCCGAGGAGGCCCAGTCCCGGGCCGGCATGGCCGGCACGCAAGCCACATGGCAGGAAGGCCGCGCCCACGGCCTCCGTGAGGCGTCCGTAATCCTGGCCTCCAACACGGAGGCCAGGATTACAGATGACGCCGCTTTGGCGGCAGAGCTGGCTACCTACCTCGCCAAGTTGCAGAGCCAAGAACAGGCAGCGGCGGATCGGTACTGCTCGCTCAACCCCGAGGACTCCGATGCCGACTGGCGACGCGGTCGTGCTCACGGCATTTACCGTGCCCTTGCGCAGGTCACAGCCGTTCTGGAGGACATGCTGTTCCGCCACAGGGGAGGGGGCGATGTGTGAGGGCCGTCTGCGGAGCGGGTCGCTGTGTAGCGGATACGGCGGCCTCGACCTGGCTGTCGAGTGGGTGATGGCCTTGCCTGCCGACTGGGTCATCGATGTACCTGGTCTGACGCGGCGCCAGCAGCTGACCATGCTCGGCAACAGCGTCGTGCCACCGCAAGCAGTAGCTGCTCTGGAGGACATGCTCACATGTGTACCGGGCAAGGCCATAACATGACTCCCGGATTGCGAGCGAGGGGAGTAGTCGTGTCTGCTGAGACGGGTGGTTTGCCGATGATGACGGGGGCCGAGCTTGCCGGGTGGCGGCAGTGGTTGGGTTTGACCACTGCCCAGCTGGCCGACCAGCTGGGCATCAAGGATGAGAAACGGCTACGGGAGTGGTTCCGAGAGTGGGATCAACGCGGACGAGTCATCACGGTTCCTGACGGAGTCGCCAAAGAAGTGATCGGACTCGTGGCGGAGCAGGAACAGGATGTTGCTGATCTGGTCGAGTCAGCGTTGGCTGGTGATGGGGTGATCCGGATACCGAGGAAAGGTGATCGGGACGGGATGCCGGCGGAATGGTGGATGGCCGCCGCTGTTCGCGCGCGACGACAGCACCCCGAACTACGGATCGACTGGGACAGCCCTGGTAAACCGCGCTAGGAGAGGTGGACTGTGACCGGGTTGGTATGGCGCGCGAAGCGCCTCGGGGTTGGGTGTTCTTCCGCAGAGCTGGCCGCGTATCTGGGGTATCTGCATGGGCTTGATGTTTCTCCGAGTGATGTGCGGGCTTGGGAATCCGATGATGTTGATCCGCCCGAGGTGTTGGGTGAGGTTCTCGCGGAGCTTGCTGAGCGACGGGACACGCAGGCACGGTCGTGGGTGGTTGCGCATGAGACCATCCGGATTCCTGCTGATCGGCAGCACCTTCCTACGGGGTGGTGGTGGGCTGCTGCTGCTCGGGCTCTGGAGGTGTGCGACGTCGACGTCGTAGAAGAAACCCCTGCCCCAGAAACCACGAGGGCCAAGGCACCCCGGTCGCGTCTGCTGGATGCCATGGATATCGAACAGGCTCAGCAGTACCGGGCCGCCGGTATGTCCTGGCGGGCGATTGCTGCGGAGTTCGACGTCAGCGAGCACACTGTTCGTAAGGCTTTGGGGCCTGATGGGCGTCGTAGTGGACCGAAGAACGTCGTCTCTCTGGAGGCTGTTCTTCGGCTTCACGCGCAGGGGCTGTCCCATGAAGGGATCGCGAGGCAGCTCCACTGCTCGAAACAGGCGGTGACGAACCGACTCGCCGAAGTAGGCCTTGCTTCTTGGGGACGCAAGCCCCCCAAATGGACAAAAATTAATAAATAATCACCTTAAGGCGTTGTTCACGGGGTTGATTGTGGGTGTATGTTCTTAGGGTTTCTAGGTTGGTGGCGAGGTGGATGATTCCGGGGAGTTCTTTGGGGCATCTGTGGTAGCCGTGTGACAGGATTCTCCAGGTTTTCA
>ERZ773072.644-NODE-644-length-18673-cov-6.180954_pt1 | contig 18673 bp, 16 predicted proteins | sample MGYA00580617_ERZ773072 | MGnify/ENA primary metagenome ERZ773072 (study PRJEB29015, sample SAMEA2737970) | human oral metagenome | biome: human oral; feature: human-associated habitat; material: dental | place: China | collected 2122 ...
TGGACCTCGGTGACTTCGCCAAGGCGGCCCTGGCGGAGACCCTGCTGCTGAACAATCTCGCGGGTTGATCCGACACAGCCCGGTTGCGCAGCACTCAACTCATAATTTCGGCCCCTGCGGGGAATTTTCCGGGTTGAGTGCTGCGCAACCGGGTTTCGTCTTTCATCTCAACCGTGCCAGCGCCCGCTTCGTCTCGGGAACCAGGCGATCCAAGCTCTGGGTGGTGAAGCGCAGAATGGTCCAACCGCCCAGTACCAGGCGATTCTGCCGGATGCGGTCCGCGACGAAACCGAGGTGGTTACCGTGGTGCTGCCAACCATCCATTTCCAAGGCGAGCCGGGCGCCCGGGAAAGCGATGTCAAGGAAATGGACCAAACCATCCAGCAGCACCCGGTGATTCGTCCTCCAGCCCTTCAAACCGGCTCGCCGGAGTCGCTGATGGGCCTCGAGTTCCAAGGGAGACCAAGGGTTGTCCCTCGCGGCTGACAGCAGGATGTTGCGGACGAGGTTTCCCGAGGCTCGGGGTATCTGCTCCAGGGTGGTTCGGATGCGCGCCACAGTGGTCACTCCGCGTCTCAATGCCTCACACATGGGGTTGGCGTCCCCGCCGTCAAGCATTCCGAGCACCGACAACTCAGGGGTGACGACTCTCGTGTCGCCCAGTTCTTCCGTGAGTGAGGCCGGGATCCTCAGACGCCTGCACCTGATCCAGGGCGGGGGGTTCCGAGGCGGAGGGGAAGCCAATTCCACCCGGTCAGGTTTGAGCTCCGGCCACCATGTGAGGGCCGCGGCCGTGGCTCCGACCAGAATCGCTCCGGGATTCCAGGAAACGGCGGCTCTGACCAGCAGGGAGAAGTCGGGTTCTTGATCCGCCCAGCAGGAGACCCCGTGCAGGAGCGGGGTGAGTTGACCGGAGCGAATGAGATGGTCGATGTGATTACGAAGATGCGGGTGGTCTCTGCGCGCCACTATGGGCAGATGAGCCAGTGGGGATTTCATACTCTCACCATGGGAGCGGCAGAACCGTCACCCATCGTTTTCCACAGGACGGCTCTACTTCGCGAATCCCCGGTTGCGCAGCACTCAACCCGGATTCTCGGCCCCGGCGGGGGATTTTTCGGGTTGAGTGCTGCGCAACCGCGACTCATGGGTCAGAAGGCCGTTCTCCCTGCGGGCCCGCGATAAGCTGAGCCGGTGCTCCGACCTGATGGCCGACTATCTCTCGATCTCGATCCCATCGACCACGGCCCGAAGGACGCCTGTGGTGTCTTCGGGGTCTTCGCCCCATCCGAGGACGTCGCCCAGCTGACCTACTACGGGCTCTTCGCGCTCCAGCACCGCGGTCAGGAATCCGCGGGCATCGCGGTCTCGACGGGGGAGCGGATCACCGTATTCAAGGACATGGGACTGGTCTCCCAGGTCTTCGACGAGGCAACCCTTACCTCCCTGCGCGGGCGACTCGGGATCGGCCACACCCGCTACTCCACCACCGGTGCCTCGGTGTGGCACAACGCCCAGCCGACCTTCCGCGCCACCCGCAACGGTGGCCTGGCGTTGGCCCACAACGGCAACCTCACCAACACCCACGAGCTGGAGGCCTGGCTTCGCGAACTCGACCCCGACCAGCGGGTCCCCGAGAAGAAAACCATGGACTCCACCAACGACACCTCGCTGGTGACCGCGCTCATGTCCTCCTTCGGGACCGAACCGATCGAACAAGTCGCCATGACGGTGCTGCCCAGGCTGCGGGGGGCCTTCTGCCTGACCTTCATCAACGAGACGACGCTGTTCGCCGCCCGCGACCCGCAGGGCGTGCGTCCCCTCGTCCTGGGGCGGCTCGCCACCGGCTGGGTGGTGGCCTCCGAGACCGCCGCCTTGGACATCGTGGGGGCCAGTTTCGTCCGGGAGGTGGAGCCCGGCGAATTCATCGCCATCGACGAAGCGGGCCTGCGCAGCCAGCGTTTCGCCGAGGCCAGACCCAAGGGCTGCCTGTTCGAGTACGTCTACCTGGCCCGCCCCGACACCACCATCGCGGGACGCAGCGTCCACGCCACCCGCGTCGAGATCGGCCGTATCCTCGCCCGCGAACACCCCGTCGAGGCCGACCTGGTGATCCCCACCCCCGACTCCGGTACTCCCTCGGCCGTCGGATATGCGGAGGCCTCCGGCATCCCATTCGGCCTCGGACTGGTGAAGAACGCCTACGTGGGTCGCACATTCATCCAGCCCAGCCAGACCATCCGGCAGCTCGGCATCCGGTTGAAACTAAACCCGTTGAAGGAGGTCATCGCGGGCAAACGACTCGTGGTGGTCGACGACTCCATCGTCCGCGGAAACACCCAACGGGCCCTGGTGCGCATGCTCCGCGAGGCCGGGGCGAGCCAGGTGCACGTGCGCATCTCCTCGCCGCCCGTGGAGTGGCCCTGCTTCTACGGCATCGACTTCGCCACCCGCGCCGAACTGATCGCGCCCGGGCTGGGAGTCGACGAGATCTGCCGGTCGCTGGGGGCCGATTCCCTGGGCTACATCTCCCTCGACGCCCTCACCGAGGCCACCCGCCGTCCCGCAACCGAACTCTGCCGTGCCTGCTTCGACGGCCGCTATCCGATAGCGGTCCCGAAGGGCCAGGCCGAGCTGCTTCACCTGGAGGAGAAATGAGCCAGTCCGCCTACGCCGCCGCCGGAGTCGACATCGAGGCCGGCGACCGCGCCGTCGAACTCATGAAGGCATCCGTGGCCCGCACCCGCCGACCCGAGGTGCTGGGCGGGCTCGGCGGTTTCGCCGGGTTTTTCGACGCCTCGGCGTTGAAGGGATACACCCATCCGGTGCTGGCGACCTCCACCGACGGGGTGGGCACGAAGGTCGCCATCGCTCAGGCCCTCGACCGCCACGACACCATCGGGTTCGACCTGGTCGGCATGCTCGTCGACGATCTGGTGGTCTGCGGCGCCGAACCGCTGTTCGTCACCGACTACATCGCCTGCGGCAGGGTGGTTCCCGAACGTATCGCCGCCATCGTCTCGGGCATCGCCGACGCCTGTGTCGCGGCGGGCTGCTCCCTGGTCGGCGGGGAGACCGCCGAACACCCCGGGCTGCTCGGCCCGGAGGAGTACGACGTCGCGGGCGCAACCACCGGGGTCGTGGAACGTGACGCCATCCTGGGTGCCGATCGTGTGAAGGTCGGGGACGTGGTGCTGGCGATGGCCTCCTCCGGACTACACTCCAACGGCTACTCACTGGTGCGGCACGTGCTGCTGGAACAGGCCGGCTGGCAGTTGGACAGGCACGTCGACGAACTGGGCTGCACCCTCGGCGAGGAACTGCTGACCCCGACCAGGGTCTACGCCCTCGACGTCCTCGCGCTGATCCGCGAGGTGGAATGCCACGCCTTCAGCCACATCACGGGCGGCGGGCTGGCCAACAACCTGGCGCGCGTGATCCCGGCGGGCCGGAGGGCCCGGCTGGAACGCGACTCCTGGAATCCTCCCGCGATCTTCCGTCTCGTGCAGCAGGTGGGCCGGGTCTCGCAGGCCGACATCGAGGCCACCCTCAACATGGGCGTCGGCATGGTCGCGATCCTGCCCGAGACCAGCGTGGACACAGCCGTCGCGCTGCTGGGGTCGCGGGGAATTGACGCCTGGGTGCTGGGACGCATCGAGGCCCACGACGGCCCCGGCGTCGCCGAACTGGCCTGACCCCATCACCCGGCTTTCCGTGAGGGTTGCAGGTGGGTGAACCGGCCTCGCAGGCGTCATTGAGCCGGTCGTGTCGAAACCATCCCTTCCCTGGCGCTTTTCAGATGCCGTCGATGATGGCGTTGAAGCTGGGGGAGGGGCGCATCACCGCCGACGCGAGGGTTTCGTCGGGCAGGTAGTAGCCCCCGATGTCGACGGAGGCTCCCTGCACCGCGATCAGCTCCGAGACGATCGCATCCTCGCTTTCTGCGAGGGCCCTCGCGATGGGTTCGAAGGCCACCGCCAGGCCGGTGTTCTCGCGCTGGGCGGCAAGTTCCTCCGCCCAGAACCGGGCCAGCCAGTAGTGCGACCCGCGGTTGTCGGTGCCACCCAGCCGCCGCGTCGGCGACTTGTCCTCGGTCAGGTAGCGTCCGTTCGCGCGATCGAGGGTGGCGGCCAGCACACCCGCCCGGGCGTTGCCCGTGGAGGCGAGGTGTTCCAGCGAGGCGGCCAGCGCCAGGAACTCGCCCAGCGAGTCCCAGCGCAGGTAGTTCTCCGCAAGCAGTTGCTGCACATGCTTTGGGGCAGAGCCGCCCGCGCCGGTCTCGAACAACCCGCCACCGGCCATCAGCGGCACGATCGAGAGCATCTTCGCCGAGGTTCCCAGCTCCAGGATGGGGAACAGGTCGGTGAGGTAGTCGCGCAGGACGTTGCCGGTCACCGAGATGGTGTTCTCGCCCCGACGGATGCGTTCGACGGTGAACCGGGTGGCTTCGACGGGAGGCAGGATGCGGATGTCCAGGTCGTTGATTTCGTGGTCGGTCAGGTAGGCCCTCACCTTGAGCAGCAGGTTGCGGTCGTGGGCGCGGGTTTCATCCAGCCAGAACACGGCGGGCCAGCCGGTTGCGCGGGCCCGGGTCACGGCCAGCCCCACCCAGTCGCGAATGGCGGCGTCCTTGGTTTGGCAGGCCCGCCAGATGTCGCCCGCGGCGACGTCGTGATGCAGCAGCACGTCCCCGGCTGAATTCACGACCTCAATGCGACCGTCGTGCTCGACGTGGAAGGTCTTGTCGTGGGAACCGTACTCCTCGGCCTGCTGTGCCATCAGCCCGACGTTGGGGACGGTGCCCATGGTGCGCGGGTCGTAGGCGCCGTGGGCGCGGCAGTCGTCGATCACGGCCTGGTAGACACCGGCGTAGGAGGAGTCGGGCAGCACCGCGAGGGTGTCGGCCTCCGCGCCGTCGGGTCCCCACATGTGACCGGAGGTGCGAATCATGGCGGGCATGGAGGCGTCGACGATCACGTCGGAGGGGACGTGCAGGTTGGTGATGCCCCGCCCGGAGTCGACCATCGCCAGGGCGGGTCCCTCAGCCAGCGCTGCCTCGATCCCGGACCGGATCTCCTCGCCGTCCGGGAGACTCCCCAGGCCTGCGAGGATCGCACCCAGGCCCTCGTCGGGGGACAGGCCCGCAGCGGCCAGGGCATCGCCGTGGCGCTCCAGGACGGGACCGATGAAGGCCCTCACGACGTGGCCGAAGATGATCGGGTCGGAGACCTTCATCATGGTCGCCTTCAGGTGCACGGAGAACAGCAGGCCCTCCCGCTTCGCCGCCGCGACCTGCTCGGCCAGGAAGTCGTCGAGTGCCGCCGCGCGCATGACGGTGGCGTCCACGACCTCCCCGGGAAGCGATTCCAGGCCGTCCCGCAGGACGGTGACGGTCCCGTCACCGGCGACGTGGCGGATGGTGAGCACGTCGCCGCCCGCCAGCACCACCGACTGCTCGTTGTGGCGGAAGTCACCGGAGGTCATGGTCGCGACGCGGGTCCGTGAATCCGGTGTCCAGGCTCCCATCCGGTGCGGATTGGCCTGCGCATGCCTCTTCACGGACTCGGGTGCGCGGCGATCGGAATTGCCCTCGCGTAGTACGGGGTTTACGGCGGATCCCTTGACCCGGTCGTAACGGGAGCGGATCTCCCGCTCCTCCTGGGTGGCGGGTTCCTCCGGGTAGTCGGGCAGGGGGAAACCCTTGGCCTGGAGCTCCGCGACGGCCGCTTTCAGCTGCGGCACCGAGGCGGAGATGTTGGGCAGCTTGATGATGTTGGCCAGGGGGTCCCTCGTCAGCTCCCCGAGCTCATCCAGGGTGTCGGAAACCCGCTTGTCATCGGGCAGAAAATCGGGGAAACGCGCCAGGAGGCGGGCGGCCAAGGAGATGTCGCATCCCTCGATGCCGATGCCGGTCAGGCGTCCGTAGGCCTGGAGCACCGGGAGCAGTGAGCGTGTGGCCAGCCCGGGGGCTTCGTCTGTGAGGGTGTAGATGATCTTTCCCATCGGGGCTCCTCGGCTCTCGGCAGTCTGCTCAGCCAGCCTACCCGGCGGGAAGCTTTGAGCATGTTGACTGACTCCGGTAGGCTCGTAGGCACGAGTTACTGACAGATTCCGCGGCAAGCCCGCGATGATTGAACGAGGGGGTCGACCCATATGGGGCGCGGCCGTGCAAAGGCGAAGCAGACGAAGGTGGCCCGCGATTTGAAATATCGCTCAGTGGACACCGATTTCGCATCTCTGGAGCGTGAGCTCCGAGGCGAGAAGTACCAGTCCCGGGAGACCACCGACATTCCTGATGCGTACGCAGACCTCGCGGAGCAGTACAACACTGACGACGACGCCGAGGACGAGTACCCGCATCGCTGATCCCCGTCGGTGATTCCCTGGGTGCCGGATGTTGAGTTGCCGGGCTACCGTCAGCTCAACATCCCCCTGCCCGGGGCGCGGATGTGCCAGGGGGAACCGGATCACGAGGTGGTCGCCACGCTTGTTCGGCGCTCCGATCCGGACGGCCGCCGTGCCGTGTTGTACGTCCACGGATGGAGCGACTACTTCTTCCAGACCCATCTGGCCGAGGCCGTCGAGAGCTGGGGATACGACTTCTACGCCCTCGACCTGCGCCGCTACGGCAGGTCGCTGCGGGACGGGCAGCTCGCGGGCTACACCGCCGACCTCGCCGAATACCACCAGGAACTGGACGCTGCCGTCGAGGTGATCCGCACCGAAGGGCACGACCATGTGGTGCTGTTGGGGCACTCGACGGGTGGGTTGGTGGTCTCGCTGTTCGCCCGCGACCGTCCCGGGGTGGCGGATGCCGTGGTGCTGAACTCGCCGTGGCTCGAGTTGCCGAGCCTCCAGGCGTGGCGTCCCGCCCTGGCCGCGGCCTTCGGAGCGGTGGGGACGCTCTCCCCGACCCGGGCGCTTCCCCTGCCCGATCTGGGTCTCTACCGCCGCTCCATCTCCGCCGACGAGGAGGGGCAGTGGCGCTACAACCACAACCTCAAAGGGGATCCGGCCTTCCTGCCCCGGGTCGGTTGGATGTCGGCGGTGATGCGCGGCCACGCGGCGGTGGCTGCCGGTCTCGGGATCGAGGTCCCGGTGCTGATGCTGATCAGCAACCGCAGCGACCCCTCCCGCACCTGGAACGACGACATGCACCGCGCGGACCTGGTCCTCGACGTCGACGCCCTGGCCGCGCGGGCCCCGCAGCTCGGCGACCACGTCACCCTCATCCGCATCCACGGCGGCAGGCACGACCTGGTGTTGTCGCAGGAGGAGCCGCGGCGCCGTTTCCTCGACGAGATCCGGCGCTGGCTCGCCACCTACGGCTGACTGGGGCTGGCGGCACAGGGTTGTCGGCTGGGAATTCAGGGGATTCCCAGGGGAAACTGCGATAGCGTGGGTCTGCGGGTTCTCATAGCGTTCCGAGTGGCTGGTGGCGGGGAGAGGTTCGTGAGAGCTGCCGGCTTTCAACGCAGGCTACCGGGCCAGTTGGCCCGGCAAGGAGAAGTCATGAGAAAACTCTTTTCGCTACGGCCCCTGGTGGGTTTGGCGGCCATCGCGACCACTGTGTCGTTGGTCGCCTGCGACGCTGCGGGGAGCAACGGGAGCTCGTCCCCGGTGACCAGCGGTACCACGTCGCCCTCGGAGGTGGCCTCCGGTGTCATGTCGCCGGAGGTGTCGCCATCCTCGTCGACCACGTACCCGGCCCCGCTGTCCCCGTCGCCGACCTCCTCGGTGGCGTCAACCACACAGCCCAAGGGGCAGCCCGGGGTGCCGGACACACCGGTCGCGGGACACAAGACCTGGCCTGCCGTGGAGGGGCAGAACATGGATCGCCAGCTCGACTACAAGGGCAGCGGTGCGCCATCGGTGACACTGCCCGCCGCTGTGGGTGATGACCTTTCGGCATATGCGCAGCAGACGATCACGTGGGAGGCGTGCGGTGAGGGCGTTGAGTGCGCCACGATGAAGGTGCCACTCGACTGGGAGCATCCGGGAAAGGCGTCGCTGGACATCGCGTTGACGCGGAAACCATCGGCGAATCCGTCGAAGGGGCCGCTGTTCTTCAACCCCGGCGGTCCCGGTGTATCAGCGCGGCCCACCATCCAGGGTCTGCCCGTCGATGTCATTCCCGGCTACGACCTGGTTGGTTGGGACCCGCGGGGGGTGGGGGAGTCCACCCATATGGAATGCGGCACCACGGAACAGACGAATGCTGCTTTCCTCGCTGACAACACTCCTGACGACGAGACCGAGGAACAGGCGAAGCAGGAAGGATGGAAGGCTTTTGCCAGGCAGTGCCGGGATGCCTCCGGTGAGCTGCTAGATCATGTGAGCACCATTGAGAATGTCCGTGATCTCGACCTGCTGCGGCATCTTCTCGGTGCGGAGAAGTTGAACTATCTCGGGTGGTCCTACGGCACCTTTGTCGGTGCGACGTATGCGGAGCTGTTCCCGGAGCGTTCCGGACATCTGGTTCTCGACTCCGCCGTTGACATTTCGGTTCCTTCACCTACTCTGCTGGGCGTTGGGGGTTTTGAGAAAGCGTTGCAGCATTTCGCTGACTGGTGTGCGGGAGAGGCGTCCTGTTCCCTTGGCGAGGATCGCGATGCTGTGCTCACCCGTATCGATGCATTCCTCAAGAATCTCGATGCGAACCCTGTGGTGATGGGGGAGTGGAAGCTCACGCAGTCGGTGGCGACTCTCGGCCTTGGGTCTGCGCTGTACGGCGCTGAGTCGACCTATCCGAGGGTGGCGACCGCCCTTCAGCACGCCATGGACGGCGACGGAGCGGAGTTGATCGCGTACTTCGGAATCATGGTTGGCCATGATGGGAAAGGGTGGACGACGCGCACCTACGCTTTCCCGGCCATCGCCTGTGTTGACCGTCCCGACCGGGGGATGGGGGCTGCTGATAAGGAAATCTCCGACAAGGCGGCGGAGGCTCCGGTGTTTGCTGCCAATCTCGGGGCGCTCCCGATGTGCGAGTACTGGACCGCGGATTCCGCGCCCAATCTCACACTGACCGCCAAGGGGGCCGGGCCCATTCTGGTGATCGGAGCCACGGTTGACCCCGTCACCCCGCACGACAACTCCGTTGCCATGGCCAAGCAGCTCGACTCCGCCACGCTGCTCACCTGGGAGGGCTCGGGGCATGCGGTTGCCTTCACGGGGAAGAGCACATGCGTCGATGAGGCGGTGGTGAAATATTTCGCCACCGGCGAGGCCCCAGCTGATGGCACCTCCTGCCCGGCCTGAATCCAGAACTGCGCCCGGGGTATCGCTGAATGCGGTGGTACCTCGGGTGCGGATCGTGTTTTCTGAAGCCGGGTGGGCCGACCGTGAGCGAAGTCACGTCGAAGCCGTGTCGCGCAAAAGTGGTTGAGCCGGATCGCGACGTCCGCCGTCAGGCTTTCAGCGACGCGATCCGGAGATCCCGCGCTCGTCGATGCTGAGGTGCGGGCCCTGCGGTCACGTGGTAGCGGCGCGTTTCTCGGCCTTCTTCGCCAGCCACATCTCCCGCATCTCGGGATCCTCCAGCACGAGACGCACCGTCGGGCAGTTGTGGGGCCCGTCGGCTCCAGGAACGCACAGGCCGCAGGGGTCGCCGGGACGCAACGGGCACATCGGGGTGGCGGTTCTCCTGCTCACGAAGAACAAGACTACGCCCGGGCCCCGCGGGGTCAGTACTTCGGTCAGACCGGCCAGCCGGAGACGGCGACCACCGCGAGGGCGACCGCGACCCGGGCGAGAAGTACCAGCGACGCTTCCCCGGGAGCGACGGGAGGTCGCGCCAGCGGCCCGCGACCCGGGCGACGGCATGGCCGCCGAGGGCCAGGGGAATCCCGAACAACCAACCCGGCACCATGCCCCAGGGGCCGAGGGCTCAGGTCAACGCCAGGCAGGAGAGCGCATCGGCGACACGAATGCCCGCGGCCCGGGCCAACGCATCGCCCAGCAGCGTCGCCCCGACGCTGCCGTACAGGAAGGTTTTCTCCGCCGACACCGGCAGCGCCCTCGCCGGGCTAGGTAGTCGGCTGTGCCGAGCGGGGCCGGGTAGTTGCCCGCGCCTGTCTGGCGATAAAGTTCCGCCCCTCATGGAATCGGCCAACAGCTGCCCGTTGAGGGTTTTGGTGATCGAGCCGAGCGGCATCGGGGTGGAATGGTTCGGGGATTTGCCGTTCGGGTCGTGACCGAGTCCCGCGTGGGTGACGGAATCTCGTGCGATCACCGAGACGTGAAGGGTGGTCAGCCCGAGATCATCTCCCAGGAACGCCTGGGTCCTGGCCGCCAGGTCCGGATCCCCGTTGAACGTGCCGTCCAGTTTCGGGCTGTGTGGTCCCAGCAGGAACACCGCGGCCCCGATGATGATGGCCACCAGCGCGCATGCCTCTGCGCTTCGTCTTCGCGGACGTCAGCCTCGTTGAAGGATCATCAGCCGGCCGGCCTGTGGGCAGCGGTTCCGGGGAACGGTGGGGACCGGTCCTGGAAAACCCTGCGGGATGGCCTGAACGTGGCGTCGGGCGGGCTGGCTTGCCCGCGCAGCGGATCGCCACTATTCTTCTCGGGGCCGGTCCCCATCGTCTAGCGGCCTAGGACTCCGCCCTTTCACGGCGGCAACACGGGTTCGAATCCCGTTGGGGATGCCAGGGAAACTCCTGTTCGGAGCCCCTGAACCGGGTTGCAGAGTGGTGCGGATCCCGATTTCCCAAAACCGGGGAGTGCCGCTAGAGTTACCCGGGCTGGTGAGAGCCAGCAGGTCAAGAAATTGGCCCCGTGGCGCAGTTGGTTAGCGCGCCGCCCTGTCACGGCGGAGGTCGCGGGTTCGAGTCCCGTCGGGGTCGCTGGGTGAGCTACAGGCCACCCACCGGCCAGGTAGCTCAGTTGGTAGTAGCGTTCGCCTGAAAAGTGAAAGGTCGCCGGTTCGACCCCGGCCCTGGCCACCAGAGGTTCCCGATCGCGGCACCCACGATTTCTGTTCGACACCTGATCCTGGTTGAACCGCTGTCGCGTAAGCACAGAGGGCATGACAGCGTCGCAGCGGCCTCCGGCTCCTCACGGAGACTTCAATCCGAGCCACTCCGCGCACATGCCGACCCTGCCATCGGCAGGAACCCAAGCTGTTGGCCAATACCCGTGTGGCCCTGGACACATTTCGTACCTGGACCCGTTCCCCGCAGAACGCTTCCGGACATTGGCGCGCTCCTCCCCAGAAGAAGAGAAGAGCCGGGCTGGTGGTTTCATTGATTGCGTTGGCGGTCTCCCTGATTGCAGGAGGCGCCCTCGGAGTGCCCTTCCTGCTGCGAAACAAGAACGACCAGAGTGGCATGGGCCACAGTAGGGTGTGGTCGAGCACATGGCTTGAAGGCCACGAGAAGGTGCGGAATCTGGAATCCCCAAGCCATGACAAGGCCCCGTCCATCAGGGTCGTGGATGACAAACTCATTCACATAACCGACAGCAGCGCTACTGGGTCCACCACGTTGACGGTCTTCAAGCTGGGCGATGGGGGCCTGAACAGCTCCGGCAGGAAACGGTCGAAGGATACGACAAGTGGGGCACGCCTGTCTGGGGAAACTGGATCATCGGCCAGAACACCCTGATCGATATCAATACTCACGAGCACACCGCAGCTCCCTGGGACGCCGGGGCTACGATTACCGCATCGAAGAAAGGCGTGATCGCCTGCCTCAAGACGACATGCACGATGTGGGATTCCTTGACGAGCAAGAAATGGGGAAACACTGTCCCGGCGACCAATCCTGCGCATGCAAGGTTGGGCGAAGAAATGAAAACCATGTGCTCGTCGAAACTCCCGGCACAAGTTCCGGCAAGGACGGCGACAAATGTTTCGTCATGGACCTCGAGAACGGAAATACGAAACCTCTCGAAGAAGATGGACTCAGCATGCCCGAAGCGCTGGGCGACGGATGGTTCGCCTTCGGTGAAACTTCACGGAGTGCTATCGGTCATTCGGCGAAGACCGTTCTCTATGATTTTGACGGCACGCCCAAGGAAACTTTTGACTTCAACAAGGACAGGCAGCCCCCAGCTACCCGTGGTCCCCCACGTCCTTCACTCTCGATCAGGCAAGCAAACGGCTCAAGGATGGGGACGCCTCGTGGGCTCCGGTCGTACTCCGTGTCAAGCAAGGAGTCATGTAAAACCATCATGGTAAACGACAGGGAAATAAAGATTCGTGAGAAAGCTGTGCCGCCCAAAAAAATCGGGCGGTTGATGTGAAGCGGCGTCCGCCGTTCAAGCTGTGCGTCGTTCGGGGGAGGGGCAGAGTGTCACATTCCACGAGTATGAGGAGGAGGACAGCGTCTTTCACCTCGTCGACATGGTGACGGGTCAAGCAGCAGACCCCATTTTTGTCGGGGACTACGTCACTCGCAGAATTGTGGGAGATCTGCTGATCGTCTGCAGCAAGAAGGGAGATCTCACGGCCTTCCGGGCGGGACGGAGGCAGATCCTCCTCAGCCGTTCTTCAGCGCGTCCTGGATGGCGGTGCTCGGCGGTGACTGCGTCGCCTTGGCCCCGCGCAGCAGATCGAGTTGCATCTTCACGTACGCCGGGAACTCGCGCAGCTCCCCGTGGAGGTAAAGCGCAGGCCAGTTCCGCTGGGCCGTCAGGTCACCCACCCCGATGGCGTCGACCCCCAGGGCGCGGCAGGTGGTTATCGTGCGCGGCAGGTGATAGGCCTGCGAGACCACCGTCATCTCCCGCACCCCGAACACGTCGCGGGCCCGGATGCAGGAGTCATAGGTGTCATAGCCGGCGATGTCCTGCACGATCCTGCCCGCGGGGATACCCTGAGCGACGAGGTAGTCTTCCATCACCTGGGTTTCGTAATTGCTTTCCGCAGTGTTGGCTCCCGTGACGAGGATCACCTTGCCCCTGCCCGATGTGAAAAGCTCGATGGCGACATTCAGGCGGGCCGTCAGAAACCCCGACGGGCGTCCGGGGTCGGCTTTGGCGCCCAGCACCATGATGACGTCCCGGGCTGGAATGTCGTCGCCCGTCGTGTAGATCCGGTCGGCGCTGCCCGAGGCCACCATGAAAACCCCGGACAGGATCGGACCGAGCGTGACGGCCAGGGCCACGGCCGCCGCCACCTCCAGGCGACGGCGACGCGGCCTGCTCGTCTTCTTCCCGAGTGGGCTCACCGGCGGTTTTCCAGGTACCAGGACACCAGCGCCCGGGTGGATGCGTCCTGCCGGGCCAGGGCGTGGGCGTCGCCGAAGACCGCCGGCGCGATCTCCAGGGCCAGTTTCTTGCCCAGCTCGACGCCCCACTGGTCGAAGGAGTCGATGCCCCACACGATTCCCTGCACGAACGTGATGTGCTCGTAGAGCGCGATCAGCTGTCCCACCACCGACGGCGTCAGCGCGGGCGCCAGGATCGAGGTGGTGGGCCGGTTCCCGGAGAAGATCCGCGCCGGCACGATCTCCTCCGGCGTGCCCTCCTCGCGCACCTGCTCCTCGGTCTTCCCGAAGGCCAGCGCCGCGGTCTGGGCGAAGAAGTTCGCCAGGAACATGCCGTGCACGTCCACGTCGCCGTCCTTGATCGCGTGCGGCGGGTTGGCGACCGCGATGAAGTCGGCGGGGATCAGCTGGGTGCCCTGGTGGATCAGCTGGTAGAAGGCGTGCTGGCCGTTGGTGCCGGGTTCGCCCCAGAACACCTCGCCCGTCTCGCACGTCACCGGGGAACCGTCCCAGCGCACCGACTTGCCGTTCGACTCCATCGTCAGCTGCTGCAGGTAGGCGGCGAACCGGTGAAGGTACTGCGCGTAGGGCAGCACCGCGTGGCTGGTGGCGCCCAGGAAGTTGACGTACCAGATGTTCAACAACCCCATCAGCAGCGGCACGTTGTGTGCCGGATCGGCTGTGCAGAAGTGCTGGTCGACGGCGTGAAAACCGGCCAGGAAGTCACGGAAACCGTCGGGACCGATCGCGATCGCCACCGGCAGACCGACAGCCGATCCCACTGAGTAGCGGCCCCCCACCCAGTTCCAGAACCCGAAGGCGTTGGCCGGATCGATGCCGAACTCCGCCACCTTGTCCAAAGCGGTGGACACAGCCACGAAGTGTTGTGCGACCGCGTCCCGGCGCGCCTGTTCGGTGTCCTCGATGGCACCTGCGGCGACCAGTGCATCCAGCAACCAGGTGCGGGCCATGCGGGCATTGGTGAGGGTCTCCAGGGTGGTGAAGGTCTTGGACGCGACGATGAAAAGCGTGGTTTCAGGATCCAGGTCCGCGGTCTTGACGAAACAGTCGGTCGGATCAATGTTTGAGATGAACCGGCACTCCAGGCCCTGCTGCTTGTATGGCAGCAGTGCCTCGTAGACCATCGCCGGTCCGAGATCGGAACCACCAATGCCGATGTTGACTACGGTGCGGATCGGTTTGCCCGTGACCCCCACCCACTCGCCAGAACGCACCTTGTCGGCAAAGTCGAACATCTTCTCCAACACATCGTGGACATCTGCCACCACGTCCTGCCCGTCAACCGTCAACTCCGCGTTGCGAGGCAGCCGAAGCGCGGTGTGCAGCACCGCACGGTCCTCGGTGATGTTGATGTGCTCGCCGCGAAACATTGCATCCCGGCGGCCAGCGACGTCGGTCTGTTCCGCGAGCCGCAGCAGCGCCGCTACGACGTCGTCGTTGATGAGGTTCTTCGACAGATCGACGTGCAGATCCCCGACGGTGTGCGTGAAACGGGCGGCCCGCTCCGGATTCTCGGCGAAGGCCCTGCGAAGATCCAGTTCGGCATTGTCGGCGAGCTCGTCCAGCTCATCCCAGGCAGCAGTGGTGGTGGCGTCAACCGGCTTGATCATGGCTCCAAGCTTAGGTCCTGTTGTGGAAATCTCGCCCCGCTGTGGAGCACCGGACCGGGCGATCATACGCTTCTGTGACCGTGGCCCGGCGTCGTGACCGGCACGTTTCGCCGTGGGAAAATGATGGCGAAAATACCGTATTCATGTCACCCGATAGGCTTTCATTGGAAAGAGAAATTCGCAATGGAACTGCGAATTCGGGGACATCTATCCGTCGGCGATGCTCGCCAGGCGCTGGTTTTCCTGCGTGACTTTGTGAAGGGCGATTCGGGCGGAGGCAATACTTTCGGCCAATGAAATACATCTCCTTTAGTCAGGGAATTGAATGCCTTTGGTTAGGGAAATCTAGGTCCCTTGGTTCGTGGGGGATTATGGTTATGATGATCATGGTCGCATCACCCCGTCTGATGCGTCCTAATCGCTGGTTGTAAGGGGTATCACCTTCGTATTGGATCGGGGCGACTGTCGGACAGTCGTGCGGCGTGGCTGTTTTTTCGTCCGGTCAAAGGTGAAGCATATTCCTCACGTCGTGTCCAAAGCATCATGGGAGGTCGTCGCGTCAATGGGTGGAGTCGTAAACAAGGTGACAAAATTCCGGGGAAAAGATCCCGGACTGACCGCCGTACTACGCGGAATAAGAGAACATGCTGTTTTCTTATTTCTGTGTGGAGTGTTGATCGCGGCAGCGATTCCACACTCATCCGCGCTGCCGGAGCTGTGGATCGGCTGGCTGATATCGCTGCTGGTCGCCGAAGTCCTGCTCTGCGTTCGCCGCACACAGCCCAGGATCGACGACCGGGAGGTCGATCTGATCCTTGCAGTCATCCTGCTCGGAGCGGGGATCTGGGTGCTCCGGCAGTGGCCAGCTGCCGGTAATCCGGCGGCCGTCACCATCGCCTGGCTCCTCTGTCTGGCGACGTGCACGCTTATAGTGAGTGGTACCCGAGCCATGATGTGGGTGTGTCCTGCTGCTCTGCCTGCTCTGGCGTGGTTGCTGCCTCCATTCGCTCGCCTGGTCGCCCTGATCGTTGTTGCCATCGTGTGGGTGAGCGTTGTTGGTACGGTTTTGTTCCGTCGCGGATGGGCGCCTTCTGATCAGCTGATCCACATCCCGGTCTCGCGTTACGTCACTGTGGGTGTGGCGCTGGTTCTCGTCATCGTCCTTTCGCGGATCGGGGTGATTCTGTGACGTCCCGGTCGGTCAAACATGCACCGGGCAGAAGAGCGATCGCCCGAGCCGAAGAGGTGCCGGCGCCATTTCCGGATTCGAACCTGGTGGCTCCGGAGCAAGTCTTGGACGTGGCCTGTCATGCTTTGGAATATCGTTCTCCCGCGTATTCCGCGCACAGTGTTCTGGCCCGGTGGCAGCGGGGGATTCTCGTCTCCGTCGTGGTGCTGTTCCTGGTCGGTCTGATTTTTCTGCCGTGGATCACCGCTGTGGTGCTGGTGGCGTTGGCGACTGCTTCCTACATCTGGGCACTCGGGTTCCGGTTTCTGCTCTTCAGGCACGGTGCCCGGGGAGAGCGAATGGTGAAGATCACGGACGAAGATGCCCGGGCTTTCCCTGATGCTCAGCTTCCCGTCTACACGGTGCTTGTCCCGGTTTTCAAGGAGCCGTTGATTGAGGAACTGGTCGAGGCCCTGGAACGCATCGAATATCCCAGGGAAAAGCTGGACATCCGGCTTCTGTTGGAGGCCGATGACACCGAGACCATTGCTATGGCCAACAGGCTGCGGCCCCGGGCGCACCTGACCGTGATCCAGGTTCCCAAGGCCGAACCCCAGACGAAACCGAAGGCCTGCAACTACGGTCTCCTGACCGCGCGCGGGACGCTCTGCACGATTTTCGACGCGGAGGACCAGCCCGATCCGCTCCAGCTGCGCAAGGCCGTCCTGGCCCTGGACAGGCTGGGAACGGACTGTGCATGCGTGCAGGCCCGTCTGGGTTTCTACAACTCGCGTCAGAACCTGTTGACCCGTTGGTTCACGCTGGACTACGGCGCATGGTTCGGCAACATGCTTCCCGGGCTGGTGGGCATCGCCGCCCCGATTCCGCTCGGGGGTACGTCCAATCATTTCCGGGTGACGGCGCTCAAGGCCGTCGGGGCATGGGATCCGTGGAACGTCACCGAGGACGCCGACCTGGGGCTCCGGCTGCACAGGGCCGGATACAAGGTCGGCGTGCTCGATTCCACGACCCTTGAGGAGGCCAACCCTGACCTGATCAACTGGATCCGGCAGCGGAGCCGCTGGTACAAGGGCTATCTGCAAACCTTCCTGGTGCACATGCGATCGCCGCGCCTGGTCACCAGGCAGCTCGGATGGCGGGCCGTGGCGGACATGGTCATCTTCATCGCCGGAACCCCCCTGCTCAGCGCCCTCAACGGTGTGTTCTGGATTCTCACCCTGATCTGGTTCACATCCCAGTCCCCGATCGTCGCCGGACTGTTCCCACCCGGGATCTACCACCTGGGGTTGATGTGCATGTTGGTGGGCAACCTCGCCGTCATGTACATGAGCCTGTATGTGGCCCGTGTCATGGAACGTCCCGACCTGCTGGTGGCTGCGTTACTGGTACCCGGGTACTGGCTGCTGATGTGGGTCGCCGCGGTCAAGGCCGTCGTGCAACTGATCCGCAACCCCTCCTACTGGGAGAAGACGGCACACGGTCTTCACGCGAAGACCGGTCCACCGCCGCTCGAGAAAGAACCCGTCCAGGCGGCCCCTGAGCCGGGTGGTGCGCGATGAAGGACGTGAAGATGAAGGACGAGAAAAACGGGCGTCGCCGGATATCCGACGACTGGCTCGTGGCCATCCTCGCGTTGGTGCTCTACCTGGGGGTCGGGGCCTGGCTGATCAGCCAGGACATCATCTTCCCCGACTCCATGAGCCGGGTCGCCAACGGCTACTACGTGGTTTTCAGCCGGGATCCCCACCTGGCGGCCATCGGGTTCGTCTGGAACCCGTTGCCATCGCTGGCAGCGATCCCCCTCCTCCTGCTCTCGCCCCTGATCCCCGTGCTGGCCTCCAAGGCGTTCGCCGGGGTCATCGTCTCGGCAATCTGCGGCGCTCTGGCGATGGTGTCCGCCCGCCGGCTTCTCGCCCTGTTCGGGGTGGGGCGGGGCGCCGGGATGGTCCTGACGGGAATCCTGGCCATCCAGCCGCTGATCCTGCTCTCGGCCTCCACAGGGGCCAGTGAGTCCATGCTCCTGGCGGTCGCTCTCTACACGACGTTGCATCTGACGCACTGGCTTCGGGAGGACGATCCCTGGCATCTCGCGCACGCCGGTTTCGGTCTCGGCTTGGCCTATCTGGTGCGTTACGAGGCGGTGGCGGCTGCGCTCATGACCGTTCTCGTCGTCCTCGGCCTCAGCCTGTGGCGTTCCAGGGGAGGGCGACGGGCCAGGACGACCTTCCTGCTGGACTGTTTCCTGGTCGGTGGGCCCTTCGCCGCATCCTTCGGGGCGTGGGCGTTGGCCTCGCGTCTGGTGGCGGGGTCGTGGTTCGAGACCTACACATCCCTGTACGGGAACACGGCGCAGGTCACCAGCGCCCGGGAAGCCATCGACAAGGTCACGGGCGGAAACCTCGAGGGGATCCTGGCCTACCTGGGTACCCAGTTGTTCGCGGTGGCTCCCTTCGCGCTCCTGTTCGTGGTCATCGCCATGGTGATCGCTGCACTGCAGCGGGATGCCGGTGTGCTCGGATCCGCCGCCGTCCTGGGCGGAGTCCTGGCCTTCGACGAGTGGGCCTTCATGAGCGGATCGTCCTTCGGGTGGCTCCGATTCCAGCTCATGGCGATTCCCTGGGGGGTGGTGATGGCCGGATACA
>ERZ773072.653-NODE-653-length-18541-cov-3.403170_pt1 | contig 18541 bp, 16 predicted proteins | sample MGYA00580617_ERZ773072 | MGnify/ENA primary metagenome ERZ773072 (study PRJEB29015, sample SAMEA2737970) | human oral metagenome | biome: human oral; feature: human-associated habitat; material: dental | place: China | collected 2122 ...
GAGGCGCTATGCTTTATGTGTTCAGTCAAAGAGGCTAGAGGAACTCTCTAGCTGAGATGCAGAGTGAGTGGGGATGTCTGTCTACTTATAAAGGTAGCGACGGATACTCTGCTTCGGAGTCTTCTCAAACGGCTCTAAGCGGAGCTCAAAGCGCTGTATCTTCTCGTAGCTACCGACTTGCTCATTGAGTGAAGCTCGCTGGTCTTGGATGATCTGCCAGCCTTGTTCAAGGGTTAGCCCTTCCTCTTCGATGAGTTGCGTATTGGGTACGATTAAGGCTTCTAGTCGTCCCTCACGCATCAGGACTAGGCTCTCTTGAACAAAGCGAAGCATGCCGATCTTAGCTTCGATCTCTTCGGGATAGATATTCTGTCCATTACCACTGAGGAGCATTGCCTTGGAGCGACCTCTGATATAGAGGAAGTGATCGCTATCCATTGTCCCGAGATCCCCAGTACGTAGCCACCCATCTTCGGTGAAGAGAGCTGCTGTCTGCTCTGGATTCTTATAGTAGCCCATACATACATTCTCTCCCCTTACTTGGATTTCACCGATGGTGGCTTCACCATGTGCTCGCTGCGTCTCTTCGTCTAGTGGAGCAATGCGTGCTTCCATATAAGGATGAAGCACCTGACCACAGGAGCGAAGACGCCAGTCCTTGGCATCAACATAAGAGATCAGGGGAGCACACTCCGTCATACCATAGCCTACCGTGATAGGGAAGCCGATTCGCTTGAGGAATTCTCCGACTTCTGGGTTAAGTGCTGCTCCACCTACGATCACTTGGCGGAAAGCTCCACCCATGCCCTCTGTGAGCTGTTCTCTAATCTTGCGGTAGACGATGTTACGCACGATCGGTAGCGCGAGCATAAGTCTTACCTTTCGGCTCTTAAGGACAGGCTGTAGTACATTCTGATAGATCTTCTCGAGAACTAGGGGAACAGAGATAACCACAGTAGGACGTACCTTACGGAAGGCTGCTCCCAAGATCTTAGGTGAGGGTACCTTGCCTAGGACAACGACATGCGTACCGGAGACTAGAGCAAGGAAGAGATTGATCATACAGCTATAGACGTGCGCCATCGGGAGGAAGCAAAGCAAAGTCTCCCCTGCACGAATAATGTTTTGCTCCAGACAGAAGACGAGATTCCCAGCGAAGTTATTTGCAGAGAGCATAACCCCTTTACTGAAACCGGTAGTCCCCGAGGTATAGTTGAGGACGATCATTTCCTCGTTTGGCGTGTGATAGTAGCTGATATCATCGGGCGTAAAGCCTTGAGGATACTTCTCTAGGAAGGCGGCTCGTGTAGCTTGTAGCTCTGCTTCCACTGCCTCGCGCCCAGCTTTGGCATACAGAATATGGGATGTCTGTACCTCAAGAACCGTAGCAATGAATGGCACACCCTCAGGAGTCATAGCCTCCCATAGATTTGAGTTGATAGCTAGCAGTTTCGCTTCAGAGTGCGTAATGATCTGCATGGCATCTTGAGGTGGGAAGTCTTGCAGTACTGGGACGATCACACAGCCATAGGTGATGACAGCTACGAAGAAGATCGCCCACTCAGCAGAGTCTTTAGCCATGAGGGCGACCTTATCTCCGTGCTGGAGACCTTGGGAGGCAAAGAAGTCGTGCCAGCGTGCTACCTCTGTCGCTACCTGACCATAGGTATAGCTCTCTCCTTCGTAGTTACTCAGAGCGGTGATCGTCCAGTGCTTCTTGAAGCTATCTTCAAATAGAGAGATTAAGTTCTTAGCTATCATTTGTTCTAAACGGAATTGTCGATTGTGTTGGAGGGTATCAGACGAATACCAAAACCATAGGCAAAGATAGCAGTTTCTTTCTTTCCTTGCACACTTATGCTGTAATTGAGCAGGTCTGACTACCTAGAAGTAATGAAAAGAGACCGGAGGACAGGATCTAATCCTGCCCTCCGGTCTATGTCAAGGTAAATCTACCTAGAGGTAGCTAGAGACGATAGCTGAAGCCAAAGCTTAAGAGCTCGTTATACTGTAGGTGCTTGTTCCATCCAGATGCCGGGCGTACTGCATCGTCATAGCGTAGGTTGAGATTGAAGCGAGTCGAGAAGTAGCGGGTCAATGCCATATCTAGCGTATTCTCCCATTCTGCTTCGATGCTCTCATAGGAGGTATTGAAGTAAACGCGTGATGTCCAAGTCAGGTTAAGATTCACCTTCCACTGCCAATTAGCCCGGACTGTCGAACCAATGCGCTGATACCAGAGCTTGTCTGGTGCAAGTCCATGGCGGGCGAGGTCGATCGACGCATGGCTGGTGGCACGATAGGTGTAGGACAGAGGTGCGACGTTCATGAAGAAAGTGAAGGCTCGCCCATAGACTCTCTGTGACTTCATCGCATAATCGAACTTCATCCCAAGCCCCACATTGATCGTGTAGGGAGCGAAGAGGTCAGACTGTAGGCTCGTCTTATTCTCATGGTAGCTCTTGAAGAGCTGGGTGCGAAGCTCGGCATCGAGTGTATAATAGACCTTATTCCAGGCTTTCAAACCGTAATTTGAGCGTATGCGGAGGAGGTCATCTGCTATACGATAGCGATGGAGACTATCTCGGTCAGCGTTGTAGACACTTAGGTTACTCTCGATCTCATTATTCCATAGCACACGCTCCGTGATGTATCGCAACCCGAAGTAATTGCGCATATAGACATTGAGGTTAGATGCTCCTCCCTTGTACCAGTTATCTGACACCTTATTCTGTGAGAACTGTATGGCACTCTCTAGCGAGGGAATCCAATGCCGTTGCTTAAGTAGGCTGGAGTATTCGTGTTCGGCTGGGAGATCAATGTGTCGTAGCTTGGTCTCGCGCGTGTACTGCTCGAGGGCACGTTCGATAGCTCCTCCTGTTGGCAGGGCTAGAGCGAGAGTCTGCGGTCGCTGAGGAGATAGTGAGCGGTGAGGTAGCACTCCTAGAGACGAGGCTAGCTGATAGGATGTGCCATAGTTAGCTAAGTTCGGAGCGATATCTGCCGAAGGAGCTAGCTGCGCCGTACTATCCCATGGCAGAGAGCTAGGGGTGAGCTCCAGCACCTCTGGTACATGGATACGTAGACGTGACTCTCGAAGCTGGTAACCTCTTCGTTGATACCCGGAGAGCAATGAGGGTAAGAGAAGTGAGCCCAAGGTGCGACTATAATCCTTGCCTCCTGAGCGGTAGTAATCTAATAGCTGTGCCGAGAGCGAGGGCGCTCCTTCTAGAGCAGAGATAAGCGAAGGCGTCATCAGAGGAGTAGGGACAAAGAAATCTAACTGCCCACTCTTGGTCAGACTATCTAGGGTAGGGAGGGAGCGTATAAAGGCATCTTTAGCAGAAGTCTCTTGCGCCCCGAGGGCTAGAGATATACTGCTCGTGATGAGGAAGGAGAGTACAATTCTTCGGATAGGCATAATTCGATAAAGCAAGAGGGTAGCTAACCACACGCAAAGGTACGATAAGCCCGGCTAACCACAAGTCTTTCTGAGCATCCATCCTATTCTGATCATCTAGCTTGAGGTATAGCTACTTCGCGTTGCTGTCCCTTGTTAAGACTTTCGTAACTTAGCATCCAAAGCTCTTAGGGCTACGATTTATTCTCTATATATGTATTTCACCATGAGTAACCGTCCTTTTCACCCTGAGTATTTGACTAGGAGTATCAACTTTTGCTTCCACGCTGACTGTCCGCAGGGTAAGACTTGTCTCCGAAGAATAGCCTTCGAGGTCTCTCCATCCTTTATAGCTAGCTCGTTCCTTGATCCACGTTTGCCGATGGGGAAGGCTTGCGAGCACTATCTAAGTGATGAGCTTATTCGCTACGCTCGTGGATTCTCTCGGGGAGCAAGTCTGCTCTCTCGTCGTGATGTCCCTTGCTTTCGAGATCGCATACGTGAGGAGCTCCATCTCTGTCGAGCGAACTACTATAATCTTTATAGTGGTCGAAAGGCGATCAGCCCCATACAGCAGGCGACGATAAGAGCGATCTTTGCCGAGTATGGGGTAGAGGGTGAAGATCCCTTCGATAGCTATGAGGAGGGCTATCTACTGGACTAAGTCGCCGAGTGCGAGGTGCTATATCGCAGTTCACCTTAGGGAAAACTCTCGTTCACCTCTAGGTAAATTTCGGTTCATACTTAGGTGAACTAGCTCTACGCTTAAGGTAAGCGTAGAGAACGTTTAGCCTCCCTATAGGGAAGGAGAAAGAATGCGAAAGGAAACTTAGTCTCTTGCTCTCCACTTGCCTTAAGTCAAGGGAAAGTATGGGGCTTTCGAGATACACCAATCTCCCTGTCATGAGAAAGTAACACGGGCGACACCTAGCCCTATGCTAGATGTCGCCCGTAGGATGGTGTTAAGTCTAAAGTAGTAGACTATAGCTTACCGCCCGTCGTCTTTAGGATGCTGTCGAGGAGTTGGTCGATAGCTTCACCACGCAGGTCACGCTGAACGATCTTCCCCGTAGGGTCGAAGAGCATGACTTGGGGGATGCCTGAGATACCATAGAGCTCGGTAGGCTCATTCTTATTCAAGATTTGTGGCCAAGTAACCTGAAGGTCCTTGATCGCTTGAAGGTGGTCGGCCATTTCATCCCATACGACTGCGCCGAGGATAACTAGCCCCTTGCTGGCATAGGTATCACGTACCTTCTTCAGGTGAGTGATCTCACGACGGCATGGACCACACCAAGATGCCCAGAAGTCGACGAGTACATAGTGTCCCTTACCTACGTAGTCACTCAGACGAACGGGCTTGTTCTCGCTATCAACGCCGGCAAAGTCGGTAAACATAGATCCAGCCTTGGTAGCTTCCTGGCGACGCAGAAGCTCGATGATCTTAGTGATCGAAGGAGCCGTACGTAGCTTCTCTCCGACCTGAGTAAGGTAATTCTCTGCTGAAGACAGCGTCACATCCTCCATGGATAGTAGATCTTGGAGAGCTTGGAGACCGATGGCATCGTTGGGATGAGCCTGCAGAGCTTCCTTGGCGATAACGGATAGCTTGCTGGAAACATCCTTGAGAATAGCGTCCTGCTGAGCCTTCTTCTGCTCGCTACTTAGTGACTTATCGGAGCGAATAGCCTGGATCTTCTCACGGACGCCCTCTGTTGCCTGGGTGACTTGCCCCATCATCTGAGCGTAGGCATCATTGAGTGGAGTTCCTTTCCCAGCTACAGCTGTGAGATCGGCTAGGATAGTCCCCTCTTCAGCTACGAAGGGGAGGGCATAAGCACGAGGGATCGCAAGGACTGTAGAGAGTGCTTCGCCAGCCACAGGACGCTCTATGTAGAACTTTCCGCTTTGGATGAGCGCACTGTCGACCTTCTCTCCATCAGCATAGAGGAAGACCCACTTCCCATTGACATCAGCAGGTGCTGTCCCTTGGAGGAGATAGTTACCAGACTTAGGCTGACGAGTAGGGGATGAGACCATTGTCCGCTTCTTTGCTTGCTGCTTGCGTTGTGCTTGGCTAGGCAAGCTAACGAGGCTCGCTAGGGCAAGCATTCCTAGCGAGAGGGATAGGATCTTTTTCATATATGCTACGTTGTTCGGGTTTGAAAGACTTAGCTAAGTTAATGATTATCTAAGCAAGATCAGAGTTGGATCTTGACGATGATCTTACGGATCTCACTTCCATCTCCGATCATGGGAGCATGTGCATCTTCAGGATAGAGTATCACGAAGTCACCAGGAAGGAGATCAACGAAGCTCGTAGGACGCTCTCTGAAGAACAGAATGTCCTTCTCTGCATCATAAGGTATAGAGATATCATGACAGGTGGATCGTGATCGCCAACCGATACGCTCTCTTCCAGAGAGAAGAAGCTGAATATCGATGTGCCGATCATGAGCCTCTAAGGGTTGTTCATCTTGGGGATGAGAGGAAAACTCCATGAGCGAAGCATAGATTTCTTCACCTTGGATGGTGATCGTCTGAGGCTCGAGCGAACGAAGATCATGCGTCTTCAGATAGTCAAAGGCTGGTTTGAAGAGTGGGTGCAAGGCTTCGTAGCGAGCAGACTGCTCTAGTGTAGCATAGATCATAAGAGAGGGAATAGGGTAAAAACTAATGCCCTTGCTGTCCCCACGAACCTCTATCAAGGCTGCGATAATGGATGGCTTCAGCGATATGGGCTTGTTGGATGTCAGTTGAGCCAGCGAGGTCTGCAATGGTACGAGCGACCTTGAGGATGCGATCATAGGCTCGAGCGGAGAGATCAAGGCGCTCCATAGCTAGACGGAGCTTTTCCAGGCCAGCACTATCAGGATGAGCGAAGAGCTGCATCATCTTAGGTGTCATCTGGGCATTGCAGTGAACTTTGGGATAGTCAGCAAACCGACGTATCTGGATCTCTCGAGCTCTCAACACACGCTCTCTAATGCTTGCACTAGACTCGGCTGGACGAGCATCGGCTAGCTTCTCGAAGTTGACCGGTGCTATCTCTACCTGAAGGTCAATACGGTCGAGTAGGGGACCTGATACTTTACCTAAGTAGCGTTGTACTTGCTGAGGAGTACATTCGCAGCTTCGGGTAGGGTGATTATAGTAGCCACAAGGGCAGGGATTCATTGCTGCTACGAGCATGAAGCTCGCAGGATAGTCTACCGTATAGCGAGCACGAGCAACTGTAACCATTCGCTCTTCTAACGGCTGACGCATTACCTCTAGTACCGCACGATTGAACTCTGGGAGCTCATCGAGGAAGAGTACTCCATTATGAGCTAAGCTAATTTCACCAGGCTGTGGACTCGCTCCCCCGCCAACGAGGGCTACCGGTGAGATAGAATGATGAGGTGCACGGAAAGGGCGTGAAGTTAGGAGGGTCACATCCTTGGCCAGTTTCCCTGCAACGGAGTAGATCTTAGTCGTCTCAAGTGACTCTCCTAGAGTGAATGGAGGGAGAATGCTAGAGAGTCTCTTAGCCATCATGGATTTACCACTACCTGGCGCTCCGATCATCAATAAGTTGTGTCCACCTGCAGCTGCGACCTCCAGTGCTCGTTTGACTGACTCCTGCCCTTTTACTTCAGAGAAATCGAAGGGGTAATCCTCTAGGCCTTGATAGAATTCTCCTCTAGTATTTACTTCTGTTTGTGGGAGGGTTTCTCTACCCGAGATTAGCTCAATGACTTCGAGTAGTGTGCGTGCTCCATATACCTCTAGGTTATTAACGACAGCTGCTTCCCTAGCATTTTCTGCTGGAAGAATAAATCCTTTGTAGCCTTCACTCCTAGCCTGGATAGCTATCGGTAGAGCGCCCTTGATTGGGCGTAGTGTCCCATCCAAAGATAGCTCTCCCATAATCATGTATTGAGAAAGCCTATCAGCAGGTATCTGCTCATCTGCCGCAAGGAGTCCAATAGCTAAGGGAAGATCATAGGCTGTGCCTTCTTTCCGAAGATCTGCAGGGCTCATATTGATAACAATACGCTTCCCAGGGAAGCGATACCCGCAACTCTCGATAGCAGCAATGATGCGATCTTGGCTTTCCTTGATAGCTGTGTCAGGTAATCCTACAAGTTGAAAGTAGGATCCTCTAGTACAGCTTACCTCGATGGTCACTGTTAGCGCTTGAATACTTTGGAGAGCCGCTGCATAGGTTTTGACTAGCATAATGAGGGTGGTATTAGGATAGGTCGTGTAGAATAGGAGCTAGCGCTTAATTTGCCCGAGTGTGTCAATGCGTAAATGAATGACCTGAGCATTCTGAGAAATACCATAGCTCTGACGAAGCTCGGTCACAAGTCCAAGACTATCAGAGAAGGCTATCCCTTCTAAGCTATCTTGTTTCATGAGTCTCCGAACGGTGCTATCAGAAGCAACCGGATAAAGGAAAACAAAGGTTAGACTATCTGGATTTGCTTGGCGCTGGATCCGTTGTTGTTCCATACGAGTAATAGTCTTCATTGTCTCTGGAGAGGCAAAGACTAATTCAATCGGATGATGAGCATAGAGCTCAGATAAGCTACGCTCCTTACCTTTTATATCCTTACCTGAGAAGGGGTGAACGTGAGTTATCCCTTGAGGTTCCAGGGAAATATCCTTCTGCATGATCCAATCTTTCCCATCCCAAGCATAGGAATAAACCTCCTCTCCTCCGGCATGCACAAAAGAGAGCTTTTGAAAGAGAGCTGTATCAGGTGTTAGCGTGATAGACTTAGAAAAATGGAGGAGGGTATCAGTTCTTTGCCCTCCACGTCCCACGTAGGTTACGTAGGCAATAGTATCCCCCTTAGAAAGGGAATCTAGACTAATCGTTAGCTCGGGTAGCGAAGAAGAACAAGATACAATACTTCCTGCAGTAAGGAAGAGTACTAGAAAGAAAAGGATGTGACGGAGCTTACTTGGAATCATAAGATCTAGGAGGAATATTGATGGAGAAAGTACCTACGGGTAGCCCTGTCGCTCCCATCAGATTGGCATCTGTATAAGGATGCCAAGCATAGCGAAGCTGATATAGCTCTTGAGCTACTAGTGATGCAGGTAGACTAAGGAGGACATTCTTCCCCTTGATTTCGCCTGTAAGTGAATGAGACTTTCCATCGAGAGTAACTACCTCAAACCCTCGAAGTGTATCCCCATTAGAGGTCTTAAGGAATGACGTCCCAGAGAACGATAGCAGAATAGATCTAGGATAGCATTTTAAATCTCTACACTCAGGACTACGAGCTTCTATGGATGTATAGCCATAAAGATTGCTAAGAGCCAAAAGAGCCAAACGATGCCCAATAGGATATTTGATTGTCGGATGAACATCATTTTTCAATCCATGATCTAAGGATACGACCATTTCAATGCCTTCTTCCGGCCTAGCTAAGCGTCGTTGACTATCTCGGAAGTGAGACCACGAAGGACGATTCATCGAAGAGAGCTGCACGTAGTAGAAAGATAGGGGAGAGGCAAACGTGGAGCGCCAACTCTCAATGAGAAGAGGGAAGAGTCTCTCGTGGGCTTCCATGTTATGAGCATTTGATTCTCCTTGGTACCAAAGAACTCCACGGATAGCTAGCCCCTTTAAAGGGCGAATACCTACATCGTAGAGATAGGTAGGGGCGTAGGGGTGGCGAGTCAGAGGTGTGTCTTGACTCTGTACATTCTGAGTAGCACGCTCTCTAACCCAGGGCATGATGAAGTCATTGCTCCTCCAGTGCCGAAGGATTGCAGGAAGCTTCGCCTCCAACGTGTTTCGATCAATCCAAGCCTCAGTAGGAGAACCTCCAATGGCATTAATAATGATGCCGACAGGAATCTTTAGGCTATCTCGTATCTCTCGCCCAAAGTGATAAGCTATAGCAGAGATGTTATTCTTCTGAGAAGTTACACCTTCCCAAGTGCTAGGACGGAAATATTGCAAGCGATTTAGTGAGTCAAGGAAGCTAACGGGCCAGGCTGTTGCAGAGGTTTCGTGTGCAGGCTGCATATTATAGATACGCAGCTGTGAATCTTCTTGTATAGGTCGATGTTCCTTATCCGTGCTTTGGTTGAGCGTGAATGCCATATTGGACTGTCCTGAGCAAAGCCAAACTTCTCCGACATAAACGCTATCTAGCTTGATTTGCTTCTTGGAGCCACGTACTTCGAATACATAAGGACCTCCAGCCGTCTGAGTCGGGAGGGTTAGTGACCAACGGCCTAAAGAGCTTGCCTTAGTCTTTCCCTTCCAGTCTCTGAAGCGTAGTGTGATTTCTTCACCTGCATTAGCTATCCCTTCGACTACTAGTGGCCGACCACGTTGTAGGACCATACCTGAGGAATAAACTGAAGGTAATTGCAGACCTCCAAAATCTCCCGTGATAGCTTCATAGGTAGTTTTTGCTAGGATCTTGGCTCCTTCAGCGGTTGGGTGAATTGCATCTGGGAAGTAGTGAGGAAATGAGTAAAGTGGAGAATGAAAGTCTATCAGTTCCACATTAGCTCCTCGAGCCACCTGTTCAATAGCTTGCTGTATTTGCTTCTGCCAATCTCTCGTCCCTGATTCAAAGCGTGGATGCTCTACTCCTATGGGAGTCGTACGAGCAATGAGGATACGTACCTTAGGATTACGAGAGCGGAGAGTATCAATTAAATCACGGTAGTTAGGGACAAACTCATCTCGATAGTTAGGCCAGTTTCTAGGATCTGTATCATTGACACCAAGGTGAATAACAGCAATGTCAGGCCTAAAATCTAGAGCCTGCTTGTATTCTTCTTGCTTGACATAAGGGCGGTGTCCATTAGCTAGTAGGGTAGCTCCAGATTTACCAAAATTCTGGACATTGTACCTGTTGCCTAGTAATCCTTGTAATACGACAGGATAGGCTTCTCGATTACGATCCTTTAGGCCATAGCCATAAGTGATGCTATTCCCGATGCAGGCTACCCGTATGGGAGAGGTAGTTCTTCCTGCAGCAAATGGACTTATAGCCAATGAGAGTAGAATACTTGCGTAGATCTGTTTCATCAATCTTTGCCTGGCTTAGAGGCGCTGTAGCTCATGAAGCCTAATGATTCGCTCAGTGAGAGCATCGTCAGGATCCTCAAGAGGATTATATATTGACTTAAGATTAGCCCCCATGATACGAGCAAAAATCTGCCAAGTCCAAGCTCTAAAACCACCCAGGAAGGACTGGATCAGTTGGTATCCCGTCATGCCACACTGCCGGTTTATCAACTTGATGAGCAAGCGTCCTTGATTGAGAGTAAGGTCGCGCATCTTGGGCTCCATCTCCTTCTTAAGCTCTTTCTCTACACGTTTGAGATGAGGCTCCTGCTCCTTCTCTGGCAGTGTCTGCATATATTCATAGGTCTCAATGATAGTTGCAGCCACGTATTTCGCATAGGGATATACCTTTTTGACATCACGAATGCGACGCCAGAGCTGTCTTCGCTCTTCAAGGGTTAGTGGGCGAACCTTCTGATGATGCCGAGCAAAGACATAAATTTCCTCGATCTCCACCTCAACAAGCGTATCGATTATCGCTGGAGGTGGAGAGGTCGGATTCTGTGCCTCTAGACGGAAGAGGGTAGCGAACAGAACAATAATTAGACCCAAGCAGTATGATGTGTGACAATGAGTCTTCATGTCCATAGAAATTGGGAAAGGGGAGTGTTACCTAAAGGTTTAGGTTAGCTACCACGGACGTGGAGGTTTGCGCGGAGAAGCGTATGCCGTTGCCAGACCGCCCGTAGAGGTTTCTCTATATAGGCTAGGAAGGTCGTGCCCAGTCTTGCGCATGACTTCAACCACTTGGTCAAAGCTGACACGGTGGCGTCCATCGCTGAAGGTGCCATATGTATTGGCATCTAGCGCACGAGCAGCAGCGAAAGCATTACGCTCGATACAGGGAATCTGAACGAGTCCACAGACGGGATCACAAGTCAGACCAAGGTGATGCTCAAGAGCCATCTCTGCAGAGTACTCAATCTGAAGATTAGATCCGCCAAAGAGCTGGCTAGCAGCTGCAGCTCCCATGGCGCAAGCAACACCAACCTCACCCTGACAGCCAACTTCCGCCCCCGAGATAGAAGCATTCGTACGGACTACATTTGCAAAAAGCCCAGCCGTAGCTAGAGCACGGAGAATGCTCTTTTCGGGGAACTCACGGCTTGTCTTGAGGTGATAGAGTACAGCAGGTACAATTCCACAACTACCACAGGTAGGAGCGGTGACAACACGTCCGCCAGAGGCATTGTGCTCACTAACGGCTAAAGCATAAGCATAGACGAGTCCACGGTTCTTGATGCTCGCAGAGCCATATCCTTCTGCCTTGATCTTGTATAATGAAGCCTTTCGTCTCAACCCTAGACCACCAGGGAGAACACCCTCTGCCTGAAGCCCTGCATGAATAGCTTCTTGCATTACTTGCCAGATCTCAGCCAAGTAGTCCCATATCTCTACGCCCTCATAGTGCTCCACGTACTCCCAGTAGGTTGCATCTTCTTCGTGTAGACGATGCATGATGTCAATGATATGACGCTCTGGATAGATCGAAACGGACTTTTGTTCGTTGAACTCTTCATTGGCAAGTGTCCCTCCACCAATGCTGAATACAGTGTAGGAATCCAAGAGTTTTCCATCCTTGTCATATCCTTCGAACTTCATTCCGTTAGGGTGGAAAGGAAGTACAATATCTGGCTTCCAAATAATCTCTGTCGGAGCTACTGGTGTTAGGGTCTCTAGGATGGCCACATCTGTCATGTGTCCTTTCCCTGTTGCAGCTAGGCTTCCATATAGGGTGACGTCGTAGCGTGCTGCCTGAGGGCAACGATTAAGAAACTGTTCTGCCGCTCGGCGAGGCCCCATCGTATGACTACTGCTAGGACCATGACCTATGCGAAATATCTGTTTGATTGTTTCCATTCGTACCTAGATATAAACTTTGTATTTATAAACATAACCCTTGTAACCGTTGGAGGCATACTCGGATAACAACTTTATAGGAAAAGGGATGTCAAAATATCTTAAAGAATCTGCTTCCTCAGGAGAATGTTCTATACCTCTTGACTTAAAGTAGCGGTATACGTAGCTATACACATATAATAGCTCCGAAGTATCCTTATAGCTAAATCCGTCACACTGAGGGAAGTATCTACGTTTTGTCGAATCGGGAAACTCTTCAATAACCAATTTTCCTTCCTTAGGATCGTATCGACGAGTGCAAGCATCTCCTGTAGTGAGTACTTTCTTAACCTCATCCTCATCGAGAAGCTTAGTACCCGCAACAGGGTCACGGGAATAATGCGCAAAGGGGCGCAAGTGTCTATTATTCTCAAGAACTTTAGGGATATCAGAAGCGCCATTAACGTACGATGCCAGGTAACTTGAAACTCCTCCTGTGGTAACGGTTTCAATATCGACATTACCATTCTTCCAAGACGAAGATAAGATTTCTGCGAGTGCTTTAATTTGCTCTTCACTTGCTCGGTGGTTGAGCCAAATAACACAGTGATAATGCGGGCGGAAAGTAACGGGTCCGTATTCTCCGCAGACAAAGTAACGGATTTTAAGTGTCTCATATTTTAAATCTGGTCCATAAGCACGATGCAAATCATCGTCATAACCTCTAGATATAGAAGTGTTAATCTCCGTACGTACACGACTAAAGTACATCTGTACATCAGGATAGCACAAATGAGCAAAAACACGACGCTTAGTACGCTTTCTACCATCCTTTCCATAACACTCAACACCAACAGGATGGGCATACGTATTTACCTCTTCAGCCTTCAAATAGCCAAATCGTGGAAACTTACTCTCTCTATTTGAGCGCCAACGCTTAGCACGACCATCGTAGACATAAATAGGCAAACTATCGTTATTATATGTCAGTGTCAAAAATAGGGCTGTAGAATCACCTAATCTAACGAACTCTCGGTCAATTCTATTAGTGAGCTTTATAGCTCTCATACACCGGCAATAAGCACATTTACCACAAGAGGCAACAACCTCTTTACCAACATACTTATTAAAAGTCTTTATCGGATGTAAGCAAGAATGATAAGTCTTCATATCTCTGTTTTGTCTTTATCTCGTAACTCTCTCAACATAAGTACGTCATAAGCATTACCATCATCCGAAAACAAATGATCTAATGTATTAATACGGTACATACGGCGCCTATGCGCTTTCTTAGCCTTATCACTCATACGATTATACTTACCTCTAAAGTAAGAGATAACTATCACATACAGAGCGATAATAATTACCGTTGATAGTATATATAGTATCATATCGTTATAGTTAGTGACGGACATTGAGAAGTCCTAGATATTAGTGTTACATGGCAAAGCTAGTAAATAATATTATATCATCCAAATGACAAGAGTATTTGCCTAACTATAAGCGTATGTGAGATACAGCAATGATGTTTCCTAAGTTATATCAAGAGTGGGTAGGAAGCGCTAACCGCTGGCTTCGGGAAACATACCATGCGAGTGCTCAATATTGGATTCATCGTTTCAAGCACGTACCTGTGTGTTGCTCCCTATACACTACAAAGCTAAGGCACTGTTTGTACCCTGCAATGGCGGGCTGAAGCCCTTATTGCGGGTACACACAGCACCTTTAAACGCAGTAGTGCCTAGGGGGGCGACACGATGACAGGTACGAGCAGGAAACAATGACAGAATAAAAATCGCACTCGAGAACTGAGTTACTACAGCCTAGTACTAGGGGGAGCTCTCCGACTCTTGGTATAGCAGGAATCAAGCAAGCTACACCAAGCGAAGGAGACTAACAATACACACACTACAAACAATACAATAGCAACAGCATATACTAACATAATATATCTACATGAATGAAGCTACAGCCTTAGCACCATTGGCGATACCATTAAGAATACTCGTAAAGGTCTCTACCCTATTCTTGTCTTCTTGCGAATCCATAAGGTTAACCTTCTTACCTTCAGATGTAATTAAAGCACGCTTAAGCTGTCTCTCTACAGCATGATCCTTATCAATATGACTAGTAATCTTCTTCACCTGCTCATTACTCAGCTTAACTCCTGCCTCTTGAGCCTTCTTCAGCAGAGTATCCTGGAATACATTACTAACCTGCTCTGCATTCAAAGCAACACCAGAATACAAGTACGCTGTTTGAGCAAGTGCCTGCTTCGTTAAAGCTCTCATCTGATTACGTTGCTCAGGCAGGATAAAATCCAGATTAAACTGATCAATCTTCATCGCCAAATCAGTCTGACGAACTTTAGACCAGGAAACCTCTATATCAGCCAAAATCTGATTCTTCTTAACCTCGGTAAGCTCTTCATTCTGAATAGCTTGAGAACGAAACAACCAAGCCTGAGTACCATACATATAACCCTGCTTCTTCAAGTTAGAAGTTTGCTCCTGGATATTCTTCTGCTCATCAGGTAACAGTGTACGAATTCTGTCAGCATCAGCACTTAACTTGTCAGCTTGTGCAGTCTGAAGAGCAATAGAAGATTCATTAAGCCTAGACTGCTGATATGCCTGAAGAGCCATCTGACCAGCATTAGAAATACCACGGCCAAGCTCGGCACCAGCATTACCAGCTCCAGCAGGTGCAGGAGCTGACATAGATTGCGCTACTCCAGGAGTAATACTACCTAGCGCCATGGCTGGATTAATACCGGCCTGTTTCATTCGCTCAACTTGAGCAGACGGATCATTATACTTATTAGCTAAATGCCACATACGCTCCTGCCATGCGTTTTGCTCTCGCACATTGGCGAGAGCTTGCGCATTGGCATGGTTCTGTCCGGCATAGCTAAGTACACTACCTCCTAAGGCAGAGGCACCGCCAATTAAGGCGGACAACAAAGCAGGAACCATATCACTTCACTTCTGGAAAATCGTCATCAGTAATATCGCTATCCAAAGCAGTATCTGAAGGATTATCACTAGGGTTCTCATCGTCCTTATCTTTCTTCTTGCCAAGCGAGCCAAGAAACGTAATAAGCAATGGAATTAGCTTAACGACAAACGTTAGAATCTTAAGTACCTTATTCATGATCATTAGTATTAGATGGTTCAACATTAGGGGAATTAGGCTCTGGAGTAAGATCCACACTCTTAAGCTCATCAGCCATATAAGGTAGTACATCTGACGCCAAATAATCTCGCCACTTCTGAATGCTCACTTGGTCTCCTAGCATAAAACGAGGAGGTACAAGAGCAAAGACATCTGCATCAGAAATATCAGCTGGCAAGAACTTACCATCTTGACGCTGAAGCCTAGAAATAATACGCTCTTTTTCAGCAGATGAAACACTATCCGAAAGAACACGCGCTAGATCTGACGATGGGAATCCTGAACGCTCGTCGACAGGATACAACATAGCCATATACTCAGGATCAAAAACACCATGACTTAAATCATGAGCTTCATTAGAAACCTGAACGGGAGTATTGTACAGACCATACTTCCGCAAATGTGATAGATTAGGCATACTACAAAGTTTGACCAGTAATAGACATAGGACGAATTATTTTGCACACAGACTGGCATACACAGATAAACTGATCCGAAGATTCAGAACCATCAAAGCGACGCGCGAAAATACTATCTAACTGTGCTGGCGAAATAAACAACGCCGAGGGCTTAATACCTGATTCTCCAAAGAACGAGCCATCAAAAACCTTGATTGAAGACACCCAGGGAGAAAATTCCTTACCAGCTCTAAACTCTCCGTGAAGCTCATCCACAGCAGTCTTGTACTCTGAATATCTAGGAGAAAATCCAAGGACAACAGAATTACGATTACGGTCGTAATCCTTTCCCTGAACACGAGCCTCCTTATATGGGCAAAAGGCTAACTCATCCGAAAAAACAGGCTGAAGCCCTAAATCCTGAAATTCTGGATGGAAGTAGTCACCACGATACAACTTCATGTTGAAATTATTCATGCCTACCGCACTATAATCACTATCAGGCACTACGGAAGTAATAACCATCAAAAGACCATGTTCCTTAGCCTCGTAGTTAATCTCCTTACCTTTCACGACACCAACGCCACGACCATAGATATTACCGGCAACACCTTCCTTATTCTCTGCAGTAGTTACAACCTCAGAAATATCAATCTCAGAAGACCAACCACCAAGGAAAGAAACTTCATCACCTCGACCTCTCGGAACGTCAACGCCATAATGTGCAGCCGTCTGTGAAATATAGTCGTAGTCACCAGCTCGACGAGTGAGACGCAGTAACTTCTCAATGGCAAACATCGCACGTACAGACCGTGTAGAAATTAGTCCATCTCCATTATGATACGTAACATCGTTAATACGAGAGCTAATTCCATAACTACCACTACCATCACCAGCACCAGAGTTAATAGTCTCATCCTTACCTAAAAGACCTGTAAGCTTAGAAGACATATTACCCAATCCAAAAAGCTCTGAAGGAACAACACCAGTGAAGTAATCCTTAGCTAACCATCTGTACCGAAGGCTAAAAATGCCAAGCAACCTAGCATCATCAGTAATATCTAACTCCTTACCTATCTGATCATCAATATTATAAAAATCTGGGCGAGAGGCTTCATAATCTTGACGACGATAAAAATCTGCGTAAATCTTCTGATAAGCGAGAAGACGGAAGGGATTGAACATATAACCGCCAAAGCAATCATAAATCAAATCCTCAAGATTCTTCGTAACACTGTATCTATCTACCTTCTTATTAGCAGTACTACCTGTAGGTACACTAAGAAACTCTTTAGGGTATCTAAATACTAGATTACACAAATCAGCAAACGAAGATATACGAAGTAAAGCATCTGCTCCTGGAGGATTAGTAGCATATGATTGATAATGACCGTCACGAGGTTTATTAGCTAGTGCCTCTACATCTGGTCCACCAACAATATTACCATAGTCGTAACGTATATCGACATCATCAACCCAAACGAACTCCTTAAGATACTTCTTAGGTCTAATACCTATCTCAAAACCATAACCAAGCATGTCAAGGAGGCGAGAGATACCATACACATAACTATATCCTAACTGATCTCTTGACTTAGAAGGATCACCAATGCTAATAACATTAGTACCATCCTTATCTGCATGAACACCTGCTAGAAGACCAGCTTGGAAAAGCCTAAGTATCAGCTTAGCGAACTTAAAACCAGGAATAGAATCACCTGCCTTTTTCTGGAGAGTTGACTGCCTATAATCAACTCCATTAATGAAGTTGTCCCAAGGAGACCAGAGCTGCTTAAATGGAACAAAGAACGCATGATAATATTGCGTAGACCGAACAAAAGCGGCAGTGTTTAGCGGTTGTGTACGAATCATCGAAGCAACCGAAAGCTCCACTTTCTCACCAGGGTTAAGCTCACGAATGAGCGTAGGTACTAGCATACCAGCAGATATGCTATAGGTATTCGAAGCCGAAAGATCGAATACGTTTTTACGCAAACGCGTATCGGGCTTGTTCAGACCAAAAAGCTTTTTAGCCATAAGACTTGAATGAATTAAGTTGTGTTTTTCGTTGTGTTTTCAGGGTACAGAAGAAATATCAGCTTTAAGATTCAGCCGACAATCTTTCAGCTAGCCAATCGGGTATTTTAGGAGGGGTGAAAACTCTCAATACCGACGAGCGTCTCTGCTTGTAATCATTAAGCTTCTTGCGCTTCACTGCATCCCGGGCATGCTGTGACCATTCATTACGATGAGCCTCCTTCGAAGGGTCATCCAACAAACGTGCAATAAGTTCATCAAAATCAAGCGAGGAAAGATCTAAACCGCTAAAGTAAGACTCAAACGCTGAAATTCCAATATCGCCAACCTTAAGCTTTTGAACAGCATAAGGATCAAAATTCATGGTTAAAAGTAGATCCGAAGATTCATCCTGGAGACGATAAAATCCAAGAAGACGCCTAGAAGCGCACTTTGTGTAAATGCGCCTAATCATGTACAAAAAATCACCAGGGCAAATACCGTACTTAATACAGTATCTATAGCACACTAATGAAGCGTACTTGTCGTTTCTAGACCAGTGTAGAAAGCCATTCTTCACCCTACTGGGCATTGGCTCACCTACATATACATAGCCCTTGTAACCCT
>ERZ773072.654-NODE-654-length-18502-cov-6.139643_pt1 | contig 18502 bp, 24 predicted proteins | sample MGYA00580617_ERZ773072 | MGnify/ENA primary metagenome ERZ773072 (study PRJEB29015, sample SAMEA2737970) | human oral metagenome | biome: human oral; feature: human-associated habitat; material: dental | place: China | collected 2122 ...
CGCGCCCCGAAACCGATGTGCTGCGGCTGGAGCAAAAGCAGCCTGCACTGTCCGAAGAGGAGCGGCAAGACCGCCGCGCCGACATCGCCCGAATGCTGGCCGAACTGCGGCAATCCACCGCAATGCCCCGAAAACCCAACCATTTTTAACCGACGAGGAAACATTATGAACCAACCCGATTTGAGCCAATACCGCCAAGATGCGAAAGGCAACCTTATCCCTTTGGCAAATATCAAGCCGATTGACTTGCAACGCGACGAGCTGGTGCGCGAAATTGCCGCCAAAATCCTGCCGCACATGCGCGAGCTGGAAAAAGCACGCCGCGCGGGCATTGAAGACGTGCGGGCTTTTGTAGAGATGTCCGCCGAACAGTACGGTGTGAAACCGAGTAAAAAGGGCAACGTGACCCTGCATAGTTTTGACGGCAGCCTGCGCATAACCGTGGCAATGGCGGACGTGCTGACCTTTGACGAACGGCTGGTGGCCGCCAAGGCCTTAATTGATGAGTGTCTGGATGAGTGGACACAAGACAGCAGGGATGAATTGAAACTGATTGTGCAACAGGCATTTGACGTAAACAAAGAAGGAAAAATCAGTACCGCCAAAGTGCTGGGGCTGCGTCGTTTGCAGATTGACGACGAAAAATGGCAGCGCGCAATGGCCGCCGTGACCGACAGCCTGCATACCCAAACTACGCGCGAATACATCCGCCTGCACCAACGGGATGAAGAGACAGGCGAATATGTGCTGGTTAATGCGGATTTAGGGAGAGCGTGATGGATACTAAAATCGATGCCCAACTGACCATGCGGTTAAAGGCCAACAGCGGATATGAGTGCGAAGCAAAAGTCGGCGTATCCCCCCAACAATGGCACTTGATTAACCGTATTACAAACACCAAGCACCCAAGCCATTTCCACCGCGTCGAGCGGCTGCCCTATACCCTGCTGCATATCGCGAAAAACGAAGATGATAAAAGTGAGCAGGCTGTATATATCGGTCCGGACGGCCAAATTTGGGTGATGCCGAAAGAAGAATTTGATGGGATGTTTATCGAAATCAGTTGATGTAAACCGCAACGGCGGAGCGGTATTTAAATCCGCCACTTTAACAAGGACTTTAAAATCATGAATAAAACCGAATTGATTAAACAGATGGCCACCATCAGCGGCCTGACCCAAGCTCAAGCGGGCAATGCGCTGGACGCATTGTGCACAGTGGTCATTGACGAGCTGCACGCGGGCGGCGAAGTGGCGGTGATGGGCTTTGGCACGTTCAGCGCGCCGCAACGCGCCGAACGGCAGGGGCGCAACCCGAAAACGGGCGAAGCGGTGACCATTGCCGCGCACCGCGTGGTCAAATTTAAGGCGGGCAAGGGTTTGAGAGACGCCGTTGCCTAATCCAAAAAACTTCAGGCAGCCTGCACCGTCGGATGTGCAGGCTGCTTTTTATCAGGAGGCCGACCATGCCCCAACCGAACAATACACAACGTAAAGCCAAGCTGATACAGCTTATCCACATCGGCAAAAGCCAAGTCGGGATGCCGGATGCGGAGTACCGCGCCCTGCTGGCCAATGTGTCGCACGGCAAAACCAGCAGCAAATCCCTGACCTTGGCGCAACTGGAAACCGTGCTGCGCCACATCAAGGCGCAGGGCTTTATGCCGGCCGTCGCCACCACGGGCGGGCAAATCCTGCGGCACAGCCAGCCCGAGCAGCTGAAAAAAATCCGCAGCCTGTGGCTGGAGCTGCACGAAATGGGTGTCGTGCGCTCGCCACAAGAAAGCGCGCTGCACCGCTATTGCGCCAAATACGGCGGTGCGGATTGGCAGGACGACGGTTATGCCATGCGCGACATTATCGAGCGGCTCAAACAGTGGCGCGCGCGGTTCGAATAAGAACAATAAAATCCGTTTCAGGCTGCCCGGGCATCTGTTCAGGCAGCCTGAAATGTTTTATAATATTGATTATATTGTTTATTTTTGAAACAACGTTTCATTTTTGCATAGAAAGGACAGTTATGGCGGACGAGCGTATCCCCGAACTGGTGGCGGATTTGGAAACGCACACCGCCGAATTGCTGGCGCGCGAACTCAATATCCCCAAAGAGCAGGCGGTGATGGCCGGTAAAAAACTGTCGCGCCACCTGACCGGCAACTGGGGCGGGCAGTTGATTTACATCCCCAAAAACCACGGCGGGCGGCTGGACGAGCGCGACCGGCAGATTTATGCGGAGTTTGACGGCCGGAACCACCAGCAGCTGGCCAAGAAATATGACCTTGCGGTGCAGCAGGTGTACAAGATTATCAAAACGGCGCGCCAAGCCGATGCTGCCGCCAGACAGGGCGGATTGTTCGGCGACGGTATGGATGACGGTCGATAATGGCGGTCGCAGCCCCTGCGACCGTTTTTTTGCGCGGTTGCAAATGTCGGACGGGTGTTTGTTCGTCCGGGCGGCAAAACGCGCTAAAAACGCAAATTTGAGCGATTTGGGAAAAGCAGCCGGTGCAGGCTGCTTTTTTTAATGCGCGTTAAAAGTATTTCAGGCCGCCTGAAACCATAATCGCCCTATCTTAAACCGATAGGGCATTTTTGATGCGATACGAGATTTTCCGCGCCGGCACACGCGCCGACAACAACGGCCGCAATGTCACCATTACGCCCGACGATGTTGCCGCCATTGCCGCGCACTATGACAAAACCAAGCACGAAGCGCCGATTGTGGTCGGGCATCCGAGCACCAACGCGCCCGCGTTTGGCTGGGTGGAGAAGCTGACCGCCGAAAACGGCGTGCTGTTTGCCGACTTTGCCGAAGTGGACGGCGACTTTGCCGATTTGGTGCGCAAAGGGCGTTACAAAAAGGTATCTGCCAGCTTTTACCCGCCCAAGCATGCCAATAACCCCGACCCGGGCGTGTACTACCTGCGCCATGTGGGCTTTCTGGGCGCGCACCCGCCCGCCGTGAAAGGGCTGGCCGCCATCAATTTTGCCGACGACGAGGCGGATATTGTGAGCTTTGGCGAAACCGAATGGGTGCTGTCCCGCGTGCTGCGCGGCCTGCGCGACTGGATTATCGGCAAGGACGGCGTGGAGACCGCCGATAGGATTATCCCCGACTGGCAGATTGAGGACTTAAACCGGCAGGCTGAAGCCGCCGTCCCCGATTTTGCCGAACCCGATTTACCCACTCCAACGAAGGAAACCGAAAAAATGGCAACAGAGCAAGAACTCGCCGCCGCGAATGCCGCGCGCGAAAAAGCCGAAAAGGAAGCGGCAGCAGCCAAAGCCGAACTGGAAAAACTGCAGGCCGAACAGCAAACGGCATTGCGCGAAGCCGGCCACCAACAGAATGCCGATTTTGCCGAAGGGCTGGTCAAACAGGGCAGCCTGAAACCTGCGGACAAAGACCTGATTGTGCAGGTGCTGGATTTTGCCGAGTACCCGAACGACACCGTGCTGGACTTTGGCGAGGGCAAAACGCTGGCCGATGCGGTGAAAGGCTTTTTGCAAGGCCTGCCACGCATCCTGCCGGAAGGCGAAACCGCCACCGCCGCCCGCGCCGCACAGGCACAGCCGTTTGCCGCCGGCAGCGGCTTGGCCGAATTTGCCGAGCCGGAGGCGCAGTCGCACCACGAGCGCGCGCTTGCCCTGGCCGCGAAAGAAAACATCCCCTATGAAGAAGCGGCACGCCGCACAGCGCAATAGCAGAAAGGATAAGCCATGAGCGCATCACATTTACGCAAATTACGCGGTCAAATCGACCCCGTCCTGACCAACCTTGCCTTGGGCTACAAACAGTCCGAGTTTATCGGCGAAAAGATTATGCCGGTGGTGTTTACCGACCGCGAAGGCGTTCAGGTGCCCAAATTCGGCAAAGGCTCATTTGTGGACTACGCCACCGAACGCGCCGTGGGTGCGGCGTCCAACGTGATTACGCTGGACAGCCCGAGCTTTCTGCCGATTGTGCTGGAGGAGCACGATTTGGCGGTGGGCGTGGACTACCGCGAGCAGGCGGAAAGCATGTTTGACGAGCAGGCCAAAGCCACGCGCCGCGCCACCATCGGCGTGCAGCTGCGCCAAGAGGTGGAGACCGCCGCGCTGCTGCAAAACCGCGCGGCCTATGAAAGCGGCCACTACAAGGATTTGTCCGCCGCCACCCAGTGGAGCAATGCCAACGCCAACCCGATTAAAGACATCGCCGACGCGAAAGAAACCGTGCGTGCCGCCTGCGGCGTGCGCCCGAACGTGCTGGTGCTGGGCGCGAAAGTGGCCCATGCGCTGATGTACCACCCTGCATTGCAGGCTGCTTTGGGCAGCGGCGAGCGCAAGCTGATTACCCCCGAACTGCTCAAAATCCTGTTTGACGTAGACGAGGTACTGATTGGCAATGCCGTGTCCGCACCTGCGCCGAACAAGCAGACCCAAGACGTGTGGGGCGCGTTTGCCGCGCTGATTGTACGTCCGACCGTCCACAGCTCCGGCAACGACGAGGGCGAGCCCAGCTTCGGTTACACATTCCGCCGCAAATCCATGCCGGTGGTGGACCGCTACACCGAGACCGGCGGCAAGGTGGAATTCGCGCGCTATACCGACATCCGCAAGGTGGCGGCCGTGGGCGGCGCATGCGGCTTCCTGTTTGAAAAAGCTGTTTAACATCATTCATATATCGGGCAGTCTGAATGTGCAGGCTGCCTGAAAGAAAGGCAGAAATATGACCCCGACCAAAAAAGTCGTTTTGATTACGACCACTACCGCCGCCGCGCCGATTGTGGCCAACCGCTTTATCGGTTTTGACGGCAAGCAGGCAAAAGCCAACACCCCGGTGTTCGGCGTTACGCCTTATGACGCGGCCGCAGGCGAAAGCGTGGCGGTGGAATGCATCGGCATCGTGCTGGTGGAGGCAGGCGGCGCGGTGGCCGCAGGTGCGAAAGTCGCTGCCGATGCGCAGGGCTGCGCGGTAACCGGCGACAACAATGCTGCAGGCACGGCGGTAACGGCCGCAGCGGCATCCGGCGAGCTTATCGCCGTACTGTTGAAAGGATAAGGCAATGAGCAAAACCTATTTGGCCAACACGCCCCTGATTTTGACCGACGCCGACGGCACGGACTACCGCGTGGAGCGCGGCGCAACCGTGGTGCTGACCGATGAGCAATTTGCGGCCGTGGCCGCGCACGTCAGCCCGGTGGCGCAGCCCGAAGCCGAAGTCCCGCCTGAAACACCGGCGGAGCCTGAACCCGCACCACAGGACGAAGACGCAAAGCAGCCTGAAACACCGGACGGCGAAGAGCAGCCGGACAAGCAGGCCACCCGTCAGAAACGCGGCAAAACCAAAGACGCAGACGGCGCGGAGTAATCCATGTACATCACCGCGCAAGACTTGGCGCAAGCCATGAGCAAAGCCGAACTGGTGCAGCTGACCAATGACGAGCCGCGCGCCACCGAGCCGAACGACGATGTGGTGCAGGCTGCCGTGCGTTATGCCTGCGACTTGGCGGACGGCTACCTGCGCGGGCGTTACCCCCTGCCGTTGCAGCAAGTGCCGACCGTGCTGCCGCCCCTATGCATCAACATTGCGCGTTATTACCTGCATTCGCGGCGCATCAACCGCGCCGACTTTCCGAAGGTGCTGGAGACGAGCTATGCGGCCACGCTCAAAACCTTGGAGCAAATCCGCGACGGCAAAATCCATTTGGGCATTGCCGTGCCTGAAAAAACCGCCCAGCCCGAACGCGGCGCATACCACGTCCGCGCAGGGGCGAAGCAGGATTGGAGCGGCTACTGATGAGCGCAACCCGTCCGATTATCGATGCGGTGTGCCAGCATTTGCAGGCCGCCATTCCATGGGTGCAGGTGGACGTGTTCCCCGAACGCCCCGGCGAATATCAGTTCATTCATCCCACCGGCGCGGTGCTGGTGGGCTACCAGTCGAGCAGTTTCGGCAAAATCGGAGGGCTCGGCATGATTGCCCAGCAGCGCGACGTGGTACTGCACCTGACCGTGATTGGGGCTAACCTGCACGGCGACGACGGCGCGCTGGCGATTTTGGACGAGGTGCGGCTGGCGGTGGTCGGATTCACGCCGCCCGACTGCGAGCCGTGCCACCTGCTGGCCGAGCACTTTGTGAGCGAGGACGCAGGCGCGTGGCAGTACGAGCTGACCGTGCAGACTGAAACGCAGCAGGTGGAGCGCAGGCAGCCTGCAAACCTGCCGCACCTTACCCAAGTCCTGCACCGCAACCAACCCTGATTTAAACCACCCAACGCCATAGGAGACCAACATGGCAGCAGCATTCCACCACGGCTCGGAGACCATCCGCATTGACGGCGGTTCGAGCCCCGTTTACACCGTGGACGGCGCGATTACCGCCATCATCGGCACCGCCCCGTCCGGCGCGGTCAACGAATTGACCGTGTGCCAAACCAAAAAAGACTTCGCCCGCTTCGGCACGGCCACCGATGACGGCTTTACCCTGCCGTCGGCGGCGCATATTTGGACGCGCTATCAGTCCGGTATCGCCTATGTGGTCAATGTGTGCGACCCGGCGCGGCACAAATCCAGCGTGACGGGCGAAGCCCTGACGGTCGATGCCGACACGCTGACCGCCTACACCGAATACGGCGCTATCCAAGACGGCGCGGTGGTCAAAGACAACGGCACGCCGATGACGGCCAATACCGACTACGTCATCCACAACGCGGAAACAGGCGAAATCCGCTTTAAAACCAAGCCGACAGCGCCCACCATCGATTACACCTACACCGACCCGTCCAAAGTGACCGAGGCGGATATTCTGGGCGGTTATGTGGCGGCCACGGGCAAACGCACGGGCTTGGAGCTGGTCAAAGAGGGCTTCGCGCGCTTTGGCGCGGATGCCAAAATCGTCATCTGCCCGGAATTTGACAAAACGGCCACCTGCGCGGCGGCACTGGCCACGCTGGCCGACCATCTGCACGCCATTGCCTATATCGATGCGCCGCAAGGCACGACGCTGAGCCAGGCGATTACCGGCCGCGGCAGCTTGGGCAATATCAATTTCAACTTGTCGAGTGACCGCGCGCAGTTGTTTTATCCGCGCGTTGTCGGCCTGCTGGGCTTGGAGAGCCTGGCCACCCACGCCGCCGGATTGCGTATGAAAACCGACGTGGAACAGGGCTACTGGTTCAGTATTTCCAACCGCGAATTGCAGGGCGTGACCGGGCTGGAAATCGGCCTGACCGCGCGCGTGGACGACCCGCAGTCCGAAACCAACCGCCTGAACGAAAAAGGCATTACCACCGTGTTTAACAGCTACGGCACGGGCTACCGCATGTGGGGCAACCGCTTGGCGTGCTTCCCGGCTGTGTCGCACATCAAAAATTTTGAGGTCGCGCAGCGCACGGGCGACGTGATTGACGAGAGCCTGCGCCGTTTCGACTTGCAATACATGGACCTGCCGATTGACAAAGCCCTGTTGGACAGCCTGCTGGAAGGCTACCGCACCTATTTCGGCACGCTCAAATCCATTGTCGGATTCAGTGTGGAGCTGGATACGGACTACGATTTGGCGGACGCTTTTTCAAAAGGCCAAGTGCCGATTGTGTACGAGTACACGCCCAAGCTGCCGATGGAGCGCGCCACCAATACCAGCGTGATGACGCGCAAATACCTGGCCAATCTGGTCGGCAGCCGCTAGAGAAAGGAATAAACCATGAGCGCAATCAACGCCATTTACAACGCCAACGTCTATCTGGACGGCGTGAACCTGCTCGGCCGTGCCGCCGAATTTAAGATGCCCGAAATCGAAATCAGCCAGGACGAGCACAAAGGCCTCGGCATGGTCGGCACGATTAAGCTGCCCAGCGGCGTGGAAGCTCTGGAAGGCGAAATCACGTGGAACAGCGTTTACCCCGAAGTCGCCGCCAAAGCCTACAACCCGTTCAAAGCGGCGCAGCTGATGGTGCGCGGCAACCTGCAAACCTTTAACGCGCAGGGTTTGGCGCAGGAAGTGCCGGTGGTCATTACCGTGGCCGCGCTGTTCAGCAAAAACGCTTTGGGCACGTTTAAGCCGAAGGAAAAAAGCGAGCACAGCACCACGTTTCAGGCGCACGAAGTCCGCGCCGTGGCCGACGGCCGCGAAATGCTGTACTACAACGCCTTTACCAACACCTACCGCGTGAACGGCACGGACGTGCTGGCGCAATACCGCCGAAACGTCGGCGCATAACGCAGACGGCAGACAAACCAACCGCCCCGGATTCCAAACAACGGAATTTCGGGGCGGTTTTTTAATGCGCGTTAAAAGCGTTGCAGGCTGCCTGCAAGTAATATTTGGGCTGTTTTCAACCTAATTGGAGTAATACTCATGACCCAAGCTCAAAAAGTACAGCAATCTATCGCTGCAAATCACACTATCACTTTGACGTATCCCGTACGCCTTGCGACAGGCCAAGAACTGACCAGCATCACACTGCGCCGTCCGTGTGTGGGTGATTTGCGCGCCGTAGCGCAGTTTGGCAGTGATGTGGAGCAGGAAATTGCCTTGTTTTCGCGTTTGGCGGGTTTGGTTCCGGAAGACATCGATTTACTGGATTTTGCTGATTATCAGGCAATACAGGATTGGTTTCGCACCTTACAGGGCAAGGACGACCACGCCGCAACAGGCAAAAACGTTTAATCAAGAATTGATTGCCGCCTGCGCCGATATGGCATGGTGGTTCGGGTGGAGTGTGCAGGAGGTGTACGCCCTGCCGCTGGACGAATTCGACGATTGGCTTAAAGAAATAACCCGCCAAGTGAAGGCGGGTTATCGGAAAGGCGGTTAATGTTTGGGTAAGGCAATGCGGCAGATACCTGTCAGCATGACGGCTAAGATAAAGCTAACGGGTGCAAAAATGACAGATGCGCCCAATGTAATCAACAGCCCAAACAACAATGTGAAAAACAGCGAAAGTAGGCTGCTGCCAGCGTTGCTGAAATCCAGTAAGCCGTATGCCACGTAACCAAAAGCCACCACGCACCCCAGCCCGTGGATGGCAAAGGCAATGGTTTCAACAGTGGTGTAAACGTCGGTTTTTGTACGCATGGCGTTGTCCTCACAAGAGTTCTTTCAAATATTAAAGCGGAGTGTTCCCAATGTCAAACGAATTAGTTTTATCTGTGGCCATCGGTGCAACCCTACGTGCCGGTTTTGCCACAATATTCGGTAGGGCAAGAAACGCCTCGCGCGCGTTGGGCAGCGAAATCCAAGCGGTCACACGGCAGCAGGAACGGCTGGGCAGGGTTATGTCGCGGTCATTGGCGCATCCTATGCGAAATATCGGCCAAATGAGCCGCCATTATCAGCGCATGGGCGATTCAATCGCCGCCGCCACGCGCCAGCAGGAACGCCTGAACCATGCCATTGCGCGGCAGAATGCAAACAACACGCGCCGCCAGCAGTTGCGTTCCGAACTGGGGGAAGCGGCGGCACATTCGGCCGTATTGGCCGCACCTGTCGTGGGTGCGGTTAAAACTTTTATACGCCAAGAAACGGCGGAAACCGAATTAAAAGTTGCCATGATGAACAGCAAGGGCGGTTTCGGCCAGTTCGAAGCCGTACGGCGCGAGGCCGCGGAGTTGGGCAAGGAGTTACCGGGTACGACGGCGGAATTCTACCGTTTGGGCCGTGCATTGAAATCGCAGGGTTTATCGGATGATGTGCTGATTAAAGGCGGTTTGAGGACTTCGGCGCAACTGAATGTGCTGCTCGGCATGGGGCAGGAAGACGGCGGCGAGTTTTTCGCTAAGATGGTGGAGGCGCGCGGCTTGAAAGAGAGCGAGTTTGCCCAAGCCGCCGATTTGACCCAGCGCGCCTATTTCGGCTTCGGCCTGAAACGGGAAGACATGTTCGACAGCATGAAATACAACGCCACAACTACCAGTATCTTGGGTTTAAAAGGGCTGCAACAGTATGAAAAGCTGCTGGCGATTGAGGGTATGGGCGCACAGGTCGGGTTGGAAGGCAGCCAATTTGGTACAAATTTCTCGCAGTTGCTGAACCAACTTGCAGAAGGCCCGATTGCTATGCGCAAAGCCAGGTCAGGTATGAAGGCTGAAGCTAATGGGTATATGAAAGCGGCGGGTGTTGAATTTGAGTTTTTCGACAAGCGGGGCAATTTCAAAGGGTTGGAAGCAATGGTGAGCGAGTTGGAGAAACTCAACATCATTAAACAAAAATTAGGGGAAGATAAGGCCTTGATTGTGGCCTCTCAGTTCTTCGGCGACCAAGCGGCGCGCCCTGCGATGGTCATGGCAGAAAAAGGTCTGGCGGGCTTTCAAAACAACTTGAAACTGATGCGTGAACAGGCTGATTTGCAGGCGCGTATCAAAGCAAAAACGGCCACATTGGGGGCGGCTTTGGAAAGTTTGGGGGGCGTAGCGGAACAGGCGGCGGCAACTTTTGGCAGCGCCTTTGCACCTGAAATCAAAGCATTTGCGGCCAATGCGCAAAACTTCATCGAAAACACGCTGCAACCTTGGATTAACGAGAATAGAGAGTTAATCAAATGGACGGTGGGCATTGTAGGTGGCTTGCTGGTTGCAAAACTGGGTATGCTGGGCTTGGCTTACGTTGCAAACATGGCTTTGATGCCGTTTCACGCGCTGATAGTGGGTGCCCACAAATTTATGGCCGTATTCCGCTTAATCCAGCTGCTGCGTTTTAGCGGGTTAAGCCGCGGTGCCGCAATTCTGCGGATGTTCGGTTTGTCGGCAGGTGCTGCAACAACGGCGGCACGGATGCTGGGAAGCATCTTTTCCGGCGGACTGCGCCTTGTTAGTACCGCATTCGGCTGGGTCGTCAACGCCGGGCGTATGCTGATAGGCTTTTTGCCGATGGTCGGCAAGGCGTTTATGGCGCTTGGTCGCTTCCTGCTCGCCACTCCGCTTGGTATTGCGCTGACGCTGATGGCGACGGCGGCGTATATGCTCTACTCGCGCTGGGACGGCGTGGTGGGCGGCGCAAAACTGCTGTGGCAGGATTTGTGCAGTGTCGTCAGTACGGTGGCTTCGGCGGTGGCAAACTTTTTTGCCAATATGTGGGCAACGGTGCAAAGCCTGTTTAGCAGCGCCATCAGTGCCATTTTGTCGCTCATCCGGTCGTTTAACCCCGTGTCCGCGTTTCAGGCGGCGTTTGCCGCCGTGTCGGGCTTTTTCAGCGGTTTGGCGGGCAGGTTTGCGGCCTTCGGCAGCATGATAATCGACGGGCTGGTTAACGGCATCCGCGCCAAAATCGGCGCGGCGGTGGCAGCGGTGCAGGGATTGGCCGCGCGCATCAAATCGGCGTTTACCGGCGCAAAATCGATGGACATGCACTCGCCCAGCCGCGTGTTTAAGCGCTACGGCGGCTTTATCGCGGAGGGTTTGGCCATCGGTGTCAACGGCGGCGCGGCGCGCCCCGTCGGGCGGATTGCCCAACTGGCGGGCAGTATGAAACAGCGGTTTGCCGAGCGCATGGGCGGTTTGCGCAGCCAAGTGTCGGCACGGCTGGCGGCACACGCAGGCAGCCTGCAGCAGGCGCGGCAGGAAGCAGCGGCACAGGGCGGCGGAGCAATCACGGTGCATTTTAATCCGACCATTAACGCACCGGGCGGCAATCCGGCGCAGATTGAAACGGCGTTGCAGACAGGGCTGCGCGAGTTTGAGCAGCTGTTTGAGCGCCTGATGGCGGACAGGGCGCGCCGGGCGTATTGACACACTCGGAATGCCCGATGCCGGGAAAGTTTGAAAGGATTGGATTATGTTTGCGCAACTGGGCGATGTGCCGTTTGAGCTGCTCAACAGCTTTACCGATTTGGAGGAGACCCACGAGGCACAGTTTGCCAAGCACGAAGTGCTGCAGGGCAGACCGCGGCTGCAGGCGATGGGCAACGCGCTGACCGAGCTCAAATTCGGCATCCGGCTGCATTGGCGGCTGGGCGATGTGGACGTGGCCTACAAAGGCTTGGTGGCGGCCAAAGAGGCGCAGCAGGCGGTATCGCTGGTTTACGGCAGCGGCCGCTTTGCCGGTTGGTTTGTGATTGAGCGGCTGGCCGCGCGCACGCGCATGATGGACCAGCACGGGCGCACCGCGGCGCGTGAAATCGACGTGGAGCTGACCGAGTTTGTCGGCGACCCGAACAACCCGCTGCCCACGCCTGCGGTGGTTTCGGGCGGCCAGAACCCGCTATTGGCCATGCTGCCCGACAGCGTACGCGGAACGGTGTCCAAAATAGCGGACGCGGTCCAAACGGGCATCAAGATTTACCGCGCGGCGGAACAGCAAATCGGCCAGGTGCAGGGTTTAATCCAAGCGGCGCGCGATTTGAAAAACGACCCCGCGGGCGTTATCAACCTTATGGGCGATGCGCTGGGCGTGGCCGGGGCGGCGTTGGGCAACCTCAATAAGCTGCCCGAAGTAACGTCATTGCTGGGCGATATATCGGGTGTGGCGGAATTTGCCGCGCAATCGGCGCGGGCCGCGCACCGGATGGGTAGTGCCGTCGGCCATATCCGCGCGGGCGTGGAAGGCGGCACGGCCACCGGCTGGCTGGATGCGGCGGCGAATGCCGTCCAATCCGCCGCCGAAAGCATGGCCGACGGCGCGGCGGCGGCACAAGGTTTGACGGCGTTTCTGGCCGTGAGGGGAGATGTTTAAATGGACGGCGTATTGGTATACACCACAAGGCACGGCGACCGCTGGGACACGGTGGCGCACAAGCATTACGGCAATGCGTTTGAGATTGGCCGCCTGATTGCCGCCAATCCGCACCTGCCGCTGGCGGAGCAGTTCGACGCTGGGCTGACCGTATTTGTTCCGGTGCTGCGCACGCCGCCGAAACAGCGGCAGGATGTGCTGCCGCCTTGGATGAGGGGCGAGTGATGGGCGTGGCCGATACTTTGCTGGCCGCGCTTTCGGGCAGCCTGCACCCTGCCGTGCCGGCGGAACACCCGGTCACCGCGCCCAATTTTGCCGTCAAATACGAGCAAAAAGACATTACGGCGGACATTGCGCCCTATCTGGTGTCGTTTAGCTATACCGATTATCTGGGCGGCCAGTCGGACGAGCTGCAGCTGGATTTTGAGGACACGGACGGCCGCTGGCTGCGCACATGGTACCCCGAGCAGGGCGACACCGTCAGCCTGTCGTGCGGCGACCAGTTTACCGGGGTGGTAAATTGGGGCAGCTTCGAAATCGCCGAAATCGAATGGCAGCGCAGCGTGCGCGGCGGCGACACTGTGTCGCTCAAAGCGCTGTCCACGGGCATCACCAAATCCAACCGCACGCTCAAAGCCAAAGCCTACGAAAACACCACGCTGGCCGCGATTGTGCGGCTGGTGGCCAAGCGGCTGCATTTGTCGGTGTCGGGCACGGTGGCGGACATCCCCATCCGCCGCGTTACCCAGTATCAGGAGCGTGACGTGGAGTTTCTGACCCGGCTGGCGGCCGAATACGGCCACACGTTTAAGATTGTCGGCAACACCCTCGTATTCGAGAGCCGCGAAGCGTTGGCGGGGCGCGATGCGGCGGCGGTGCTGCTGCCGGAAAACCTGACCCAAATCCGCCTGCGCGACAACATCAAAAACGTGCCGGAATCAGTGGAGGTGTCCAGCTTCGACCCCCGCGCCAAAAAGACGGTGCGCTCGTCGCGCAAAACCCGTCCGCGCCGCAAACCGCGCCGCACCGACAAAAGGCAGGCCACGACCACCGACACGCTCAAAATCGTGGCGCGCAGCGGCGAGAATCAGGCGCAGTTGGACCGCCGCGCCCAATCAGCGCTGGACAACGCGCAGGACGACAAATGCGCGGGCAACATTACCCTGTATGGCAATGCGCTCTTGGTGGCGGGGCAGACGGTCGAATTGGCGCGCATGGGGCATTTTTCGGGGCGTTACCTGGTCAAACAGGCGCGGCACGATTACAGCCGCCTGCGCGGCTACACGACCGAGTTGGAGGTTAAGATGATTGAGTACATCCCCGAGGGGGGCGAACAAGAGGAGCGGCAAAATGCACAGGCAGCCTGAAACCCATAATTTCGGCGCAACGCTGCAATTCGGCACGGTGGCGTCGGTCGATGCCGCCAAACACGCCGTACGCGTGAATATCCCCGCGCTGGACAACCTGCAGACCGACTGGCTGCCCGTGCTGACCCAGGCGGCCGGCGGCAACCGGTTTTACTGCCTGCCCGACATCGGCGCGCTAGCGGTGTGCCTGTTGGACGCGCAGGGCGAAAGCGGCGTGGTGCTGGGCACGGTGTACAACGACAGCGACCCGACCCCCGCCGCCAGTCCCGACCTGCATGTGCTGCAGTATGCCAACGGCACGCGCATCGAGCATGACCGCCGCACGGGCAACGTGCTGGTCAAAACGTCCGGCACGGTAACGATTGATGCCGATTGCGTGGTGCAAAAAACGCTGACCGTGAACGGCCTGCTGACCTATACCGCAGGCATGGCGGGTTCTGGCGGCGGTGCCAATGCGGCCGCCATCACAGGCAGCCTGCACGCCACGGGCGACATTACTGCAGGCGGCATCTCGCTGCAAAACCACACCCACGGCGGCGACAGCGGCGGCACGACCACCGCGCCCCGGTAAACCCCGCGCTGAAGCCCCGAAGTATCCTGACATCAGGACAACTTCGGGGCTTTTTTGCGCCCGTTTTTTAACCCGCATTAAAAGCCTTGCCGCGCCCATCTCCCTAAAATCGCCCCATGAATTACGAACAGCCCCTATCGCAGCACTGGCAGTTGTCGCCGGGCGGCAGCGGCATCACGCAGGGCGCGGACGACATCGGTTTGTGCATCCGCAACATCCTGTCCACCCGCAAAGGCAGTGACGTGCTGCGCCCCGAGTTCGGCAGCGGCCATTTTGACTATCTGGACACGCCCGAAGACGTGTTTGTCCCCAACGCCGTGCGCGAAACCGTGCTGGCCATCCAAACGTGGGAAAAGCGCGCCGTGGTGGAGGAAGTGCGCTTTGACGGCCACGCGCCCCACATGCACATGACGGTGGTATGGCGCATTGCGGACGATGTGGCGGGCGAGCTTTACCAAACGCAGATTTACGCAGGACAGACGCCATGACCGACACCCTGAACGGCTTAAACCGCAGCGACATCAAAATCACGGACGACAGCCCCGAAACCGTACTGGCGGCCACGATTGCCGACTATGAAGCGCGCACGGGCAAAAAATTGCAGCCGGCGCACATCGAACGGCTGCTCATCAACACCTACGCCTACCGCGAAACCCTGCTGCGGCAGCAAATCAACGAGGCCTACCGCCAGCAGCACGTCCGCTATGCCACGGGGTTGATGCTGGATTTGTGCGGCGACGATGTGAACACGCCGCGCCTGCAGGCATCGGCCGCCCGCTGCTCCATCCGGTTTACCGGCGAGGGCTTTGCCGCCGAGGTCAATATCCCCGCCGGCACGCTGGTGGCCGCTGGGGAAACCCTGTTTGCCACGGTGGAAGCCGGGCAGCTCACGGCGCGGCAGCCCGAAATCACGCTGATTGCCGAATGCCGCGAATCCGGCACCAAAGGCAACGGCTGGGCTGTCGGGCAGATTAACACGCTGCAAACGCCGCTGGTGGGTGCGGACAGCATCACGGCGGCCAATGTCACCGTGCCGAGCGGCGGCGCGGATGTGGAGAGCGATGCCGCCTACCGCGAGCGCATCCTGCTGGCGTTTGAGAGCTTCAGCGTGGCGGGCAGCGTGGGCGCGTACCAATACTGGGCGCGTGCCGCATCGCCCGCGGTGGCGGATGTGCATGTGGCCAACGACACGGACGCGCACGGCAATCCGGTGGGCGGCACGGTGGCGGTAACGTTGCTGACCAAAGCCGGTGCGCCGTCCGCCGAACTCATCACGCAGGTGCAGACGGCCTTGTCCGGCGAAAAACGCCGCCCGCTGTGCGACACCGTCATCGTGCGCGCGCCCGAAGTGCTGGAATACGCGCTGGATGCGGAACTCACGCTGTTTACGGGTGCGAATGCGGTAGAGGTCAAGGCTGCCGCCGAAGCCGCATGGGCGGCGTGGGAATCCGACAAACGCGCCAAACTGGGCGGCGACATCGTGCCGCTGGACGTGGCAGGCTGCCTGAAAGTGGCGGGGGTGTACAACGTCCGCCTGACCACCCCGACCCTGACGGTGGTCAAACCGCACCAGTGGGCAAAATGCACCGCCGTGCGCATTACGGTGGCGGCGGAACGGCAGGACGGATAAACCATGAAACTGACCTATGCCCACATTATCGAACGCGACCAGCGCTACCGCATTTTGGCGGATTTGGGGCTGCGGCCCCAGTTGGCCGCCCTGCCCAAACTGATGCCGCGGCTGGTGGATTTGGTCGCCCCGGAACATTTGGAGCTGTTGGCCGAAAGCCGCAGCATCCTGAACGAGGACGGCTACTGGCTGGCCGAGTCGGACGATGCGCGGCGCAAGCTGATTAAGGGCGCCTACGAGCTGCACCGCTACAAAGGTACGCCATGGGCCATCCGCGAAATCGTGCGGCGGCTGGGCTTTGGCGAAATCACGCTGATTGAGCACATGGGCAACAAAACCCACAACGGCGAGATACGGCGCAACGGCATCTACCGGCACGGCCACGGCGGGCAATGGGCGCATTACCGCGTGGTATTGAGCCAGCCGGTGACCCAAGACCAAGCACGGCTGCTGCGCAAAACGCTGGCCGCCTTCGCCCCGGCGCGCTGCATCTTGGACGCGCTGGATTTTCAGGCGGCCGCCCTGCGCCACAACGGGCAGGCGGTGCGCAACGGACAATTTACAAGAGGGACTGCATAAATGGCGAATTTACAAGAAACCGCCCAATGGGAAGCGGGCATTTACCAACTGGAGACTTCCGACCCCGTGATGGGCGGCGCGGACGGTATCGACAACCGGCAGGCCAAGCAGCTGGGCAACCGCACGCTGTGGCTCAAAAACGAGCTGGAGCAGATGTCGCGCGCCATTCCCGACGCTGTGACCAAATCCGATGCAATCAACAGCAACAGCAGCGCCACCGTGGCCACCAGCAAGGCAGTCAAAACCGCGTATGACAAGGCGGTGACCGCCAAAGAAGCGGCAGATGAAGCAGTTAAAACCAGCGGCAACCAAGACATCGGCGGCAGTAAAACCTTTACCGGACTTGCCGCCATGAAAAAGGGCGCGATTGTGGCCGACAGCGAGGGAGACTTTAATGCCAACCAATACCTGCAAATCGGTTCAAACAACGTAAACTCATATTTTTACAACAAAAAAAGCGGCAAATACTTGTCGATGCGCAACGACGGAGAGTTGCGCTATGACGGTAAGCGGATTCTCAATGCGGACGACCTGTTGGGCATGATGCCCAGCGGAACGGTGCTGTATTTTGCCGGGCAGACCGCCCCCGCAGGCTGGCTCAAAGCCAACGGCGCGGCTGTATCGCGTACCGCCTATGCCGCGCTGTTTGCCGCTATCGGCACGACTTACGGCGCGGGCGACGGCCGTAGCACGTTCAACCTGCCCGATTTGCGCGGCGAGTTCATTCGCGGCTGGGACGATGGCCGCGGCGTGGACACGGGGCACTTGTTTGGCTCGGCGCAGGCAGATGCTATGCGGCAGCACTACCACGGCATCGGCTATATCAGCCCCAACAACGACGATGGTGCGTTTGTCGTGCGTAATTGGACAACCGCCGAGCAGCAAAACCTGCAATTTATCAACGGCAACGGCAACAGCGCCATCCGAACCTTGTCGGCCAGCAGCAACCTCAGTACGACCAATGCCATTGACGAGTCCGCCGGCGAGACCCGCCCGCGCAACGTCGCCCTGCTGGCCATCATCAAAATCTGAGTGCAGGCTGCCTGCACCCTGAACCCCAAAGGAAGCCCACATGAGCACCGAAACCAAAACCGTGTACCAGCTCGACCGCCATCATTGCTATCTTTGCGCCACCGCCGCCGACCGCGACCCGCTGGACGAAAACAACTGGCTGATTCCCGCCGGCTGCGTAGAGGTTGCCCCGCCGCAGACAGGCAAAAACCAAACAGCGCAATGGCAGCAGGAAAGTCAAACATGGCGCATCATCCCCGACTATCGCGGCCAGACCGTTTGGCGCACCGATACGGGGCAACATGACGGCATTGCCGCCGACACCGTGACCGAGCCGGGCGCACTGCCCGCAGGCCTGACCATTGAACCGCCGCCCAGCAGCCTGCACACATGGGACGGCAAAGCGTGGGTGCTGGACAAGGCCGCCGCCCAAGCGCGCAAAGCGGCGCAGCAGGATGAGATGTGGGAGCGCATCAAGGCCAAGCGCTATGACAACCTGCGGCATGGGGTGTTTGTCAAAAGCGTGGGCAAGTGGTTTTACACCAACGATGAGAGCCGCACTCAATATATTCTGCTGCGCACCATGAAAACGCTGCCGCCGAATCTGAAGTGGAAAACGATGGAAAACGATTTCGTTCTCATGACCCGCGAGCTACTGGATGAGATGACTACGCAGATGGTATTGGATGAGC
>ERZ773072.657-NODE-657-length-18480-cov-25.276364_pt1 | contig 18480 bp, 15 predicted proteins | sample MGYA00580617_ERZ773072 | MGnify/ENA primary metagenome ERZ773072 (study PRJEB29015, sample SAMEA2737970) | human oral metagenome | biome: human oral; feature: human-associated habitat; material: dental | place: China | collected 2122 ...
ACATCGAGCACATCGACCACATCCTCGACCTGCGCCGCCACCAGGTCCTCATGGAGGGTGCGTTCCCCCGCGAGCTGGGCCGCGCGTTCCGCGGCATGGAATCCAAGGCGAACCCCTACAACCAGGCGGCCCGCAAGCGCATGGACTGGGCGAAGAAGCTGGACTTCGACATCCCCGTCGTCGGCGAGGACATCGAGGACGCCTCCGAGGTTGACTACCTGTTCTGGGTGGGCTGCGCGGGCGCCTACGATGACACGGCGAAGAAGACCAGCGCGGCCGTCGCCGAGCTGCTGCACACGGCGGGCGTGTCCTTCGCGGTCCTCGGATCGGGCGAGTCCTGCACGGGCGACCCGGCCCGCCGCGCCGGAAACGAGGCGCTCTTCCAGATGCTGGCCGCCCAGGCGATCGACACGCTCAAGGAAGCCAAGCCCCAGAAGATCGTCGTGTCCTGCGCGCACTGCTTCAACACGATCGCCGGCGAGTACCCGGAGCTGGGCGGCTCCTTCGACGTCGTCCACCACACGCAGCTCCTCAACCGCCTGGTGCGCGACGGCCTCCTCACGCCGGTGGCGCCCACCGCCTCGCCTGCCTCCGCGGGCACGGACTCTACGGACGAGGCCGGGGCACAGTCCGCGGACAGTGCTCCCTCGGTCGGCGCGCCCCTGAAGGTCACCTACCACGACGCGTGCTTCCTGGGACGCCACAACCGCGTCTACGAGCCGCCGCGCGAGCTCGTGGGCTCCCTGCCGAACGTGGAGCTCGTCGAGATGCCGCGCAACCGCGACCGCGCGATGTGCTGCGGCGCGGGCGGCGCGCACGCCTGGTTCGAGGAGACCCGCGGAGTACGCATCGCGGACGCCCGCATTGTCGAGGCCGCGTCCACGGGCGCGGACGTCGTCGCGACGGCCTGCCCGTTCTGTTCCCAGATGCTCGGCTCCGCCTCGGGCACATCCGCCGGTTTCGTCTCCTCCGACGCGGTCCAGGGCGGCGCGACCGACGACGCCACCACGGCCTCGCCCGGCGGCAAGCTCCCGGAGGTCCGCGACGTTGCCGTCATGCTGCTGGACTCCGTCAAGCGCGGACAGTAACGCACGCGCACGGTGCGCACCCCACGGTGCGCACCGCACGTAAACCCCACGGACAAAAGGGCGGCCCCGCAGGAGAACCTGCGGGGCCGCCCTTCAGTTGAAGAACACTCAGTCCTCAACGCCGACGATAACGTTGGAGGCCTTGATGACGGCGACGGCCTTGGAGCCGACGGTCAGGCCGAGCTCCTCAATGGCGGCGTTCGTGATCGACGAGGAGACGACCAGGCCGGGAGCGACCTCGATCTTGACGATGCCGTTCACGGCGCCCTCGGAGACCTCGACGACGGTCCCGGGGAGCTGGTTGCGTGCGGAGAGCTTCATGGTGTGCCCTTTCCTTCGTATGGGTATGAAAACACAGCAACACTAGCGGGTAACACTCGCTCCCTCTACGGGTGGCCTATTCCCCCTCATCAGGGGAGATTTCCTCAAGACCGACGAGGAAGCCATCCTCGTCGATGACGTTGCCGCCCACCAGGGTCGTGATCATGCCCGCGGCCTTCTCAATATCCTGCGTGGAGCGCAGGCGCTCCAGGCGCGCGGTGCGGCTCATCGAGCCTCCGCCGGGCGTCGGAGCGGAAGTGGGCAGCCAACGGACCTGGTATTCGATGATGGCCCCTGCCGTCCACGGCTCCCAGCGCAGGACCCGCGGGGGCGTGGGCACGGCGTGGACCTCGATCATCATGTCCGAGCGATTGCCGATCGGGCTCATCAGCGCGTAGCCGTCGACGACCTGCGGCTTGTCACGCTGGGCTTCGAGCTCCTCGCGCGCCTTGGCGATCTTCGAGGCAATATCCTCGCGGACCGGCCCCAGCTCGGCCTTCAACTTCTCGATGTGGGCGGCCTGCGCGGGGCTGAGCGCCGGTGCCTTCGGGGCCTCGGGGACAATGTCACGCGCATCCTTCATCTGCTCGAAACCCGCGCGTTCACGCATGGCCTGCAGCAGGTCCTCGGGGTTGATCCAGCGCGGAGAATACACCGTCAGGTTCACCGCCGAGTCCGCGTCGGGGACCATGACGTAGCCGCTACCCGCGATGCGCATCCCACCCGCCAGGCGGCGCGCCATGCGGTTCAGGGCCTCAAGCACGCGGTACTCCAAACCGATGGGCATGCCCTCGGGGAATGCCTTCGCCCACTCCCCCATCACCGCGCTGGTCTGCTGCTTGGCGCGAGCCACCGGGCAGCGCAGGATCCACGCGTTGGTCAGCGTCGACGGGGTTCCGAGGGCGGAGCGGGTCGGCTGATCCAGCGACCAGGGGCCCTCGAGTTCGGCGTCGGAGGACAGGCGCAGGCGCCCCGGGGCGATCCAGCCGGCCTCGTCCCACATGGAGATCGCGAGGGCCTCCAGCTCGGCCGGGTCCACCGCCTCCGACACGAGGAACAGGTGATGGGCCCTGGCGTCGTCCAGGTCGATGACGCCGGCCGGTTCACTCACCTCGATGGCGGCCGCGATCGGGATGGCGGCCTCGGCGCTGGTGATCTCGCCGTCGGCCGCGACCTGGAAAGCGGTTTCCGTCGTCGTCAGCCCACCCAGCGACACGTTCGTCTGCGTGAGCGGATTCCCGGTCGTCGCGGCGGTGAGCGTCGGGTCCGCGAAGCTGTGCTGCGCGCTCGCCATGCGTTCCTTGAGGGAGCGCCTCACGGGCGAGGCCAGGGGGGCCTCGTCCCTGTTGGTGACCTGGTCCTCACGCGGGGTCATGCCCGGCAGTGCGACGCCCGTAATCACACCGGTACGCGCCGCGGAGGAAGATTGTTCCTCGGCGCTGTCCTGGGCGGGGCGTTCCGATTGGGTCGGCGCAGGCAGGCCGAAGGCGGGAGTCGGCGCGGGGGGCTCGGGGAGGGGCGCCTGAGCCTGGGCGAGCAGCGGCGCGGCAGGCTCGGGCGCGGCAGGCTCTGGCGCGGGGGGTTCGGGCAGGTCGGAGGATTCGGGCGCGGGCGGGAAACCCGGGTCGGCGGCCGCAGCGCGGGCGGCACGCTCGGCGCGCATACGCTCGAGCCTGGAGGGAGGCGGAGGAGGATAGAGCGCCATCATGTCACCGTTCGATGCGCGTGTAGCTGAAGCGCTCGTGGGTGCGCGAGGGCGTCGGGCCGCGCTGGCCCTGGTAGTGAGAGCCCATACCCTCAGAGCCGTAGGGACGCTCGGCCGGGGAGGACAGGTCAAAGAAACACAGCTGCCCGATCTTCATGCCCGGATAGAGCAGGATCGGCATCGTCGCCGTGTTCGACAGCTCGAGAGTCACGTGTCCGGAAAAGCCGGGATCAATGAAGCCCGCGGTGGAGTGGGTGAGCAGGCCGAGGCGACCGAGCGACGACTTGCCTTCCAGGCGCGCGGCGATGTCATCGCCGAGGGTGACGAGCTCGTAGGTGGCCCCCAGGACGAACTCGCCGGGGTGCAGGACAAAAGGCTGATCGGGGCCGACGTCCACCTGGTGCGTCAGGTCCGACTGATCCGCCGCCGGGTCAATCACCGGGTAGCGGTGGTTATCGAAGAGACGAAACAGGCGATCCAGCCTCACGTCGATACTGGCCGGCTGGACCAGGGCGCGATCCAGCGGATCGAGGCGAATACGGCCGGAATCCAGGGAGGCGTTGATGTCGCGGTCACTGAGCAGCATGACATGCATTGTCGCACACTCAGCGCCGCGACAACACCCCCAGGTCAGACGAGGGGCTGCCCCGAAGCGTCGCAGCCGTAGTCGCCGGAACGCATGATGATCATGATGAACTCGACGAACGCCCAGACGCAGGAGATGATCGCCCCAAAGAAGGTAAGTGTGAGCACCAGCTGGATGATGCCTCGGGTCGTGTAACCCAGGTAGAAGTTGTGCACGCCGAAGGCTCCGACGAAGAAGGCCAGGACCAGGGCGATGACCCACTGCTTGGGCTGGGCCGGATAGGCCTGCTGACCAAAGGCGGGCTGGCCGTAGGCGGGCTGGCCGTAGGCGGGCTGGCCGAAGCCTGCCGCCCCGAAGGCGGGCTGAGCGCCCGGCGCGCCACCGAAGGGTGCCTGATTCGCAGCCGGCTGCTCGGGACCGGGGACGGACTGTGTGCCCGCAGCGTCGTAGGCCGTGCCGTAGGTGGTGGAGCCCGGGGTGGCGGTCGCCTCATCGAAGTCGGGGGCCGAGGCCTGGGGGAAGCTGGGCGCCTCGGGCGCGGGGACCTCGGGGGCAGGAGTCTGAGCCGCGGGGGCAGAGAAATCCGGGGTTGAGGCCGATTCCTTGGGGTCGAAGGGGGTGGCCTGGGGATCGGGCGTCGTCATGGCTGAGCCTTTCAATTGTCGTGGGTGGCCTTACGGCCGTACCGCTACAGCCTACCGCTCCCACGCGCCCGATCGTTATCGGCGACCACCCCGAGGTGCCCCTGATTGGTCCCGGATGCGTATCTCCGGCACTCCGCGCGCCGGCGCCTGGGACCGAAGGCCGGATGTACGACATGTTGCGGCGTTGGGTCCCACGACGCCTACGCGCCCGATCGGTTTGGGGGTTGGCGTCACGGCACGCAGGCCACACCGTACAGCAAGGCAATAGCGCCCGGGGCGAGGGGGGTTTTGCACCATTAGGAGCATCCTGTCGGCGTGTCGCCGGCGTGTCGCAGCTCTAATGATGCAATTCCCCCATGCGGCGTCGCAGAGAGCCGCCGACGATACCTGCCCGCACCGGCACTGCCGGCCCGTCAGTTAGCGGCAACGGCAACCTGATCGAACGACGACTTCCACTGGCCGGCCACTGCCGGCCGGCAGCGACACACCCGCGCCCCACCCGGACACAGTGACACGAGCACCGCATGATGGACAGGCACCTACAAAAAGGTGCGGGGCCCGGCAACAAGCCGGGCCCCGCACCGCGAGAGTATGCGTCAGATCAGACGCTTACGCGCCTCTCAGACGGTGGGAACGCCGTTGGCGTCCTTCTCGTAGATCCACTTGCCCATGAAGGACATGATCATGCAGGCGACGAGGAAGATCCAGTAGGGGATACGGATCAGGAGGAAGACGACGCCGAGTGCATCGGAATCAACCGCAGCGGCGAGAGCGGGCAGCACCAGGAAGATGACGACGGAGGCGACGACCTTGATGATACCCATCTGCTTGTGGCCGAGGTAGAAGTCACCGACGCCGAAGCCGCCGAGGAAGAAGTTGAGGAGGCCAACGGTCGTGCGGGACTTGCCCTGAACCGGGGCGTTGAAGCCGGGCTGGCCGTAACCGGGCTGGCCGGCGGGCTGCTGGCCGTAACCGGGCTGGCCGGCGGGCTGCTGACCGTAAGGCTGCTGAGGAGCGGACATGATGTCTCCTGTTGTTGATGGAACCCCACTACGGGGCTTTTCTGAAAACACGGTCAGACTAGCGGACCTTCGGCTTTTGTACAACATTCGCGCATGTTTATGCCGGACATCACATAATCCGCCACTAGAGGCGCGCATCTTGTGTAACATTCCCTACACTGACAGAGTGTTCACAAATCCAACGGCCGAGGCCTCGAAGGTGCTCCTCCACGACCTTCCCCGCTGGTTCGCATCCAACAAGCGAGACCTGCCGATGCGGCACAACGACGTGTCCGATTGGGGAACCCTCGTCTTCGAAATCATGAGTCAGCAGACGCCGGTGTCTCGCGTCCAACCAATCTGGCTTGAATGGATGCAGCGGTGGCCCACACCTGCCGACCTAGCCGCCGCATCCTCCGCAGACATCATTGTAGCCTGGGCAAACCTGGGCTATCCGTCGCGAGCGCTTCGCCTAAAAAACTGCGCGGGCACCATCGTCGAGAAACACGACGGTCAGGTGCCCCTCACTATGAAGGAGCTAACCCTCCTCCCGGGCGTCGGCACCTACACCGCCAGCGCGCTCCTTGCGTTTCGACATGGAATCCGTGTCCCCGTGCTCGACACGAACATTCGTCGCGTGCTGGTCAGATTTTTGGATGGACGCGAGTTCCCGCCCCACTCGACCCCCTCCAAGGCGGAGACGGCCCGCGCCGACGCACTCCTGCCCGCCGACGGAGCACACGCTGCCGAGGTGAGTTTGTCTCTTATGGAATTCGGCGCACTCGTCTGCACTCAGCTCTCACCCAACTGCGAGGAATGTCTCATCCGATCGCACTGCGCGTGGGCGGCGGCCGGCTTCCCAAAGGACGAGAAGCGCCCCACGCCCCAGCCCTACACCGGCACCGACCGCCAGGCTCGCGGCCGCATCATGAAGGCCCTGCGCGAGGCACACTTCGAAGGCGGCGAGGGCCTGACCAAGCGGCGCGTCCTCGACGCCGCGCGCCTCGACGGCGGTGACCGCTACCAGCCGACCCGCGTCTACCGAGCCCTCCTGAAAGAGGGAATGATCGTCTACGACGAGAACACCAAGCGCGTGACGCTGCCCCACTAACCAGGGACGAGGCCATGGCCCCAAAATGGTGCGCGACCCGCGGGCACTCGCCGGCCTCGGCGACGAACTAGTACCTGATCGCGTCGATGGGCTTGATGCGCACGGCTGCAACCGCGGGGATGATTCCACACAGTGCGCCGATGCTGGAGGAGATGGCGACGCCTGCGATGGCGGCACCGGCGGGGAATGCCGGGGTGTCACTGAGCGTGACGCCCAGGGCCTCGAGGGGCAGGAATCGCACGACGACGACCGCGATGCCCACGCCGATGACTCCGGCGGCGAAGGTGGCGACCACGGATTCCATGAAGACAGCGAAGAAGACGCGCGTGGCGGATGCACCGACGGCCCGGCGGATGCCGATCTCACGCACGCGCTGACGCACGGTGACGATCGCGACGTTGAGCAGGCCCAAGGCCCCGAGGAACACGATGATTCCACCGATGATCATGATGACGCGGGAAATGGTGCCCAGCTGTTCCTCGCCGATGTCCTCGTGCTCGCCGCCTGTGACGGTGACACGCCAGCCGTCGCCGAGGATGGAGGCCAGGGCTCGGGGTAGGACGCTGCGTGCCTCGTCGGCGTCGTCGGGGCCCACCCACGCGATCATGGAGGGCGTTCCCATCTGGGGAAGCGTGGCGCGCGCGGCGTCGTAGTGCACGTACATGGTGGGCATATCGAAGCGGCTCTTCGCTTTGACGACGCCGACGACGCGCACGGCGGTCCCATCGGTGGTGTGCAGGACGATGGGGACCTGGTCGATGGGGGCGCGTCCGAGCTGGTTCCACAGGACTTCGGAGATGATGACGGGGGTCAGGCGTTGCTCGGCGTCGCTGGGAGCGACCCACCGGCCAGCAAGCATGCGGGTGCGGAAGATGACCTGGTAGGCGGGGTCGACGGCCTGGATGGTGACGTCGTTGAACATGTCCTGGGTTTGCACCACCGGGTAGCCACGAAATTGACCGCTGCTCCGCGCCTGGCGGACCTCGGTGATTTCGCCGCCGCTGGTGGACAGGCGCGACCAGTAGCGGATGTCGTGGCGATCCGCGAGCGTCGTCATCGCGTCGCTCACCGGGTCCTTGTCGTCGGGTCGCGTGACATTCGACGAGGCCTGGGCACCGTCCCCGGTTCCGGTCTCCTGAGAGGGTCCGTCGGTCGAGGGCGCCCCTTGGTTTGCCGATGATTGTTCCGGAGCGAGGCGCAGCGTCACCGAGCGCCCCTCGTAGAGCTCGGCCAATTCCCGCGAGGATTGCAGGATCAGGTCGCCCAGGGCGATGACGACCGTCATGGCGGCCACAGCGGCGACGACGCCGACGAGGGAGAGGACGACGCGGGCCTTCTGCACCTTGACCTCACCCCACGCCTCGATGAGGGCGCCCAGGATCTGGCTGATGGCGTTCACTGGTCACCCTCCTCGTGCAGGGTCGGCGGCGCCGGGACCGGCGTGCTTTCCGGCTCGTCTTGGGCGGGCGGTGCCGGGGGCTCCGTCACGATCGGTTCCCCACCCACATGCTCGGCCACGGCCTCGTTACCCGCCTGCTCAACCCCGGCCTCGTCGCCCGAGCGCCCGGACTCCGCGCGCTGAGCGATAGTGGAGGGGTCGTCGACCTCGTGCAGGACGCCGTCGTAGAGTTCGTAGGCGCGTGAGGCGCGGGCGGCGACAGCCATATCGTGGGTGATGACGATGAGCGCCGAATTAGATTCGCGGGCGACCTCCTCCAGGAGCGCCATGACGACGCGCCCCGTGTCGGGGTCAAGCGCGCCGGTCGGCTCATCTGCGAGGATGACGCGCGGGCGGCGCACGAGGGCGCGCGCGATCGCGATACGCTGCTGCTCGCCGCCGCTCATCTCGCCCGGGTAGGAGTCCGCGCGATCCGCCAGTCCCACTCGCTCAAGCATGTCGAGGGCGATGGAGCGCCTGCGCAGCAACTGCGTGCCGGCGGCATACAGTAGGGGGACCTCGACGTTTTCGGCGGCCGTCCGGGCGGCGAAGATGTTGAATTGCTGGAAGACGAAGCCAAAGTCTTCTCCGCGCATGCGAGCCCGGCGCCCTTCGCCCAGGCGCGTTGTGTCGACGCCGTCCAGCTCGTAGCTGCCCGACGTGGGCGTATCCAGCAGGCCGATGATGTTGAGCATCGTGGACTTGCCCGTGCCCGATCGGCCCACGATAGACACGTGCTCGCCCGCCGCGACGTCCAGGTTGACGCCGCGCAGAATGTGCAAGTCCTCCCCGTCAGGCAGGGTGACCGTGCGGGTCACGTCCCGCAGGCACACGAGACTCATCGCGCAGACCCGTCGCCAGAGTCACCGGTGTCCATGGCGCCGCCGGTGCCCGCGCCGTAGGGGCCGGTGGGATCCTGATTGTCCTTCGTCGAGGCCGGGGTGAACTCGAGGATCTCCTCGCCCTCCGTCAGGCCTTCCTTGATCTCGACCATCTTTCCGTCGGTGAGGCCAAGAGTGACCGAGCGTTTCTCCGGGTTAGCAGGGTCGGAGGTGGGCAGGTAGACGGTGCCCGACTGGTAGCGGCCTTCGACTGCGGAGACCGGCACGGCGAGAACATTCGAGGCGGAGCCCGTCGTCATCTCCAGAGTCACCTGCAGGCCGGTGAACACCGTCTGATCCGAGGGGATCGCGCAGCGCGCCTTCAGGTCGGTGGACCCGGACGTGGAGGAGTCGGCGTTCCCCGCGTTCTTCGGGTCCTGCGTCTTGCCGCTCGGGGTCACGAGCTTGACGCCCGTACATTCGAAGGGCGCCGGACCGTTCTTGATGGTGACGGTCGCCGTCGACGGCGCCTCCTGGAGGCGGTACATTTGGTCAGCGCTCAGCGGCGCGATGGCCGAGAAGGTCGAGGGGGACACCGAGGCGACCGTGTCTCCGATGGCGAACTGCTGCCCCACAAGAACACCCGTCGACAGGGTGCCATCACCGGGGGCCACGACCGTCTCGAACTTGTAGGTCGGCTCCGCGGTCTCCACGCTCACGTTGCCTTCCTCGTCGGTCACCTGCCGCGTTTCGCCGGGAATCTCCTTGCGGATCTGGAGGAGGGCATCACCCTTAGAGACCTTGTCTCCGTCGTTGGCGAAGGTGCGCACGACGATTCCGTCGAGCGTCGCCCGAGCGTTCACCGGCTCGTCGGCCTGGATGGTGCCCGTCAGGGTCACCGTGTTGGTGATGTCCGCACGCCCGACGGGGATTGTCATCTGCCCGAAGGATCCGCCCGGCTCCATGCCGTCGTTAGTCTGTTCCTCCTGCGTGGCCGGGAAGAACGCGAACTTCACGAGGGAAACCGCGATGACGACCCACGCAAGGACCTTCACGATGTCAAGCACCTGGGCGGTGCGGGTCTTATGTGCCACGTGCGTCTCCTTCGATGAACAGCGTCACTCAATTGTAAGGTGCGCCTCATTCATGCAGCAACGCTACCCCCGTCTTTTCAGGGTTTTCTCAGGGTCCATCCCGCCCGCTGGGCGTCGCACGCCCACGCCCCTACGATGGAAGACGACCCGACGAAAGGCAGCCATGATCCGCCGCGCCACACCCGACGACGCCGAGGCGCTCTCCACCCTCTCCCGCGAGTGCTTCACGCAGACCTTCGGGCACCTGTATGCGCCCGGAGACCTGTCAGCCTTCCTCGACAAGGCCTACTCCCCGAGCGTCCTACGCGCCGAACTCGCCGACCCCGAGCGCGCCACCTGGCTACTTTTCGACGAGGCCGCCCCGGCCTCGTCCCGGGCGAACCCCATCGGCTACGTGACCGCGTGCCCCGCGCATCTGCCCCACCCCGAGGTGGCGCCCGGCGACGGGGAGATCCAGCGTCTTTACATTCTGCGCGGCCACCAGGGCGGCGGACGCGGAACGGCGCTGCTGCGCACCGCGCTGGAATGGCTCGAACGCAACGGGCCGCGCACCCTGTGGATCGGGGTGTGGAGCGAAAACCACGGGGCGCAGCGCTTCTACGCGCGGCACGGCTTCGAGGTCGTCGGCGAGTATTCCTTCATGGTCGGCGATCACGCGGACCGCGAGTTCATCACCCGCCGCCCGGCGAGGGCCTAACGCCCGGCGCGGCGGACGGCGCCTCACCCGCGGGGAGCCAGCACGCCTGCCCGCCGCGCACGACAACGGGCCCCGAGGCTCACGCCCCGGGGCCCACCAGCGATTGCGCTGACGCGATCACTGCGCCTTATCGGCCTCGGCGATCTTCGCGCGAACATCATCCATGTCGAGGTTCTGAATCTGGGAGATCAGATCCTCCAGGGCAGACAGCGGCAGGGCGCCAGACTGGCGGAACACGGCGATGCCGTCGCGGAACGCCATGAGCGTCGGGATCGACGTGATCTGCGCGGCCATCGCGAGCTGCTGCTGATCATCCGTGTCGATCTTGCCGAAAACGACATCCGGGTATTTCTCGGAGGCTTCCTCGAAGACAGGGCCGAACTGACGGCACGGACCGCACCAGGTCGCCCAGAAGTCAACCAGGACAATGTCATTGCCGGATACGGTCTGCTCGAAGTTCTCCTGCGTCAGGGTAACGGTAGCCATGTTTCTCCTTGTGCTGCCGACGCTTTCGCCGACTAGTAGGTCGGGGCCGGCCGGCCCCTGCGTTCTGTCTGATTCAACGGGCAAGGCCCCCGCCCTATTCCCCGGAAGGAAGAGCGGAAGAGGTGACGTGGCGCACGTTCTCCTCGGAGGCGCCCAAGCCTCGCAAAATAAAGGTCTCCACCAGAGCCAACGCCGACTCTCGGTGCGCCTCATCCGCGGGGAGGCGCTGGCCCGCCAACGTCGCGTGAATCAGATGCACCGCGCCGAGCGTATTCTGCTGCGCAATCAGCGAACGATCCATCGCCTCGTCGAGGATCCCGATGAGGACCTCACCCACCATGCCCGCATGATCGGTGAGGTGCGAGGCACCAGCGCCCGACATCTGCCGGCGCAGCCCCATGCCCGCCTTCACGTGGTAGCGGCTCGTCATCTGCAGGTGCGAGCGAATATAGAGGCGCAGGCGCATCAGCGGGTCGGGCTCGGCGGCCAGGCGTGCGGTCAAAACCCGCGTGAACTCCTCCGTCACCTGACGCATGTAGGCCAGGAGCAGCACTTCCTTGTCCGCGAAGTGGTTGTAGACCGCGGTGCGGCCCACTCCGGCCCGCTCGGCGATCTGGCTCATCGTGATGGATTCGAAGGATTGCTCGGCCATCAGGGACCCGAGCGCCTCGAACAGGCGCGAGCGAGTGATCTCGCGGTGAGAGGCGAGGGACTCGCCAATGATCTTCGGCATAGGCTTATTCTGACACCGCGCCCCCATGTGTCGTCAAATGGTGGCGGGGGCTACTCTCGCACTACGGAAGCAACATAGGTTTGCCAGCCGACTTCATCGGCACGCCCGACGCGTCACCAACCGCAGCGGGCGACCACGGCCTCGACGATGGGCAGGTCCGCTATGATCCACGGCAGGTTCCCCAGGTCGGAAATCGGTACCCAACGCGCTTCCACGTGCGAGGCCCCCGCGCGCGGTGCCGACGAACCGGGCACAACTTCCGCGAGCCACACGCCCATGACGCGCCCACCCAGGATCGGCCACCACAGGCCACCATCCGGGCACACGCGCGCGCCGACGGTGATGCGCGTACCGAGCTCCTCCATAATCTCGCGCGTGAGGGCTTCGACCGGATCTTCATTGTCCTCGACCTTGCCGCCCGGCAGTTCGAACTGGCCGCGCAGCTCCTGCGGGTAGGCGCGGGAGCAGGCGAGCAGCTCGGTGGGGCGCTCCAGGGAGTCGACGATGGCTGCGGCCACCACGGGACGAGGCATGGGTCCTCCAATCGGTCGGGCACCCTCAGTGTATCCGCGGCACGGGCGGCGGGGAGCGCCTCATGCACTCGTCTGCACTCCCGAGGGTCGGGCGCGCCGGTTGCGCGCCGATCGGCCGTGAGGCTATGATCGACGCGTCGATTCCTTCGGGACGATGAATTGCGGGCGTAGTTCATCGGTAGAATGGAAGCTTCCCAAGCTTCAGAGGCGGGTTCGATTCCCGTCGCCCGCTCCACATGGCTCGCGAGACGCGATGCCTAAATGCCTGAGTTCGGTCACCTGAGGCGGGAATCACGGATGAGAGAGTCAACGTACTCCACCTCCGACTGCGTAAAGCCGAAGAGACTGAAGAGCGACGCGTCGATGCCCTCAATGGAGCGCCCCCAGTCGATGATGTCTGTGCGTCGGAGATCCGGAAGAGGGGTAAGGGCGTACGTCTTCCTCGTGCCGTTTTGGTTCGCTTTTGCCAGGGAGATCAGGTAGCGGCAGAACTTTGTGTTGAGGTACCTGACGAGGCGTTCACACTCATCCCTGCCGTACCCACATTCAGCTCCGATCATCAGATACGTCTCGGTACACACGGTTCCCGGAGGGGCGATAATCGTATTCAAATTGTCGTCGGTAAGGCTAGTACCAATGTTATTTGCGAAAGGCGTGAGAACCTTCCAGCTGTCGATGCCGACGGCACTGGGACGCAGGTCGTCGCGCGAGACATAGCCGAACCTTCCACGACTCGCGTAAATCGGAATCTGCGCGTCACCAACGCTCGCGTCACGGATAACCTCCTGCGCATCCTTAGTGGAGATACCAAAAGGATTTCGTGAGGACACGATGTCGGCGAGGCGCGCCGTCTCATCAGCACAGCCGAGCGAGGTCGCATTGCGCTTCACCTTGTCAAGAATGCCGATTGCCTGAATATCGACGACGAACTGATCGATGCCGGGAATCTTACCCGGCCTCGTTCCACGTGACACTTCCCGCCCGTTCCTCACCACGGAAACATCGATCCCGCCGGCGACATTGTCATAACTCTTGTCAATCAAGAAATACGAGACGCCTCCGCGCAGGTTCACGTCGGGAAACACATCCTGCGAGGTGATGAAGTGCCGGACTTTTGCAAGGCCTGGGTCGTCCATCATCGAGCGGCGGAACGCATCGAGCCCCTTCCCCTTGCCCCCAACAAACCATACCGAAGGGGTGATCATTGTTACGTAGTCGGTTGACAGCGCTCTCGCGATGTCAACGAAATGATGGTAGATCGATCGCGCACTCCCCTGCCTGCCAGTATTATCACTCACCTGAAACGGCGGATTACCCACTACGGCCCCAAACTTCACTTCTGTTTCCCCTACGTTTGTTGCAGATTCCGATACTATTTTTGGCCAGATCGTTCCGATCCGGCCCACGAGGCCGTCACGGTCAATCTCATCACCGTTCCTCCACTGCAACAGGTCGTAGCTGGTGACCTCCTGTGCAACATGTCGAGGATCGAGGTCAAGCAACGCAAATATCCTTAACGTAAATTCGTAAGCAACCCCAGAGGTTGGAATCGCGTAGATCTGACCGCGAACGTCAGCGGGATCAATCCCATCGTCACCAGATGTCAATAGCTCGTAGAGCGCAAGCGTAAATTCTCCGAATTTTGAGGCGAGGTCCACCACTGCCTTGCCTGCTCTCACACTTGCAAGCAATTCAGGACGCGGAAGGGCCTGTAGGATCTCTTTGCACAGCGCCAGAGGAGTCCTCACCTCCGCCTCCGAGATGCGATTGAACTTACTCAACGCACGGTATGCACGCTCGATCGCGCTATAGTTCGGGTCGCGCATCAACCGACTGATATTGCGGATCTTGTAATCGAGTTGGCTGAGCTTGAAGGGATCCATACAGTTCCTCAAAAGCAAGAGGCAGGAGACGTCAAGTCCCAGGTTCCGCAACATACGCGGATGGTCTCCACGTTCAGACAACTCGATGATGTCACCAAGAGAATTGACCGGCTCCTGGGCGAGCATCGCAAAGAACAGGATGCGCTGATAGTAAGTGCGTAGTTTCTTTTCGAGTGACGCGACGTCGTCCTTCTGGGTCGACGCGCCGTCCGAGTCACGGCTAGGACTAGAGTCCGCATTCCCTTTGACACCTCCGGTGTCGTCATCGCCACTCGTGGAGATGTCCACGTCGTCGCCTTCACCTTCGGTCGGACTGATTTCCAGGGCACGTCGGCTCCCGATTTCCGCCTGGGATTCGATCACCTCTCGCAATACATCGTTAAGCAAAAGCCCCCTGTCGACGGGCAGATCCCAGACCTCGTCAGTGATCGTTCGCTCGGCGTTGTAGTTACTGACGGCCTGAAGGATATCGGTTGGCTGGACCTCAGCGATCAGGTCGCTGTTGAGTGTGATGATCGGCGAGATACGCAGCTCTTCCTTCAGTCGATCTTCGAGCTCATCATTTCCGCGGCCGTCGGCGCTGACATTGGCGATCAACGATTGTTGTTCCTGCATGCGGAACATGCGGATGGGATCAAAATCAACGAGCAACGTTTGGGGCTTGAGGCAATGCCGGATCTTTCGCCCTTCATCCTCGCCCTGCCCCTCGCGGACCGTGAGTTCACGGACGTATTGGTTCTGCAGCCGGAAGATCGCCTGGTCGTACTCTTGGGGCGATGAGGTGTCTTTGAGGAACAGCATCGTATCCCACTGCTCGACCGTGCTGCCCGTGAGCATCTTATTCACAGTGAGCGTGATGGTCTTTCGCTTCTCGGCTTCCAGTTGCCCGATCTCAGCTTTCACAGCTTCCGGGTCAGCAAACTTCGTTCGGGCAGTCAGTCCTGAAATGTTGAGAATCGCGTATTCGCCGAGGTTTGTGAACTCGTCCGCATGGTTCGCGATGAGCATCTCCATTGCGTCACATGAGGCCTTGTATGGCAGCACCATGACCATGTGGCGACACATGTCACCGTCTTTGATCTTATTGTAATCGAGGAAACCCAGAATGTTTGGGTCTTTCTGGCTTCCGTCGATGACCCTAAGAAGATCGAGCACCTCTGCCTCATGCGTAAACCTTTCATGTCCACGATTCACCGCGTCATATTTCACGGATTGGGGTTGCAGGAAGGCTGACAGCGTCGCGGAGACACCGTCACTACGCAGCTGCTCGATTTTTGCTCGGGCCGACTCGTTAAGATTGAAGGCGAAGCGCACCATTTGTGGGAACCCGTAGTAGGGGTTGTCCCACTCGTTAGTGCCATCCTCGTTGATATGCTCGCGGTCCCAAGCTTCTTGGTCGCGGACGATGTCGCTGAACTGGACGAACGCGACAATATCGTCGGGTGCAAACTCACTTCCCATCAATATCCGGTACGGAGTGCCCGACAGGTGCAGACGAACACGCGCGTTAAGGGTCTTGACAAGCTCTCCCGCTTCGTCCGGATCGACGGTGTCCTCCAGCTCTATGTTCCTGTTGTTCTTTGTCTCCTCAGGGAGCCCGGAATCGCGAAGGACCTGCCCATAGGACTGGGCCCTGGCACCGTAGTGGCTTTCATCGATGATGAGCAGATCAAAGGCGTTGTCGAACACCTGCTTGTGGCGTTCCTTGATCTCGCTACCTTGAAGATCCTGCAGGGTGAGGAAAACGACTGGGACCTCACCGCTGCGCTTCGTTGCAGCGATGGCGTCGGGGTCGTTACCAAGCTCTCGCTTGGACAGGAAGTGGAAGCCCTCGAAGTTCGCGGGGATCTGCGTGGTCTTCTTCCACTCGACGAGGACATCCGCCTTGGCGCTCACTACTGCGACAGACTTCGCTCCAATCGCACGAGCACATGCCAGGGAGGTAAAGGACTTGCCAAAACGCATCACTGCGTACATCAGGAGGTTCGTGCGTCCCCTGGCCACGGCTTCACAGAATTTGTCCACCGCTTTCTGCTGGTTTGGTCTGAGTGTCCACTCGATGCTTGAACGGGTATAGGCGTGCGCGTGCGGCAGCGTTGATGCAGCATCATAGAATGCGTATCGACCGTCGTTTGCCTCGTAGCTCGACCGAATATCCTCAATGGCACGCTCGACATCTGCTGGCGTAGCATCCCTGAAGAACTCGCGACTGTAGTAGGTGTCTTCGTTTTGGCCCTCTCGTTGAAGACGCACATGGTTGTGGACTTCCAAATACTTGTGGACAGAGTAGTCTCGGAAATACGTGTCTTGCTGTTGCCCAAGAGTGGCTGGCTGTTGGAAGTGGCTTTCGAGGTCTGGGAATACCCGGCGCCATTCCCTGAGGCGCGTGACAACGGGGCGATAGGTGTCGCCAACCTTGAGGTAGGAGGGAACCGTACCTGTCGAGAAGGCGTAAATGTGTGGTGTGACCCGCCCAATAATGTGCGTGTCGAGAATGGAGAGATCTCTTACATCATCCACGAGGCCGCTCGCTTACCTAGCCAACAGGGAGGAAAACGGGACGGGGGTGCCCGCATCCCAGTCCATGATTATACAGGAAGCCGGTTGGGGCGTCGGCTCAAGGGTTGAAGCGAATAGGTCAAGCTGCACCCCATCTGTGGCATATTCCGTGTCAACTGGGTTCGGCGTAGACTGGGTCAAGCCATCCATCTGCCAGACATTCCAGGTGATGATGGTCGCGATCTCCTCGAGCTCGGCACCGCCCGCCGGCGCGCCGAGGGCATCAGCACGGTAGTCCTGGTAGGTCATCAGGATGTTCTCGCGGGCGAGCAGCAGGCTGTCGCCCGGGAGGCCGAAGCCGTAGGTCGCTTGAATTGCCCGCCGCGACCAGTTCAACCAATCGGTCTCGGTCGAACAGTTCTCACCCACAACCCTCAGCTTGCGGTCAAGCACGCCAATGCGTGCCGGCAGCTCGATGGGTTCTCCGCTGACCGTGTCGTAACGACTGACCAGGTAGGGGGCTTCACCGCACGCGATTTCCAGGCGCAGCTCATCGACGTAAGACTGCCAGGTCCTAGCGTCGTCGTCTGGGAAGTCAATGGGAGCGGAGGTGGGGGTCCACGTCCTACCGCCCGCGATATTGAAAACGTTGGATCGGCCGAACCAGGCTTCGTCGATGAGGTTATTTTGCGCGTTACACACCCACGAAGGTGTGAAGACCTCGGCCTGATCCTTGGTGCGCCGGATCTGGTCTTCTTTCGCTTTCTGGCTGCGAGGCTTGATGATGCCGAGGTTGATCCCGGTGATGGCCTCGACGCTCATCTCGGCGTCAAACGTGAAATCGGGGCAGATGCTAGCGTAGTCCTCGCAAGCCCAGGTTATGTTGCGTCCGGTGGTGCGGTCGGTCAGCAGGATCGTCAAGACCTGGGGGAACTCATCGCAGAGTTGCTGCTCGTCCAGGTCGATGAATGTCACCAAGTCCTCCCTGATATTCCAACGTCTTCCACCTGTCTGAGCAAGGTCAGCCAGTCCGGCAAATGTACCATGCCACGACGTTCGATGAACGCAGGCTCAGCTGCCCGTCCGAGGGTAGAGGCCACCGCGCGTTCGTCACACAGGTTTGGCGCATTCATGGCACCGGGGAACAGTCCTCACGCGACGCGCACAACGCGCACAACGCGCACAACGCGCGCGACAAGCAGCCGAGGACCGAGTAATCAGCGCAGGCGCGCAGCCACCACCTCGGCGACCTGGACAGCGTTGAGGGCGGCGCCCTTGCGCAGGTTGTCGCCGGAAACGACGAGCACAAGTCCGCGGTTGCCGGGCACAGCCTGGTCGTGGCGGATGCGGCCCACGAGGACCTCGTCGCGGCCAGCGGCCTCGAGCGGGGTGGGAACGTCAACGACGCGAACACCGGGAGCCTCGGACAGCAGAGCGCGCGCCTGGTCGGGCGTGATGTCGCCGGCGAACTCGGCGTGGATCGTCAGGGTGTGGCCGGTGTAGACGGGCACGCGCACGCAGGTGCCAGACACCGCCAGGTCGGGAGCGTGCAGGATGCGGCGCGACTCGTTGCGCAGCTTCTGCTCCTCGTCGGTCTCCTCGCTGCCGTCGTCGACGATGGAACCGGCGAGCGGCACAACGTCGAAGGCGATGGGCGCGACGTACACGCCCGGCTCGGGCAGGGTGACGGCGCGGCCGTCGAGGGCCAGGCCCGCGAGATCCTGCTTGACGCCGGCCTCGATCTGACTGGTCAGCTCGGCAACGCCTGCGCGGCCCGACCCGGACACGGCCTGGTAGGAGGACACGAAGAGGCGCTTGATGCCGCCGGCCGCCTCGACGA
>ERZ773072.658-NODE-658-length-18429-cov-12.373354_pt1 | contig 18429 bp, 13 predicted proteins | sample MGYA00580617_ERZ773072 | MGnify/ENA primary metagenome ERZ773072 (study PRJEB29015, sample SAMEA2737970) | human oral metagenome | biome: human oral; feature: human-associated habitat; material: dental | place: China | collected 2122 ...
ATATTGTTGTTTTAACTATATAACCTCTTATTTTAAATTAATTACTTTTTCTTAATCGTTGTTTTTATTTCCTTTTTTGCTTTCTCAGGCTTTGCATTTCTCTTCAAGAGGACATCCAAAACTTTATCGGTATAATCATACCTCTTGTCAAGATAAAGAACACTGATGTTATTACTCTTATCCAAAACCACGCCTAAATTGTTTTTCTCTACCACCATCTTTATGGCATTCCAAATCTGATCCTGGAAAGGTTGAGTAAATTTAGAGCGCATACTGCTCATTTCGCCATTGGTTCCAAATCTTGTTTTTATAAAATCTTTTACTTTACTTTCAAGCTCTTGAACTTCTTTCTCTCGTTCTTTTAGATGCTCTCCTACGAGTAATATTTTTTCATTTTCAAAAGCCGCTTTCTTGTCATCATATTCCTTCTGTAAGGTTTGAAGCTCATTTTCCCAAGACTGAATTAAGCTGTTCAGACGCCCTTCTGCTTCCTTATACTGTGGCATTTTGCTCAAGATATAGTTAGTATCTACGACGCCTATCTTCTGCCCGAAAGCCAATGTAGATGCAAAAAAAGCAAAAATTAATAAGAATCTCAAATTTTTCATATATAATTTATTTAATTACAATGTTTGTCCCATTAGGAAGTGGGTTTGCCATCCTGCTGGCTGAGTACCTCCGAGGGGTTTATCAAAACCATAAGCAAAATCAAAACCGATAAGCCCAAATATGCCCATATATACGCGAATACCAAAGCCTACGGAACGCTTTAATTGGAAAGGGTTATACTGCCCCCAAGTATTCCATACATTACCTCCTTCTAAGAAGGAAAGCGCATATATTTTTGCCGTTTGGTTAAGAGAGATAGGGTAGCGGAGCTCCAGAGCAAATCTATTATAGATAGTACCCCCACCATAAGGAGTGATATCGGTAGAACCTCTGGTACCCATCGCATAGCCTGTAGTAGAAGCGTTTTCATAACCTCTAAGCGGGATGAGCTCGCGGCCGTCATATCGTCCATTGAAAAGCCCTGTACCTCCCATATAGAATCTCTCAAATGGTGGAGCACCGAGTTTTTTTGTATATCCATCCATAAAGCCCATTTCAGCAGTACTTCTTAAAACGAGTTTTCCTACTACGGTATTATATGTTTCTGCTTTTAATTTTACTTTATAGAACTCCATCCAGTTGTATTTCTCGGTAGGCGTCATCTTATCATAATCTTTATTGCTAAACAAAGAATATGGTGGGGTGAATTTAACACTCGCCTCTATATTAGAACCCTGGGTAGGGAATATAGGGTCAAGTCCTGCGGAATTTCTACTGAGCCCAATATTGAATGAGAAGTTATTAGCAGAGCCATAATTCTCGGTAGTAGAACCAAACTGGAAAGGGTAGTTATCAAACTGATACCTCTGATACTGGATGCCCGTATAGAGAGAGAACCAGTTGTCTGGCCAGTTGAGCTGTCTATTAAGCCCTGTACTTGCAGAGAATATATTAAGATTTCCTACGGTACCATAATTATCCACATAAGCCTTTACACGGGAATAGTTGGTACCAAACGATAAAGCCGAAGGGCGCTTACCAAAGAGCCAAGGCTCTACAAAAGAAATCGCATAATTCTGGAAGAACTGCCCTACCTGAGCTGTAACAGAGAATACCTGACCATCACCTTGAGGAACGGGATTAAATTTCTTTAATCTCAAGAAATTTCTCAGTGAGAAGTTATTAAAGGTAAGCCCCAAAGTTCCAATAAAGGTGCTGCCACCATAGCCCGCCTGAAGCTGAATCTGTGAAGAGGCTTTCTCTGCAAGCGTCCAGTGAATATCCACAGTATTGCTTTGCGGATTAGGGGTTACTTGCTGATTGAGCTGCTGAGGGTCGAAGAACTGACTACCAGCCAAAGTATAATAGGTTCTTTTAATATCAGACTTTGAGAATAAATCGCCTGGACGAGTATAAAGAGAGCGGAGCACTACATGGTCGTGAGTAACGGTATTTCCTGACCAGGAAACTTTATTCCAGCTCGCTTTTTCACCTTCGTTAATTCTTATTTCTAAATTGATGGAATCTCCAGAAACGGATTTCTCGACTGGAGTTACATTTGAGAAAAGAAAACCATTATTAAGATAAAGCGACTTTAAATCAGAGTCGTCTTCCTTACCGCCATCTTCACCTACTTTTTTATTAAAGCCTACAGCATCGTATATATCTCCTTTTTTATAACCTAAAATCTTTTGAAGAACCTCAGTAGAATAGGTTGTATTTCCTAAGAAGCTGATATCTCCGATATAGTACTTCTTACCTTCATTAAGTTTGATATTGATTTGATAATCTTTCTTTGGCATTCTCCATACAGAGTCTGAAATAATCCTCGCATCTCTATACCCAAGAGACTGATAATAGGAGATTAAAGACTTTTTATCTTCCTCGTACTTATCTTTTATAAACTTGGATGGTTTGAAGATTCCACCAATACCGAATCTCTTTTGTTTGGTGTTTTTAAAGCCTTTTTTTCTCAATTTTTTAGAAGAAATTGCTTGATTACCGTCAAAAGTTATTTTAGCTACTTTTATACGCTTGCCTTTATCTACTTCTATCGTCCAATCTACCATACTTTCATTAGCAGCATTAGGTTTGTCTGTAATCCTCACGCTTGCATCGGCAAAGCCTTTATTAATATATTCCTGTGGAATTTTTGTTTTAAGGGTTGAAATCAAGTTATTGGTAACTTTCTTTCCTGGCTTTAAATCATTATCCTTAATAATTTTCTCCTTTTTGGATTTACCAATACCTTTCCCTATAACATCTACCTCTCCCAGCTCTTTTAAATCCTGAAGATTGAAACGAAGAATAACCTGATCGCCTTCTACACTGAGAACATAAACCTCTACCTCTGAGAAATTATCTGTATCCCAAAGTTTTTTTATTGCATTGCTGATTTTTAACCCAGGAATTTCTATCTGTTCGTTTTTGTTAAGACCTGTAAAACGCAAGATTTGAGCTGGAGAATACTTTTTCACTCCATCAATTACAATATCTTTCAGGTAATAAACCTCTCTCTGATTATCAGTATATGCAGAGGTCTCTGCTGTTTGAGTATCTTTTTGCTGCTGAGTAACCTGCCCATAGAAATGAGCGGTAGCTACAAACATTACAATCGGTATGAATTTCAGTTTCATTATTTATTATTTGCTGTCTGCTGTTGGTCTTAGACTTTTCAGCTTTCTCTTTAAATTATAAATTTTCTATCAATTTAAATATTAATTACTAAGAGCTATCTGCTCACTTGTTTTTCCGTATCGTCTCTCTGTTTTCTGGTAGTCTACAATACATTTAAAAAAATCTTCTTTGGAAAAATCTGGCCATAAGACATCCAAAAATTGAAGTTCTGCATAAGCCAACTGCCAAAGCAAGAAATTACTTATCCTAACTTCTCCACTGGTTCGTATCATTAAATCTACTGGTGGAAAATCTTTTGTATAAAGATGCTTCTCAAAAACGGCTTCTGTTATATCTTCTATTTGTAGCTGACCGTCTTTTACTTCCTGCGAAATCTCTTTTACTGCTTTTAAAATTTCCCTTTGGGAGCCATAGTTAAGCGCGAGAATAAGATTGCCTTTTGTATTATTCTTAGTAAGGTCTATCACATTTAAAAGCTGCTCTCTCACTAATTCTGGAAGCCGGGAAATATCTCCTATCATATGCATTCTAAGCCCTTTTGTAAAAATTTCATCTGCCTCGGTAAGAAGGGTCTCTGAGAGAAGGCTCATCAAAGTACTGACCTCATCATCTGGACGATTCCAGTTTTCGGATGAAAAAGTATAGAGTGTAAGATAAGGGATATTAACTTCATTACAAGCATTAATAGCATTCCTCACAGCATCTATCGCATTGCGATGACCATAAGTACGCTCTTCGCCGCGGGACTTTGCCCATCGGCCATTACCATCCATAATAATAGCAACATGCTGTGGGAGTTTTTCAGGGTTTATAATTTCTTTATATGATTTCATTCCTGTACTTCATTGAAACATTATCCATTAATCACAATAGCACGGCGGTCTTCCAAAAGAGTAGCTAAGCCCTATCATTACGCTATTTAACCAGTCATTAGAATTTGTATTTCCTATATTTCTGTCTTTCATATATTTTTCTACTTCCTTATCAATAACTTCATCATAAACCTTAGGATTTTTTTTTCTCAGTTCATTATTAAAAACTGTGCCTACATCTTTTCTGCTTAAAGTACTATAATCTATTCCATCTGAGAAAGTTGGTCGGAATTTCACTTCTGCAGAAGCAGCCCAGTTATAGTGAAACTTATATTTAATCCCTACACCAAAAGGTATAGACATTATGAATTTTCCTTTTCTGGTTTCATAGATTTCAAAATCTGGCGAAGCTGCTGCTGCTCCTTGAGATTTATCCTTAATCCTAAGATAAGGAGTATTGGTAACAAGCCCTCCTATACCACCAAAGATATAAGGGCTCAGCATAGAGCTTTGCTCATTATTTACCGGGAAAAAGTTGTATTCAAAAACCACATCAAGATTTCCTCCATTATTAGAATTGCCTTTTCTGCGTTTGTTTCGGTAGGCTTCATCTGCATATTCATCATCAAACTGAACCTGAAAATACCCTGCATCTATTCTTAGTGTTTGATAAGGGTTAAAGTTCATCCTATACATTGCTTCTATATGGAAAGGGACTCCATAACTGGAAATTTTACTGAATACAGGTGCATTTAACTGATAATTATCCTGCCCAATATCTCCTACCACACTACTTAGCCCCAATTTCAAACCGATTTCGTGGCGCTGCCCGAAAGAGAGAAAGCTAAAAAAAGTTGCCATTACAGCAAGTACTATTTTACTAAACATCGGTCTGATAGACACTTTTCCAAAGTTTGTGCAAATATAAAACATTTTTACCTTAGTGAAATTCATAATACTTAGTTAAAAGCCAATAAAAACCCATAAATTTAAATCTAAACGCCTTTTGCTGATTTTTATTCTAAAACCGAGTTCTATTTCTCTCAACTAATAATAGAAATACTGTTTAATAAAAAAGTCCTTTAGAAATTTTAAAGGACTTTTTTACAATCTACTTCCGTAGTATTGATTTTATCTTATTTCTCAGCCTAATAAGAGTAGGCTCTTTATAATTTGCATCTTCATCAAAATAGCCATAGCCGTAACCATAGCCGTAACCATACCCATAGCCCTGCTTCACTTGATAATCATTATATACCAAACCAAGATGTTGTATTTCGTGTTTCGCATACTTTTCAGTAATCATTTTGAGCATATACTTCTCTGTATATTCGTGACGAACAACATAGATATTAGCATCGGTATATTTCATTAATTCGAATGAATCTGCCACAAGACCAACAGGGGGAGAGTCTATAATAATAAAATCATAATGCTCCCTTAATCCTTGAATGAAATCAATATTCTTCTGGCTCATCAATAGCTCGGAAGGATTGGGCGGAATAGGTCCAGAAGTAATAACATCTAAAGACGAAATCTCAGTTTTATTGATAATATCTCCCATACCCACTTCTCCCGTGAGGTAATTGGAAAGCCCATAGCGATTATCGATCTTAAAATCACCAAATATTTTCGGTTTTCTTAAATCCATACCGAGCAAAATGGTCTTTTTCCCACTAAGCCCCAGTACAGATGCAATATTAATAGCCGTATAAGTCTTACCCTCTCCGCTAATAGAAGATGTTACCAATATTACTTTAGCTCTTCCATCTTCACCTGCGAGGAATCTCAAATTGGCTCTTACTCCTCGGAATGCCTCGGAGATAGAAGATTTAGGCTGTTCCAATACCGTAAGATTATTCTCGTGAGAACTCTTACCAATAACTCCAAGCAATGGAATTTTGGTAACTCTGAGCACTTCTTTTATATTAATAACTCTATTGTCTAACAATGTTCTAAGTACAATGATAAGAAGAGGAATAAGGAGCAATACCCCAATAATGATATTCTTGTTTTTGGAAATATTAGGCGCTACTGGACCTTGATCCAGGTTTTTAGCTGGGTCTATTATATTTAAATCTGAACGATTTGTAGCTACCCTCATCTTGCTCTCTGCCTGCTTTGTAAGGAGAAGGCTATAAGTATTTTCTATAATATCATACCCTCTTTTAACATCAAAATAGCGCCTCTGCCCTTCTGGAAGATTGACCAAAGAATTTTCTGCCTGACTTATCTTCTGATTAATTTCATTCAGCTCCTTATAAAAATCATCGTAATAACTTTGGAGATTAGCCTGAGAACCGAGCTTTATATCATTAATCTGGCGATTAATCTCTTTCATAGCCTCAGATTGTGGAGTATATATAGACTCCATCTCCCTCTTTTTAATGTAGAGGAGTTTTAGCTCACTTACTGTGGTAGAAAACGAACTATCATCTATTCCCGCAGACCTAAGGCTTATCAGATTATCAAGACTAGAAGACATCAAGGTTCTCTTAATATTATTAAGTGTTTTTATTTTATCCTGAATATCTACTTTTTTCTTTTCAAGGTCTGTAATGCTACCCCAAATTCTTGTATCTCCTTCTTCAAGATTAAAAATACCTTCTTTCAGTCTAATATCATTGAGTTTAGTAGCCGCAGAGTCTAATTGTTTCTTAACACGCTCCAAATTCACTGTAAGATACTTTACCGTATTTTGGTCTACCGTATTTCTATCTTCCAGCCTCTTCTTTATAAGCTCTTCTACTGTAGTATTGAGAAACTGAACCGTACCATTTAAATTATATCCTCTCTTTGAAATAATAACAACACTGTTTAGCTCTTCATCAAACTTTACAGAAGTAGTCGCAATGATAGATTGTACCGCTGCATTAACCGAGCTTAGCTTAATAATGATATTATCTACACCGATGGCTGGTGTTACAGGATTCTTTACCAACTTAAACTTAAAGTTCGGAGCTGTATACCACTGACCTACTTTGATTAATTTATTTTGGGGAACAGGATATTCTGGTACAGAAACAAAAGTCTCATTCTTATAATTATAGAGATAATTGCTAAAGCCTTCCTCTGGAAAAGTTACTTCATACTGATCATTCCCCTTTGGCAAAAGAGTAATTGGATAATCAAGCTGCTGAGGATAGTCTCTATCAATTTCTATAAAGACAGGAGAATCATACTTGTCTAAATAGGTTTCCTTAATCACCCCTTTGGTAGAATAATTAACAAACAAATCTAATTTCTTTACCAAATACTCATTGTGTGAGCGGGAAAGAATCATCTTCTTTAAGAACAAGCCATCACTATTTGAGTGCTGATCCCAAATAAAGTTGATGGATTGATTTGGTGTAAAATAGCTGGTTGCATTACTGGACATACTCAGTGACAGATTAGACTCATATATCCTCTGAGTAAAGTATCGGCTATATACATAGGCAATAACATAACCTACCCCAAACATAAAAACAAACCAATACCAATTTCTAATAAGTTTCTGAATGAAAAGACCAGCATCAAATAAGGAAAAAGAAGCTATACTCTCCTGGCTGACATTTTCATTATTTCCTTTCTTATTCGTTTCTTTATTAGGAATCATACAATCTTAAAGTCTGGAAATTAATAAATAAACAGATAATGCTGTAGTAAGCAAAGTAACACCAGTCGTCAAAGTATTAAGAGGGTCTTTACCAAAGCCATTAAGACTTTTCTTACGAGTATTGAGATATATCATATCTCCATTTTGAATCCAGTAGTATGGAGAGTTCATAACATCCTCTCGTGTAAGATCCAGCTTAACAATTTTAATCCCTTCAGGATACCTTCTATGGATAATGACATCCTTTTTATCCACCGTTCTATTAAGCCCTCCATCAAGAGAAAGCGCTTCTGTAATACTAAGTGTTTGTGTATAAGCTGTCTTTTTACCTGAAACACCTACTGTCTCAATATCTCCTAATACATAATAAGTTATCCCATCAAGATTTAAACGAACATCCGTCTTATCTTTTAAAAAGTTTTCATTTACCTTTTGCTGAATTTCATTTCTAATATCTTCAATGGTTCTTCCTTCAGCCTTTAAATAGCCTATACCAAGTATATAAATCTCACCATTAGAATCTACTTTTATCCCATTAAAGTAAAATCTAACATTATCATTTGCGTTATTATTGTTATAAACCTGATTTACACTATTCCCAGAATTTATCCCTCCCGAAGTATTAAACATAGAATAAAACTGTGCTGCATCTCCCTTTGAGGTGGTGACAATATTGAGATTAAAAATATCATTTTTAGTAACTCTATACTCCTGTATATTGTACGGAACAAGACCTTCTTCATTGATTACCAAATTTTCATTAGGCTGAAGATATTTTATATCCTTAGTCGTTATACAAGAAGTAAGTACAGTGAGTATAAAAGTGTAAAATAGTAGATGTTTTATATTCATCAGTTAAAATTTATTTTGCAAAAATATAATTATTTTATCATTTCTTTAATTTCAAAAGCCATACAGGTATATAAGCCCCAATAAAGCCCAATATCATGATAATGGATAAAAGTAAATTATTTTCCAAATGTCTGAGCCAATAGGTTATGCCTACTATAAGGCAATAGTAGGATATGATGTAAAATGTCGCTCTTCTATGACTAATCCCCAAAGCCAATAACCTGTGATGAATATGGTTTTTATCTGCTTCAAATGGAGATTTTTTTTGAGATAATCGAATAATAATCACATTTAAGGTATCAATAATCGGCAAAATAAGAATAGCAACAGCTACCACTGGGGCTGAATTAAGATGATAACGAGGTAAATAGCGTATGTCCTTATCAATAAAAATATCAATAAAGCATATAGCAGTAAACGCGAGTAAAAAACCTAAAATCATTGAGCCCGTATCTCCCATAAAAATCCTGATACTCCTGTATGGCGATAAATTATAATATAAAAATGCCAATACAGCTCCGATAATGATAACTGACAATATCACTAATGGATAATTATATACCCCTAATCTGTAATAACTCACACCAAAGAATAAACTACAGAGAACAGAATAAGCACCCGCTAATCCATCTATACCATCTATTAAGTTAAAAGCATTTATAAGAATAATAAAGGTAATGACACTAAAAACAACACTTAAAAAATAATTCAATTCATAAACTCCAAAAACACCGAACAGGCTCCGTATCCGAACATCTGAGCCAATAACAATTAGTACAGAAACGATAACCTGTACTAAGAGTTTTTTATATGCTCTTAGAACCATTATATCATCCATCACCCCAATATAGAGGAGTATCACCAAGGATGCAAATAAAAATTTGTACAAATCAAAAAGTTCGTATGCAAAAACAGAAGCACATACAGCTATTGAAAGAAACAAAGCTACTCCTCCTAAATTCGGTATCTTTCTAAGATGTGAACTCCTATCCCCAGGTTCATCCATTAAGTTTTTCCTTCGGGATATTTTAATAATTGTAGGTATTGATACAAAACATATCAAAAAAGACAATATAAAACTCATACTGAGTTTTATATAAAAAATCGATATCCCTATACTATTTAATATGATTTCTATTTTATCCATTATACTAAATCTACCACAAATAATTTCTATAATGCTCAATCGTAAAACCTGCTCTCTGCCCTTGCATTACTGTATATACAATACAATAGAATACAACATACGCGATAACAATAAAGTGTAAACCTCTTCTTAATTGTAAATTTTTTATTGCTGCAATTATATTAGGGATTACCATTACCATAAACACTAAATATATAGCAGCCAATCGCCCTGAAAATATAGGACTTCCTCTAAATATAAAATACAAACAAATACCAAACACTCCAATATTTCTCATATATTCATAATAAGGAATTTGCTTACAAGCATCTTTATCATAGAAATACACAAAAAACATATACATTATACTTATTAAATCTGTAAATTTAATTGTAGATGTATCTCCTTCAATTGTAGAATATGCTGAAAAACCAGAATATACTTCAACAGGTGCTAAACTTTCAAAAATAGAGATATAATTATATATTTGAAATGGAGATAACAAAACACTTATGAGTACCATACCCAATAATGTTATTCTATTCATAGGCACAATAGCAATCCAATAAGCCAAAACAAAAACAGCCGATGATTTATGAAATCCCATCGCTAAATACACCATTATAAGAAACATCAATAGATTTCTTTTTTTAATGAAAAGAAATGAAAACATCAATATCCCCATAGCAAAAGCCTGCCTCATATGTCCTGAATCTCCTGTAAAATAAGACGGGAATAAATAAAGCAACATACTCAGCGCTGGATATACTACCGATTGTTCAAATGCAAGGTATTTAATTCCAACAGATACAATTGCAAGAAAGAGTGTAAAAATAAAAAAGGGCAATCCAAAAGAAAAAAAGACCTTCCCTATAACTGAATAAAGCCACTCTATTGGTAATTTATTCTCACGAAACAATGCCCCTTCAAGAAGTTCAGAATAATCTATGCTTACACCAAAATCTCTATACATTATAGCATAAACACCATAATCTGCCCCCGCATCTTCCCTTAAACCTGAGAGTATAATAAGAAACACTATCACTACCCAAACTCCTTTATAATTCTTATAATCACTGGCATATGTTTCCATAAAACTGAAAACAATAAGTGCAAGTATAGCAATAAGAAATACGGGGTGTAAAATCGGCATTATTCGTTAGTTCTTTTTTAAAATAAAGTTTATAATCCTTTCCTGATTAAAAAAATAAAGAAAATAATAAATCTTTTTTTTAAGGGGCAAAGATAATATATAATTCGTATCAAACCGCTTGTAGCCTAAGATTTCTCGCCTTGATATCCCTCTGTCTTTAATAAACTTTTTTAGTTCCAAAGACATTTTTTGGTAAGTAGATGTATCCTTTACAAAAGCTAAATACGCTAAGAAAGAATATATTCCCTCGAGTATTTGAAATCCTTTCAACTCTTTTAGTTTATGGCTATATACTGATGTATAAAAAGTCTGTTCCACATCTTCCACTGCTCTCAGGATATCCAAACCTTTTTCAGTATGTGTTTTGGTAATAGAATCCTGCCTTTCCAAGTACTGATAATGATATTTCTGTGTCTGTGCTATTGTCTTACAGCTGAGCAAAAGTTGTGGAATCAGTTGTATATCTTCAAAATGAATGCCTTTTTTAAATTTTTTATTATCAAAAAGTTTTTTCTTAAAAATCTTATTGCACGCAAAATAACTCAAATCCGAAAACACAGAGAACTCCGTTTCCAAATTTATTTTCTCAGGCATATTTGGGATTTGGGTCAGCTTCTGGGTTACATTTCCGTTTTCATCTACTTTTTGCAGGTTGCAGATTACCATTTCAGCATCGTACTTTTTTGCCAAATGATACATCTCTTCAAACATCTCAACCGATACATAATCATCAGAATCCACAAAGCCGATAAACTCCCCTTCGGCTCTTTCTATTCCAAAATTCCTCGCATCGCTCAGCCCTCCATTTTCTTTTGTAAAAGATTTTATTTTATCGGGGTATTTTTCATTAAAACCATCAATTATCGCTTGTGAATTATCCGTACTTCCATCATTTACTACAATAATTTCTATCGCTTCCAGGCTCTGGCATACCAAAGAATTCAGGCATTTCTCAAGGTATTTTTCCACATTATACACAGGAACTATCACTGAAACTTTTTTCATTTCTGGCTTATTTTAGAGATGATATACCCCACCCAAAAAGCAATAACCGATGGCAAAAGCCATTCAAGATTATAAGAGCTCAGCGGTATACTTTTTTTCAAGTGATAGAGCCTTTCAAAATCCCATTTCATATTCTCAAAAACAGAAATCAAAGACAGTAAAGCCGTCATCAGCATCCCCAAAACATACGGGAGCTTATAGTCTACCTTTCTGCCAAATACCAATATCAGTAGCAACAATGTAAATGTTACGGGATAGATAAATATCAATATATCTGCCGCATAGTTTATAATTTCTTCCACACTATTTACAGATAAGATTAATGATACTATGCTGCACACCGCTACAGCTATTCTATACGATATCCTCCCCTTGCTGATGTTCTCAAAAAATGCTCCAGTAGCCGAAGTAAGCGCTATGGCTGTGGTAAGGCAGGCGAGAGAAATCGCAACAGAAATCACAAAAGTTCCATTATGCCCAAGTACAGATTTTGATATATAAAGCAACAGTTCCGAGCGAGCGACTTCTCCTTCTGTCTGATAATCCGTCATTGCACCAAGATAAATCAATCCCCCATAGACAAACAATAATGCCACAGTAGATACCACCCCTGCCCATATCGTAATATTGGTTTTCTCGTGTTCAGTGGTATACCCACTATTTATTACTCCTGAGATAATTAGCCCGGCAAATATCACAGATGCAAGCACATCCAGTGTCTGATATCCTTCCGTAAAACCGAGCTTAAAACTCTCCATTAGTGATTCTCCCTCTATCAAAGACTCCTTCACAGGGCTCATTACCCCCATTAGAATAAGCAGTACAAGAGCCAAAAGCAAAAACGGCGTTAATACCTTACCAATAACATCTACTATTTTAGTTTTAGAGATAGAAAGCACAAAGACTAAGGCAAAAAACACAACCGAAAACACAAGGCTGTTCATCTCTGGGAAGAAGGGCTTAAATCCTACTTCATAAGTCGTTGCTCCGGTTCGGGGGATTGCGATAATAGGACCTATACAGAGTATAATCAGCAGAGCAAGGCTGTTGATGAGTACAGGGGGGAGCTTCTTCCCAAGGTCAGTAAAGGTATTCCCCGTTACCGCCACCATCATCACCCCTAAAAATGGAGCAAAAATCGCCGTAATAAAGAAGCCCAACAGCCCAAGCCACCAATCCTCACCCGTATACAGCCCGATAAATGGAGGGATAATCAAATTCCCCGCTCCAAAGAACATCGCAAAAAGTGCAAAGCCCACCGTCGTTATGGTTATCCACTTATTCTTCTGTTTCATTATATTGAGTTTTTTTTATTCTTCGTCAAAGTATTCAAAAAGAAAATCATTATACGGGAATCGCGAGATATGTATCCTGTGTACTTCATCATAAATCATTTTTTTCATCTCTGGGAAGTTTTCTTTCGTCAGTGCAGAAATAAAAACCGTTGGATATTTAGACTTTGCCATCCAAGTTTTTTTCCATTCATCCAGAGATATATTTTCTCTTTTCGCTGGTGTCAAGTCATCTTCATCTTTCTTCACATAAGAGAATCCATCTATTTTATTAAAGACCATTATCATCGGTTTCTGGTGTGCATCTATCTCTTGCAGTATCTGGTGTACCGAATTAATATGGTCCTCAAAGCTCTCGTGAGAGATATCCACAATATGAAGCAGTAAATCTGCCTCCCTCACTTCATCAAGGGTAGATTTAAAGCTCTCCACAAGCTGCGTTGGTAGTTTTCTAATGAATCCTACCGTATCGGTCAGCAGGAATGGCAGGTTTCCAATCACCACTTTCCTCACCGTCGTGTCAAGGGTTGCAAAGAGTTTGTTTTCAGCAAACACATCGGACTTTGATAGTGCATTCATCAGCGTAGATTTCCCAACATTCGTATAGCCTACTAAGGCTACCCTCACCATTTTCCCTCGGTTATTCCTCTGGGTTGCCATCTGTTTGTCTATCGTTTTCAGTTTCTCTTTCAGTAGGGCTATTCTATCCCGTATAATCCTTCTATCGGTCTCTATTTCGGTCTCTCCGGGTCCTCTCATCCCTATCCCTCCTCTTTGTCTCTCGAGGTGCGTCCACATCCTCGTCAGTCTTGGTAGAAGGTATTCATATTGTGCCAATTCCACCTGTGTTCTCGCGTAGGAGGTCTGAGCTCTCTGTGCAAAAATATCCAATATCAGATTCGTTCGGTCAAGTATCTTCACCTCCATTTCCCTTTCAAGGTTTTTTAGTTGAGAGGGCGACAGCTCATCATCAAAAATCACCGTTCCAATCTCATTTTCCCTTACAAAATCCCTTATCTCCTCCATTTTCCCCTTTCCTACAAATGTCCTCGAGTCCGGCTGAGGCAGTTTCTGTGTAAATCTCCTTTCCACGCTCGCCCCTGCTGTATAGGCAAGAAATTCCAGCTCATCCAAATACTCCGTTAGCTTGTCTTCTCCCTGCTCTCTGGTGATTAATCCCACCAAAACTGCCTTCTCATACCTGTGTTCCTTTCTTTCTATCATTGTCTAATGCTCATTCTTTCTTTTTAACTACTCAAAATCTCTATTCAATGGTGCCAAATATACTGCAAAATAATTTTTAAGCTCCGAACACCATAATTTCCTCCCCTTCATCCTTCCAATTACCCGCTAACGCCTCTATATCTAAGATATATGTCAGTTTTTGGTAAAGTAGTTTACCTTTTTGGTGAACTATTGTCAGTTTTTGGTGAAGTAGTTCACCTTTTTGGTGAACTATTGTCAGTTTTTGGTAAAGTAGTTTACCTTTTTGCTGAACTATTGTCAGTATTTAATGAAGTAGTTCACCTTTTTGGTAAACTATTGTCAGTATTTAGTGAAGTAGTTTACCTTTTTGGTAAACTATTGTCAGTTTTTGGTGAAGTAGTTATCCTAAAAGCTAAAAATCCAAAAATCAACGCTAAGAAAACCACTGCAGCCCCATTATTTAATAATTAAAGGGTCTATGCCCCCTCTGACCCTACCAACAAAAAAAGGTTCTTTATCGTACGATAAAGAACCTCTTAAAATAATTATAAAAACTGGCGGCGACCTACTCTCCCGCTTGCGCAGTACCATCGGCGCTAGAGGGCTTAACTTCTGTGTTCGGAATGGGAACAGGTGAGCCCCTCTGCTAAAACCACCCTAAATACCTTTATATTTAGCAGTAAAAAACAACCACAAAGACAAAACCTATTATCGCACTTATAAATACCCAAACAACCAAGGCTATAAATCTACGGGTAATTAGTATTACTCGGCTATGATGTTACCACCTTTACACCTGTAACCTATCTACGTCATCTTCTCTAACGACCCTTAAAAGATGTCTCATCTTGAGGCAGGTTTCGCACTTATATGCTTTCAGTGCTTATCCTTTCCAAACTTAGCTACTCAGCGGTGCACCTGGCGGTACAACTGATACACCAGAGGTTTGTTCAACACGGTCCTCTCGTACTAGTGTCAAGCCCTCGCAAACATCTAACGCCCGCAATAGATAGAGACCGAACTGTCTCACGACGTTCTGAACCCAGCTCGCGTGCCACTTTAATGGGCGAACAGCCCAACCCTTGGGACCTTCTCCAGCCCCAGGATGTGACGAGCCGACATCGAGGTGCCGAACCTCCCCGTCGATGTGAGCTCTTGGGGGAGACTAGCCTGTTATCCCCGGAGTACCTTTTATCCTATGAGCGATGGCCCTTCCATTCGGAACCACCGGATCACTATGTCCTGCTTTCGCACCTGATCGACTTGTAGGTCTCACAGTCAAGCACCCTTTTGCCATTACACTCTACGCACGGTTACCAAGCGTGCTGAGGGTACCTTTGAAAGCCTCCGTTACTCTTTTGGAGGCGACCACCCCAGTCAAACTACCCACCACGCAATGTCCTTCCATACAGAAGTTAGGCTCCAAGTAAGCAAAGGGTGGTATTTCAACAACGGCTCCACAAACACTTGCGTGCCCGCTTCTTAGCCTCCCACCTATCCTACACATTACTTACTCAAAGTCAATACGAAGTTATAGTAAAGGTTCACAGGGTCTTTTCGTCCCATTGCGGGTAATCGGCATCTTCACCGATACTACAATTTCACCGAGCTCGTGGCTGAGACAGTGCCCAGATCGTTACACCATTCGTGCAGGTCGGAACTTACCCGACAAGGAATTTCGCTACCTTAGGACCGTTATAGTTACGGCCGCCGTTTACTGGGGCTTCAGTCAATGCCTTCGCTTACGCTAAGCACCTCCCTTAACCTTCCAGCACCGGGCAGGTGTCAGACCCTATACAGCATCTTTCGATTTAGCAGAGTCCTGTGTTTTTGATAAACAGTCGCCTGGGCCTCTTCACTGCGGCCCTCCCAGAGGAGGGCGTCTCTTATTCCGAAGTTACGAGACTATTTTGCCTAGTTCCTTAGCCACGACTCACTCGAGCACCTTAGGATTCTCTCCTCGACTACCTGTGTCGGTTTTGGTACGGGTTGCTTCACTCGCTTTTCTTGGATCCAGTTACTATACAACAACTTCGCCCGTAGGCTAGGTCTTAACTATTCCGTCAGTCTTCAGTATCCTGGCTGAACCGTCACTTTTACCGTGAGCAAGTTAGGGAATATTAACCCTATGTCCATCCACTACCCCTCTCGGGTTCGCGTTAGGCCCCGACTAACCCTCAGCTGATTAGCATGGCTGAGGAAACCTTAGTCTTTCGGTGAGCGGGTTTCTCGCCCGCTTTATCGTTACTTATGCCTACATTTTCTTTTCTATAAGCTCCACATTACCTCACAGTAATGCTTCTGCGCCGATAGAATGCTCTCCTACCGATGATTTATATCATCCCACAGCTTCGGTAATATGCTTATGCCCGATTATTATCCATGCCGAACCGCTCGACTAGTGAGCTGTTACGCACTCTTTAAATGAATGGCTGCTTCCAAGCCAACATCCTAGCTGTCTATGCAGTTCAACCGCGTTGCTTCAACTTAGCATATATTTGGGGACCTTAGCTGGTGGTCCGGGTTCTTTCCCTCTCGGACATGGACCTTAGCACCCATGCCCTCACTGCCGACCAACATTTATTAGCATTCGGAGTTTGTCAGGAATTGGTAGGCGGTGAAACCCCCGCATCCAATCAGTAGCTCTACCTCTAATAAACTATCATCGACGCTGCACCTAAATGCATTTCGGAGAGTACGAGCTATCTCCCAGTTTGATTGGCCTTTCACCCCTACCCACAGGTCATCCGAAGACTTTTCAACGTCAACCGGTTCGGTCCTCCACTTTGTGTTACCAAAGCTTCAACCTGCCCATGGGTAGATCACAAGGTTTCGCGTCTAATCCTACTAACTAGCCGCCCTTTTCAGACTCGCTTTCGCTTCGGCTCCGGTACTTAATACCTTAACCTCGCTAGTAAAATTAACTCGTAGGCTCATTATGCAAAAGGCACGCCGTCACAGCTTATGCTGCTCCGACCGCTTGTAGGCGTACGGTTTCAGGTTCTCTTTCACCCTTCTATTCGAAGTGCTTTTCACCTTTCCTTCACAGTACTTGTTCACTATCGGTCTTTCAGGAGTATTTAGCCTTGGAGGATGGTCCCCCCTTATTCAAACAGGATTTCACGTGTCCCGCCCTACTCTTTTATTCACTTATATATGCCTTTCATATACGGGGCTTTCACCCTCTATGGCTATCCTTTCCAGAATATTCTATTAAACATATATATGCTTTTGGGCTAATCCGCTTTCGCTCGCCACTACTTACGGAATCTCTTCGATTTCTTTTCCTCCGGGTACTTAGATGTTTCAGTTCTCCGGGTTCGCTCACCTTACGGTGTAATAAGTCTTCAACTTATTGGGTTGCCCCATTCGGATATCTACGGATCATTTCGTGTGTGCCAATCCCCGTAGCTTTTCGCAGCTTACCACGTCCTTCTTCGCCTCTGAAAGCCTAGGCATCCGCCATACGCCCTTAACGATTTCTTTCCTCTTTTAAGGTTACTCAAGCACTTATAAGTGCTCGGTTTTCTCTTTGTGATGTCTTTACCGTAAATGTCAATGATCTGTATTCTCGCCTTCCATTCTAAGCAACAGGCAGTATGCTCATACTTAGTCCCTGTTTTTCCTAAAACTTCTAGCTTATAACCCAAAAATTAAAATTCTTAATCCCTGAGCTCCTGTGGAGAATAAGGGAGTCGAACCCTTGACCTCCTGCGTGCAAGGCAGGCGCTCTAGCCAGCTGAGCTAATTCCCCGCTAAATCCTTAGTAGTCTCGGGCAGGCTCGAACTGCCGACCTCTACATTATCAGTGTAGCGCTCTAACCAGCTGAGCTACGAGACTTCATCCTAATTTTAAATCTTAAACTTTAAACTAAGCTAAAATTCCTAATCTAAAATCTCAAATCCCTCATACTAATCCTTAGGGGTTTTTTATTCTATTTTTCAATATCAACCAAAGTAAAAACTAAAGCGCTCAACTTCTAAGCAAGTCTCTTTCTTGTTTCTTTTTGACGTTTAAGTCTCTAAAATGAGATGTTCCAGCCGCACCTTCCGGTACGGCTACCTTGTTACGACTTAGCCCTAGTTACTCGTTTTACCCTAGGCAGCTCCTTTGACGGTCACCGACTTCAGGTACCCCGAACTTCCATGGCTTGACGGGCGGTGTGTACAAGGCCCGGGAACGTATTCACCGCGCCATG